>Ga0194132_10005705_pt1 | contig 19915 bp, 19 predicted proteins | sample TA2KigOf80mmetaG_FD_148612 | JGI IMG/M metagenome (GOLD analysis project Ga0194132, IMG submission 148612) | Freshwater microbial communities from Lake Tanganyika, Tanzania - TA2015054 Kigoma Offshore 80m | ecosystem: Environmental > Aquatic > Freshwater > Lake | place: Tanzania: Lake... | reverse complement strand
ACACCGCCCAGGTGAGTCGATTCGATGCGGTGCGTCTCAGCAGGTCGTCACCAGCACCGGCCACGGGATCAGCACCGGCCACGGGATCAGCACCGGCCACGGGACCAGCACCGGCCACGGGATCAGCACCGGCCACGGGATCAGCACCGGCCACGGGATCCACCTCGCAGTCGGATCAACCGAACGGACCCGGAGCGGCGGACGGCTCCAGGTCGGCGGGCTCGTCTGCGGCGTCACCACGCGGCCGCAGGGTTCGGTACCAGAAGATGAGCCCGCCCAACGTGATCGCCGGAACGATCCACGGTCCCAGGCCGCCCACCCGGTACAGCGCCGTCGTGCCCGACGGGAACGTGATCACGCACCCGATCACCGACAGCACGATGATCAGCCACATCCTCGACTCGCGCAGGGTGAGCGCCATGACGGCGAACGCCGGCAGCACGTACCACGGGTAGAGGGCCGGACCGAGCAGCGACACCACCAGGAGCGCCAGACCGAGCGAGACGAACGGCACCCGATCCTTGGTCCGCAGGAGGATCAACGCCGAGAGGACTGCTGCCAGACCCAACCCGAGCAGGGTCGTCGCTCGCTTCACGTCGGCGTCGTAGAGATCGATGCCGATCCAGCCGAGCACGTCGGCCGCCGCGATCCCCGCCACCCGGGCCGGTGCGACGAGCGAGCGTGCACCACCGGCGCTCTGCAGAGCGCCGAGCCAGCCGAATCCCCGACCTGAGACGACCGACACCAGAGCCACCACCGCTCCACCGACCGCCGAGACCCAGGCGGTGCTCCACAGTCGCCGGGCCAGCGTGGATCCGGGGCCGGCGGCGGCCCACCCGAGGAACACCACGGCTGCAAAGGCCGGGATCTTGATCGACGCAGCGAGGGCACACGCCACGACGCCCGGAATCAGGTAGCCCTCGACGGCGAGCACCATGCCGATCAGGATGAGCGCCATCATCAGGGCCTCGTTGTGGGCTCCGGAGACCGCATGGAGCATCACGATCGGGTTGCCGACGGCGAGGACGACCACCGTGGCCACGTCGCCTCCGTAGTGCCGGGCGAGCCGGATGAGGCACCACACCGACACCGCCACCGACGCGAGCGCCAGGATCCGGAACATCAGCACCGAAACGAGCGGTTGGTGACCGCTCAGGCTGGCGAACGCCGAACTGATCCAGAGCCAGAACGGACCGTAGGGGCACGGAGTGCCACGCCACACCGGGTCGACGAGCGCCAGGAACTCGTTGCTCGGGCCGAGCACTCGCACGCCCAGCATCGACGGGTCGAAACCCTGAGCGACAGTCTCGCCCTGACCGGCGTAGCTGAAGATGTCCCGGCTGAACAGCGCCGGTCCCAGGGCGAACGGCAGCGCCCAGACGAGCCAGAGCCCCACTGCGGTCGACACCGGGACCGGGTTGCGTTCGTGGTACCGGCGGCGGACGGCGGTGAACACCGCCACCCATGCAGCGAGCAGAGCACCGACACCGCACAGCGACACGACCACGACCAGTGTGCGGTCCCCCCAGACCATGAACCGTCCGGTGAGCGGATACAGGAGCGTCGGTGCGCCTCCGGGTCGGACGAGCGTTCCAGCGGCGACCGCAACGACCGCTCCGATCAGGCCGACGATCGTCGGGACTCGTAGTGCCGGATCGCTGAAGGGAGCACGAATCGCCTCGGGGAGCGCACGCCTCCGACCCGTCGCCGTGCCGGGGCCGAGCGGCCGATCGGTGGACGTTGGCGAGTCGGTCTCGATCGGGCCTGAAGTTGATGTGGTCACGGTCGACTCCAGCGGGCCTCGGGGGCGGGCACCGACGCCGCGCAACTCTAGAGTGGGGCGATCCCCATGGACGGGTCAGGCCTGATTCCAGCGGCGTGGATCGACCCGGTAGTAGCGCCCGAGCACATCAGCGAGATCCGGATGGGCCCGGCGCAGCGCATGGGGTTCACCGAAGAACGCCTCGGTGACGACTGCGAGGAACTCTGCGGGGTTCACGCCACCGTAGGGATCGATCACCCCGGGGTCGGTTCCCTCCACCACCGAGTCGTACGCCTCGCTGCATGCCTGTACCCACGCCTCGGCGAGTTCGGGGTCGGTGATCAGCGGGGTTCCGTCGAACACCCCGTCCGCCCCGTCGAGCACGTGGGCGCACTCGTGCATCACGACGTTGCGACCGTGTTCGGGGTGTTCGGTGTCGTTGACCACCTCGTCCCAGGCGAACAGGAGCGGGCCGTGCTCGACGGCCTCGCCGAGGATCGGTGTGGGATCGTCGGAGACCACCCCGTCGACCTGGGAGTGCTCGCCGTCCATCACGATCGTGCTCGGGTGGATCACGACGGCGTGGACCGGAGCGAGCGCTCCGTCAGGAAGGCCGAGGACGAGCAACTGGGCCTGGGCGGCGATGGTGAGCGCCATCTCGTCGGTGACGTCGAACCCGCGTGCGGCCTCCCATGAGGTGTTGAGCACCATCTCGTGCGTGCGACGCTCCCAGCGCCGACGTTCCTCCTCGGTCAGCGCCGGGTGCCACGCAAAGCGCTCTGCACACAGTGTCCGCCACTGCTCAGGAAACCCAGCAGCTAGGAGTTCCGCCCGTTCCCGTCGCCGCCTCGAACCGAACACGACCCCAGCATCGCCGGTGCCGGGGTCGCTGTCACACCCACCCGGCACCATGTGGCCGTGGAGAACATCACCATCACCCCAGCCACTCTCGTCGCTGCGCTCGTCGCTGCGGTGCTGATCGCCGTGGTCATCGCCGTCACTGCCGTGTTCGTCAGCCGCTCCGTGAGCCATTCCGTGAGCCGCTCGGTCAGCCGCTCGCTCGGTCAGTCGAGCGAACACGCCGCCGACCGCTCACAAGCCGCAGTCACCGGCTACCTCGAATCCCAGTCCCAGGCCCTCAACTCCCGTCTGGAGCAGTTCGCCAGCACCATCGGTGAGTTCGACGCCCGACGACGGGAGGAGTCCGCAGTCATCGCCGTCAAGGTCGACGACCTCACCGCCTCCAGCCGAGCCGTCGCCGAGGAGGCCCGGGCGGTGGCCGGCGCCATGAGCGACAACCAGGCCAGAGGCCACTGGGGAGAGATGCAACTCGAGCGAGTCCTGCGCCTGAGCGGCCTCGAGGAGCACATCAGCTACAACACCCAGGTGTCGGTCGACGGGGGCCGGTCCCGCCCCGACGCTTTGGTGCACCTGCCATCGGGTCGCTGCGTCGTCATCGACGCCAAGACGCCCCTCGACAGTTACCTCGCTGCGGTCAGCGCCGCCGATCCAGCCGAACGGGACCACCACTTCGCCAATCACGCCCGGGCAGTTGGAGAGCACATCAAGTCCCTCGCCTCCCGCAACTACGACGAGGTGGTGCCAGGTGCCATCGACGTCGTGATCGTGTTCCTGCCGAGCGACTCACTGCTCGCCGAGGCGTACCGCTCCCAGCCCGACCTGCTCGATCGGGCGCTCGCCGGCCGCATCGCGCTGGCGTCACCATCCACGTTGCTCGCCCACCTGCGTGGCGTCGCTCTCGGTTGGCGGGAACAACGGATCGCCGACGATGCCCAGACCATCGCCCAGCTCGGCCGAGAACTCCATCACCGCACGACCACCTTCGTGGGTCACGTGTCGGCTCTCGGCGCCTCCCTCACTCGAGCAGTCGACGCCTACAACAAGGCCGTCGGGTCGCTCGAACGATCGGTCCTGCCCCAGGCCCGCAGGTTCGAGCAGCTCGGCGCCGGATCCACCCGGACCCTCCCCACGGTCGATCCGATCGACCAGCAGCCGCGTTCGATCTCAGCGTGAGTTGCCGGCGAGACCCAGTTCGGCCCGCAGGCGAGACCGACATGCGTCGGGATCGCCGTGTTCGTAGCTGAGCGCCCAGGCTCGCTTCATGAACAGGTGCAGGTCGTACTCGACGGTGTAGCCGATCGCACCGTGGCACTGCAGCGAGACCGCCGCTGCGTGTCGAGCGGCAGTCGAGGCCCGGAGCTTGGCAGCCGCCACATGACGGCCGGCATCGGGATCGGAGTGAGCGAGGGAGTGCGCAGCGAGCCAGACGAGCGGCATGGCGAAGGCCACGGCGATCGCAGCGTCGGCGAGTTGGTGCTTGACCGCCTGGAAGCTCCCCACCGGAACACCGAACTGCTGACGCTCCCCGACGTAGGCCACGGTCATCTCGAGCATCCGCTCACCCAGACCGACCAACTCCGCTGCGGCACCGACCGCCAGCCGCTCGGCTGCCGCCGATCCGACACGACGGGCCAGGTCCCCGGTAGCGACCACCTCGCCGCTCCGTCGGACGACCGTGGCCGGCTGGCGCGCCCCGTCGACCGACCGCTGGGGCTGGAGATCGACGTCCTCGGGCGTGGCCAGCACCACTTCATCGGCAACGCACCACAGGAAGCCATCGGCGGTGGTGGCACCGGCGAGCGGGGCACCGGCGTCGACCACGGGCAGCAGTACCGCACCAGAGGCGATCCGGCCCGACCAGTCAGCAGCGAGACCACCCCCGGTCAGGTCGTCGAGCAGCGCCCCGAGCGCCACAGCTGAGGCATACCCCGATGCCGCCACCGGGTCCGGCAGCGCCACCCGGCCGCACTCGACGAGCAGCGGCACCACGTCCTCGTCGGTCATCCCGAGACCGCCGGCGGACTCGGGTACCAGCGCGCCGAGCACACCCATCTCGACGAGCGCATCCCACGCTGCACGCACCCGGCCGTCTCCGTCCCAGGCCGCTCGGACCGCATCCGGCGGGCAGCGATCCTCGAGCAGTCCGCGGACGGCGTCGCGCAGGTCAACCTGTTCGTCGGTGAGTTCGAACCGCACGCTGCTACTTCCTCGGGAGGCCGAGTACCCGCTCGGCCACGATGTTGCGTTGGATCTCGTTGGTGCCGGCGTAGATCGGACCGGACAACGCGAACTCGTAGCCCTTCATCCACGGCCCGTCGAGCTCGGCGTCGGAACCGAGCAGATCCAGGGCAGCCTCGTGCAGCCGAACGTCGAGCTCGGACCAAAAGATCTTGTTGAACGACGACCGGGCTCCCGGTGACCGGCCCTCGACGATCCCGGTCACGTCGCCGAGCGTGTAGAGCGCATACGCCTCGGCGTCGACCCAGGCGTCGACCACGCGATCAGCGAGCGCCTCGCCGAGTCGACCCTCGCCGTCCCGCTCCCGGGCCAGGTCCAACAGCCGCGCCGCTGTGGCTTGGAACCGACCCGGCGAACGCAGCGTGAGGCCACGCTCGGAGGTGGCCGTCGCCATGGCGACACTCCAGCCCTGATGGACCTCGCCGAGGATGCCGCCCCGAGCCATGGCCGCAGCGGCTGCATCAGCAGGTGCGCCAAAGGGATTGTCGGGGACGAACACGTCGTCGCAGAACACCTCGGCGAAGCCCTCGTCGCCGTCGAGTCGACCGAAACCCCGGACGGTGACGCCCTCGGCGTCGAGCGGCACCAGGAAGTAGGTGAGGCCCCGGTGTCGCACGGCCTCGGCGTCGGTCCGAAACAGGCCGAACAGGTGGGTGCAGAACGCTCCCCGGGTGGTCCAGGTCTTCTGGCCGGTGAGCCGCCAACCCCCGTCGGCGTCGTCACGCACGGCCCGAGAGGTGACCGCCGCCAGGTCCGACCCGGCGTTCGGTTCGGACCAGCCCTGACACCACAGGTCCGTCGCCGAAGACATGCGCGGCAGGTAGTGATCCTGCTGTTCGACCGTACCGAACTCGAAGATCGACGGAGCGAGCAGGAAGATGCCGTTCTGGGTCACCCGCTGCGGGGCGCCGGCCCGGTAGTACTCCTCCTCGAAGATCAACCACTCCCACAGCGACGCGTCACGGCCGCCGTAGGCCTCGGGCCACGACACGACGGCCCAGCGGGCGTCGTGCAACGCCCGTTCCCACTCGAGGTGGGCGGCGAACCCGCTCCGGGTGTCCCCCGAGGCCAGTGGGGGTGACGGAACGTTGGCGTTCAGCCATGTCCGGCACTCCTCACGGAACGCAAGTTCGGTGTCACTCCATCTGAGGTCCACTCGGTCAGTCTGCCGCGTGTTCTGACGACCCGTCAGATCCGGTGGGGCAAACCGGGTCGCACGCCGTGGATTCGGGGCATGCGTCGCTCCGCTCGGCGTAGCCTCGGCCCGGCGATCACAACGGAAGCGGCAACGAGAACAGCCGAGTACAGCACCGGCAACGGCGAGCAGATCAGGGGACGACGTGGAGGATCAGTTCGAGCCGAAACCGGAGCACCACTTCACGTTCGGACTGTGGACCATCGGCAATCGGGGCCGCGACCCGTTCGGCCACGAGACGCGTCCGGCGCTCGACCCGGTCACAGCAGTCGAGCGTCTCGCCGAGTTGGGCGCCTACGGCGTGAACTTCCACGACGACGACCTGGTGCCGCCCGGTTCCTCCCCCGCCGAGCGAGACCGGATCGTCAGCCGGTTCCGACGGGCCCTCGACGACACGGGACTCCGTGTACCGATGGCGACGACCAACCTGTTCTCGGACCCAGTATTCAACGACGGCGCGTTCACCGCCAACGACCCCGACGTGCGTCGCTACGCCATGCACAAGACGCTGCGTGCGATCGACCTCGGCACGGAACTCGGCGCCAACGTGTACGTCATGTGGGGCGGCCGCGAGGGCGTCGAGTGCGACGCCGCCAAGGACGTCGCTGCAGCGCTCGACCGTTACGCCGAAGCGGTCAACGTGTGCTGCGCGTACATCCGGGACCAAGGCTTGGACCTGCGTCTGGCACTCGAACCCAAACCGAACGAACCCCGGGGCGACCTGTTCCTCCCGACGGTCGGACACGCACTGGCGTTCATCGAGACACTGGAGTGGCCCGAACTCGTCGGTCTCAACCCGGAGTTCGCCCACGAGACCATGTCAGGTCTGTCCTTCCACCACGCCGTGGCGCAGACGCTGTGGGCCGGGAAGCTGTTCCACATCGACCTGAACGCCCAGCGAATCGGCAAGTACGACCAGGACTTCCGGTTCGCATCCGAGGGTCAGCGTGACGCCTTCTACACGGTCCGTCTGCTCGAGTCCTCCAGCTGGGACGGCATGCGTCACTTCGACGCCCACGCCTACCGGACCGAGGACCCTGAGGGTGTGTGGGACTTCGCCGCCGGATGCATGCGGAGCTACCTGATCCTCGCCGACAAGTCACGGCGTTTCGACGAGGACCCCGAGATCGCCGAGGCGCTCGCCGTGGCCCAGACCGACCGGCTGGGAGTTGCTCAGGTCGACTGGACCGACAGCGCCCAGGTCGCAGCGTTGCGCCACGAGGAGTTCGACCCCGCAGAACTGTCGGGTCGCGGACACGGGCACGAACGGCTCGACCAACTCGTCGTCGAACTGCTCCTCGGCGTCCGGTGAACGCCCCGCTCGTCGCCGGCGTCGACTCCTCGACCCAGTCGACCAAGGTCGAGTTGCGTCACGTCGACGACGGCAGGCTCGTCGCCGTCGGCCGGGCTCTGCATCCGAGGATCACCCCGCCACGATCCGAACAACACCCCGATGCGTGGTGGAAGGCGCTCGGGATGGCCCTCGCCCAGTGCGGCGACGCTCGAGACAGCGTCGTCGCAATCTCCGTGGCCGCCCAACAGCACGGTCTGGTCTGTCTGGACGACAACGACGAGGTGCTCCGGGCCGCCCCACTCTGGAACGACACCTCGGGGGCCGCACAGGCCGACCGGCTCGTGGCCCGCCTCGGACGCCGGACCTGGGCGGACGCGTGCGGCAGCGTGCCCCTCGCCAGCTTCACGATCGCCAAACTCGCGCACATCGCCACGAGTGAGCCCGACGTGATCGACGCCACCGCACACGTCTTGTTGCCGCACGACGAAATCACGCGTCGGCTCACCGGACGCCACACCACCGACCGGGGTGATGCATCCGGGACGGGTTGGTGGTCACCAGCGGAGGGCCGCTACCGGATGGATCTCCTCGACCTCGCCGTGCCGGACACGGTGGATGAGTCATGGCTGCCCGAGGTGCTCGGCCCGACGGAGTCACCGGGGACCATCACACCGGATGCCGCTGCCGCCCTCGGGATCCCCGGGACGGTCGTCGTCGGACCGGGGACCGGCGACAACATGGCGGCGGCGCTGGGCCTGGGGCTGTGCGCCGGTGATGTCGTCGTGTCCCTCGGAACGAGCGGCACCGTCTTCACGACGAGCGACCACCCGACGGCGGACCCGTCCGGTGCTGTGGCCGGGTTCGCCGACGCCACCGGCCGATACCTTCCGCTCGTCTGCACGCTCAACGCAACGGGCGTGACCGACGCGATCGCCCGGCTCATGGGCGTGGATCTCGACGAGTTCGACCACCTGGTGCTCAGCATCTCGACCGGGACGTCGGGACTGACCCTGTTGCCGTACCTGTCGGGTGAACGGACACCGGACCGGCCCAACGCCACCGGAGTCCTGGCCGGTCTGCGCCCCGAGGTCGAACGAGCCCAGGTCGCACGCGCCGCCGTCGAGGGTGTCCTGTGCGGTCTCCTCGACGGCTACGACGCCCTCGTCCAGCAACTCGACCAGCCACCCGCAGGTGACCACCTGCTCGTCGGCGGCGGGGCGCGCTCGCCGGCGTACCGGCAGGTGCTCGCCGACCTGACCGGTCGGGAGTGGCACGCCGTCACCGACGAAGAGACCGTCGCCCGGGGAGCGGCCGCTCAGGCCGCAGCGGTGCTGCACGGCTCGACCGTCGACGAGATCGTCGCGCAGTGGGGTCGGCCGTCATCGACGTTGGCGCTCCCGGGGGACGGTGCCTTCGACGGTGCCGGCACCAGTGCCGATGCCACTGCGACGGTCCGGGACGCCTACGCCCGCCTCCGCGACCGGTCCTGACGTCGCCCCACCCCCGGCTTTGTGGTGCGAGCGACATGCATATGCATGTCGCTCGCACCACAAAGCTGGGGGTGGGGGTGGGGGTGGGGGTTGGGGTGGGGGTGGGATCAGGGGGCAAGGCGGCGGAGCGTCTCGTCGGCCTCGTCGAGGATCGACTCGATGATCTCGGCGACCGACGGCGCCTCGGCGATCGCCCCGACCACCTGACCCGTCGGCAGGATCCCGACCTCCAGATCGCCGTCGACGACCGACGCCTTCGTCATCATCGGAGCGTTCGCTGCCAGTGCGACCTGCGACCACGAGAGATCCTGCTCGCCGTGCATCTGCACGCCGGTGCGCACCAGATCGAGCGGTGAGAGCCCGCTCTGCGAGGCGAAACGCAGCGCGTTCGACGCCGCCCGCGGAAACCGCAGCGGCGACGGGAGCTTCTCCAACGCGTCGATCAGCGCCGTGCGGATCACCCGTTGGGGAGCACCGTCGATCGCCGAGGTCACGACCGTCCCAGTGAGCGACGTCTGCAGGTAGACCGCCTTCACGTGGTCCGGCACCTGGCTCTCGGCGCTCAGCAGGAACCTCGTCCCCATCGCCACGCCGTCGGCTCCGTGGGCGAGCGCTGCGACGAGACCCCGGCCGTCGTGGAACCCGCCGGCTCCGAGCACCACCACATCGGTGCCGGCGACGGCGTCAACGACCTCGCCGAGCAGCAGTGACGTCGGGATCGACCCGGTGTGTCCACCGCCCTCGCCGCCCTGGGCGATAACGGCGCTGACGCCCATCGCAGCAACCTTCTCGGCGTGGCGCTTCGCTCCCACGGTCACCACCGTCGCCACCCCGGCCTCGCTCAGAGCGGCCACCTGCTCGGCCCGCGGCGCAGCCGCGAAGCTCGCCACCGGCACGCCGCGGGACACGATCAGGTCGATCCGTTCCCGGGCGTCGGGCTGGCTGGGCAGGAGGTTGACGCCGAACGGGCGCTCAGTCCGCTCCTGCACCTTCGTCACGGCGTCGTCGAGCTCGGCGAGCGTCATGGTCGCCGACGCCAGGATGCCGAGGCCGCCAGCGGCGCTGGTCGCAGCGGTCAACCGGGCCCCGGACACCCAGCCCATGCCCGTCTGCACGATCGGTAACTCGACGCCGAACAGCTCACAAGCGCGCGTGCGGAGCGCCGGGTGCCGATCGCTCACGGGTCGGGGACCTCAGCGAACCGACTACCCGCCGGATCGAGTCGCTCGAGTTGGTCCGACTCGCCGTCGTCCGGTCCGCGGGTCGTCGGGATGTCGCCGAGCACGGCCACCTCACACCCCGACGCCGACACCACATCGGCCACCGAGACACCGGGGTGGGTCGAACGCAACGTCAACACCGGCACCCCGTGGCTGTCACGTCCGGAGAAGTCGAACACGCAGAGGTTGGTGACGACGCGCCGGATCTCATGGAAGCGCGACGACGCCGGTCCGAGCTCGGCGGCCCGGTCGTAGCCGACCCCGCACACCACGTCGACGGCCGCGACGACGACCTTGGGCGAGTGGTTCGGAACCCAATAGCTCGTCGTGTGGTTGATCGTGTTACCGGGGGCGCCACGGAACCCCAGCAACTGCGACCGGGGGTGGTTCCAGTCGCCGATCGCAGCGATGTTCTGGTTCCCGTAACGATCGACCTGCGTCGCGCCCATCATCACGTGTCGACGCCCGTGCCAGAGCAGGGAGAACATCTCGCGGTACGGGTTCCACGAGCCCACGACCCGCTGGGCCAACCGCTCCTCGTCGTCGAGGCCGACCGGGGGAACGTCGTCGATGAGCGTGTAGAAGCCGTCGGTGAGTGCCAGCAGCGGTTCGAACGTGGCCGCCGCCAGCCGCCCGCCGATCAGCGGCAGGTTCCCGATCGGATTGCAGAGACGTTCACCATCACCGCGGAACGCCTCGGCGATCGCCACCGCACAGACGTCGGCTCGGCGGGGGGCGCTCACCGGGCCACCTCGCTCAACTCGGCGACCGCGCTCACCGGGCCACCTCGCTCAACTCGGCGACCTTGGCCTGATAGCCCTGCTCGTCGAGCTCGAGGAACTCAGCGGCGAACGCCCCCCACGCCTCGTCGGACTTCGCAGTGGCGGCGTAGCGCTGCTGGAACACCTCATCGCGACCGTAGAGCGGTGGACACTCGGTGAAGTGGGCGCCGTTGGGCGTCTCGGCAACTCCGTCGACATCGAGGCGTGAGATGCGCTGTCGTGTGATGTCGACTCCGCCCGAGCGGAGCTCTTCGGTGGGAACAACCTGCTCGGTGGTGACGAACGCCCGATCGGCGGCGCGGACGAACAGATCATCCATGAACGGATCCTCACCCAACCACACGGCGTTGCCGGACCGGTCACAACGATGCTGGTGCACGAACGCCACGTCGAGCGTCAACGCCGGAACCGCAATCAGGTCCTCGTGCTCACCGGACTCCGGATCCGGGTACGGAGACCGCACGGTGGCGATGTGATCCATGAGTCGGGGAATGTCGGAGCCGAGTCCCGCCCGGGTCGGCAGGAATGGCACCCGCCAGGCCGCGGCCTGCAGTCCGAGCAGGAACATGCCCTCGTCGAGTTCGGACGCAGAGATGGAGCCGCTCTGACGAGCGGCCCGGTAGTGCGGTTCCAGAGGTATCGAGTCGAGCGAGACGAACCCGGACACGACGTGCGAAGCCTGACCGGAGCGACAGAGCAGGCCCACGTCCGGGCCCCCGTAGGCGACGATCGTCAGGTCACTCAGGTCCGACCTCAGGATCGCGCGCACGATGGCCATGGGCTTGCGCCTGCTTCCCCAGCCACCGATACCGACCACCATCCCCGGACGCAGTTCACCCACGATCTCGTCGACAGTGGTGGTCTTGTCTGCTCCGGGCAACGGGTTCCCCTGATCTGACGCTGTGTCAGATCACAACCTAGACGGGTGCACCTGAGCCACCCAACCGAGGTTCTCCGCTACCGTGACCCCATGCATCGATCGCTTCGTCAACGCCACTGCGCTCTCGCCGCTGCCCTCGTCGCCATGACGCTCCTCGTCGGGCTCGCCGGCTGCGGTGGCAACGAGGAGAGCAAGCCCTCCACCACTGCAGCGGGCGAGATCAAGGACAACGGTGGCGAGCAGCCGACTGCCGAGGACACCATTCCGACGTCGACCGTCCCCGACGACGAGTTCGCCGATGTGGTCGAAGGACTCAACGCTCAGTTCGACTCGGCTCCCGACTCCTGCGGGTTGTTGTCGGTCATCTACAACGCCGGTTCCCTGCCGACCCCGGCCAATGCCGAGCAGACCAAGGCCGCCACCGAACTGCTCGCGTCGGTGTTCCGTCGACTCAGCGAGAGCCCGCCGGCCGGACAGGAAGCCAACGGCCCCGTGCTCAGCAACGCCGCCGACGGACTGATCGCCGAGGGCGAAGCATCGAACTGGGACCCGTCGACCATTGCCAACGCATCGTCCATCACCGAGGAGACACAGAATGCCCTCGGCGCCTATGCCATGACGTGCCCGGAACTGACCGGTGGAGCGACTCCCGAAGGTGCCCCAGCCGGCTGAGCAGCCGGTTCAGGTCGTAGCGGCCCGACGAGTCGGGTCAGTCAGCTCGCTCAGGCCGGAGAGGTCGGTCACCTCGGCGGATGCTGGCGTCCCTCGACGAACGCATCCCGCGCCTCGTCGCCGGCACCGGCGAGGTTGAGTTCGAAGGTGAAGCCCTGTTCGAACCGGTAGCTCCGGTTCACGTCGACGGGATCGATCCCGTTCAACGACTCCTTGGCCCGGCGGATGATGTACGGACCCTTGGACGCAATCACCGCTGCGAGGTCGAGCGCAGTATCACGTAGCTGTTCGAGCGGCACCACCCGACTGACCGACCCCCATCCGTGCAGCACCGAGGCGTCGACCGGCTCTGCGGTGTAGACCAACTCGCGCATGGCGTGTTGTGGCACCAGTCGAGCCATGTGGGTCGCCGCACCGAGCGCACCCTGGTTGACCTCGGGGAGTCCGAACCTGGTGCCCTCTGCGGCGACGATCACATCGCTGTTGCCGACCAGTCCGATCCCACCGCCGAGGCAGTAGCCGTGGACCGCGGCGATCACCGGCACCTCGCACTCGTAGACCGCCTTGAACGCGGCGTAACAACCGCGGTTGGCGCCGATCAGCGCAGCGAACCCTTCGGTCGACTGCATCTCCTTGATGTCCACCCCGGCGTTGAACCCGCGGCCTTCAGCCCGCAACACAACAGCAGCCACCTCCTGGTTGCGGCCGGCGACAGTGACGAGGTCAGCGAGTTCGTACCAGCCCGACACCGTGAGGGCGTTGACCGGCGGATGATCGACGACGATCTCGGTGACCTGCTCAGACGTGGTGACCGTGAATCCCATGTGGGCTCCCCTGCTCCTCGGAGGATCAGGACCGTACCGGTTCGCCGATGACGTCAGCGAGACGTTCGAGCAACACCGGGTCGCTCAGGTAGTCGCTGTGGCCGGACGCCTCGGTGCGCAGTGGCGTGGCGACGTCGAGCGGATCCGGACCGTAGACCGGCCCGGCGACGACCGGCACGTATCCGATCGGGTCGTCCTCGGCCCGGGACGCATAGACCCGGACGTCGCTTCGACCGACGACTCGATCGGCATCGGGGAGCCCGATACCGGGTGCGCCGAGGAGCACCACGGCGTCGGCCCGGGCACCACCTGCTACCGCCCGTCCGGTCACGACCCCGCCGTAGCTGTGGCCGAGCACCACCAACCGCTCCACCGGAGGAACCCGACCGGGGCGCCGGAGGTGATCGATGTCGGCGACGAGTCGGGCGGCACCAACGTTGGCGGGGTGAGGACTGATCGCGCCGGGGACGGTGTCGGGAGGGTCGTACTTCAGCCAGGCGAACACCGCCAACGACGACACTGCCGGCGCCAGAGCCTCGTGCACGCGCTCGGCATCTCGGATCATCGCCGGTCGATCGCCGAGGTCGGTGCCGACGCCCGGCACGAGGATCACGACGGTCGTGGCGTCGGACGGACCCACTCGGTGGACGAACCGGCCGTCTCCGGATTCGTCGACCCAGACCTGTTCGCCGACAGCCGGGGCGCTCGAGGCCGACCGCTGATCCCGGGCCTGGCGCACCAACTCCGCAGCCAGGGACTCGAGCAGCACCGCTGCTCGCAGGGAGGGGTCAGCGACCAACTGGTTGTAGTCGTCGGTGAACCGGCGGGCGTCCGGACCGGTCCATGACGACCCCAAATGGAGCGAGTGAACCCGTCGACGTACTCGGGTCGACAGTTCACGGTGCGCCCGGGCCAACTCGTCGATCGCATCGGGGTCGGCACCGAGTTGCACAGCGGTGACACTAGGCCCGGCCGCAGCCGGGGTCAGCGGGCCGCGCAGCCCGGTAGGGTCCACGAACGTGAACGATGTGCCCGGCACCGACGTCCTCGACCACACGGGGAAGGTGGTGGTCGTCACCGGCGGCACCAAGGGAATCGGCCGGGTGATCGTCGAACGGTTCCTCGACTGGGGCGCCGAGGTCGTCACGTGCGGCCGGGCCGAACCGGAGGACCTGCCGTCCTCTCGGGGACGCACCGCGTCGTTCATGGCCGCCGATGTGCGCGACCCCGAACAGGCCGCTGCCGTTGTCGACGCCGCCGTCGAGCGACACGGGCGACTCGATGCGGTGATCAACAACGCCGGCGGTGCACCCGAGGCCGACGCTGCCACGGCCTCGCCGCGTTTCAGCGAGTCGATCGTGCGACTGAATCTGCTCGCTCCGCTCCACGTCGCCCAGCGCGCCCACCACCACTTCCTCGACGGCGCAGCGGCAGGGGGTACCGGCGTGATCGTCAACATCGCATCGGTCTCCGCCACCCGGCCCTCACCGGGCACCGCTGCGTACGGGGCAGCCAAGGCCGGGCTCGTGAACCTCACGCAGTCACTGGCGGTGGAGTGGGCGCCCACCACCCGCCTCGTGGCGATCATCGCCGGGCTGATCGCCACCGAACAGGCCGAACTCCACTACGGCGACGCCGAGGCGCAGGCACGCGTGGCCGCCACGGTGCCCGCCGGTCGGCTCGGCACCCCCGAGGACCTCGCTCAGGCCTGTCGGTGGCTCACCTCGCCGCTGGCGTCGTACGTGAGCGGATCGGCGCTCTGGGTCCACGGCGGCGGCGAGCGTCCTGCGTTCCTGGCCGCCGTGGATGGGTCGGACCAGCCCGTGCCCGGAATCAGTTGAGATTGAGCGCCGCTGCGAGATCCCGCCACTCGGTGCGCGGCAGGAACAGTTGGTTGTCGCCGAGCACCTGGACACACACGTGGTCGGCCCCAGCGTCGAGGTGCGCCTGGATCCGGGCGAGTGCGTCGTCCATCGTCCCCCACGCCACGATGGCGTCGACGAGTCGATCGGACCCACCGTCGGCGACGTCGTCCTCGGTGAACCCGAGACGCAGGAGGTTGTTGGCGTAATTGGGCAGCCCCAGGTAGATCGCCATGTTGGCCCGGGCCGTGGCTCGCGCCGAGAGGGGGTCGGTGTCGAACACGACCATCTGCTCAACGGCGAGCAGCGGTTCTGGCCCCATGGCCTCCCGGGCGATGACGGTGTGCTCCGGTGGAACGAAGTACGGGTGTGCTCCGGCGGTCCGCTCTGCTGCGAGGCGCAGCATCTTCGGCCCGAGCGCCGCCAGCACCATCTGTGCCGGTGGATCGCCCATCGGGGCGAAGAACAACGACTCCTCCATCCGGTCGAGGTACTCGACCATCCCCGTGTAGGGCTTGGACCAGTCGAGCTTCCTGACTCCGGTGACCAAGTGGGCGTGACTCACTCCGAGCCCGAGCAGGAACCGGCCCGGGTACGCCTCGTTGAGGGTCTGCATCCCTGCGTTGCAGGTCAGCGGGTCCCTTCCGTAGCGGTTGACGATCCCGGTGGCGACGACGAGCGACGACGTGGCCTCCAACAGGAACGACGAGTGGACGAACGGCTCCCGAAAGATGGTCTCGGGGATCCACAGCGCCCCGAAACCGAGTTCCTCGATCTCAGCGGCACAGTCCCGCGCCAAGCCGGACGGCTGGGCATCGAGCGCCCCGGTCCAGATCCCGTATGTACCGATGTCCACGTTGGGGTTCTGCATGGGCGAACCCTACGACGAACTGCTCGCCGCGCCCTTGGTCGGGTCGAGGTAGAGGAAGCCGAACGCCTCGTCCCGCACGTCGATCCCGGCGTCCCGCAATGCCGGCGTCCAATCACCGTCGACACCGGGCTGGGACTCCTCCATGCCGTGGTCTGCACAGAGGAACACCGCAGCGCGCTCCGACACACCTCGCCGATCCAGCGCATCGAGGACCTCGCCGATCCGGCCGTCGGTGTCCCGAACGGACGCACGGGCGATCTCCGAGTGAGGCCCACCCTCGTGGAACGCCGAGTCGGTCAGGGAGAAGTTGACCCACATGAACCTGGGCAGGGGGTAGTCGGTGTCGAGGTAGCGACCTTCGATGATCCCGACCGCTTGGGTCACACCGTGGTGATCGACCTGCGTGAACGTGGCGTAGTCCTTCACGGGCCGCACGAACATCTCCGTGGCGTGCGGCAGGCCCTCGGCGGTCTTCGGGAACGGCACCCGCACCCCTCGGCGCATCAGATCGAAGGTCGAGAACACTGCGCCGGGGTCGGCGGGTTCGTTGATCGACGCCGTGAACGCCTCGGGTTCCGCTCGACGGATTGCGGCGTGGATGCTGTCGGTGCCACCGAGGAGCGGGTCCATGGCGGAGATCCAGGTGGCCGGAGAGTTGGTCACCACCTGCTGTTGCAGCGATCGGTCCCACCAGGCGTTGTGAAGGACACCGTGGTGACCGGGGTGCCGCCCGGTGATCACGGTGGTGTGGTTGGGGAGCGTCACGGTCGGGAGCGACGAGACGATGCCGTTGCGAAGCGTCGAGCCCTCCGCCATCAGCCTGGCGACGTGAGGAGCCTCACCCGATGCGGCCATGTCGTAGAGCACGTTCGGGTTGCAGCCGTCGAGCAGAAACCCGACCACCAGATCGGGGCGCTCCCGGGGGTCGAGCAGCGCAGTGAGGACGTCGCCGTCCTGAGCGAGCAGGTGGGCGTCCTCACGTCGCCGGCCGTCGAGGCCGGTGCCACCGGTCGGGTCCAGTCCGAGCAGTGCGAGCACGGTCGGGGCGATGTCGACGAGTTGTGCCGGCATGTCGGTCAACCCGAGCCGCGCCGCGCCACAGCCCGAGACGATGAACGGGGCGCGACACTGAATGCTCGCCAGCGATCCGTGCTCGCCGATGTGCCCACCGAGTGACGCCCAGTGGTGCGCCGAGGTGTGGATCACGCAGAGATCGGGCGCTGCCGGATGGTCGAAGAGTTGCGCCACCTGCTCGTAGGCGAACGGGTAGGCGTTGTCCGTCCGGTGCGGGAACCGGTGGGCGAGTTCCTCGGCGAGCGGAGCGAAACGGTCCCGGGCCTGGTCGCCGAGCGGGTTGCGGCCCCGGACCTCGAGTTCGGTGAACTCCCAGTCGTGACGGGGGCCGTCGGTGATGCTGCGTTCGAAGCGGACCGAACCGTCAGGGGCGTGGGCCTCGTAGGCGCCGTCACGGGCGAGCAGGACCATCTCGACGATCGGATCGAGTGCCGAGTCGCACAGGACCGACAGGGCGGTGTCGATGAAGGCCGGCTCGGCGGTCGGGGACGACACAGCGTCAGGCTACCCCTGTGGGACGGACCCCTGAACCGCCGTCCGGTAGGGTTCGCCCCGATCTGACAGGTCGTCAGATCGGGTTTCGAGGGAGTCGACGAGATGCCAGAGCGACGTCCGGTCGTCGAGGGGTGGTTCACCACTCCGACCGACGGCACCCCTCCCGCCCTGATCGGCACCCGCTGCACCGAGAGCGGCACCTACTTCTTCCCGCCCGAACGGGTGGCGTCACGGGCACCGGGGTTCCTCGACAGCCGCCTCGAGGAGGTGGAGTTGTCCCGCACCGGTCGGCTCTGGTCGTACACCGATGCGCAGTACCAGCCTCCGGAACCGTACGTTCCTGTCACCGATCCGCACGAGGCGTTCTGCATCGCCGCCGTCGAGCTCGAAGCCGAACAACTCGTCGTCATGGGTCAGGTCGTCGCCGGTGTGAGTGTCGACGACCTGCAGATCGGCATGGAGATGGAGCTCGTCGTCGACACGCTCGACGCCACGACCGACGCCGACGGCTCGACGATCGAGAATCTCATCTGGAAGTGGAAGCCGGTGAGCCACGGAGGTGCGTCGTGAGCGTCGAACAGGTCGCCGTGCTCGGCGTCGGCATGCACCCGTGGGGCAAGTGGGGTCGGAACTTCGTCGAGTACGGCGTCGCCGCGGCCCGGGACGCTCTCGCCGACGCCGGGGTGGACTGGCGTGACGTCGGCTTCGTCGCCGGAGCCGACACCATGCGCAACGGCTACCCCGGCTACGTCGCCGGCGCCACGTTCGCCCAGGCGCTCGGGTGGACGGGCGTACCGGTGACGAGTGCCTACGGGGCGTGCGCCTCGGGCGCCATGGCACTCGAGGCTGCTCGGCAGCGGATCCTCTCCGGCATGTGCGACGTCGCTCTGGTCGTCGGCGCCGACACGACACCCAAGGGCTTCCTCAAGCCCAACGCCGGTGAACGCACCGACGACCCGGACTGGCTGCGGTTCCGCCTGCTCGGTGCCACGAACCCGACCTACTTCGCCCTCTACGCCCGGAGACGGGTGGATCTGTACGGCGCCACCCCGGAGGACTTCGCCCGGGTGAAGGTCAAGAACTCCCGCCACGGTGCAGCCAACCCGTACGCCCGTTTCGCCAAGGAAGTGGGCATCGACGACGTGCTCGCCTCGCCGCTCGTGGCCAGCCCGCTGCGGCTGCTCGACATCTGCGCCACCTCCGACGGCGGTGCGGCGGTGGTGCTCACATCCATGGACTACGCCAGGCGACACGCCGGTTCCGATCCCCTCGTTCGTGTGGCGGCGATCAGCACCGTCACTCCCACGTTCCCAAACACCGTGATCGAGATGCCGAACTTCGCCACCGACTCCGCTGCCGGACTCCCGGTGCCCGATCGGACCTTCAAGCAGGCCATCGGCGATGCCGCCTACGCACAGGCGGGGCTGGGTCCCGATGACGTCGACGTCGCCGAGGTCTACGACCTGTCCACCGCACTCGAGTTGGACTGGTACGAGGATCTCGGCTTCTGCGCACCGGGCGAGGCCGAGGGACTGGTTCGCGACGGCGTCACCGAACTCGGCGGTCAACTCCCCGTCAACCCGTCAGGGGGACTGGCGTGCTTCGGCGAGGCGGTCCCCGCCCAGGCGCTCGCGCAGGTCTGCGAGCTCACCTGGCAACTGCGCGGCACCGCTGGAGACCGTCAGGCCGGTTCCCCGCACGTGGGGATCACCGCCAACCAGGGGCTGTTCGGCCACGGCTCGAGCGTGATCGTCACCCGCTGACGCCGGCGGTGCTCCGCCAGTGGAGCCCGAGCACCACCGGAAACGCCGCTGCACTGAGCGCCAGGAGAAGGATGCCGACCGGCAGGCCGAACCTTCCTGCGATCAGGCCGATGAGTCCCGGTCCGATCACGAGTCCGATGTAGCCCACCGAGCTGAGCGCACCGACGAGCGCCCCGGGACGGGGTCGACCGCGGCCGATCTCCGACATGAGTAGCGGCCAGGAGACCGATATTCCACCGGCAGCGAGGACGAGCCCCGTGGCGGCGAGCGCCGTGACCGGGACGACAGCCAACACGAACAGCCCGACGGCAGACACAGCGGTCCCCAACACGAGCACGAGGCGCGCTCCGCTCTGCGTGGCGATCCGACCCGCCGCCAGACGGACGAGACAGGCGATCACGAATCCGAGCATCGAACTGGTGGCCCCCAACAACACTCCAGCATCAACCTGTTCACGGAGTTGGAGCACGCCCCACGTGGTGACGCCACCTTCGACCAGTGCGCCGAGCGCGAACGCCACAGCGACCGGGAGCATCCGTTCACGGCGCAGGATCCGGATTCCCTCGGTGAATCCGACGTGCTCGCCCGGGTGGCCAGCGGGCAGCACCCGGGTGCGGACGACCACGGCGAGC
>Ga0194132_10005704_pt1 | contig 19918 bp, 14 predicted proteins | sample TA2KigOf80mmetaG_FD_148612 | JGI IMG/M metagenome (GOLD analysis project Ga0194132, IMG submission 148612) | Freshwater microbial communities from Lake Tanganyika, Tanzania - TA2015054 Kigoma Offshore 80m | ecosystem: Environmental > Aquatic > Freshwater > Lake | place: Tanzania: Lake... | reverse complement strand
GATCCAGCGAGAATACAACAACAAGTCGTATCAGGACTATGTGGAGGAGGCTTTTGAAGAGGATGGCGTTGCGCCTATAGCGGATACGCCGGAAGAGCCGGAAAATACCGAGACGCAACCCGCGTTCAAAACATCCGGAGGGCGCAAGATATACGGCGGTGGCGGTATTGCGCCCGATGTGCAGATCAAATTGCCTAAACGCCAATACCCACTGATCATCGGCAAATTCAAAAGCTGGACGGCGTTTGACCGCGCCTGTTTTGCCTATGCCAACGAATACGGCCCGAACCATCAGAAACTCAAAACGGATTTCAACGCTTTTCTGAATACCTTCGAGGTGGACGACGCCATGCTGAAGAATTTTAAAACACAAATCAAAAAGCAGGGTATCGTCTTTACCGATCAGGAATTTTCGGATGATGTGGATGTGATAAAGCTCCAGATCAAGCGATCTATCGCGCGCAACCTCTGGAGCGACGAGCAGGCCAACCGGGTGGCCGCTGAAGGCGATATACAACTTCAGCAGGCCATACAACTGTTCGATGCGCACACGATGTTGGTCAATCACAAAATCCGGTAGTTAGGATACGGCCGGATTTTTTCCGGGCGAGAGGTTTTTGTGCCTCCATCGGTATCTTCAGGAGTAGCTCGGACCGAATTTCGGGCGCGTCTGGAGTCGCTTCGCAGAAAAGATCGATCGGTAGCCGTCGTGCAGGGGGTTTTGCTCTGTGTCGCGGCAGCGGTCGTTTTGCTGGCCCTGACCAGCGGTATGGAGGCGCTGTTCTGGTTTAGACCGCCCGGTAGAACCTTCCTTGCCGTATCGGCGCTTACCGTCGTGGGAGCGCTTTTCGTCTGGCGTTGTGGTCTGCCCCTTTTGCGTCCTCCTCCCGACGACATGCTGGCCCACCGGGTAGACCGCCGGTTTCCGGAACTCAACGACCGGACCACCTTACTGCTTCAACTGTGGCGACAGCACGAGAAGGGCGCGCAACCTTACTCCGCCGCTCTGCTCGATGCCGCCATCGCCGAAAATGTCCATGCTACCCGGCATGTGGACTTTACGGCGGCAGACGATCGAATACGCATACGTCAGGCCGGAAAAACGTTTGCCATCCCTCTGTTGGCTGTTTCCGTCGTTTTTGCCGGTCTTTATACCCCCCTTTCCGCTTCCCTGTACCGTCTTTCGCATCCGCTGACGGATTTTCCCGTCCCCAGTCGCACACGGTTGAGCGTTTCTCCGGGTGATATGGAAATCGCCGCCGGTGCACCCGTCACCTTTACCGCCGAGGTGTCGGGCGAAATCCCCGAAACGGCGGTCGCCGAGTTGTCGGTCGCCGGAAAACCGTGGAAAACCGTCGAACTTGCCCGTCTGTCGCCGACGGCATTCTCCGCAACGCTCCACGATCTGACCGCTTCGACCGAATACGTAGTAAAGGCGGGAGACGCAGAGAGCCGGTCATACCGGATTTCCGTCATCGACCACCCGGATATCGCCGCGCTCGGTCTTTCGTACCAATATCCGGCCAAAACCACCGCCGACGGCAACGGAGACATCTTGGCTGTCAAGGGAACGCGCGTTCGTATCGAAGTGGAAGCCACACAATCGTTGTCGCTTGCCCGTATCGAATTCGACGAGCAGGAAAGTTTGCCGATGGTCGTGGCAGGAACAAAAGCCCAGGCCAACCTCCCGGTACTACACGATACCCCCTATCGCATCATCCTCCAAAACAGGGAAGGGCGCGCCAACCCCGATCCGCCCGTGTATCGAATTACTGCACAGGAAGACCGATACCCGGACGTCATGATCGTTGCGCCCGGAAGAGACACCCAGTTGACCGAAAACATTATGGTCGCCATGAACGTCGCCGGAGTGGATGATTTTGGCTTCTCCGCGATGAATCTCGTCTATCAGAAAGGGACGGAAGGAGAAACGTCGAAAAAGTTTATCCCCATCGAGATGAGAAGTACGACCTTTTCGGTTCCCTATGTGTGGGATTTGTCCGGTCTCGGTTTGTTCCCCGAAGACGTGGTCACCTATTATGTCGAACTCTTTGACAACGATGCCGTCTCCGGTCCCAAACGAAGCGTCAGCCAGACCTATACCGTCCGGGTTCCTTCTATCGTGGAAATCTACGAACAGTTGGAGAACACCCAGCAGGCACAGGTAGACGATCTGGAGGAGATGCTTAGGACGCAGGAGGAGGCGCAGGAAAAACTCCGAGAACTCAACCGAGAACTGGCCGAACAGGAACAAACCGGCAACCCGGAAGAAAAACGCGAGATGTCGTGGGAGAAAAAGAAGGAAATCGAGACGTTGCTGTCTCAACAGGAACAGATGGCTCAAGAGGTCCTCGATGCCGCCGAAACTCTGGAAAAAGCGATGGAGCAGTTGAGCGAGCAGGACATGCAGAGCATGGAGTTAATCGAAAAGATGAATCAACTCCGAGAACTGTTCAAGGAGATCGCCACGCCGGAACTTATGAAGGCATTGAAAGACGTACGCGAGGCGATGAAAAAGCTGGATTCGCAACAGTTGAAAGAGTCGATGAAGGATTTCGAACTCGAACAAGAAGAGTTTATGAAACGACTGGAGCGTAGTCTTTCGATACTAAAACGTATGCAAACCGAACAGGAGATGCTGGCGGCGATCCGGAAAACCGAGGAATTGCTTAAACGCCAGGAGGAGTTGCAGTATGCTACGCAAGAGGCTTCCCGGAACCCTTCGGAGCAGGCAAAGGAAGAACTTTCCAAAAAACAGGGTGAGTTGAGCAAGGATGCCCAAGCGTTGCAGAAAGACATCGAAGACCTTGCGGATAAAATGGAGCAGATCGAGAATACGCCGGCGGAAGGGATGCGGGATGTAGCCCGGTCCGTGCAAAGACAGGGGCTTTCGGAGCGTATGAACCGCATCGGCCAGCAATTGTCGGTCGGTCAGATGACGCCTGCTTCGCAGGGTCAACAACAGGTTTCGGAGAGTCTGGCGCAGACGGCCCAGCAACTTCAGCAGCTTCAGGAGCAGATGGAGTCACAGCAGCGTGAACAGATTGCCGAGGAGATGCGGCAGGCGATGCGCCAACTGCTCAAGCTGTCGCTCGATCAGGAGTCGCTGCGAGACCGGACCACCGGTCCGGGGGGCCGCAACGCCCGCATGCAGGATATGGCGGAAGATCAGCAAGGGCTTCAGAAAGGCGCCTCCGGTGTGGCGGATCAGTTAGTGGCGACAGCGCAAAAGAGTTTTTTTATCTCCTCCGACATCGGGCGGGCGCTCGGAGAAACGCTCACCCGCATGCAGAGCGCCAGCAACGATCTTGCCCAGCGAAACCGGGACAACGCCGCAGCCCGACAGACCGACGCGATGGAAGCGCTCAACCAGTCGGTTATGGCGCTCCAGCAGGCGATGAACGATATGAACGCCTCCGGGGGGGCGTCCGGCATGATGGAGATGCTTCAACAACTCCAGAGCATGGCACAGCAACAGTCGGGTATCAACGACCAGTTGAGCCAAATGGCGGAAGGGCAGCAGTCGGGCAAAAAAATGAGTATGCAGGAACGGGCACAAATCGCCCGGTTAGCGGCACAGCAAGAAGCATTGCGCAAAAACCTCGAACAGATGCAACGCGAACACCGCGAAGAATCGCAGATCATGAAACGGCTCAGCGAAGTCGAACGCGAGATGAAAGAAACCATACACGAACTTCAACAACAGCAGGTGGACCCCGAACTGGTCCAGCGTCAACAGCGCATCCTGTCTCGGCTTCTCGACGCCTCGCGGTCGATGCGGGAGCGCGATTTCGACGAAAAACGCATGGCCACACCCGGCGGGGACGACTTGCCGCAGCTTTCCCCGGCGGCGTTGCCCTCGAGTCTGACGGGTTTCGAAAAGATGCTACGGGACGATCTGTTGCGCAGTATGCGCGACGGAACCTACCCTCCTGAATACGAAGCACTCATCCGAGCTTATTTCCGCTCGCTGTCCGATACACCCCGCGAGCAACGCCAGCCATGATCCGCGTTTCCGGTTTGCTGATCACCGTGATGTTTTACGTCTCCGTCTCCTACGGTCAAACCCGCTCCGTCCCCGGCCAGATACCGGGGGCCGGGGTGTCGGTTCCTTCTCCGTTCAGCCAGCGTTCCACACCGGAAGAGGATGCGGCCCAAGCCCGAAAACTAGAACAGACCGGTCGAATCGAACAGGCGATCATCCTATACGAACGCGCGCTTCAGAAATCTCCGACACAGGCGCAGGCCCTCAATGCGCTTCCGAGGCTCTATATCCAGACACAGCGCTATGACCGCGCCATCGCCCTGTTGGGTGAACAAGTACGCCGCTCTACAAACAACACGGTTTTTCGCCGCCAAATGGCCGAGACGCTTTTTCAGGCAAAACGCACCGACGAGGCAAGCGCCCAGCTTCAGGAGATCGTGGCGCGCAATCCGGAGGAGGAGGGCACGCTTCGTATGGTGGCAGCACTCTACACCACGTACGGACAGTATCAGGATGCCATCCGTACGTACACCGAAGGACGCCGCGCCATCGGTAAACCGGACGTTTTCGCCGAAGCGCTTGCCGGTCTCCATACCACCCTGTCCGACATCCCCGGAGCCGTAAGCGAATACACCCGTCTTCTCAACGCACAACCCGACCGGTTTGCCGTAATAGACGACCACATCGATGCACTGACCTATATCCGGACGCCCGAAACCGTCGAACAGGCCCTGCTGGCTGCCGCGTCCGTCTATGCGAACCGCAAGGATATCCATCGGCTTGTCGGAAATTTTTACTTTCGTCAGGAAAAACCTACCGATGCCCTTGCCTTCTACCGCAAGGCGGATCAAGCGGACGACGCAAAAGGGACACTTCTGCTCGAATTTGTCCGACGCGCCGCAGACGACGGCTACTATACCGAAGCCGCCGAAGCCTGCACCATGCTTCGTAATCCCTCCCTACCCAACACGGTTCAGCCGCAGGCCAGTCTTTATCTGGCCCGCATGTATCAGGAAACCGGAAGGATGGAAGAGGCCGCGGCGGTGTATCGAGAGATCGGCATGCGTTTTTCCCGATCCCGCGAAAACGAAGAAGCGCAGTTTTATTTGGCCGAGCTCGAACTGGTCTTTCGGCACAACCCACAGATCGCGTTAAACGGTTTTCGCGGTCTCCTGACCACCGCGCCCCGTACGACATTCCGCGAGGCCGCCTTGTTTCGTATCGCCGACTGTCACGTCGCCCGTAACAGCGTCCGAGATGCCATCGACCAATACAATCGTATTCTCGATCCGGGAACCGGATTGACCGAGCCTTCGGCGCAAGCCCGCGCCCGGTTTCATCTTGCCGAAATGGAACTGTTCCGCGAACAAATCGATGAGGCGGTCAAGCAATTTACTGCCGTTGCCGAAGCCTTTCCCAACAGCCGATACGCCAACGACGCGCTTCGCTGGTCCCTTCTTCTCTCCGAAATAAAACAGGACGGCAACGAAGCGACCCATGCCTATGTACAGGCCGTGTTGCTGCGCAGACAATTCAAACCACAGGAAGCACTCGACGGGTTTAAATCCCTGCTCAGCCAATTTCCCGAAACCGCCGTAGGCGATATGGTGATTCTGGAAATCGGATCGCTGTTTGACGAACTCGGAAAACCCTATGAGGCCATAGCCGCATACCGTGACCTGATCCAGCGGTATCCGGCCAGCCAATATGCGCCCGACACCCATCGGCGTATCGCCGAACTCTATGAAACAAGACTCGGTGACATCCCCGGCGCGATCGCCGAATACGAAACGGCGATTGTCCAATACCCCGACTATTTCCAGAATGACGCCATTCGCCGAAAAATACGCGAACTCTCGCACCGGCATATCCCCCGCCCATAACGATGCCCTCACCGCTTCATATCCACATAATTGCCATCTGCGGAACCGGTATGGGGGCATTAGCCGTCATGCTCAAATCGCTCGGACATCGGGTTACCGGAAGCGACCGCGATGTATATCCTCCCATCAGCACCATGCTGGCCATGCAGCAAATCCCCGTCTATCAAGGGTTCGATGCCGCGCATCTGGACCCCGCACCCGACCTTGTCGTCATCGGCAATGCCGTGTCGCGTGGCAACCCGGAAGCCGAGACCGTGCTGGAACGCAGGATGCGCTATCTGTCCATGCCGGAAGCACTCAAAGACTTTTTTCTCTGGGACCGGCATCCCATCGTTGTTACGGGAACCCACGGCAAAACCACCACCACCTCCCTGATTGCGCACGTACTCCGTGAAGCAGGTTTCGATCCGAGTTATATCATCGGCGGCATACCGGTCGGTTGGGAAACCGGTGCGCGGCTGGGCGCGGGAAAATACTTTTTGCTCGAAGGGGACGAATACGACAGCGCGTTTTTTGACAAACGGGCAAAATTTCTTCACTATCTGCCCCACATCGCCGTTATCAACAATATCGAATACGACCACGCCGATATCTACGACGACGTGGACCAGATCGTGCTTGCTTTTCGACGTTTTATCAATCTGGTTCCGCGCAACGGCCTGATTGCAGGATCGGCGGACGATGCGCGCGTGCGGGCATTGCTCGGTCATGCCCATACACCTGTGCAGACCTTTGGCAACGCCCCGGACGCACGCTGGTCAGCGCGCAAGGTAACCGTATCGCCGACAGGAACCTCGTTTACGCTCTGCGAGAACGATAACGAGATAGACGAGATGCGCGTTCCGCTATACGGGATACACAACATCCAAAATGTGCTCGCCGCTATCGTTGCGACGCGACAGGCAGGGGTGGACCTAAAAACGGTCGGCGAGGCGTTGCAAACGTTTCCAGGGGTAAAGCGCCGTTTGGAAGTAAAAGGGGAGGCGGGCGGGGTTACGGTGTACGACGATTTTGCACATCACCCCACCGCCGTGTCCGTCACGCTAAAGGGGTTGCGCGCTGCGTTTCCTAAGGACCGGCTGTGGGCTGTATACGAACCTCGTTCCGCGACGTCGATTCGTCGGGTGTTTCAAGACGCCTTTGTCGCCGCCTTTGACGACGCCGACCGCGTGGTAATCGCGCCCGTGTTCAACGCCTACAAGGCTCCGGAAGAAAATCGGTTTTCGGTGGAAGACTTGGTCACTAGGTTGGCGGGACGTGGTAAACTCGTGGATGCTCCGCCGGACATAGACGCCATCGTCGCCCTGCTGGCCAAACAAAGCCGCCCCGGTGATCGTATCGTATTTATGAGCAACGGCGGGTTTGGCGGCATCCACGACCGATGTCTACAGGCGCTTTCCGCGCGGCAGTAAGGTGTCGCTGTCCCGCAGTTCCGTTATCCCCGCCGTTCGTATACCTCCACATCGACTTCCCGACCGTTCGCATTTATCTGACCCCTAAAGGTCGCTTCGTGTTCGAACCCCTCTTCGAGAAGGACGGCGATTTTCCACGCGGTATCCTCTTCGGTGTGACACTGGATTTTCCGATCGCCCGGCAAGGCCATAGCTTGCAAAAGCGGATGCGCGTACGCCGTAAAGTTGGGATGTACGAACAGATCGAGGATAAGGGTATCGTAATGCCAGCGTGCATCCGGCAGCAGTGTGGCAACCCCGGCGACAGCGCCCCGATCGGTATGTAGCAGACGCGCCTGACACGCAGGTGTCTCGAAAAAACGGCGAAGCAGCGTTATATAGCCACCTTCGAAGTTGCGCGGCCCAAAGAGTTCGGCGGCGACGCTTCGAACAAATGTCTCACCCGGTTGCGCGCACAGCATATTGACGACCGGCCAATCCTTCCATTGCGGCGACAAAATCGTCGTGGCCGTGGTTTCGAAAAACGCCGATTCGAACCCCTGTGCCGTCTCGTATTTCATGAACCCGGACTCCGGTGTTACGCTTTGGAATCCGAAATTACGATATATCCGGTATGGGGGGGTGTCGTAGCCGGTTCCAAGCGTCAGAAAACGACCTCCTCGACGGCGAAAATCCTCCATCTGTTCGGCCATTACAAGCGCGCACGCTCCTTTGCGGCGATGTTCCGGAAGCGTGTATACATGCCCCAGAATACCGATCCCCTTGTATTCGACCGTCATGACGTTGGCAATGGGACGACCACCAAGCAGACCGAGATAAAACCGGGTTTCGAGATCGTCGATACGACCCGGTTCGAACGCCGCCTCCATGTGCCATATATAGCTCGAAGGTTTGTGACCGAGAAACGGTTTGACAAGCGGCTCTAACTCCGCGTCCGGGGCCAGCACGACGCGAATTTCGAGTCGTTCTCCGGTCTTGAGGGTTGCGGTGGAAAGGGTTTGATTCACAGGCGAGTCTCCGGACGTTCGCCGTCCAGCATACGACGAACTGAGGCCAGTAAGGTCTGTGGGGCAAACGGTTTGGAAAGAATGTCCATGGAAGCGGAATCCACACCGTGAAGCGCGACCGTTTCCGGTGAATATCCGGTCATAAACAAAACCTTCAACTGCGGGTAGTCCGCACGAAGTACGTCCGCCAGCGCTTTCCCGCTCATTTGGGGCATGATGATGTCGGTAACCAGCATATCGATCTTCCCGCGATTCTGATACAGCATCAGGATGGCTTCCATGGCGGACGGGTCTTCGAGAACGGTATAGCCTTGCATAAGGAGCGTTTGAACTGCAAGCGTCCGCACGCCAGGATCGTCTTCTACCAAGAGGATGTGCTCGTTTCCGGCGGGCAGAGGTTCGACTGAGACAGCGTGTCCGTCGGGGTGAATCTCACGTTGGACCACGGGTAGATAGACGTGAAACGAAGAACCCGCACCTACGGTGCTGTCCACAGCAATGTATCCGCTGTTTTGCCGAACGATGGCGTAACACGTTGCCAAACCAAACCCCGCACCTTCTCCAAAAGGGTTTGTCGTAAAAAACGGCTCGAACAACCGGGTTTTCACGTCTTCCGGAATGCCGCCCCCTGTATCGTGTACGGTCAGCGCCACATACTCACCGGACGGCAGACCGAGTCGCTGCTCCGTCCCCTCCGGATACAGCGTTATATTTCGGGTTTCCAGCGTGATGACACCGCCAGCAGGCATAGCCTCTCTGGCGTTGATGACCAAGTTGAGCAACACCTGTTCGAGTTGCCCCGCTTCTATAAAAATAGGCTTTAGCGTCGATTCCAGTTGCTTTTTGAGTACCACGTCCTCGCCGATCAGACGTCCGAACATCATTTCCAAATCGAGAACGACCCGGTTGAGATCGAGCGTTACCGGGGTTTCGGGACGGCGACGGGAAAAAGCCAACAGTTGACGAACCAGATTCGCGGCGCTGACACCCGCTTTGCGAATTTCTTCTATGTTGCCGTATATCGAATGACTTGGAGGCAACTTTCGCATCGCCAGTTCGGTAAAGCCAAGGATAGCGGTGACCAGATTGTTAAAATCGTGCGCTACACCCCCCCCAGACGGCCAATGCTTTCCATCTTCTGCGCTTGAGCAGGCGGTTCTCCAGTTGCTTGCGCTCCGTTGCATTGCGCAATGTCGCCAGATAAGCGTGCTCGCCCCCCCAGTCGATGGTCGCCACCCGCATTTCCGCAATGGCCTGGCTACCGCCGGGTTGCGCAAGCTCTATCGCCAGCGTTTGGTCTACGACCACGGGATATTCGAAGTTCGAGCCGGTCAACTGTGCGACCGTACGCTGGAAAAGCCGCCCTGCCGAGGGGTTGGCAAACAAAATTCGCCCTTGTCTGTCCAAGATCAAAATAGCATCTACCGACCGGTGGATGATGGTCTCCAAACGGTTGCCCACGATCTGAATCTGTTGCATCTCCGCTTCGTATTCGGTACGCAACCGACGCCAACCAAGGGCCGTATGCAACATGCTGACGATCACATGTCTAGGAAGACGAGTACCGACTAGATAACCCACTGCGCCATGTTCTACGGCGGAAAGTCCCGCGGATGCCCCGTTTTTCTCGACCAACGCGACGACCGGCATATCGGGTATCTGGTGGTGAATCGTTTCGAACGAATCCACACCTTTGCTTTCCGGAAGATCGAGCGAAAGAAAAATGGCATCGAACAATTCTTCCCTAAGCCTCAGCAACGTCTCATGCAAGGTCAACACCCGCACGTACGAACAGGAAATTCGCGAAAACGACGTATCGTCCAAAAGCCTTTGGACAGCGTCCGCAGCCGGGCAGTCGGACGCCGCCACCACAAGGATATGGATGGGAACGGGAGTCATAACGAAAGCGAGGAAATAACCATCGGTCTACATGCGCTCCGGTGTTTCTATGCCGAGCAGATCGAGCGTTTTTTCCAACACGTTCAGGGTAAGCCGAGACAGGCTTAACCACGAGTCACGCTGGTTCACGTTTTCTTCGTTGAGAATATGGTGTTCGTGATAAAAACGGTTGTAGATCGTAGCAAGCCGGAACGCAAGATCACACAGATGATTGGGCGCGCGCGTCTCGAAAGAAAGACGCACCGTGTCGGGAAATTCGGAAAGACACAGCGAAAGTTCGCGTTCCAGATCGCCGGACGGCGGCAGAAACGGCCCCGGCGTCATGTTACGCTCCGCCGCGCGCCGCAAGATCGACTTGATCCGAACGGTGGTATAGAGCAGATACGGCCCGGTGCGTCCTTCGAAAGAAAGAAAACGCTCCAGGTCGAAAATGTAGTTTTTGGTGCGATGGTTCATAAGGTCGGCATATTTGAGGGCGGAAACGCCTACCCGTAGGGCAATTTCAGCTTTTTCCGCTTCACTGTACCCCCGCACGGATTCGATTTCCGCAATACGCTCCATCGCGGCGTCCGTGACCATGCGAATCAGGTCTTTAAGCTTCATGACGCCGCCTTCGCGCGTCTTGAATGGCTTGCCATCCCTACCGTTCATCGTGCCGAAACCGTCGTGCTCCAGTACCGTATGATGTGGCGCTACGCCGGTTTTGTAAGCGGCGGTAAATACCTGATGAAAATGATCACTCTGCCTATTGTCCACCACGTATAGCACAAGATCGGGGCTATAGTCCCGCACGCGTTGGTCTATGGTCGCCAAATCGGTCGTCCCGTACAACACCGCTCCATCCGACTTGACCAACATAAGCGGGGGTATGGGCCGTGTATCTTCCGGCGTGGCGACGTCTACCACAAGCGCACCTTCGCTTTCGTAGGCATGCCCTTCTTTTTTGAGTCGCTCGATAAGAACGGGGATGCGGTCCTGTGTGTCGCTTTCACCAAGCCAAAGATCGAAATGGATGTTGAGCGTGGCATAATGGGCGTTGAGATCGGTAACCGATACATCGTGAAAATGCCGCCACAGCGCCCTGTAGCCGGGACGCCCGTTTTGCAGATCCGCCGTGGCCTGCCGCGCCGCATCCATGGTTTCCGGGTCGGTCTTGGACCGCTCGCTGACCGCCGGATACATTTCCTCCAAATCGGCGATGGTCACAGGAGAAGTATCCGGATACGGCCCGGAAAAGCGCTCGTCGAAATACGGCAGGTCGGGGCGACGGCGTTTAAGCTCGACGATGTTAAGCCCCATCTGCAAACCCCAATCGCCTAAATGTACGTCGCCCCATACGACGTGGCCGAGAAACCCACAGACACGCTTGAGGCTCTCGCCGATGATGGCCGCGCGGAGGTGACCTACATGCAGCGGCTTGGCGACGTTGGGGCCGCCATAGTCCACGATGATCCGTAAAAGCGTGGCCGCCGGATCACAGCCAAGACGCGAATCACCGGACACGGCATCGAGATGCTGGGATAGATAACGGTCGGATAGCGTCAGGTTGATAAAACCCGGACCGGCAAGCGCCATTTCCAGGAATATATCCTTCGAGCCTGTCGCCGCTACCACTCGCTCGGCGATCTGGCGGGGACTCGTTCCATAACGTTTTGCCGCAGAAAGCGCGCCGTTGCACTGAAACTGGCATAGGTCGGGGCGATTCGAAACCTCCACCACCCCGTACCCCGGATCGTATCCGGAGACGGAAAACGCCTCCGACAGCAAAATAGTCAGTTTTTCGGTCAAAGAAGCCATATGCGTTACATCTTCTCCCCATATACAGTGACGATAAGACGGCGCGAACCGCCGCGATCGCGGTGTTCACACAGATATAAGCCCTGCCATACGCCAAGATTGAATCTTCCATCCGTAACCGGAATCGTTACGCCGCTACCCAAAAGCGATGCCTTGATATGCGCGGGCATGTCGTCCGGTCCTTCGATGGTATGCGCATAATGGGAGACATGTTCCGGGACCATGAGGTTGAATTGCCGTTCGAAATCTTCTCGGACATCCGGCGAATCGTTTTCGTTGATCGTCAGCGACGCCGACGTATGACAGATGAAAATATGAGCAAGACCCATCCGGAACATACCCAATTCCGGTATATGACGCAGGATCTCTTCCGTGATGAGATGATATCCGCGTGACCGAGGCGCAAGCTGAAGGGGTTTCTGTATCCAGAGCATGAAGTTTGAAGTTTGAAGTTTGAAGTTTGAAGTTTGAAGTTTGAAGTTTGAAGGATGAAGGATGAAGATTACGGACAGGTAAGTCAAGCGCTATTCGGAGGCGTTTTTTTCGTTGACGACATGCCCCGAGAAAAGCTACACTCAAAAAAATTCGTTAGTTTTGTTTGTCGTTTGTTTTTTTATCCTTCATACTTCATTTCTTCTCCTATGTCCGATCTCTGTTTTATGACCGTCGGTGAGTTGTCGCGTCTTATCCGGCAAAGAGACGTGTCGGTACGCGAGGTGATGGATGCGCATCTGGCGCAGATCGACCGGGTCAATCCGCGTGTCAACGCTATTGTTACCTATCTTCCCGATGAGGGAAGGAAACAGGCAGACCAGGCAGACCAGCGTCTGGCAAAAGGCGAAATACCGGGACCGCTGTTCGGTCTTCCTGTGGCTCACAAAGACCTGGTGGTGACCCGGGGCATTCGGACCACTTGGGGATCGCCGATCTACCGAGATTTTATCCCGGATCAGGATGCGCTGATTGTCGAGCGTTTGCGGCGGGCCGGCGCCATCACGATCGGCAAGACCAATACACCCGAATTTGGCGCCGGATCTCAGACATTCAACCCGGTTTTCGGGGCGACACTCAACCCGTACGATGTGACAAAAACCTGTGGCGGCTCCAGCGGTGGCGCGGCGGTCGCGTTGGCCTGCGGGATGCTTCCCATCGCCGACGGTAGCGACATGGGCGGGTCGCTCAGAAATCCTGCCAGTTTTTGTAACGTAGTGGGATTTCGTACCACGGCCGGGCGCGTGCCGCGTTGGCCCGCGCTCAACGGATGGGGCAATCTAAGCGTGGAAGGCCCCATGGCGCGGACCGTAATAGACGTGGCGCTATTGCTCAGCGTGATGGCTGGTCCGGACGCCCGATGCCCGCTGTCTCTGCCTGACCCCGGCACGAACTTTCTCCAGCCATTGGAACGCAACTTTACCGGTACACGGATCGCTTTTAGCAAGGACTTCGGTGGTCTGCCGGTGGATGTGCGTGTGACGACGGCGCTGGAAGCGGGCAAACCGGCCTTCGAAGCGATCGGTTGTATCGTCGAAGAAACACAACCCGCGTTTACCGAAGCGGACGAAGTGTTCAAGGTGCTGCGCGCTTTTTCTTTTGCCTCGACCTACGCCGACTTGTTTCGCACCCACCGGAACCAGATGAAGGACACGGTCGTATGGAACATCGAGGAAGGGTTGGCGTTAAACGCGCTACAAGTAGGACAGGCCGAGATCAAACGCACCGCGTTGTATCAGCGTATGATCCGGTTTATGGATACGTATCCCTTTATGGTGTTTCCCGTGACACAGGTTCCTCCCTTTGACGTTACGGTTCCGTATATCACCGAAATCGAAGGCGTCGTCATGGACACCTATATCGACTGGATGCGGTCGTGCTATTATATCAGCGTTACGGGAATGCCTGCGATTGCCGTGCCGTGCGGTTTTACGCCGGAAGGACTGCCGGTAGGGCTTCAGATCGTCGGGCGACCGCAAGACGAGATGGGGGTTCTGCAACTGGCTTATGCCTTTGAACAAGCCACACGGACGGGCAAACGACGCCCGCCCGCGGCGGAGTAGATGCATGGACATGGAAACGGCGCTGTACCGTCTTGGGGTGAGAGACGATACCCTGTCTGTGGAAGAAAAGCGTTTTCTGGACGAAAAGGGCTATCTGCCTTTGCCCGACCTGATGTTGCCACAGCAGACGACCACCTTTATCCGGCGGCTTGAGGAGCTTATCGCCGACGAAGGAGAAAACGCCGGCAAAGAAGTGCATCAGGAAGAAGGTTCCCTACGGCTATCCGACCTTATCAACAAGGATCCGATGTTCGACTTCTGTTACACGCATCCCAGACTGCTGGCGGCGATCCGCCATATCCTCACCACCGATTTCAAGGTTCATTCGCTCAATTCCCGGTTTGCCACGCCCGGTAAGGGACTACAGGCACTGCACATGGACTGGGGATCGGACGAGCCGGAGGATTGGCGCAAACTCAAAAACGGCAACTATTTTGTCGCCAACTCGCTCTGGGCGTTAAACGATCTGAGCGAAGAAAACGGTGGCACGCGGCTGGTCCCCGGCTCGCATCGGTGGGCTATGCAACCTACGGAAGCGATGAAAGATCCTACTGCACCGCACCCGGAAGAAATGGTCGTCAGTGTACGTGCCGGTACGGTAGTCGTTTTTAACGCCCACACTTGGCACGGCGGAACACTCAACCGGTCCGGAGACTTTCGCCGGGTGATGCACATGGCGTTTCTCCGTCGCCATCTCCCTCAACAGACCGACCAGCGAAAATATCTCCGCCCTACAACCGCGGCCCGTCTTACACCCGAAATGCGTCTGCTACTCGACGTATGAGCGTTTCCCCTCCTGATATTCTCGTATGCGGAGCGGGCATGGCCGGAGTCGCCACCGCTTTTCATCTGGCCGTCCGTCTCGGTATATACGGTGTTTTGCTCGTCGATGAACGCGACCCTCTTACACTGACAAGCGATAAAGGTACGGAAGCCTACCGGAACTGGTGGCCGGGGCCGGACGATACGATGGTTCGTTTTATGCAACGCAGCATCACCCTGCTCGAACTGCTGTCGCTCGAAAGCGGTCATGCATTTGCCATGAACCGCCAGGGATACGCCTATCTGACGGGCGAACCGGACCGTATACCGCTTATGCGCCGAGAAGCGGAGACGGTATCCGGGTTTGGGGCCGGTCTGTTGCGCATCCATTCCACCGGCGGCTCCGGTTATGACGCATCGGCGTCTTCACTCGACGGCGCCGACCTTGTACTCGATCCCTCCGTCATCGCAGAACACCTCCCTTTTGTCACCCACCGGACCGTCGCCATGTTGCACGCCCGTCGGTGCGGGTGGATGGATGCGCGCGCGTTGGGACATTGGATGCTGGATCGCTTTCTGGAGGTCGGAGGACGATTTGTCCGGGATTGCGTAAACGCTATCGACATACGCAATGACCGACTCGACAGGGTAGTTTTTGCATCGGGCACGGTTTTGTATCCGGGGACGCTGGTTTTTTCCACCGGCCCCCTATTTCATGAAACCGGCCTCCTGATGGGGCTAAAGCTACCCGTGTCGCACGAGCTGCATTGCAAAATCATCCTCCCCGATCCCGACCGGATCATCCCCGCCGACATCCCTATGTTGATCTGGACCGATCCGGTCTTTCTGTCGTGGACCGAAGAAGAAAAACGCCGTTTATCCGGTCATGAGGATACACGATGGCTTACGGACAAATTTCCCGCCGGTGTGCATCTGCGCCCCCGACATCGAGACGGTCGGGATACGATACTCGGTGTATGGACTTACGACCGGAACCCCTGTTCTCCGGTTTGGCCGTTGCCCATAAACCCACACTATGCCGAAACGGTCATTCGCGCGCTTACCGTCATGGTCCCTCGACTGTCGGCGTATTTTGGCAAGGGCGGCGAAACATTCGTCGATGGAGGGTACTACTGCAAGACAAAAGACAACCGTCCCCTGATCGGGCCGTTGCCCGTACAGAATATCTATGTCAATGCCGCATTGTCGGGCTATGGGGTGATGGCCGCTCAGGCCGCCGCCGAGCTTGTTGCCGGGTATCTGACCGGCGAGCCACTGCCTGCCTATGCCCCGGCTTTTCGTTTCGAGCGTTTCCAAGATCCGGTCTATCTTGCGAGTCTGACGGCAAGAGACGGGATGGAGGGACAGTTGTAGCGTCGATTTTAGATTGTCTTCTCTATGGGGGAAATTATGACCGCATTACCTGTTCGACCTTTTGGACGCACCGGCATGACGCCGGCGGCGCTGGCGCTCGGCGCCGCTTTTCTGCACGGCAGTGACGACATCGTAGAGGCAATTCAGTTGGCGCTCGATCTGGGGTTCAACTATTTGGACACCTATCCCGGGCATCATGAGGAAAAATGGGGCGAAGCGTTGTCGGGAAGACCAAGAAGCACTTATTATCTTCAAGCAAAGATCGGCACCCATCCCGACCGACGAAAGGATTTTTCCGGAGATGCCACACGATGGAGCGTGGAACAGACGTTGAAGTCGGCACGCACCGATTATCTCGATTCGGTGCTGGTACACGACCCCATCGACATCGAAGACCCGCTTCGCCCAGGTTGCGCCTTTGACGTGTTGCTCGATTTCAAAGCGCAGGGCGTCGTCCGCAACGTCGGGCTTGGCGCGCGCCCGCACGAATGGCATTGCCGCGTGATCGACGCCGGTATTGCGGACGTCTCGCTGACTTTTCTGGATTATACGCTGATCAGCCAAACTGCCGCAGATACGATTTTTCCATCGGCACGGCGACAAGGCACGGGGATCATTCTTGCCAGCGCGCAGGGCATGGGACTTCTTACCGGCGCACCACCCGACCCCGAACGCGAACGCGGGATGTTTCCTGGTCAAGTGCCTCGTGCCGAGCGTATCTGGCACTGGTGCCGCGAACATGGCATCAGCATACGTCATCTTGCCATACAGTTTTGTCTATCCGCACCGGTGGACAGCATCGTCATGATCGGCCCCTCAAACATGCAACACGTACAAGAAGCCTTTGACGCCGCGACTTCCCCTATCCCTGCAGACATTTGGCAGACGTTTGAGACCGAGTTCGGGTTCAGACCCGGTGTTGGATAGGTCGAGAAGCGTATGAACCGTTCATGCAAGACGTTGCGAAGACAGGGTGCAAAATTCTTGTATCCTACAGAAACACCCTGCATATTATGTTTCCATCTTCCCTAACCAAATAAAAATAGCTATCCGTTCGGAAGGGATCCGTTTATGACGATACGCGGTTCGTTTGCCCTGCTGGCCGGTATGTTGGCGTGGGGAATCTTCGCGAACACGGCCTCTGCGCAGTATCGCACCGTCACCGCCGCCGACGTGGTAGATCTGTCACCCACCATCTCGATCAAACGGTATCAATACTGGCCCGGTGGTCAGTTACACCACCCGCCTTTGGTTGTTCCCTATATTCCGCATGGCCCCGGCCCGTGGGCGTCCGACTTGTTGTTGCTGGACGAGAATACGGCTACACAGACCGATACCCCGGCGCACATGATGGCCCCGCAAAACAGCGGTTTGCCCAATGCGCATTACTGGGGCGGGTTGACGGGTGATAAAGTACCGGTATGGCAGATGCTCGGCGAAGTGTTTCGTGTGGATGGACGCGATATGCTCGACAAATCTTCGGCAGGTGTCAGCCCGTTGTTTACCGTAGACCGCGTAAAAGCCGTGGAGCGGACGCGCCGCCCAATCCGTGCCGGTGATGCGGTGCTGTATTGGAGCGGCTATGACGACCGCTACGACCGTCCGTTGCCCGAAGGAAAGTGCTTGATCATAGACCCGATGGCGGGGACCGCTCCCGGATGGCCCGCGCCCAACTACGACGCGGCCGAATACGTGGGTAGCCGAGGCGCGCGGCTCATGGGCATCGACAGCCCCAGCATGGGTGCGCTGGGGTCTTCGCAATATGCATTGCCCGGTCCGGCGGGTATGTTCCAGAATCCCTTGGCGCTCGAAAGCCATCTCGGTCATTTCAAATACGGAGCCATCCATACCGAAGGACTCATGAATCTCGACAAGGTTCCCGATGGTGCGCTGTATATTTCGTTGCCGGTAAAACACGAGAATTCGCCGACCGTAGAGACCCGCGCCGTCGCCATCGTCAACCCCGAACTGGCGGCTTCCTTGCTCAAAGCCGTCAACGGCAAACGTGTCGTCGATTTGTCGGTCCTCCTGTCGATGCAACACCCGGTGTGGTGGCCGGGCGCGGGGCTGGGCAACCACGTTTTTCCGTACCACCTTGTTCAGCCGGTCAACTATTTCGACGGACCGTTCGGCCCGTACTGGGTCAACACGCATATCATCGACTCGCGTACCGGCACGCATGTCGATCCGCCCGCGCATTACGGCCCGCCGCCGGGTTTCGATCCGGCCCGCTACGACGAGTCCGTCCGTACTGTCTTGGCTGAGTTCGAGGCAAAACACGGCAAACTTAAACCGACGACCACGACCTCGGAGAAAATACCGCTTCACCATTTGATGGGACCGGCGCGGGTGATCAACGTCCAACACCGGGTCGGCACGACCGACCGGACTACATGGCCCGCTTCTCCGGCGATCACGGTGGACGACGTAAAATCGCATGAAAAACTGTATGGCCCGCTAAAGGCGGGCGACGTGGTGCTGTTTCACACCGGGCATACGGATACGCATTTTCGCCGATTCGAGCGTGGCGAGCCAGATCGATGCGTCAAAGCTCCGCTCGATGGACAGACCGAAGGATGGTCGGCACCAACGCCCGAGGTGATCGTCTATCTGGCGGAGAAGGGTGTCAAACACGTGGGGATCGACACACCGGACATGGGATCGGTAAACCCTAAAGAAGCCATGATGACCCACTGGGCGGCGGTAAACCACGACGTGATTTTTACCGAGTATCTTATCGGGGTCGGACAACTTCCACCCACCGGCGCTTTTTTTATCTTTCTAAATCCAAAGATAGAGAATAACCATGGCGGGCCGGGGCGTGCCATAGCTATCCTGCCCTAGGTGATGGTCATCTCACCGACATCGCGCGGTTTGCCGGACGGCACCCACCCAAGCGGTAGTTGAAATAAAGCTGTTTTTTTCTTCACCCTTCACCCTTCACACTTCCAAGGAGGCTGTATGTTGACGCCCGAACAAAAAGCCAAACGCCCCGATCTCGGTAGAGGGTACTGGGGAACCAACGGAGAGCCGCATTTTGCGGGTGAGGATTTTGATATTTCGCTGTTTGGGCCATGCAACTATCTACATGGCTACGGCGCGTGTATGCAGTTTTACGACATGGAAATGTCCGATGAGGAAATACAGGCGTATTTTCGCCGTATCCTCAACAAACTGGAGCTTCCGTACCATCGCAATATCCGATATTTTACACCCCAGGAATTTGGAGAATTGTACGGAGATCCGGAGGTACATTATTTCGAGGTGCATTTTTTGAGCGATCCATGGGGAAGGTTCGAGCACGAGGACGCCGTGTGGAAGCGCTTGTGCGATCTCGGCGTTACTGCGCTCAAAAAGCTGGACCGGGTATACTACAAACGAGGGTAGCCCCGTGCGTCCGGAGTATCAAGACGATCGAGTTCAGGTCTGGAACGGCGATTCACGCGATCTAAGCATCGTCGCCGACGAGACCATCGCCCTGACGCTGACGAGTCCCCCTTGGTGGAACGGGGGGAACTACGGTCATCGAGACCAGATCGGATTCGGACAGTCGTATGACGCGTTTCATAACGATCTCGAACAGGTGGCGAAGGAATGCCTGAGATGTTTGATACCTGGATGCGCGATCATCCTGTGGATGGCGGATCTGTGTCGAGGAGGGATCTGCACTCCACTGGCTGCCGATACGCATCGGACACTTCAAAAGGCGGGGTTTGTCTTCGAAGGAACGTTTTATTGGTATGGG
>Ga0194132_10005701_pt1 | contig 19925 bp, 17 predicted proteins | sample TA2KigOf80mmetaG_FD_148612 | JGI IMG/M metagenome (GOLD analysis project Ga0194132, IMG submission 148612) | Freshwater microbial communities from Lake Tanganyika, Tanzania - TA2015054 Kigoma Offshore 80m | ecosystem: Environmental > Aquatic > Freshwater > Lake | place: Tanzania: Lake... | reverse complement strand
CACGGGATTCGGGAAGGTCTGGTGGCTGTTTTTCTTTTACCCGGCTTGCGCGGGCGCGATCGGTTTGTTTCTGTCGCAGACCCGCGGATTCGTCGAGCACATCGCACCGGCAGGCGCTGCCAGCGAGGTCTTCGTGCGTACGCATCTCCCGAATCTCGTTGATCGAGCCATCTTTTACCCCCTTTATTTTAATTACCATTTGGAACATCACTTGCGCCCGTCTATTCCGAGTTGCTATCTGCCGCAGTTCCATCAATTGGTTCGGCCGACACATCACACTGCCGACACCCTCTCGTCGGGAACTCTCGCAACCATCAGGAAGCGTCTTCAACAGGCCCGCCGCTACCATGCTCCCAAAGTAGCCACCGCGTGCGCAGGCAATGCCGACTGACGACCGGTGCAGAGTTTGCGGCTCGAACGACTGGCGCGTTGAAATTTCAGGCATACGCGACTGGGAGTACGGCATCGACGGCAGTTATGAGTATCGTCGCTGCAATCGGTGCGGGATAGTTCAGATCGCACCGTTCCCCTCTCTCCAAGAGTTGGTCACGGCCTATCAGATTGATTACCACGGCTATGCCGAAGCGACCGATAAGGGCCCGTTCTACCGGATTCTGTTTGCCGCCAACGACTGGCTGTTTACGAAACGGCTGAAGTCCATCGTTGCGCCCGGCGCCGCCGTGCTCGACCTCGGATGCGGCAACGGCGCATTTCTCCAGCGTGTGCGGTCGCTTGGAGCCGGTCTTGTGGAGGGGATTGATTTCAGCGAACAGGCGGTCGGGGCCGCAGCGAAGCGGGGCATTCGGGTGTTCCATGGCGTCCTGGGAGACTTCGAGCGCCCGCCTGCCACGTACGATGTGATCTTTATGAACAATTACCTTGAGCACACCTCCGATCCTCTGGCCGAGCTCCGAAAATGCCGGCAACTGCTGAAGCCCCACGGCCGTCTTGTCGGAGAGGTTCCGAACTTCGACTCGTTCGACCGGCGTCTGTTCGGCCGCTATTGGGGAGGCAACCACGTGCCGCGGCATACCTTCCAGTTCGATCCTCCCGCCTTGCGGGTGCTGCTTACGCGCGCCGGCTTCACGGGTCCCTGGACGTCCTGCGAGCTGAACACGGCACACCTGGTCCTGTCGGTGCAAAATCTGCTGCAACGGAACCGGCCAGACCTGCGGTGCAATCCGGCCTTGAAGCATGGGCGGGCAGCATACTACGGTCTGCTGCTTCTGGTTTTTCTACCGGTGAACTTTTTCTTCGCCGCAGCCGGCAAGGCTGGCGTGATGAAGTTCTATGCCACGGCCTGATGGCGTGGCTGGCGGGCCATACCTCGAAATGACCGGTTACTGATTCGGCTTTTCCGCCATGCCGATGACTTGCAAGCCGGCATGCCGCAAGGGCGGCAGACTCACCGTCCAATCATCGAATCTGGCCATCGCACGGGTCAATTGTCTGATGCCCGGCAGGAAACGGAAGGCCCTGTTGAAGACCAGCACGTCGCTGTTGAGCAGCAGCGCGCCGCCGAGAAATCCGTAGGTCCGCCAGATCCTGGAGCGAAAGCCGGCCTGCTCCAATACCGGGACAGTTTCAGCATAAAGCAGGGGCCGCTCGGTGTCGGCATCCAGGGCCGGCGAGATCCGGTAAATGATCGCCCGCAGCCAGCGCCACAGGAAGAAGTCGCTGACCGGCTCGCGATAGATGAAACGCCCTCCCGGCTTGAGGATACGGAAGACTTCCTGAAACAGCGTCCGGCGGTCGTTGACGTGATGAATTCCACCGAGCATGAACACGTGGTCGAAGCGGTTCGATTGCAGCGGCAGCATCGTGGCGTCGCCCTGGGCGAACAGCAGGGTGGGCCGGCGCAAGTCCCGCTGCGCTTCCTCCAGCATGGCCAGCGAGATGTCCACGCCGATGCCGCAGGCGATGCGATGCCCGATCAGCCGTATCGCTTCGCCGCGGCCGCAGCAGATTTCAGCCATGGCGCCGAGAGGGCCGTCTCCGGCCACCGCCAGAAGGGCGTCATCGAGGTAGCGGAAATATTCCTGGGTATGGGGATAGACGAGATTCTTCAGATAGGCCGATGCAACCTTGTCGTAGTGCTGCTGCTGCTGCCTGGCTTCCGGCGAACAGGACTCCCCGGCGAACAGCGGGATGCCGGATGCCGAAACCGGATAGCGGTGCCGGCCGGACACCGTCACCAACACGTCGCCTTCACGGTGCAACGGTTCGTGCGATACCGGGCATCTCAGGTAATCGAGCAGTTCCACGAAGTGTGCCCCTCCGCTTAACGATTCCGCACGGTCTCTTGCTGGACATGGTACTGGAGCACGTAGCAGCACCACAGAAACTGCCGATGATCGGCGTCACCGGAGAGATGCGAACTCCAGCGATGCGCCCACACGTTCTCATCGATGAACGGAATGCCGGACTTGGAGCTTTGCGGGGGCAGGGCCCGCATCCACTCGGTCAGCGGTATACCGAAACCCTTCTTGGGCCTGTCAATGATGCCGGCGGGAAGCAGCGGCCTGAGCGCCTCTTTCAGTAGATATTTGCGCCGGCCGTCCCGGATCTTGTAGCGGCTGGGCAGGCGCCGGACGAACTCGACCAGGTCATTGTCGAGGAACGGCGCCCGCACTTCCAGCGAATGCATCATGCTGGCTTGATCCACCTTGGTCAGGATGTTGTCCTGCAGGTAAAAGCGGGTGTAGAACTCCAGGGTTTTGTCGACGGGATCCGCCGATGGGGCCTCGCGCCAGGCGGCGATGGCCTCGGCATAGACCTCTTCCGCCCGTACCTTCTCCTGAAACAAATCCGCGATTTCAGCGGGATCCAGCGGACCGAGCCAGGACGGATTCCAGCATTCAGGAGGGTACGAGACGCCTCGCAGCGCACGGCGCACCTTGAAATCCAGGCTCATGTTGGCGGAGGAGTGCGGCAGCAGGTCGGCCAGCCGGCGAAGGCCGCGATGGAGCGGCCCGCGGACCAGGCGCCGGTACCATTCGGCCGGGCGGAGGGCGGCGAACGGATCGTATCCCGCGAACAACTCGTCGCCGCCGTCGCCGCTCAACGCCACGGTGACCGACCGGCGGGCGAAGCGGCTCAAGAGCCAGGTCGGCAGGACCGAAGGGTCGGCAATCGGCTCGTCGAGCCGGCCGAGAACCTCCGGCACGAGCGCACGCGCATCGTCGAGGCTGAGCATTTCGAGGTGATGACGGCTGCCGGCGGCATCGGCCATCAACCGGGCAAACCCCGATTCGTCGTACGAGGGCTCGTGGAATCCGATGGCGAACGTGTCGATTTCATCCGGCGGGCGATGCTGCGCCGCCATCGCCAGTATTGCGCTCGAGTCGATGCCGCCGCTGAGAAAGATGCCGAGCGGCACGTCGCTCATCAGCCTCCGGCGGACCGCCTCGGAAAGCCGCGCGCGCAATTCTTCGGCGAGTTCGGAGTCTGGCCGGCCCGGCTCTTCCGGTTCGACGGCAAAACGCCAGTAGGTTCGTCCGGTCAGGGTTCCATCCGTCAGGCTGTACGTCAGCGACTTGCCGGCCGGCAGCTTGCGAATGTTTTTGTACAGGGTGAGGGGAGCCGGCAGGAAGCCGTAGGCGAACAGCTTCATCAAGGCCGCCCGCTCGATTGCGGTGCGGCCGGCCGGATGGCGGCGCAGCGCGTCCAACTCAGAGGCAAACGCCAGCCCGCCGTTCACATGGGCGTAATAGAGCGGCTTCTCTCCGAATCGGTCTCGAGCCAGAAACAGTGTGCCGCGCCTCCGGTCGTATATGACGAAGGCGAACATGCCGTTCAACCGGTGCGGAAGACCCTCGCCCCATTCGGTAAATCCATGCACCAGCACTTCGGTGTCGGAGTGGTCCGTCCGGAAGCGGTACCCCTTCGCTTGAAGCTGCCTGCGCAATTCGAGGTGATTGTAGATTTCGCCGTTGAAGACGACGCCGATGCGGCCGTCCGCGTCGAACATCGGCTGATGGCCACCTTCGATGTCGATAATCGAAAGACGCCGGTGGCCCAGAAACAGGCGCCGGTCGGGATCGGTCCACTGGCCGGCGTCGTCTGGACCGCGGTGCACGAGGGCAGCCATCATGGCTTCCAGATCGCGCCGATCCCCTTTGCCGACAAAACCGCAGATTCCACACATCGGCGGTTAATCGATGTTGAGCCGGCTGCGGATCATGTAGACGCTCTTGCCCTGGGATTCGAAGTAGGTCCGCATCACCAGTTCAGCCAGCAGGCCGAGGAGGATGCTCATGAACCCGGTGATGAAGCAAAGTGCAGCGAGCAGCGGGAGGGGCGATCGGATAAAATGGATGCCTTCGACGAATTTCAAATACAGTGCCCCGGCGGCAGCCAGCAGTGACAGCGCAATGGTTACTATGCCGAATACACCGAAGAGATGGATTGGCCTCGTGCCGTAGCGATCAAGAAAAGTCACCACGATAATGTCGAGCACGACTTTCAAAACACGCTCTAAGCCGTAGTTTGATTTTCCATGGATTCTGGCATTGTGTCGGACGGGTATCTCAGCAACTTTTCCTCCTAGCCAAGCGCAATAGATTGGTACAAACCTATGCATCTCGCCGTACAGTCTGATGCCTTTAATAATTTCCTGGCGGTAAGCTTTTAACGTGCAGCCGTAATCGCGAAGGTGTACTCCTGAGATCCATGAAATCAGGCGATTGGCGATGAAACTCGGAAGCTTCCGGGTCAAAGCAAGGTCCTTGCGGTCTTTCCGCCAGCCTGACACCACGTCGAAGCCTTCGTCCAATTTTGCCAGCAGCATTGGAATATCGCGCGGGTCGTTCTGCTGGTCGCCGTCCATCAGAATGATGATGTCGCCGGACGCGTGGTCGATGCCGGCCATGACGGCGGCCGTCTGGCCGAAGTTGCGAAGGAGGCTGATGAGCTTGATCCGCTTGTCCTGTTCGGCCAGTTGCCGGGCAACCTCCCCGGTCCTGTCATGACTGCCGTCGTTAATCAGCAGGACTTCGAACGGGCGGCCTACCTCCTGGAGCACCTTGACGAGGTCGGCGCAGAGCGGTGCGACGTTGTCCTGTTCGTTGAACAGGGGAATGATGACGGACAAACTACCGCTCTGGGGGGGATGAGATTCCATCAGGACTCTAGGGCGGCTGTTATGAGTGGAAGCGACGCGTTCTCGATGTCCCTGTATCAGTCGGGCGTCATGCTAGTCCATCGCCCCGCTTCCGTCAACCATGTCTCAACGGCGCCGCGTTCAGCATGCCCGTGAATGAGTGATGGACAAAGCCGGATCATCCGTGAAATCAATCCTCGTATTTGATATCGGTGGAACCCACTTTCGTTCCGCCGTTGCCCAGGCTGAGAGACTGATCGAGGTTCACAAGATGCCTTCCCAGAGCTTTGTCCGATTTCCGCACAAGTCAGGCGAAGAATTGGTCTCGGAGCTGATCACATCTGTGTGCTCGACAATAGAGGAAGCCAAACTGCGCCACTCTTCCCTGTCGGCCGTGATGATTGCCGTGCCGGGCATGGTCACGGAGGGAGGAGTTGTCGTGGCTGCGCCGCCTCTGTGGGGCGATCTTGCCTCGAACGTCCCTCTGCAGGCGCACATTCAAAGGAAAACCGACCTCACGGTGTTCGTTTTTAACGATCTTTGCGGGACCGCGCTCTACTACAGTGAAGCGCCAGATTTCACTTCCGGAGCGGAGTATTTGACTCTCATCACGTTGAGCACCGGCATAGGCAGTAAAACCGTCGACCTGAAGCAGCGCCGTCTCCTGATCGATTCGGCAGGTCGGTGCGGAGAAATCGGCCATGTCGTAGTGGACTTTACGAATGATGCGTTGCCTTGCGACTGCGGGAGAGTGGGGCACTTGTCTTCTTACCTGTCGGGGCGAGGGATCGTCAGACTCCTTCGGTTTATGGCCGACAAATATTCCAACGATCGAGCCAGGTCCATGCTTGATACGACTCTGGAGGGTGAAGCTTTAGTCTTCAACTTTGCGCAGGCGGTCCGTGCCGGAGACTTACTCGGCACCAGAGTATTGGATTTTGCGGCGGCAAAGCTTGCGCGCGTCATTCAAACGATTTCAGGCACCATTGGTGTAGATAGATACGTGCTGGTCGGCGGGCTCGCGTTTGCGCTTGGCGATGACTTGCTGCATGCAGTGAATCGCCACCTGGCCGAGATCGGGATGTTCGGTTGGGATCATGACAGCCTCCAGAGGCTTGTCAAAATGGGAATTCCCAACGATGACGTCGGCTTATTGGGAGCTGCGAAGTACGGGTTCTTGTATGGACGAACGGAAGATATTTCACGAAAGCTTTAGACGCGAAGAGGTGGTTGCCGGATCGGACCGAAGCTTTGGTCTGGTTCTCGCCACGTTCTTCTCATTCATCGGCATCGTCAAGCTCTGGCATGGTCAGGCAGAGGGGGGCGCGTGGCTCGCGGTCGGCCTTGTGGTTTTCGTCCTTGCCGTTGTCAAACCCAAAGTTCTGGCTCCCTTCAACCATCTCTGGCTGAAGCTTGGATCGGTGTTATATAAAGTTGTCAACCCCATTGTGATGGCGCTTTTGTTCTACCTCACGATTCTCCCCGTCGGTCTTCTGATGAGGCTCTTCGGGAAGGATCCATTAGGTCTCAAGTGCGATCGCCGTAGAAGCAGCTACTGGATCGAGCGCCGGCCTCCGGGGCCGGCGCCGGACACCATGCGCAATCAATTCTAGGAGGAACAATGCTGAGTTTCCTGAAAGAGCTTTGGGCGTTCATGCGTGTGCGCAAGAAGTTCTGGCTCTTGCCGATTCTATTGACGATGGCGGTCCTTGGCGGTTTGCTCGTGCTCACCGAGGGCTCTGCGGTGGCTCCGTTCATTTACACCTTGTTCTAGGTGCAAGGTTTTGGGATCACCGATGCGGATACTCGGCCTCTCGGCGTTCTACCATGACAGCGCGGCGGCGCTGATCGTGGACGGCCGTATCGTTGCGGCGGCCCAGGAAGAGCGGTTCACCCGCAAGAAGTTCGACAGTCGATATCCGCGGCACGCGATCGCCTATTGCCTCGCCGAAGCCGGCATCACGCTCAAGGACGTCGACCATGTCGCTTTCTACGACAAGCCGTTTCTGAAGTTCGAGCGACTGCTGGAAACGTATCTCGCCTTCGCGCCACGCGGCTTCACTTCGTTTCGCATGGCGATTCCCGTCTGGCTGAAGGAGAAGTTGTTCCAAAAGAACCTGCTAGCCGATGAGTTGAAGGCACTCGAACCGGACTTTGACTGGGGAAACCGCTTGCTGTTTGCGGAACACCATCAGAGCCACGCCGCATCCGCTTTCTTCCCGTCACCGTTTCAGGAGGCGGTTGTGCTGACCATGGACGGCGTCGGCGAGTGGGCCACGATGTCCGCAGGCTACGGTTCGGGCAACAGGCTGGAGTTGGTCAAGGAAATTCATTTCCCGCACAGCCTGGGACTGCTCTATTCGGCCTTTACCTACTACACGGGATTCAAAGTCAATTCCGGCGAATACAAAGTGATGGGGCTTGCTCCATACGGCGAACCGAAATACGCCCAGTTGATCCTCGACAAGCTGATCGACCTCAAGCCTGATGGCTCATTCCGGCTGAACCAGAAATATTTCAACTACTGCACGGGTCTGACGATGACCAACGGGCGATTCGATTCTCTGTTCGGCGGGCCGTCGCGCCGACCGGATGAGCCCTTGACCCAGCGCCATATGGACCTTGCCGCTTCTGTCCAGGCGGTGCTCGAGGAGGTCGTCTTGAGATTGACCCGTGGCCTGGCTGCGGAAACCGGCGTGAAGAATCTGTGCCTCGCCGGCGGCGTGGCGCTGAATTGTGTTGCCAATGCAAAGGTGCTGCGCGACGGACGCTTTGACAACATCTGGATACAGCCGGCAGCCGGCGACGCAGGTGGAGCGATCGGCGCAGCCCTTGCCGCCCATTATCTCTACAAGGATCAACCACGGAAAATCTGCAACGGCCTGGATGGCATGTCTGGGAGTTACCTTGGTCCGGCCTTTGAGCAGTCCGAGATTGAGCGTCGCTTGCGAGACGCGGGAGCGGTGTTCACTGTACTGGATGACCCCATGCTGTTGGGCCGAACGGTGGATGCGATAGCTGAGGGCAAAGCCGTCGGCTGGTTTCAGGGACGCATGGAGTTCGGCCCGCGTGCGCTGGGCAACCGGTCCATTCTCGGCGATCCGCGCAGCCCAAGCATGCAGAGGACGCTCAATCTGAAGGTCAAGTATCGCGAAAGCTTCCGTCCATTTGCGCCATCGGTTTTGCGCGAGGATGTCACCGATTGGTTCGAGCTTAATGCCGACAGTCCGTACATGCTGCTGGTCGCGGATGTGGTGGAGCGGCACCGGCGAGGGATGACGGATGCTGAAAGGAACCTGTTCGGCATAGACAAGCTGAACGTGCCTCGGTCCAGCATCCCGGCAGTGACGCACGTGGACTATTCCGCGCGCATCCAGACCGTGCACAAAGAAACCAATCTACACTACCACGCGCTGCTCACGGCTTTCAAAGCGAAGACCGGTTGCGCCGTTCTGGTTAACACCAGCTTCAATGTGCGTGGCGAGCCGATCGTCTGCACGCCAGAAGATGCTTTTCAGTGTTTTATGGGCACCGAAATCGAGGTGCTGGTAGTTGGAAATTGCTTTCTGCAGAAAGAAAGTCAGAATACCGCTCTCAAGCTTGATTACAAGAATGCTTTCTCGCAGGATTGATTTCCGGTTCGAGCGAGAAGTCGTTACGCACGCAGACTGGCTCCTCTAAGATCGACATCCTCGAAATGTCCACGGAGTCCAGCGTTCAGATGGCGTTCATTCTGGAGAACCTTGACCAGAGCAGTGCAAGGCGGCCCAACGTTTTCCTGTTCGTTGAATAGGGGTGTAATAGCCCTTAATTTATCAAGATAAGTAGGCTGAGATTTCATCGAGAGATTCTGGAATTGCTAGAAGCAATTACCGATCACGAGCCAGCAGGAATCGTGCGTCATGCTAGCCCATCATCCCGCCGTCAACCATGGCCCAAAGGCGCCGCGGTCAGCATGCCCGTGAACGAGCGATGACAAGGTCGGGTCATCTACAAAATCAATTCTCGCATTTGACATCAGTGGATCCCACTTCCGTTATGCCGTTGTGCTCACGCTGAGCAGCTGACCAAGGTTCGCAGGATGCCGTCCCAAGCAAGGCTGGCGCTTCCTGCGAGCATTGGTACCAACGGTTTGTCTTGACCGGATGGAGCCATCGCAGGACTTTGTGGACCGAGTATGCTTTCATGCTAGCGGCGGCATCGTTGGCCGTGCTATATGTCCCCAACAAGGAACTGGCGTGCTAGGAAATTCTGTTAGGGTGGGCGGCTAACTGTTTATGACAGCAATGATTTCAGCTCTTCGTGCTTTCAGCGATAGTCAGGCAATTAAGTGCCTCTCTATCGCTCAGATCATTCGTGGGGCAATGATATTTTATATCGTGGTTCTTCCCTTAACGGTTGTTCATTTTGAGCGAATCGCCTTTCTTTTCTTAGTGTTATTGTTAATTGTCTGGTGCGTGTGGAACCGCAAGATATTTATTTGCCGCACCCCGATTAATGTGCCATTGGGGTTGTTTGTGCTCTGGGTCAGCCTGACCATTCCCTTTGCGTCGTTTCCGGTCTACAGCCTGCAAGAGTTCGGTAAGCTGATTAAGCAGGTGATTATCTTCTATGCCACGCTGTATTTCTTTCAGGATCGGACGAGAATGGTTTTTCTAGTACGGCTGATAATCGGGACTGGACTGCTTGTCTGTACCTATGGCTTACTGCACTATGAAACCGGAAATTATCGTTCCATGACCTCTTTTTTACCCGCCGAGGTTTGGCTGGTAACGTATCTTGTGATGATCCTCCCCCTGTGTGCGATGCTGATGTTCTATGACGATGGCCCATGGGCCAAGGGAGTCTATGCGATAGGCGTTCTGCTGATCTGCGGGTGTTTGGTGCTGACTCAGTCCCGAGCAGGTGCCCTAGCATTCTTCGTTCAATTGTGGGTGGGTGTCGCATTAATTAAAAGGCGAGCACTAACAATAGTCGCCGGAGCTATCTCGATTCTTGCCGTCATATTTACGATCTATACGGTCAACGTGGTGACCTCGCCAGATGGATCCTGGACTTTGCAGTCAAAAGGGGGGGTAAAGTCTCTGGATGCTGAGTCCTTGCTACATCGCAAGGAAATCTGGACTTTCACGATAGCACGGATCTCTGAACATCCGATTGTCGGGATTGGGTTTGGGAAGCAAACTTCGAGATGGTTGTTCGGGGAGCAACCCGACGAAAAGAATTCTCTTCCGGTGAGAAAGCATGGAACACACAATATCCTACTTGAGCTGGCTCTTCATACAGGGGTATTGGGAATGATGCTCTTTATCTGGCTGATAGTGCGCCTAGTTAAGACCATTATCACGGAGTCACGGCAGGCTTCCGATGCGTTCTCCAGGGGAGTTTTACTTGGAATAGGCTTGGGAATAATCGGGCTGATGGTTCGGCTCATGTTCGATCAAATGTTAGTGGGAGTATTGGCCGTTCAGTTCTGGGTGTTGGCAGCTGCTGCCATGCTGGCAGGAAAATCGTATTGTTTTTTTCCTAAGCGTGGTGCGGTAGAAGATGGGTCTTCGGTCATGCAGTTCAACCGGTAGGCCGTGAACATTGTCATTGCGGCCTGGCATCTGCGCAATTTTAACGTCGGGCTGGGACGATATTGCCGGGGGCTGATCGAAGCACTCGGGCGTGTGGATCCGGTCAACCGCTACGAGATTCTGATGCCGGATGATACAGTCCAATTCCCGGCTCGCCCTAATATGCGGTATCGGCGCATTCGCTTTCCGATCTTCAAGCGCCGGTTGTGGGAACAGATCGCTCCATGGCTCGCTGGTCCGCACGATCTACTGCATTTTCCACATGATTCCTGTGTCGCTTGGAAGCGCGCAAAATTTGTGGCGACTGTCCACGATGTTAAACCGTTGCTGTTCCCTGTCCTTGCGCAAGGCCGTAATCTGAACAGTTTTATCGAGTCCGTACTCGTGGGTGACAAGTGGGCGAAAATTGATCATGTGGTCACGGATTCCGATTGTTCCAGACGCGATATCCTGGCGCATCTTCACGTGCCTGCGCACCACCTGACCGTAGTACATCCCGGAATAGATCTTGAACGGTTTACGCCTGGCACGGGACAGGGGTGGCCCGAACGGCGGCGCCCGTTCGTGCTGTCGGTGGCGGGGGGGGACTGGACAAAGAATGTGGAAACGCTGGTGGAGGCGTTTGGGAGGCTCCCGCTCACGATTCGAGAGGGGCACGATCTGATGTTAGTCGGAGACGTTGGCAGGCGGCCGGGACTGCGTGCGCGGGCGGCACAATTGGGACTGGAGAAGCAGACATTGTTCCCAGGAGTCGTGGACGACAATCGACTCATCGAGCTATACCGGCAGGCGGCTGCATTCGTGTTTCCCTCGCGCTATGAGGGATTCGGATTACCGGTGTTGGAGGCTATGGCTTGCGGCTGTCCGGTGATCAGCTCCAACGCGTCGTCGTTGCCGGAAGTGGCTGGAGACGCCGCGTTAATGGTGGAACCGACCGATCAAGAGGGGGTTGCACGGGCGCTGACGCAGGTGCTGTCGGATTCCGATCTCGCCCGCGATCTCCGCGCGCGCGGGCCGGCGCGGGCCGCGCAGTTCTCGTGGGACCGAACAGCCAGGGCAATGATTGCTGTTTACAAGAAAGTGATAGAAGGAATATGCGTATCTTGATCACCGGTGGGGCCGGATTTTTGGGCAGCCATCTATGTGAGCAGCTGGTCAGTCAGGGCCACACCGTGGTTTGTGTGGATAATTTTCTCACTGGCCGTCCGGAAAACGTTGCCCATTTGATGGGGACTGACCGGTTCAGTCTGGTTAAATACGACGTCTGCAATTATCTGCAAGTGGATACCCCGCTGGACGCCGTGATGCATCTTGCGTCTCCTGCCAGCCCGCAGGACTATCTGACGTATCCGATCGCGACCTTGAAAGTCGGGGCCCTGGGGACGCACAAGGCGTTGGGACTAGCCAAGGCAAAGGGTGCGCGGTTTCTGCTGGCCAGCACCTCCGAGGTCTATGGCGATCCGATGGTCAATCCGCAACCCGAGTCGTACTGGGGCAATGTTAATCCCATCGGCGCTCGCGGCGTGTACGACGAGGCGAAGCGGTTCGCGGAAGCCATGACCATGGCCTATCACCGCTATCACGACGTGGACACGCGCATCGCACGTATCTTCAATACCTTCGGGCCTCGCATGCGCCCGAACGATGGCCGCGTGGTATCCAACTTCATCGTGCAGGCGTTGCAGGGGAAGCCGTTGACCGTGTTCGGGGATGGCAGGCAGACGCGGAGTTTTTGCTATGTGGACGATCTGGTAGATGGGATTATCGCCCTGCTGATGGTGGAATCTGACAAAAGTGTTGACCAGCGTATCAACCCAGCGGAATCTTGCTTAACGCGAACAGCGGAAATGACTGGGGGCGTACACGATCCGGTCAATATCGGCAATCCGCGCGAGTTGACGATCCTGGAAATTGCGTCGCTGGTGTTGAAGCTGACGGGATCGCTTAGTGCGGTGCAGCATCATCCCCTGCCGGTGGACGATCCCAAAGTCAGGCGGCCGGACATCCGCAAAGCCAAGGCTCTTCTTGGATGGCAGCCGGTGGTCAAGCTTGAGGAGGGCCTCCAGAAAACTATCGAGCATTTTAGGAAGGTGTTGTCGTGAAAGGGGTGGTGCTGGCCGGCGGGCTGGGGACGCGGCTCCTGCCTTTGACGAAGGTGACCAACAAACACCTGCTGCCGATCTACGACCGGCCGATGGTCTACTATCCGATTCAGACGCTGGTGAATGCCGGGGTGAGCGAGATTCTGCTGGTAACTGGGGGCAGCAGCGCAGGGGACTTTCTAAAGCTACTGGGGAATGGGAAGGCATTTGGACTCAAGCATCTGGACTACACGTATCAGGAAGGCGAAGGTGGAATCGCCGACGCGCTTCAATTAGCCGAATATTTTTCCGACGGCGAACCAATCTGTGTGGTGCTGGGTGATAACATCATTGAGGGCAACATCGTGAAGGCGGCCGGTGCGTACAGAGACCAGAAAAGGGGAGCTAGGATTCTTCTTAAGCAGGTGGAGGACCCGGAGCGTTTTGGTGTGCCGGTGCTGAACGGTAAGCGAGTAATGAAGATTGAGGAGAAGCCCAAGAAGCCAAGGTCGCCCTATGCCGTCACGGGCATCTACTTCTACGACGCGCGGGTGTTTGAAATCATTAAAACGCTGAAGCCGTCAGGACGGGGCGAACTCGAAATAACGGACGTCAACAACGCATATATAAACGACGGGCAGCTGGCCTGGGATGTACTGGAAGGCTGGTGGACTGATGCCGGGACCATCGAATCGTTGCATCGGGCCAGTCAGTTGGTGGCCAAGACGGGGGCGAACAAGCTGGGGAAGGTTTAGGTTGAAGCCAAGGGTGAAAAAACCTGTAAAGCTTTGCCGGATCAGAGAGACAATAACATTTAATTCTTTTGAGGACATGCCTGTTTGGCAAAAAGCCATAGGGTTTGCTCGGTCGGTCTAGGTGATAACCAAGGTGCTTTTAAGGAAGGAAGATTAAGGACGTACTGTCACAGATCTGGCGATTAGCGGGCTCTATCTCAGGAAATATCGCGGTAGGATCTGCTAGAAAGCATGCAAGGGGAAAGGTAAATTTTTATTATGCCTCTCGAGGCCATTGGCAGAATCAAAGAGGGATCTGATCTAAAGTGAGAGAGAGCAGATATTTTCAAGAACTCGCCCGCACAGAATTGAAAGTGTTATCTGGCAACGTACTGAAGGAATTGCGCCAAGTAATTAGAGCTTTTCACAAAAGAATTCAGGCTCAACTTTAACCTCAACCTCAGCCTACTTATGCGGATATTGGTCACCGGAGGGGCTGGCTTCATCGGATCGCATCTGGTCAGGCGGTTGCTCGGGCATGATCATGTCGTGGTGAATTTCGATGCGCTGCGCTATTCGGGCAACCTCGACAATCTGAGCGACGTGGCCGATCATGCGCGCTATGCATTCGTGCAGGCGGACATTTGCGATACCGGTGCCGTGGCACAGGCACTGAAGGAGCATCGTATCGAGGCCGTGATCAACTGTGCTGCGGAAACTCACGTGGACCGGTCGATTCTCGATCCGTCTGTGTTCGCCACAACGGACGTAGTGGGGACCGGGATTCTTCTGGAGGAAGCCCGGAAAGCCGGTGTACAGCGGTATCTTCAAGTCAGCACGGATGAGGTCTACGGCAGTGTGGAGTCGGGCCATTCGCACGAAGAAGATCTGCTCGCACCGCGTAGTCCCTACGCTGCCAGCAAGGCGGGCGGAGACTTGCTGACGTTGAGCTATTGGGCGACCTATCGGTTTCCCGTGATGGTCACACGGGGCAGTAACACCTACGGGCCCAACCAGTATCCGGAGAAATTTATTCCTCTTTTTGTCACCAACGCGATCGATGACCAGCCCTTACCATTATATGGGGACGGTCGAAATCGGCGGGACTGGCTGTCGGTGTTCGATCATTGCGCCGCCATCGAGCATGTACTGGCGCACGGTGAGGCTGGTTCTATCTACAATGTGGGCGGGGGCAATGAGCGGGAAAACCGTGCTGTCGCAGAAGCCCTGCTCCGATATTTGCATAAGCCCGTTTCGCTCATACGTTTTGTGCAGGACCGCCCGGGCCATGACCGGCGATACGCCGTGGACTGCAGCCGGCTGCAGCGATTGGGCTGGGAGCCGACCGTGGAGTTCGAGGAGGGGCTGCGCGCGACGGTCGAATGGTATCGGACGCACGAAACGTGGTGGCGGAAAATCAAATCCGGCGAGTTTCGCGCCTACTATGAGCAGATGTACCGGCAGCGGCTGGCCAATGGGACGGCATGCGCATCGTAATCACCGGCGCCAAGGGTCAGTTGGGACACGAGCTGCAGGCCGTGCTTGCGGAATACCATCTGACGCTCCTGGACATGCCTGCATTCGATGTGACCGGGCCGGATGTCGAACGGAAGATTACCGATGCGCGTCCCAACGTGGTCATCCACGCGGCGGCCTTTACGAACGTGGACGAAGCCGAGCACGAACCCCAGCGTGCCATGGCCGTCAATGCAGAAGGGACGGAACGGGTCGCACGGGCAGCGGCGGACAGCGGCGCTCGGCTGGTGTACCTCTCGACGGATTATGTGTTCGACGGCAGCAAGCAGGCGCCCTACTTGGAATGCGACGAGGCCAATCCGCTCAACGTGTATGGCCGGACAAAACTGGAAGGCGAGCGACGGGCGCTGGCGCGGCATCCCAACACGGTGGTGGTCCGGACCGCCTGGTTGTATGGCATGCATGGTAGGAATTTCGTGAAAGCCATCGCGCAGGCAGCCTCCACACAATCCGAAATTCGGGTGGTGAACGACCAGCGAGGATCCCCGACGTATGCAGGCGACCTGGCGCGCGCCATCAAGGCAATGCTCGGTACGGATTTGAAGGGAGTTGTCCATGCGACGGGGGCTGGCGACTGTACGTGGCATGAATTTGCCAGCGAGATCGTGTCCCTGATAGGATTGCCTCGGCGCGTCGTCCAGGTGTCAACGGCAGAGATGGCGCGGCCAGCCAGTCGGCCGGGCTATTCGGTTCTGGCAAACGCCATTCTATACGGGCAGGGCATCCGGTTGCCGCATTGGAAGGATGCGCTGGCGCAATTTCTAAGACAGATTAAGGTCGAGGTTGAGGCAAAGTAAAGTCTCAGTTCGGTCTTAACCTCAACCTTGACTAGTTATTTTTTATGAAACGGGCATTGATCACCGGTATTACGGGGCAGGACGGATCGTATCTCGCGGAGCTGTTGCTTGAGAAGGGCTACGAGGTGCACGGCATCGTGCGCCGCGTGGCGATTGAGGATCCGGAACACCGGCTGTGTCGCCTGCTCCCGTTCAAAAACCAGTTGCGCTTGCACGCCGCGTCGCTCGAAAGCTTGCCCAGCATCTACCGCGTGTTCCACGAGGTGAAGCCGCAGGAATGCTACCATCTTGCAGCGCAGAGCTTCGTCGCTCATTCGTTTATAGACGAATTCTCCACGCTCAATACCAATATTAACGGCACGCACTACGTGCTGGCCGCCCTTCGGGAGTGTGCTCCCGAGTGCCGGTTTTATTTCGCGGCCTCCAGCGAGATGTTCGGTAAGGTGGTGGAGACGCCACAGACCGAAAAGACACCATTTTATCCGCGATCGGTATATGGGATTTCAAAGGTTGCCGGATTCGATCTGACTAGAAATTATCGGGAAGCCTACGGGCTGAAGGCCTGGTCGGGCATTCTGTATAATCACGAATCGCCGCGCCGGGGGTTCGAATTCGTCACGCGCAAGATCACCACCAACGTGGCGAAAATCAAAAGGGGGCTGGCCAAAGAGGTGCACCTAGGCAACCTGGATGCCCGGCGCGATTGGGGGCATGCGCGGGAGTACGTCCTCGCCATGTGGATGATGCTGCAACAGGACGAGCCGGACGATTATGTGATTGCCACCGGCGAACAGCATAGCGTTCGCGAATTTGCCGAGGTGGCGTTTGCCTGCGTTGGGCTCGATTATCGCAACCACGTCACACTGGATTCGCAATTGTTCCGCCCCACCGAAGTCGAACTGCTGCTGGGCGACGCTAGCAAGGCGAAACAGAAGCTGAGATGGTCCTGTCAGGTCAAGTTCAAGGAGCTGGTCGAGGAAATGGTGGAGGCGGACCTGCAAGCCCTCTCCACGTCCCGCCGCCGGTAAGCCTGTTCATGCCGTCTGCTCGCCGGTCCAGCACCACCGCCTCGAAATCGTCACCTGGGAATAGGGTGTTGGCTGGCATCCGTGTGTTTGCGACGGACGTGGACGGCGTGCTGACCGACGCGGGTATGTACTATTCAGAATCCGGCGACGAAGTGAAAAAGTTCAATACGCGCGACGGCATGGGGATCAAGCTGTTGCAACGCGCTGGGTTGATCACGGCGTTAGTGACGCAGGAGAACACGAAGCTCGTCGCGCGACGGGGAGACAAACTGGTGATTCCTGAGGTGCATCAGGGCGTGCTGGACAAGCTCCCCGTGCTGCAGGCCATCGCGGCGCGTTATGGCGTCACGTTGCGCGAGGTGGCCTACATGGGCGACGACCTCAACGACCTGACCGCGCTGAAGGCCGTGGGATTCTCCGCCTCGCCGGCCGACGGGTTGCCGCCGATTCGGAAAGTTGTGACCTATGTCTGCCGGGCAAAGGGGGGCGAGGGAGCCGTGCGTGAAGTGGCGGAGATGATTCTGGAGGCGCAGGGGAAGAGTCCCTGGAAACCGTAATGTCGCGCGCCTCCGGCCATATTCCGCATCTGTACGCGGTCATCATGGCTGGCGGCAGCGGTACACGGTTCTGGCCTTTGAGCCGGCACCACTATCCCAAGCAGTTGTTGAAAATCATGGGCGAGGAAACCATGATCCAGCAGACGATGCGGCGGTCGTTGCGGTGCACGCCAGCCGATCACGTCCTGATCTCGACAACCCCGGCCCAGGCTGATTCCATCCGCGTCCAGCTCGGCGAATGGAAGGCCGCGCTCACGAACAACTACGTAATCGAGCCAGAAGCCCGCAATACGGCCCCGGCTATTGCCCTGGCGGCGACCGAGGCGCTTCAGCGCGACCCGGATGCGATCATGCTGATGCTCCCAGCCGATCACGCGATCCATAAGGACAAACAGTTCGATGCGGCCGTCCGGCTCGGTACGACGCTGGCGAACATGGGCTATCTGGTGACCTTCGGCGTGCCGCCACACCGGCCGGAAACCGGGTATGGCTATATTCAGCCGGATCGGACGCGCAAGCTGGCCAGGCAGGGTAGATTGTCCGGCTACGCCGTCAAGCGATTCGTGGAAAAGCCGGACGCGAAGACGGCCACGCGCTATCTCAGGGACGGCAATTATTACTGGAACAGCGGCATCTTCATCTGGCGGGCCGCCACCGTACTGGAGGAAATCGCCCGTCACCAGCCGGCGCTGGCGAAGGGTATGCAGGCGATTGCCAAATTGGGGCCCGTACAAACCGTGCAGGGCCAAGCGGCCGGCTTCTACCGCAAGCTGACGTCCATCTCGATCGATCATGGGGTAATGGAGCGGTCGTCGAAGGCCACGATGATTCCTGTCGACCTCCGATGGTCGGACGTCGGCAACTGGAGCAGTCTCGAGGAAGTCTCCCCGCGGGACAAGGCGGGGAACGTGATCAGCGGCAACGTGATCGATCTCGGCAGCCGTAACTCGATTCTCTATGCCGACCAGCGCGTGGTGGCGACGATCGGCCTGGACGAGATGGTCGTGGTGGACACGGCGGACGCCACGCTGATCTGTCCGAAAGCCAACTCGCAGGACGTCAAAACGATCGTCGAAATCCTCAAGCAGCAACAAGCGCCGGAACATCTGGAGCACAAGACGGTCGTCCGCCCCTGGGGCACCTACACGGTCTTGGACGCAGGCACTGGCTACAAGGTCAAGCGGGTGACGGTCAATCCGGGTGAGCGGCTCTCCCTCCAGATGCATCACAAACGGAGCGAGCACTGGGTGGTGATTGCCGGGACGGCGCGGGTCACGTGCGGCGATCACGTGTTCGATTTGCAGGTCGGGGAAAGCACCGGCATTCCCAAGAAAACAAAGCACCGGCTGGCAAATCCCGGCGCAACTCCACTCCATATTATTGAGGTGCAGGACGGGCCATATCTCAGCGAAGACGACATCGTCCGCTTTCAGGACGATTACGACCGGGCGGTAAAACGGTAAGCACGCGATGGGCTTGTTTCGTGAGTACGACATCCGGGGCATCGTCGGGACGGAGCTAACGGAGGATCTTGCCGAGCAGATCGGCCGAGCCTACGGGACGCGGGCCGTGCGCGCGGGTGCTCAGGCCGTGGCCGTCGGACGCGATGGGCGCACCAGCGCGAGGCAGATGCGTGCGGCCCTCTTAAAGGGCCTGCTGGGCTGCGGCCTGGACGTGGTGGATGTCGGGGTGTGCCCGACGCCGCTGCTGTACTATTCGCTCTTCACGCTGCCGGTGGGGGGCGGCGTCATGATTACCGCGAGCCACAACCCTCCTGAGTACAACGGCTTCAAGCTCTGCCTCGGCAAGGAGTCGATGTATGGCGAAGCTATCCAATCCCTGAAAGTGGATATCGAAACGGGAGCATTTGCGAGCGGGCAGGGGACGGTGTCGGAGCATCCGATCATTGCCGACTACATGACCTACCTCAAGCAATCGTTCGCGCATGTGCAGGCGGACAGGCTTCATGTGGTGGTGGATTGTGGCAACGGCATGGGGGGGCCAGTGGGGCCGGCCGCGCTACGCCTGCTCGGCTGTCGCGTCACCAGCATGTACGAGGACATCGACGGGCGGTTTCCCAACCACGATCCTGACCCCACGGTGACGGCGAACCTGCAGGATTTGATCGGGAAGGTCCGCGCGACAAAGGCCGACATTGGCATCGCGTACGACGGCGATGCCGACCGTATTGGTGCAGTGGACGAGCAGGGGAACATTCTCTGGGGCGACCGCCTGCTGGTGCTCTTTGCGCGGGACATTCTGGCGCAGCAACCTGGCAGCACGGTCATTTCGGAGGTCAAGGCCTCGCAAAGCCTCTACGACGACATTCAGAAACGAGGCGGACGCCCGATCATGTGGAAGGCCGGCCACTCGCTGATCAAAGCAAAGATGAAGGCAGAGCGGGCTGTGCTCGCTGGGGAAATGTCCGGCCACATGTTTTTTGCCGACCGGTATTTCGGGTATGACGATGCGATCTATGCCTCCTGTCGGCTGATCGAAATTCTGGCCCACT
>Ga0194132_10005699_pt1 | contig 19931 bp, 17 predicted proteins | sample TA2KigOf80mmetaG_FD_148612 | JGI IMG/M metagenome (GOLD analysis project Ga0194132, IMG submission 148612) | Freshwater microbial communities from Lake Tanganyika, Tanzania - TA2015054 Kigoma Offshore 80m | ecosystem: Environmental > Aquatic > Freshwater > Lake | place: Tanzania: Lake... | reverse complement strand
GCGCTCAACCCGGTCGACGTCATCTTCCTCAAGAAGGCGATCGAGGATGTGATGAAGCGTTGAGGCATCAATTTCGCCCGACATTGCGGCCCAAAAGGATAGTCACCCATGCCGAAGCTGCGCCCCGACCTCACCTTCACCTTGCCCTGGGCCATGATCTTCCATCTGCCATTCGCCGAGCAGGTGAAGACGGCGCAGGCGGTCGGCTTTCAGGAACTCTCGCTGCAACCGCATTTCATGGCGGATTGCACGCGCGCGGGGCTGAAGCTCAAAGACATGAAGAAAATGGCCGAGGATGCGGGCGTGCGCATCGGCCGGATCGACCCGCTCTGCACCTGGGTGCCCGATTGGCGCGATCATAATTTCGGTGATGAGTACAATCTGCTGACGACGTTGGACCCGACCCTCTTTCTCGATCTGAGCGCAACGCTCGGCTGCAAATATCTCAGCGTCAACGCGATGTGGCGGCCGGGGCACTACAACCTCGACCAGATCGCCGCCTTCTATCGCGCGATCTGTGACAAGGCGGCGCCCTACGGCATTTCGTGCGACATCGAGCCGATCCCCATGTGGGGTATCCGCACGCTCGAAGACACGCTCGAGATCATCCGCCGCTCGGGCGCGAAGAATGGTGGCATCGTGTTTGACGTGACGCACTTCGTGCGCGGCAGCACGCCGATGAGTGTGCTCGAGAACACGCCCGGCCATCTGATTCACTGCGTGCAGCTCTGCGATGGGCTGATGCCGGCCAAATACAGCCTGGAGGAGGAGTGTTTCAGTCGCCTCTGGCCGGGCGAGGGCGCGTTCCCGATTCCTGAGATCGTGCGCGTGCTCGACCGCATCGGCGGGCTCCACGGCGTTGGCCCTGAGGTGTTCTCGCCCGTCTTCGTCAGGGAGAAGACGCCGGGTTCCGTCATCGCCCAGAAGGTCGATGAGTCGATCGCGCGCTACCCGGAGCTGCTGGCGGGGGCGGGGAGGTAAGAGGAGATTGCGGCCGAGCGGCGTGGAATGGTGGGCGCTAGTGTGATTGAACCACTCACCTCTCCGGCGTGAACGGAACGCTCTCCCGCTCAGCTAAGCGCCCATGCCTGCTGTGCGGACTGCTCGGGTAAAGGGAATCGCCCCGCCGCGGTCAAGGTGCGGACATGAACGACCGGCCGATGACCGGAAGGTGCTGAGAACCCCGGCATCTTCGCCACCGTTCGCGGATCAATTCCGAACCGACGCGCCGCCTCCCGACGACTGATCCTCTTGATCAGGACCGCTTGGCGGACCTTCCCATACAGCTCCGCGCCTTCATCCCTTGCCCTCTGCGCAAGACGCAAACGGATACCTGCTGCGGGATTCTTACTTCGGCGCAACCGGGCATCCCGGCCACTTCACTGAGGGATTTTCTCTCCGGCGCGTACACGCTAAGGTGGGCTGTGGCCGAGCAAGCCCGAGGAAAGCCGATGACCATCGTTTCCAAGCATTTTGATCCCAGGACCATCGAGTGGCGGCGTGTGGTCGACCACGCCCAGACGCCGCGTGTCGATTTCGAGTACAGCCTGCTGGGCTACGACCTGCCCAGCCAGCGCCTGGACATGCTCATCAGGTTTGCGCCGGATGGCCATTGCCGGCGGCACCGCCACATTGCCTCGACGATGACCGTCGTGCTCGAAGGCGAGCAGCATCTCTTGGAGTTCCAGCCTGACGGCTCGACCAAATCGATCGTGCGCAAGAAGGGTGAGTATGCGCTCGCTCCGATCGATGCACTGATGCATGACGAATGGGGCGGACCCGAGGGCGCGCTCCTCATCTACTCCATGCACGCGCCCAAGGGCATCATCTTCGAGTATTACGACGAGAACCTGAAGAACCCGTGGGGCTACTCGATCGAGGACTTCGTCAAGGATTGGAACAGAGGCGCAATCTACGGCTGGAAGTCGGAAACACCCAGAGCGGCCACGGGTTGATCGACCGGAAGCGCCGCCCGCGATTGTCGAGCCATCCTCGTGTACGGCCGGGGCGCCCAGGCTCTAGATCAGCGAAGCCAAGAAGCCGATCCAACTTGCGGCGAACGTCTCGGTGGGGATGGTTGCAAACTGAAGCCGCTTGATGCCCGCGTGTTACCCCAAAAGGCTCGCGGAACGAATCAATTGGTTGATATCAAACGAAATGGTGGTGGGCGCTAGTGGGATTGAACCACTGACCTCTCCGGTGTGAACGGAACGCTCTCCCGCTGAGCTAAGCGCCCTGCCTGCCTTGCGGACCGCTCGGGTATAGGGAATCGCCTCGCGCCGGTCAAGGCGCGGACATGAACGACCGGCCGGTCAAGGCGCGGACATCAACGACGGGCCGGTCAAGGCCGGCGAATGGATGGTCGATGTCCGCCAGCCGTCATTCCCCGGCGGCGCTGCGCCGACCGGGGAATCCATCAATCAACGAGTGCAGCCCCATCCATGGATGGCCCGGTCCTTGCCGGGCTCGGCCGGGCCATGACGAAAAAAGGAGAGGGTGGCGCGAAAGGATGGCCGGTCCGCGCTCACCTTCCAAACAGCCGTCGCAGCGCCTTTGGCAGTTCGCTGAAATGCTCGATCACCACGTCGCCGCCGAGCTCGTGCGCCGGCACGGGGCTGTAGCCATAGGACACGACGACCACCGGTACGCCGGCCGCACGCGCGGCGGCCACATCGGTCGCAGAATCGCCAACCATGACGGCGCGGTCGACTGAGCGACCGAGCCGTTCCAGCGCCTCGTGCAGATGAAGCGGGTCCGGCTTCTTGGCGGTCACCGTGTCGCCGCCGAGCACCGCGCCGAACAGCGCCGCGAGCCCGAAATGGCCGATCAGGGTGTCGGTCGGGGCCTGCGGCTTGTTGGTGCAGATGGCGAGGCTTGCGCCGCCCTGGTGGAGCGAGGTCAAGGTCTCGACCACGCCCGGAAAAGGCCGGGTCGCGACCGTCATGCCCTCATAATAGTACTGGATCAGGCGCTTGACCTCTGGCATCAGCTTGGGCTCCGGCGGCACCGGCACGCCGACATGGTCGAGGGCGCGCATCAGGAGCCGCTTGGCGCCGTCGCCCGCGAGGTTGCGGAAGGCGGACTGGGCTACGGCCGGGTGGCCGCGCTCGGCCAGAAGCCGGTTGAGCGCCGCGATGAAGTCGGGCGCGGTGTCGACCAGCGTACCGTCGAAATCGAGCAGGATGGCGTCAGGGAGCATGGAAGCCTCGAATCGGCAAAGTTTCGGCGTACCATAACCGGCCGAAGGACTGGTAAAAGCCTCTGAACACAATCGCCATGCCTGTTCCGACCACGTCTGCCCCCCTGAAACGCCTCGCCGCGGTCATCCTGGCCGCGGGCCAGGGCACGCGCATGAAGTCGTCTCTGCCAAAAGTGCTCCACCCGATCGCTGGTCGGCCGATGGTGTGTCACGCGCTCGTCGTGGCCAAGGCGCTCGGCGCCAGCCCACGGGTTGTGGTGGTCGGGCCGGGGGATGCGCCGACGCGGTCCGCGGTCCAGGCCTTCGACCCCGAGGCGATCATGGTCGAGCAGGCGGAGCGCCTCGGCACGGGCCACGCGCTCCGGTGCGCCGAGGCGGCGCTGAAGGATTTCACCGGCGATGTTCTGATGCTGTGCGCCGACGTGCCGCTGGTGACCGCCGCGACGCTCGCGCGCCTGGTCGAGGCCCGTCGCTCGCGGCCGAAGCTTGCGGTCGCCTTTCTCGGCATGCGGCCGCCCGAGCCCGGCGCCTATGGCCGCCTGATCGTCGATGCCACGGGGAGCCTGGCGCGCATCGTCGAAGCCAAGGACGCAACGCAGGATGAGCTCGCGATCGATTTCTGCAATGCCGGCCTCCTGTCGGCCGAGAGCACCGTCTTGTGGCGCCTGCTCGCGGCGCTCAAAGCCGACAACGCCAAGCGCGAATACTACGTCACGGACATCGTCGCGCTGGCACGGAGAGAGGGCCTGGGCGCGATCGCCGTCGAGGCCGCGACGGACGAGGTCGTCGGCGTCAATGACAAGGCCGAGCTTGCGCGCGCCGAGGCGCTCTATCAGGCGCGGCGACGGGCGGAGATGTTGGGGGCGGGTGTGACGCTGAGCGACCCCGCAACCGTCTGGCTCGCGGCGGACACGGCCATCGGGCGCGACGTTACGGTCGGACAAAATGTCGTATTCGGTCCGGGCGTCGTCATCGGCGACGGCGTCGAGATCAAGCCGTTCTGCCATCTCGAGGGCGTGCGCATCGAGGCCGGTGCGACCATCGGCCCCTATGCGCGGCTGCGCCTCGGCAGCGTGGTCGGACCCAAGGCCTATGTCGGCAATTTCGTCGAGCTCAAGGCCGCGACGCTGGAAGAAGGCGCCAAGGCCAATCACCTGAGTTATGTCGGCGATGCACGGGTGGGGGCGGGCGCCAATATCGGCGCCGGCACGATCACGTGCAACTACGACGGTTTCACCAAATCGAAGACCGACATCGGCGCCGGCGCGTTCATCGGCTCGAACACGGCGCTGGTGGCGCCGGTGAAGATCGGCGACGGCGCGGTTGTCGGCGCTGGTTCGACCATCATTCGCGATGTTCCCGCCGACGCGATCGCGGTCGCGCGCGGCGAGCAGATCGTCAAGCCCGGCGCCGCCGCCCAGCGCCGGCAACGTCGTGTCAAAAAGGAGGGCTGAGCATGTGTGGCATCGTAGGCGTGATCGGCGATCGCGAGGCTGCCCCCATTCTGCTCGATGGCCTGAGGCGGCTCGAATATCGCGGCTACGATTCGGCCGGTGTCGCGCTGCTCTCGAACGGCGGCTTCGCGCTGCGTCGCGCCGAGGGCAAGCTCGAGCGACTGGAAGCATTGGTGAAGTCGAACCCGCCCAAGGGCACGGTCGGCATCGGCCATACCCGTTGGGCGACCCATGGTCGCCCGTCCGAGACCAACGCGCACCCGCATGCGACGACGCGCGTCGCGGTCGTGCACAACGGCATCATCGAGAATTATCAGCACCTGAAGGCTGAGCTCAGCGCCGCGGGCCACAATTTCGAGACTGAAACGGACACCGAGGTGGTGCCGCATCTAGTGCATCACTATCTCGAACAGGGCCTCGATCCCGAGGCCGCGGTCGAGAAGACCTTGAAGCGCCTCGAAGGCGCGTTCGCGCTCGGCATCCTGTTCGCCGGCCGGCATGACCTGGTGATCGGTGCACGTCGCGGCTCGCCGCTGGCGATCGGCTTCAATCAGGGCGAGACCATGCTGGCCTCGGACGCGCTGGCGCTTGCGCCGTTTACGCGCAAGGTCGCCTACCTCGAAGAGGGCGACTGGGCGGTGTTGAGGCGCGATTGCGCAACCTTCCGTGATGAGCACGGCCACGAGGTCGAGCGCGCGATCCGCGAGACCGCGCATGACGGCCTGGTCGTTGCCAAGGGCAATTACCGCCACTTCATGCAGAAGGAGATCCACGAGCAGCCGGCGGTCATCGGCGAGACGCTGAACGGCTATTACGATCCCGCGGCCGGCGCCATTCGCCTGCCCGAGATGCCGTTTGCGCTCGAAAAGGTCGAGCGGCTCACCATCGTGGCCTGCGGCACGTCGTACTTTGCCGGGCTGATCGCGCGCTATTGGATCGAGACCTTGGCGCGCGTGCCGGTCGAGGTCGATATCGCCTCCGAGTTCCGCTATCGCCAGCCGCCGCTGCAAAAGGGTGGCGCGGCGCTCTTCATCTCGCAGTCGGGCGAGACGGCCGACACGCTGGCCGCGCTGCGCTTCGCGAAATCGTCCGGCCAGCACGTGATCTCGCTGGTCAATGTGAGCGAGTCGACCATCGCGCGCGGCTCGGATGTCGTGTTGCGCACGCTCGCTGGCGCCGAGATCGGCGTCGCCTCGACCAAGGCGTTCACCTGCCAGCTGACGGCGCTCGCCTGCTTCGCGATCGCGCTCGCCCGCGCCAAGGGTGCCATCAGTGCGCGGGAGGAGAACCGGCTCACCCAGGCGCTCGCCGAGGTGCCCGCGCGCGCGACCGAAGTGCTGCGTCATGATCAGGCGCTGGAGGCGCTGGCCGAATCGCTGCGTCATGCGAGCGATGTCATCTACATCGGCCGGGGCACGGGCTATCCGGTCGCGCTCGAAGGCGCGCTCAAGCTGAAGGAAATCTCCTACATCCACGCCGAGGGCTTCGCCGCCGGCGAGCTGAAGCACGGCCCGATCGCGCTGATCGACGGCAAGGTGCCGGTCATCGTCGTCGCGCCGCCCGACGCGCTGTTCGACAAGACGGTGTCGAACATGCAGGAGGTGATCGCGCGCGGCGCCCGTGTCGTGTTCCTGAGTGATGCGGAGGGTATCAAGCGGCTTGGGCGCGATGCCCAGGCCTCGATCGAGATGCCGAAGGTCGATCCTTTCGTTGCGCCGATCCTCTATACCATTCCCGTGCAGCTGATCGCCTATCACGTCGCCGTGCTCAAGGGCACGGATGTGGATCAGCCGCGCAACCTCGCCAAATCCGTGACCGTGGAGTGAACGAGCTGCCGTGAGCGCCTTGATCGATCTCGACAACAACCATGACGACCTGCGCGCCGCGGTGCGTGCCCTCTGTTCGAAGTATCCGGGCGAGTATTGGCGCGCCAAGGATCGCGCGCGCGCCTATCCCGGCGAGTTCGTCGATGAGCTGACCAGAGCGGGCTTTCTCGCCTGCTTGATCCCGGAGGAGTTTGGCGGCTCGGGTCTTGGCATCGGCTCGGCGGCCGCGATCCTCGAAGAGATCCACGCCACAGGATGCAATGGCGGCGCCTGCCATGCCCAGATGTACACCATGGGCACGGTGCTGCGGCACGGCTCGCCCGAGCAGAAGAAGACCTACCTGCCGCGCATCGCCTCGGGCGAGCTTCGACTGCAGGCTTTCGGCGTGACCGAACCGACAACGGGCTCCGACACCACGCAGCTCCGCACCACGGCGGAGAAGCGCAGCAATCACTATGTGGTGAACGGACAGAAGGTGTGGATCAGCCGCGCCGAGCACTCCGACCTTTTACTGCTGCTCGCGCGCACCACGCCGAAGGAGCAGGTGAAGAAGCGGACGGACGGCCTCTCGGTATTCTTGATCGAGTTGAAGCACGCGGTCGGGAACGGGCTCACCATCCGCCCAATCCGCACCATGATCAATCATGCGACGACCGAGCTCTTCTTCGACAATCTCGAGATTCCGCTGTCGACCTTGGTGGGCGAAGAGGGCAGCGGCTTTCACTACATTCTCGATGGCATGAACGCCGAGCGAATCCTCATCGCCGCCGAATGCATCGGCGATGCTCGCTTCTTCATCGAGAAGGCCACGAACTACGCGAAGGAACGCGTCGTGTTCGGCAAGCCGATTGGCGCCAATCAGGGCGTGCAGTTCCCGATCGCGCGTGCCTATGCCGAGATGCAGGCCGCGGCCCTGATGGTGAGGAAGGCGGCCGCATTGTTCGAGGCGGGGCGACCCTGTGGGCCCGAAGCCAATATGGCGAAGATGCTGGCGGCCGAGGCCTCCTGGCACGCGGCCGATATGTGCCTGCAAACCCATGGCGGCTTCGGCTTCGCCGAGGAGTACGACGTCGAGCGCAAGTTCCGCGAGACGCGCCTCTATCAGGTCGCGCCGATCTCGACCAATCTGATTCTCGGCTATCTCGGGCAGCACGTGCTCGGGTTGCCGCGCTCCTATTGACGCGCGACGATGGCGCTTCCCCTCGACGGCGTTCTGGTCGTCTCGATCGAGCAGGCGGTGGCCGCGCCCTATGCCTCGATGCGGCTCGCCGATGCCGGCGCCCGTGTGATCAAGGTCGAGCGGCCAGAGGGCGATTTCGGCCGCTACTACGACAAGGTGGTCAACGGCTCGTGCAGCTATTTCGTGTCGCTCAACCGCGGCAAAGAATCGATCACGCTCGACTTCAAGAATCCGAGCGATGCGACGCTGCTCGCCACCATGGTCGCGCGCGCCGATGTGTTCATCCAGAACCTCGCGCCCGGCGCCGCCGAGCGCGTAGGATTCGGCTCGGCGGCGCTGCGGGCGAAACATCCGCGCCTCATCACCTGCGACATCTCGGGCTATGGCGAGACCGGGCCTTATGCCGAGATGAAGGCCTATGACTTTCTCGTGCAATGCGAGACCGGCCTGGTCTCGGTGACCGGCACAGCGGAGGAGCGCGCGCGCGTCGGCATCTCGATCGGCGATCTCGGGGCCGGCCTCAATGCCTATGCGGGCGTGCTCGAAGCGCTCGCGCTTCGGGAGCGGACGGGCCGGGGCTCGGGCGTGGCCGTGTCGCTGTTCGATGCGCTGGCGGACCTCCTCAACCATCCCTTCCTGCACCAGACCTATGCTGGCAGGCCGCCGGTACGGGCAGGCCTCAGCCACCCGACAATCGCCCCCTATGGCGCCTACCGGGTGGGCGATGGCAGGGAGATCGTGATCGCGATTCAGAACGAGCGGGAGTTCGCGCGCTTCTGCGCCGAGCTGCTGGGCAATGAGGCGCTGGCGCGCGATGCGCGATTCTCGAACCACACGGCGAGGGTCGCCAATCGGCCGGCGCTCGACGCGCTTATCGTCGCGGCCTTCTCGAAGTTCGACATCGAGGGGCTCTCGATCAGGCTCAACGAGGCCGGCATCGCCTTCGGCCGGCTCAACGGCATTGACGGGCTTGCCGCCCATCCCCAGCTGCGGCGGATGACGATCACGGACGAGCGCGGTCCGGTCGAGCTGATCGCCCCGCCCGTTCGTTTCAGCGAGCCAAGGCCGGCGCCATCACCCGTGCCGGGGCTCGGTCAGCACGCGGCGGCGATACGCGCCGAGTTCTCGAAGGCGGAGTGACCATGACGGATACGAAACCAGCGCTCGGCTCGTGGGTCGGGCGCGAGCGGGTGACCACCGACATCATCGCGGCCGACCGGCTGGCCCGGCTCGCCGCGACGCTCGATCGCGGTGACCCCGATCCCAAGCCGGGCGATCCGCTGCCGCCCTGCTGGCACTGGATGTTCTTCTACGAATCGACACCGCTCGCCGGCGTCGGCCCCGACGGGCACCCAGCACGCGGTGGGTTCTTGCCGCCGATCGACAAGCCCCGCCGCATGTGGGCTGGCAGCCGCATCCGCTTTATCGACCCGCCTCGGGTGGGCGAGGCGGTCCAGCGTCTGAGCCGCATCGCCTCGGTCACCGAGAAGGAAGGCAAGTCCGGCCAACTCGTGTTCGTGACCGTGGTGCACGAGATCTCTACCTCACGTGGCCTCGCGATCTCGGAGGAGCAGGACCTTGTCTATCGCGACCTGCCGGCCAAGGGCGCTCCGACCCCGCCGGCGCTCAGCGCACCGTCAAACGCGATATGGCGGCGCACGATCAACCCGAGCCCGGTCCTCCTGTTTCGCTACTCAGCGCTCACCTACAACAGCCACCGCATCCACTACGACCTGAAATACTGCCAGGATATCGAGGGTTATCCGGGGCTGATTGTCCACGGGCCGCTGACCGCCACCCTGCTCATCGATCTGGTCCGTCGCGAGCGGCCGGACGCCCGAGTCGAGTCTCTCGATTTCAAAGGGGTATCGCCGCTTTTTGACACGGCACCGTTCATCGTGGCGGGGCGCCAGCACGAGGACGGCAAAGGCGCTAGCCTCTGGGCCGAGGGGGCGAACGGCGCGCTTGCGATGACGGGCGACGTTGGATTCAGCTAATCAATTAGCTGAAAAAACCAATCTATATCCCTGAATTTTCTGAGTTTCTCAGGATATCAAGCTTCGCGCAAGATCAAGCGGACGCGGGAGCCGAAATGGCCGCGAAAGACCTCAACAGCACTTAAGATTTGATCCCGAACTCTTTGAAACGCTTGTTAAAGCGCGAGAGCTGACCTCCCGAATCGACCAGCCGGCGCTGGCCACCGGTCCACACCGGGTGGGACAGCGTGTCGATGTCGAGCGTCAGCGTGTCGCCCGCCTTGCCATAGGTCGAGCGCGTCTTGTAGCGCGAGCCGTCGGTCCGCACGACCGTGATCTCGTGGTAGTCGGGGTGAATGCCCTTTTTCATGACCGGCTCCTCCGCGGGAGGGCGCTTTATATAGCGGCCGCGCCTTCCTTTCAAGCGGCTGCGGGAACATAGCCGGCACGCCTCTCGGGCCCGGTCGCGCCTTGTTGGGCCATGGCCGGGCTGATATACGGGCGCGCGGGTTGCGCGAGGGGCAGCCCGAGCGGGGGCGGATGAGCATTTTCGGGCCGAGGCAGGGGCGCGGACGGCGCGGGACGGACGACGGCGACCGACCGCGCAGCCGAAATATCGGGGCATTGCGCCACCTCGGCGCGTTCCTGAGGCCCTACCGACTGACCATGATCGGCGCGCTGATCGCGTTGACGGTCGCGGCCGCCTCGGTGCTGGCGCTCGGCGTTGGGCTCAGGCTCTTGATCGATCGGGGCCTGTCCACGAGCGACCTGGGCTCTCTCCACTACGCGCTCCTCTACATGCTCGGCATGGTCGTGGTGCTCGCGGTCGCGACCTTTTCGCGCTTCTACCTGGTCTCCTGGCTCGGCGAGCGCGTGGTCGCGGATATCCGCAAGGCGGTCTACGAGCGCGTGCTGAGGCTCTCACCGGCCTTCTTCGAGGTCACCAAGACCGGTGAGATCCTCTCCCGCCTGACCACCGACACGACCCTGCTTCAGACCATGATCGGCAGCCAGGCATCGTCGGCGTTGCGCAATCTGCTGCTTCTGCTCGGCGGCATCGTGATGCTGCTGGTGACCAGCCCCCAGCTAACGGCGCTGGTGGCGGTTCTGGTGCCGATCGTCGTGCTCCCGATCCTCGTCTTTGGCCGCCAGGTGCGCCGGCTCTCACGCGCGAGCCAGGATCAGATTGCCGCCGTGGCCGGGCGTGCCGAGGAGTCGCTGAACGCCATCAACACGGTGCAATCGTTCGGCCATGAACGCCTGGAGACCGAGCGTTTCGGTGCGCAGGTGGAGCAGACGTTCAGGACCTCGGTGCGCCGCGTGCGTGCGCGCGCTTTCCTCACGGCCTTTGTCATCCTGCTCGTCTTTGGCGGCATCGGCCTCGTGCTCTGGATCGGCAGCTACAGCGTCGTCACGTTCAACATGACGGGCGGCGATCTTCTGGCCTTCATGTTCTATGCGATCGTCGTTGCGGGCTCGGTCGGCTCGCTCTCCGAGATCTATGGCGACCTGCAACATGCCGCCGGCGCGGCCGAACGACTGGCCGAGCTGCTCCGCCAGGAATCGGAAATCAAGCCGCCGGCGCATCCCGTTGCCCTGCCGTCCCCAGCCAAGGGGTCACTCGAATTTCGACACGTCACCTTCAGCTACCCTTCGCGGCCGGGATCGCCGGCGCTGACCGGCATCGATCTGAGCATCCAGCCGGGCGAGCGTGTCGCGCTGGTCGGCCCGTCCGGCGCCGGCAAGTCGACCGTGTTCAACCTTCTGCTGCGCTTTTATGACCCGCAATCCGGCTCGATCAATCTGGATGGCGTCGATATCGCGCTGGCACTGCCCGCCGAGTTGCGCGCGCGCTTCGGCGTCGTACCCCAGGATCCGGTGATTTTCGCTGCGAGTGCCTTGGACAATATCCGCTATGGCCGTCCGGAGGCGAGCGATGCCGAGGTGCGCGCCGCGGCGGAAGCGGCCGATGCCGCCACGTTCCTCGACGCGTTGCCGGATGGTTTCGGCACCTTCCTCGGCGAAAAGGGCATGCGGCTTTCGGGCGGGCAGAAGCAGCGCATCGCGGTCGCCCGCGCCATCTTGCGCAATCCGCCGATCCTGCTGCTTGACGAAGCGACCAGCGCACTCGATGCCGAGAGCGAGCGGGCGGTGCAGCGCGCGCTCGAGAAGCTGATGGAAGGGCGCACGACCCTCGTCATCGCCCATCGTTTGGCCACGGTTCAGAAGGCAGATCGGATCGTGGTCATGGAGGAGGGGCGCATCGTCGCGATCGGGCGCCACGCCGAGCTGATGGCGGCCGGCGGACTCTATGCTCGGCTCGCCGCCCTACAATTCAACATTGGCGCGGAGGACATCGCGCCAAGGGCCGTGGCTGCAAGCTAACGCTGGGTCAGCCTGAGCTCGATCCGCCGATTGCGCCGAAGCGAATCATCATCGCTACCATCGGCAACCGGCTGGAACTCACCATAGCCGGTGGCCGCGAGGCGATTGGCCGGCAGGCCCTGCTCGATCAGATAGTTCACGACCGAGATCGCGCGTGCGGCGGAGAGTTCCCAGTTTGACGGGAAGCGCGGGCTGTTGGTGATCGGGCGCCGATCCGTATGCCCGTCCACCTGCAGGAGCCATGGGATCTCGGGCGGAATCTTGTCGGCCACTTCCTTCAGCGCGCGGGCGAACAGCACAAGGCGCGTCTTGCCAATATCACCAAGATCGGCTGAGCCGGACTCAAACAGCACCTCGGACTGGAACACGAAACGATCGCCCACGATCGTGAAATCCTTGCGCTCGCCGAGCACCTCGCGGAGCCGACCGAAAAATTCCGAGCGGTAGCGCGACAACTCCTCGACCTTGCTGGCGAGGGCCAGATTGAGCCGCCGGCCGAGATCGGCGATGACCACTTCCTGCTCTTTCGACTTGGCTTCGGACTCGCCGAGCGCCGCCTCGAGTTTTCCAAGCTGATCGCGCAAGGCAGCGATCTGCTGATTGAGGAGGGCGAGCTGCTCGCGCTGGCGTTGATTGGCGTTGCGCTCGGTGGCCAACTCGGTTTCGGATGAACGATAGAGATCCAAAAGCTCCGATAGCCTAAGTTCGCGTTCCTCGAGATCCTTTTGGGCGAGGGCGGTGCGCTCCTGCTCGCTCATCAGGCGGGCCTCGAGCTCCTTGGCCTTGTCGCGCGCGACCGTGAATTCCTCGTTCAGTTGGGTGATCTCGCCTTCCTTGCCCTCAAGCGTCGCCGCCATCTGGCTCACCTGGGCCTCAAGCTCGGTCTTTACGATGCGCAGCGCCTCGATGTCACGTTTCAGCCGCTCGATGTCGGCCAGTACCAGGCGCACCTTGTCCTCGCCGGCCTCGGCACGCAGCAGCGCTTCCGTGAGCTTGTCTTCGTTGTCCTCGGCGGCGCCAAGCTTGGCCTCACTCTCGTCCTTGAGGTCCTGAAGCTGAATCGAGAGCGTGTCACGCTCGCTGCGCGCCGCCTTTAACTCGCTGCTCAGTCGGTCGCGCTCGCCGAGCGAGGCTTCGAGCTGGGCCGAGACATCGGCGATGTTGGCGCGCAGGTCTGTATTCGCCTTGCGCTCCAGCGACAAGAGGTCGGCCAGCTCGCTGACCTGGCGATTGAGCTCGGCGATCATCGCCGTTTGGCCCGAGAGCTGACGCTGCAGGAAGTGCTGCGCCAGCATGTAGACCACCAACGTGAAGATCATCACGAGCAGGAGGTTCGACAGGATATCGACGAAGCCCGGCCAGATATCGACCTGGCGCCGGTTCCTCCCGAAGCGGGAATTGGCGGGCATGGCTAGCGCCGCTCATCTTCGGCAATGGCGGCGATGGTGCGCGCGAGCAGCCTGATCTCATTCCTGATCTCTTGCACCGATTGCGCGCGGCCCTGGCTCACCTCTTCGAGCAGGCGCGCGCCATAGACGTCGAGATTGCGCAAATGCGCGCGCGACACCTCGTCGAGCCCGCTTTGGGATGACAGCGAGGCGAGGCGCTCGAGCACCGGCCTCATCTGCATTTGGCCTTCGACGAGCTTGACCATCAGGTCCTGCTGGGTGCGCATCTGGTCGGTCAAGGTGGCGAGGCGCTCGGACAGCGCCATGAAGCCATGGCCCTGGCCCTGCCGCGCCTCTTCGCCGCGCATCAGTGTGCGCTGCAGATCGTCCAGGCTGTCCGCGGTGCGTTCGAGGAGCGCGCTGACATAGGCTGGCACCGACTGCTCGCCTTCGCCCGTGCTCAGGCTGCCGCCGATGCGCGTGTAGGAGGAAAGCCAGTCCTCGAGCTCATTATAGAAGCGGTTCTGGGCCTGCGAGGCTTGAAGCTCGAGGAATCCCAGGATCAGCGAGCCCGCGAGGCCGAACAGCGACGACGAAAACGCCGTGCCCATGCCGGAAAGCGGTTTTTCGAGGCCGCCCTTCAGCTCGCTGAACATAGCGTTGACGTCGGTACTCGTCGAGGACAGACCCTGGATCACGTCACCGACCGAGTTGACCGTGATGAGCAGACCCCAGAACGTGCCGAGCAAGCCGAGAAAGATCATCAGGCCGATCATGTAGCGCGCGATTTCGCGCGATTCGTCGAGACGGGACCCAATGCCGTCTAGCACGCTGCGCAGCGACACTGCGGTGAAGGAGAGCCGACCCCGTCGGTCGGCCATCATCGCAGCGAGGGGTGCGAGGAAGTTCGGCGTATTCTTGACGCGGCCTTCGATCGGCTCGAGGTCGCCCGGGCCGTTCCGGTGCGCGTCGAGCCAGGCAAGATCCGGCGAGATCACCAGAACCTGCCGGAAGATGTAGCCGATGCCGATGATCACGGCGCCGAGAATGACGCCGTTCATCGCCGGGTTGGCCATGAACATCCGCGCGATGGTCGAACCGAGAATCGCGCAAACCGCGACCACGATCGCCACAAAAATGGCCATGCGCAGGATGAATACACGTTGCTTATGCATGCGGGCGGCTCTCCTGCACGTGGCGTCGTGCGTTGCCTAAAGCGCCATTGCGTTCCAATTGTGACGCCCGCGTGCCATCGGTCAACGGCGTCCGACGATCACCATGGGTTAGCCCCCGCCACGGCGTACGACCAGGATGTCGACCCGATCGAGCGGGGCCTCGTTGGTGTTGGAGCCGAGGGCGCGGACGTCCATGCGCGTGGAGCGCACGCCCGAATCGATGAGCACGGCGCGCACGGCAAGCGCGCGCGACAAAGAGAGACGCCGCGCCTGACTGGCGTTCTTCTCGGTGCCGGCGGCGAAGGCGAAGAGCTGGACTCGCAAATTGGGCTCGCGCGACAGGCGGGCGGCAAGCTCCTGCAAGGGTTGCAGCGCCGACTCGGGCAGGTCGGCCCCCTCGACGCCGAAGGGAATGCGCAACGCGTCGCTCGCGACACTCACCGGTTCCTCCGGCAGTGACGCGACGGTTGTTTCTTCCGTGGCCTCGGCGGCGGTCTTCGGCAGGTCGGGTGTTTCCGGCGGCGGCTCGACCGGCACGGCTTCGAGCGGTGTGGCCTCGATCGTCGGCGTCTCGCCCGTCCGCGGGCGCTCCGGGCCCGGCTTGGGCAGAGACTGCCCGGCCTCGGTCGCCGGCGGCTCCTCGGTGGCGGCAACCGCCTCGGTATTCGGGGCCACCTCGGGCGACGCCACATCGCGCGGCTTGGGTGGCGCGGGGGGCGGGGGCTTCTCTGACGAATCCGTCGCAGCGGTTGGCTCCGGCGCCGGCACCTCCCCGACGATCGTTGCGTCGGGTGCGGCCTCGGCGCTGGCAGCCGGCTCGATTTCGACCGTGTCGATGGCGGTATCAACCGCCGCGACTTCGACGAGATCGCTCGGTCGTGGCGGCGGATGGGGGATGTGACCGGAGCGAACCGTGATGCCGCCGAGATTCTTCGGCTTCCTGATCGGCTTCGGCACCTTCGCGGCGCGACTCGATGCGTCGTTATTGAATTCCGGTGCGCCGACGCTGAGCGTCACGTCGCTTGATTCCTGCGCGTTCGCATGACCGGCCAAAGCGACCCAAAGGAGCACGCCGAGCGCTGCCAGCGCCAAGGCGCTGGCACAAATCCACCCGCCGCCAGTTCTGCCAACTGTTCGCATTGCCGCGCCCGCTATCACGCGATCCCACGCAACCGCTTCGCCTTTCGGCCCAGAGCAAGAACAATAGTCGGTCGCCTGGGTCGCCACAACGGCGCTAGGTGGCGGAGGGAAGGCTCTCCGTGGGCACTCGGCGCACGCCGTCTTCCAGCGCCGCCTTGAGATCACCATGCAGGTGTGTGTTCGACGCGAGCACGTCACCGTGCGCGAGCCCTTGGGTGCCGCCCTGCGGGTCGGTCACCGCCCCGCCAGCCTCGCGCACGAGCGCAATGCCTGCGCTGATATCCCAGGGCGAAAGGGCGAACTCGAAAAAGCCGTCGAACCGCCCGGCCGCAACGTAGACGAGGTCCAGCGAGGCACAGCCGAAGCGCCTGACGCCCGCGGTTTGGCCCCAAACCGAGTCAAGCATGTAGGGATAGGCCGGGTGCATGACGCGGCCTTTGAACGGCATGCCGGTCGCGACCAGCGCGTCGGCAAACACTTTGCGGGACGAGACGCGCAGCCGCCGGTTGTTGAGGAAGGCGCCGCCGCCGCTCTCGGCCCAGAACATTTCGTCGCGCAACGGGTCGTAGACGACGCCGGCAAATGGCTGCCCGTCGCGCTCGAGCCCAATCGAGATCGCGAAATGCGGCACGCCATGGAGGAAATTCGTGGTGCCGTCGAGCGGGTCGATGACCCAGCGGTTCGACGTATCTGCCCCCGCGATCTCACCGCCTTCTTCGAGCAGGAAGCCATAGCGCGGCCGCGCCTTCGAGAGTTCGGCGACCAGCACCTGCTCGGCGGCGCGGTCGGCGTTGCTGACGAAATCCGCCGGACCCTTGCGCGAAACCTGGAGTTGTTCGACTTCGCCGAAATCGCGTTGCAGCCCGCGCGCCGCCTTCAGCGCCGCATTCGCCATGACGGTGATCAGGGGGGAGCGAACCGCCATGGGCGCTGTTCCTTCGCGCCGCGCTATTCTTTGGAACGCTCCAAATAGCTTCCGTCCACGGTGGCGATCACCACGCGGTCGCCCTCCTTGATGTGGGTCGGCACCATGGTGCGCACGCCATTGTCGAGGATCGCAGGCTTGTACGAGCCGGACGCTGTCTGGCCTTTCACCACCGCCTCGGTCTCCTTGATCGTGAAGGTGGCGGAATCGGGCAGCGCGACGCTCACCGGCTTGCCCTCAACCAGGTCGACTGTCACCTCCATGCCGTCGAGCAGGAAGCGCGCGGGCTCGCCCGCAAGATCACGCGGCACCGTGATCTGTTCGAAATTCTCGGAGTCCATCAGCGTGATGTTGTCGTCGTCACCAAACAAAAAGGTGCAGGTCCGCTCATCGACCGTGAGGCGCTCCACCGTATCCGCCGTGCGGAAGCGCTCGTTGGTCTTGTTGCCCGACTTGATGTCGCGCATCTCGACCTGAACGAACGCGCCGCCCTTGCCGGGCGTGATGATCTGGGACTTGAGTACAGCCCATTGCTTGCCGTTGTGTTCAATAAGATTGCCGGGGCGGATGGTATTGGCGCCGACCTTCATGACGTCACCGTGTCTTTCTCGATGGGGCTGTTTTGTGCGGCGCGGAACCTACCAGCAAGACCTTTAACGAGCAACGTAGGGTTTGGGCGGCGGGTAGGGGTGAATTTCGCCCCGGGGATCCCTGAGTTCCTTGGCGCCGCCGGGTCCAGACGACAGATATTCCGGTCCGACCGGCACCTTGCCATAGCCGTCGGGGATATCGAGCACATAGGTCGGCAATGCGAGGCCCGTAAGCCGCCCCCTCAGTGCCCGCATCAGCGCCTGACCCTCTTCGATCGTGGTGCGGAAGTGGGAGGTTCCGGGCGCGAGGTCTGCCTGATGGAGATAATAGGGCTTGATCCGTGCCGCCAGCATGGCGCGAAACAGGCCATCCAGCGTCTCGGCCTGATCATTGATACCCTTGAGCAGCACGGTCTGGCCGAACAGCGCGATGCCGGCCTTGCCGAGCTTTAGGCATGCGGCCTTGGCCGCCTCACCCAGCTCGCGTGGATGATTGCAGTGGATCGCGAGGTAGAGAGCTTTTTTGGCCGCGAGGGCTTTCACGAGCGCCGGTGAGATGCGCGCAGGATCGGCTACCGGCACTCGGCTGTGTACGCGTATGACTGAAACATGGGGAATGGCCTCGATCGCACGGATCAGACTCGCGAGGCGCCGCGGCGCCAGCATGAGCGGATCGCCCCCGGTCAGGATGACCTCGTAGATCTCAGGATGCGCGCGAACATAATCGAGCGCCGCCTCGATCTCCGCCTCGCTTAAGGATTTGCCATGGCCCACCACCTCGCGCCGAAAGCAGAACCGGCAATAGACCGGACACACCAAAATCGGCTTCAGCAGCACGCGATCGGGATACCGGTGCACCACGCCTTTGACCGGGCTATGCGCGTCATCGCCGATCGGATCCGACCGCTCATCGGGCGTTGTCCGCAGCTCAGCCTCGTCCGGCACATATTGGCGCGCGATCGGATCGGTGGGGTCGCTCGGGTCCATCTGGGCGACGACGTCTGGCGTCAGGGCCACGGTGTAGCGCTTCGCCACCGCGTCGAGCGCGGAACGGCGCGACGCCGGCACAAGGCCTGCCGCGACTAAAGCGTCAACCGACCGCAGGGTCTGCGCTGGACGCTGGCGGGGGCGTTCGCTCATGATCGCCGGCACGTCCTTGCCTGTTCCCTTCGCCATCCGATCAGACACTGTCGAAATGAGTGACGCTCCTTCGGTTCCCTGGTGGCGGCCTGACCGGTTCGCCCGACGCCGGCCTTACCTTGCAATGCGCCAGTCCATCACGCGCGCGGTGCGGGGCTGGTTCGAGGCCGAAGGCTTCACCGAGGTCGAGACCCCGGCGCTGCAGGTGTCGCCCGGCCTCGAAGTTCACTTGAAGGCATTCGAGACCACGCTGGAGCACCCGGAGGGCGGCGCGCGGCGCCTTTATTTGCACACCTCGCCCGAGTTCGCCATGAAGAAGCTGCTGGTCGCTGGCGAGACGCGCATTTTTCAGCTGGCCCGCACCTTCAGGAACGGCGAACGCTCGGCCACGCACCACCCTGAGTTCACCATGCTCGAATGGTATCGGGCGGGCGAGACCATCGACACCCTGTGGCGCGATTGCGAGGACCTGCTCCGGGCGGCGCTCAAGGCTGCCGGTCGTGACCGCTTGCGCTTCGCGGGCGCCGAAGTGGACCCGATGCCAGATTTCGAGCGCCTCACCGTCGCCGAGGCATTTGAGCGCCATGCCGGGATCGACCTGCTGGCAACCGCGCCCAACCCGATGTCACCCGACGCCGCGTTGCTGGCACGCGCGGCGCGTCGCATTGGGGTGGTGGCGCAGCCGAATGATTCCTGGGAGGACATCTTCTTCCGCGTCTTCCTCGCGCGCATCGAGCCGAAGCTCGGCTTCGGCGTGCCAACGATTTTGACCGACTATCCCGCGAGCATGGCCGCATTGGCGCGTCTCAAGCCGGGCGATCCACGCGTTGCCGAGCGCTTCGAGCTCTATGTTTGCGGGCTGGAGCTCGCCAACGGCTTCGGCGAGTTGACCGACGCCACCGAGCAACGTCGGCGCTTCGAGGCCGACATGGCGCGCAAGGAGGCGCTCTACGGCGTGCGCTACCCGATCGATGATGATTTCATTGCGGCGCTCGCGCATGGCATGCCCGAGGCCGCCGGCATCGCGCTCGGCTTCGATCGATTGGTGATGCTGGCCGGCGGCGCTGAGAGTATCGACGACGTGCTCTGGGCGCCGGTCGTATCGTAAAGCTTGGAAAGTCCCGCCGACTGCACATGATTTTTTGCCGAACCCACAATCGCCACGTCTCAAAATTGGTTTGCGCATGCTCGCAGATATAACCATGATGACGAGATCAATAAGCCTGAGGCGGCGATGGCAGAGAAATCTCGAGACGGCGAAGGCAGAGCGGCACCGGAAAACTGAAATAAAATTTATTTGCGATATAATAACTCAGATAATAGAAGGAAATTACAGAGCGAAAAAAATAATTTGAAAGATAGAATTTAAAAAAATTTGAACTGTCTATCAGGTTGGCAGATATTTACCTGTCTTATGGTAAAAAATATATATTTTAACAGAAAGATCGCCCGCTAAAGCTCTGTAATATGCTCTTAACATCATCAAAAATGAAGTCTTTGCTTATTGCGCGGTATAATTATTTTGATTTTCACACGTTTTTTATTTTGTAATT
>Ga0194132_10005698_pt1 | contig 19931 bp, 25 predicted proteins | sample TA2KigOf80mmetaG_FD_148612 | JGI IMG/M metagenome (GOLD analysis project Ga0194132, IMG submission 148612) | Freshwater microbial communities from Lake Tanganyika, Tanzania - TA2015054 Kigoma Offshore 80m | ecosystem: Environmental > Aquatic > Freshwater > Lake | place: Tanzania: Lake... | reverse complement strand
TCTTCCAAATGCTCGGCCAGATACGTACAGGTGCAATTCTTCGGCGTGCTCACCAAATATTCGACGTACTGCTTCTTGGTAATCATATCCCTAAAATGATACTTGTGGTCCTCAAGCGTAAGTCCTGCCACTATAATCTACATCGTGAGAGACGCATCAATGATCTGTTGTGTAACCTCTTCGTCAGTGGCATCGTCGGTCAAGAAGTAAGGAATTACCGCCCGATCCACTGGGATCACCATCGGTATTTGGGAACACCCAGAGATACGGAGATTACGTATTTTGATCCGCTGAACATCAAATTCCTGTTTGAGGCCCTCTTTGGTATTCGTGCAGTGAAAGTTATCTTCGTGCGTCAGAACAAACTCAGAGGAGAAAAGAGTAGTGAGAGGGACAGCAGTGTGGCGAAAATAAAACCGTACACACTCATTGGTGGCTTGTGCTTCCATCTCGTGTACGTACTCCTGCTTTTATACTTCCAACAATGGCCGCTAATCCTTGCCTGGGCGGCAGGGATCGCAGTGTTTTTTCCTTTCTTCGGCGCATTGCGGCAACTGCTCGAACATCGCAGCGAACACGCTGACCCGACGGTGAACTACGCTGACGTTGCCCACGGTGCGATCCACCGTCTTTTTGGAGATGGTTTTCTTGCCAATACATTCGGCGGGGTGGGTTTCAATCGGCATTTGCTCCACCACTGGGAACCCCAAATCTCGTATACGCGGTTGCGTGAACTGGAAACCTACCTCATGGAGACGGACTGCGCAGTGCATCTGCAAGAACGCCAGACAACATACGGACAGACATTCGGGCAGATGTTCCACCCGATGTGGAGATAACTGCGATGCCACTCTGTCTTGCTTGTGCGAACCCAGAGGCAGATCGCTGGGCAGTGGCCTCTGATGAGGAGTACTACACTACCAGTGAACAGTTTACCTACTATCGCTGCCGCCGGTGTGAGTCTCTCTTTATCGACCCGGTGCCACGCGATTGTTTACAGCAAATTTATCCAGCAAACTATTACAGCTTTGACGAGCAGGTCACTCAATCTTTTCTTTTCAGAGTAAAAGATTGGTTAGATCAGCGATTTTTCAGAAAATTTATCGCCCGGCTTCCGCAGTCGCAGATTAATCTTTTAGATGTGGGTGGAGGAACGGGCGCACTACTGACATCGCTACGCAAGATTGATGCGCGGATAAGGAAGACCACCGTCGTGGATCTGGACGAACACGCCGGGGTCCTCGCTCGCCAGAATGGCCACGAGTACTTCTGCGGACGGATTGAGCACTATCAGCCAGAGCAACCCTTCAGTGTGATATTGATGCTCAATGTTCTTGAGCATGTCGATAATCCGAAGGAACTACTTGTGAAGGCACGGAATTTATTGGCACCTCAGGGTATTCTCATCATCAAAACACCGAACACAGATAGCCTTGATGCCTGGCTATTTCGCGATAAGAACTGGGGTGGGTATCATTGCCCTCGCCATTGGGTTCTCTTCAAGAGAGAGAATCTTGCCGCGATGGTTGAAGAAACCGGGCTTAAGATTCAATACTTCACCTACACGCAGGGCGCTCCGTTCTGGACGACGAGTGTGCTATTCGCTTTACGTCGCCACAAGTGGATTGATACGTCAGCGAAGAGACCAATCCCGAAACACCCTTTGTATGCTCCTCTCAATCTGTTCTTTGCCGGAGTGGATCTGGTCCGCGGCCCATTTGCCAAGACTTCTCAGATGTTCATCGTGCTTGAGAATAGCTGAACCAATGTGAGTACTACATCCGAGCAGAAGCGGGGCGAGGGATCAATCTCTCTTCCTTCATTCTCCCTCACCGTCCCCGATTCCATCCCCGATCACGACTCTGTTCCTGTTGCCGTTCCCGTTTCTCAAATCCCCGCACCTGCGCACGGAACTGACCCCGGTCAGCAATCTGCCAGCCCTGCGCCTGTGTCCAGCGCATCTGCACTGCTGGGTCTTTCCCACGTTGCGCTAACTGCTGCAACTCACTCCGTGTTTGCGCTATCTCCTGCTGTTGTTCACGAATGGGGCGTATCCGATCTTCTAACGCTTGGCGCTGCTGCTGTAACTCAGCATCCCGTTTCAACGTCGCCTCTGCCTGCTGCACGATCGCTGACCGATGCGGCTCTTGCTCATATGACCGTGTTAACGAATGATACGCTGTTACGCTCTGCTCGTAGTGCATCTTAGCCGTACGCACCTGTGTCTCGTGTTCCCACGATTCACGCAGATTACTTGGCAGATACCGTGCCCAGCCGCGTTGCTGCTGGTGCCACTCGTGGACCTTCTGTTTCTGCTCGGCCTGCTGTAGCGCTGCTTTCATGTGTTGCACGTACGCCGTTTGTTCGCGTAACCGTCCGCCCTGATAGTCCATCCGCGCCTGGTCATACGCCTCGCGGTTGGTCAGTGATGGAGGATACGCCGAATGCCAATCATAGTAGGTGCGCTGCCATCCTAACCCTTCCCGCTCCTTCTCTAATGCTGCCAGTTGTTCGCCAAGCTGCGCCTCTCGTTGCTCATAGACCGGTACCGCTTGTGAAGCGTTGACCCACCGTGTTTCCCCTTCTACCCGAGCTGGCCCCGCCTGGCGTCCAGCTTCTCGCTCTGGTGTTGGCTGCGCTGACGATGAACGATCACGACTGCTCTCTCGCGATGGTTCTGCTGTGTGTTCCCGTGTCGGCCCTTCTCGATTATTATAGGCAGCGTGTCTCTCTGCTTGCGCATGCACCCGTCGCATCGCTTCTTCCCGATCCAGCAGTGACGGTGAGTAGCCTTTCAGCTCTACCCCCATCAGTCGTGCCTGCATCCACGCTTCCCGGCGAAACTCCTCTGACCCCGACGCGGTCACCGTCTGCCAGCCTTTTTCCTGCGCGACTTGTAACCCCGCTTTGACCGCTGTTTCATTCGTCGTGCGAAACTCCAACCGATTGCCTTTGTCAACGAAGGCGACATCGCCCGAGCGCTTCCAGCGGTACTCAACGGTTTTGTCCTCCCGCTCATAGCGCGTCATCACTCGATCAACCGTGCGCTGATATTGTCGTCGCTCGGCTTCTGGTACCTCTCGCTGTTCACCACTGAAACGCAGTTCCCCTTTGACCCGCTCGGTTTTCTCTTGCTCGAACAGATACACCTTCACCTGTTCTTGCGCCGCTTCCTTTTGTAAGTCTGTCAGTGCTCGCTGCTGCTCCCGATACTGCCGTAAGTCGATCACTTTCTCACCAAGCTCCGTTGCTTCGCCCCGTTTCAACCGCTGTGTCACCTCCGGTCCCATCTTTGGTTCTGGCTCGCGATCAATCCCTTGTTCTTTCAACGTCCGGCGATCAATCCGCTCGTCTCTCCCAGCGTTCTCTAGCGCCGTGTTCGCCAACGTCTCCCAACTCTGACGAATCTCTCGCACTCGATCATTCTTAGCATCGTCTAAGCTCCATTCCCGATTCTTCTTGGCTCCGCCGCGCTCAGGATGTTTACTGTTCGCCCGTTTGAAGAATTGTGCTTTCTCTCGTTCAATCCCATCCCGTTCCCGCAACGAGAACATGATGTGGGCATGGGGCTGCTCGCCGCCATCCAGTGCACGGCTGTTGTGCATCGCCACCGTGTACGGGAATCGTTCGCCAATCTCGCGCTCAATGAAGTCTTTGACGAGTCGTTCTCGATCTTCAAACGACAACTCGCGCGGCAATGCCATCACCACTTCGGAGTACACCCGCCCATTCGCTCGCTCATAGGTATCCGCCGCGTTCCAAAACTCGCCGGGATTCTCCGCCCACTCGGGCATGTTGCCGCTCCACGTGGCTTCTAACTCGTGCGCGCGTTTCTGGTGTTTCCCTTCGCGCGTGAGATATTCAGCGTGAGATCCCGCCCCTCGTTCTTTGTATTTCCCTTCCCGCGCAAGGTACTGCGCATGCGCCTCCGCGCTGGCTCCCTGGCCTTTCACCCGGTGTGAGATGGAGAGTGCGTAGATGGCCATAGCTGGGGGTTGGGGATTGGGGGTTAGGGATTGGTTACCCCGCCCACTCCCCACCGTAAAAATTGAAACATGTTGCTCGTCATTCGTAACTTTTCATTCTGCATTCTTCATTGTCTTCACTAATCCCCAACCCCCAACCCCTAGCCCCAAAGGGCCTTACTCATTCGTACCGCCTGTCACCACTGCCGTATCGCCCCGTTTCTTTGCCGCAAAGAAACGGGTAAACGCGCTTTTGGTGTCAGGTAATGCGAAGCTACCACCTTCGGGGCGGGGAACCAAACTTTGGTTATCGACGTGGCGTGTGATAAAGGTCACGGCGGTCGCTACACCTTCGTCGGCTTACTACGGACTACTGGGACACACTGACTCTGCTACGTGTGAAGGAGGACTCACCATGACTACGCGCACGACTGACCCTGCCCTGCGCCTCAAAAAACTCGAAGAGCAGATTGCCAAGAAGAAAGCGGAACTCATCCGTGAACGGGGCCGTCTGTCTGAAACGACGCGGAAGAATCGCATGCGCCGGATGATTCAGATCGGCGAACTCGCTGAGATCGCCGGGGTCATCGAGTCGGAGAATGCGTTTTTATTGGGGGTACTGTTGAAAGCAAAAGAAATTGATCCTGTCTCAGCAGAATGGCGGGATCTCAAACAACGCGGGGATGCGGTTCTTACAAAGCGCGAAGCTACACGCAAGAAAGATGTCCTGAAAGACTATCAACAACGCCAACAAACTGCTGACACTGAGACCGCATAGGAGGCAGCATCATGGAGGCCCCCGCAACACTCTCCCTGTTCCGGACGTTGCGCGCGAATGGTCACGCTCTCAAATTCGCTGAAGCACCGCTGGCAGAAATTCCCGTCCCACGGGTTGGATTCGTCGGCTTGTTCATCGTCTCGCTCATCGTCACCGCAAGTTTCGATTATCTGCGTCGCTCGTTGCATCTTTCCATTCCCGAACCGATCGCGGTCATCCTTGCAACGCTGCTCATCATCAGCATCACTTGTTTTCCGTTGATGATCTTTCTGTATTACTCGCTCAAAGCACGGCGCTTGTTGACCGAAATCTATTTTACCTTTCCCAAAAAGGCGCAGTATTGGTACGCCGTCGCTATGGTCTGGTTCTGCTGCGCGTTCGTCGTGGTGTGGATACCCAAGGAATATGACAAGGCAGGTAATCCGCTCTATGGGTTGCTCCTTCCGTTTGTCGGGGCCTTCGGAGTACGACGCTGGTTACGATCGGTGCATGAAAAACCTCGGGCTGTACCCCAACTGCCCCCAGCCGAGCCCGCGCGCTTTGGTTGCTACCTGGGCACGAGTACCGGCATCTTGGCCAAGTATGGACATGGCGCAGCGATGGCCAGCGGCCAAAGTGTTGTGCTCGATTTAGCTGACGCTGCGCAGAACATTCTCGTCTTGGGTGGCATTGGTTCCGGCAAGACCACACGCGCCGTACAGCCGTTACTCGTGCAACTCTTGGATCAAGACGCCGGTGGCTTGATCTTCGACATCAAGGGCGATTTCAAGATTGCCGTCGAGTCGATCGCCCACCAAGCGCAGAGGGCCGTGACCATCATCGGGCCAGAGAAGACCCGCATGAATGTCATTGCTGGCCTCTCGCCGGAAGTTGCCGCCTCGTTTCTCAAGAGCGCCTTGCTGCTCAATAGCCGGGGCACGGTCGATGCCTTCTGGCTCGATACCGCCACCGAACTCTGTAAGAACGCGCTCGGCGTCTTGTCCTTCTTTCCCCAGCGCTACTCGTTGTCGGCCTTGTATACGTACCTCTTTGATCACGGGGTGCAAAAAGGATTGCGGCAAGAAGCGGAAGAGAAGCTGCTAAAACTGCCAGAGCGCGAGCATCGCTTACTGAAAACCTATCTCGCCTATCACGAGACGATCTTTGCCGCCTTTGATGACAAGGTGAAGTCGGGGGTGAATGCGTCGGTGGCACAGATTCTCTCGCCGTTTCAGCATCCCGACTTGGTTGATGCCTTCTGTACCGATGATCCGGCAGCGCCAAACATGGAACGAGTGTTAGACGGGGCGGTATTCTGCGTAGATTTGCCATTAGCGAGATGGGGACTGGGAGGGAGGGTTGCCTATACCCTGCTCAAGTTGCGCTTCTTTAACGCCCTGCAGCGGCGCAATACCGAGCCCTCCTGGAATCAGGAGCGACCTGTCTTCTTCCTGTGTGATGAGTTTCAGGAAATCGTCTCGGCCAATCGCGATGGACTCTCGGATCTGAACTTCTGGGACAAGTCCCGCTCCTCGAAGTGTATCGGCATCATCTCGGCCCAAGCCGTCAGTTCGTTTTATGCCGCCATTGGCAGCCGCGATCTCGCCGATGCCTTACTGCAAAACTTCCGCCAGAAGCTGTGCTTTAAGACCGAAGATGTCCACACTATCGAGCTGCTCAATCACCTGCTGGGCCGGGTGGAGGTGGAGAAGGCCAGTTACCAGCAAGGCGAAGGCACCTCGTCAGGCATCTTGTTCACCGATCACTATTCTCGGTCGCGCCATGAGTCGGTGTCGCGAACCACGGTGGAGAAGCAGGTCATCAACCCGCAACTCTTTCGTACGCTGGGGCAGAATCAAGCCATTGCTTTGCTCTCGTTCGCGGGTGTCAGTGCCGACGATGTGGTGGAGTGTACGCCGGTGTTTGTTGAGTGATGGGGAAAGGGCTGTCTGGGTTGCTGGAGCCAGGGCGGGCAGCGTGGCCGGAACGCGAGTGAAGCCCTGCAGCGAGCGTGGAGACATGCGCTCACGCTGGCAGGGGGAATGATGCGAATGGCCGCCAGGGAGTCCGAAGATGCGAGGCTCGCTGGCCACTATAAAGGGAGGAGATGAGAGCTAGGAACGGCTCTCTGAGATGCCAGACTCAGAGGCGTGAGAGCGGTCCTCATCTGGCCTGGCGACGGCCTCGGTGAGAGGCCAAGCGTCACTGGAAATCACGCGAGGCGCAGGAGCGGTGCTTCGCCCCGCTAAAATTACGACACGTCACTCATCCCTAGAAGGATGAAAAACCCGGAAGTCTAATGATTTCACGGTAATACCAAGTGTTAACAAACTGTTAACATACTCGCTGCTGAAAAATTCACTACGTGTGATTTTTTTCAAAGATCAGTAAAGATGAAAAGGAGGAAAAACAATGGCTCAATCTCACACCCAAGTGCTCGGCGTGCGCTTACCACGGACGTTCATCAAGGCGGTCCAACAGGCCGCAGATGACCGGGGCATCGGGGTCTCGGAACTGGTCCGTAGCGCGTTACTTGCCTACCTCCAATTTGACCCGCAGACGCGCCGGTTTGCCACGATGGTGTACGAAGTCGCCAAGACTCGCCACGTCCTCTTACGGCTGCTCGACACACAGCTCACCAAGCCGCAAGTCGATGCCTTGTTACGGATGGCCGAAGACGACGCCACCCACTACGTGCGGGAGCGTCTGGAGAAGAGCAAAGAGACGGCCTAGCGGCGGTGCTTCTGGCGGGAGAACAGGTGTTCAGAGCGGCGCGGCTGTGCCAGCGCTCAAGAGGGATCTGAGACCGGGACTCAGAGAGTGTCCAGCGTCCTTTCTGTAAGAGGCGTGGCACAGGAAGAAAGCCGAACGGTTTCAGGGTCGGCGCCAACGCTGGCGTGACGCATTCGTTTGTGGAACCAGCGCAACGGAACAAGGGCGCTGCTGAACGCTCCCCCGCAGCCAACGAAGCGATTGCGGAAGAGAGGGGTTTCCGGCAGCGTGGTGCCCCTCTGCAGAGCTGCGCCTCTCGTCGCGAGTACGCCTGAGGCATGGTCAGCGGAAACGTTGTTACTGTGGGAAGGGAACCGACCCTCGGTAGAGTTTCTGAGAGCGCTGCGATAGTCAGACGCTATGGCCCAGACACCGCCATCCTCACCGATTCCCCCGTTTCGTTCAGACGGATATTTACCGGAAGGATTGTACGTCTGCTCTGTTGCCGACGTGCTCTTTCGCTTTGGGTCCTCAAGTCGGCGGCGACGACGGTTAGCCCTTCGGGTGCGCCGATGGGTAGAACTGGGCCAGCAAGTCGGTGCGCAGCGGCTCTTAGTCGATGGCAGTTTTGTCACCGCGAAAGAAGAGCCGCATGACATCGACAGTGTGCTTTTGCTGCCCGCCGATTTCGTGCAGCAGTTAGAGCAAGAACTTCCTGCCGCTGTGGAATTAGAAATCATGTTCTTGACCCGACGGCCCGAAGAAATATTTGCTGCCGAAGATGAGCAGGACTGGGCAGAGTGGGTTGCCTTTTTCAGTCAGACGCGCGAACCTGACCATAGACGTAAAGGGTTGATCGAGATCCGCCTATGATTACCACCACGAACGAATACCAACGTGCTCAGGAAGAACTGCGCCAGTTGGAAGAGCGGCTCGCTCGCTTACAGAACAGTCACCCCTTGGGAGCGAAGGGTTTCACCAAAGCCGGGATTCGCAAGCTCATAGCGCGGCTGCATGAGGAACTTGCGGAGTACGAAGGCAGTCACGAAGCGCGGCAGGTCGAGTCCTCGTAAGAAGCTAGGAGCTGACAAGAGAGGATGGCTGGCGCTACAGCTCAACGGAACAGTCCGAGAACAGTTTCCAGCATTGTTCGACTCTGACTCAATGCCCATGAAACAGAAAGAGGAGATTCCAGTCATTAAGGGAAGCGGCAACGTGTTTGCGGACATCGGCTGTGGAGATGCAGCAGAGTTGCAAGTCAAGGCGGAATTGGCCCGGCAGATTTACCGCCGTATTAAAGCGTTACACTTAACCCCAATGGAAGTCGCTCAGCAGCTCGACTTGCAACCCGCAGAAGTATCGCAGCTTGCAAACGCTCAGTACACCGGTTTTTCGACAGACCGGCTCCTTAGGATACTGACGGTGCTAGGAATAAACGTCGACATCGTCTTATCCCCCCAGTATGGCAGGAAGAAGAATAAGCAAGGAACCGTTCGCGTTGTGGCCTTGGAATAGGCTGAAGAGAGGTAGGACTGGATGTTTGAGCTGAGATTTTTTTCCTTCGTGTTGTATCTATGACTTTAATCTCAGGTGCCCGTTAGAAAGCACTCCAGCTCTTTTCTCTCTCTACCATTTTGGGGTGAATGGACGCGAAGCGGTCAGAGGGGCGAAGCCCCTGGTCTCCGAGTTGAGCCGCCGGTAGGCGGCTTCCTTAGTTCTTTCTAGTCGGTGAAATTACATCACAAACAGTTACTCTTATTTCTATAAGATTCTATAAATATTCTATAAGATTCTAGGCAAAAAAGTCTTCTTTTATAAGTCTTTGTATTGGCTTGAAAATTTTAGATTTTTGAATCTCCTTTGGTACCTCGAATGCCGATAGTTTGGTACCTCGAATGCCGATAGTTTGGTACCTCGAATGCCGATAGTTTGGTACCTCGAATGCCGAGTCGGTACCTCGAATGCCGATAGTCGGTACCTCGAATGCCGATAGTCGGTACCTCGAATGCCGATAGTCGGTACCTCGAATGCCGATAGTCGGTACCTCGAATGCCGATAGTCGATACCTCGAATGCTGAGGGGTCAGAAAAGCATCGGAGCTTTTTGGATGTGAACCTTGTCTCTGTCGTCAATGTTCCAATCAGTAATCGCCCCTATTGCGCGAATATCATCAAGGGCAATTTTGAGATTTTGCCGGAATTTTTTCAAAGCCTTAGTATCGCTGCCAGTAAGCTCATGAAGGAATTGAACTGTGACAGGATGAGGTTTCTCATGACTACATATCCATCCATGCAGAGCTTTCGCTAGGTGCTTTCCCGCTAATTGTCGACGATGGGCCTCCTCAATGACAGTATAGCCCCTAGAGAAGAGTTGAATCATTTCTCGGCTGATTTCGACGGTAAACTTACCATCTTCTAAGTCGGCGGCTCCTTTGGGTAATAAGGAACCCCAAAAAACTCTCTTCCCGTCACGTTCAATGGAGACCGCCGTCGCAGTCAACCCTTGCAAAACATCGAGCAGCCATTTGTATTGAGATTTTCCAGTGTGACGATGAAGCAACTTTAAGAGTTGGTAAGCGGTGAAACGCACTTTATTCCCCTCTTGGGTCCCACGGGCAAGGTGCATAATCGCTTCGTAAACATCGAGGTCACATTGCGTTAACTGTCTTCCAGTGAACGTGATCGTAAAACCGTTCTGGCTGAAAATCGTTTCGCCCCTGACATAACGGGCTTTGTTGGGTTGAATAGCCGGAAAAAGCGCGGAACGGACAAACTCGTTAGGAACTCCTCGTTGGGGGTCTTTCCACAGGGATAGCTGATACACCTTGGCAGCCTCGCGCTCTTTATGTGTCTCTTCCACACGATCAAAGATGTTCTGCAAGGGAACCGACAGCGATTGAAGATTAGTGTTTGAGTGTGTCATAACCGCCCCTCCTCGTGGGAACCATACCCAAATTCTACACTCTAGTCATGGCTCTTTATTCCATGCTTTCAACTTGCCTAGCGGCACTGGAAACAATAAACGCGCTGCGGCTGATGCCCAAACGCTTTGCTGCATGATCAATCCGCCGCAAGAGATCAGGATCGATGCGGATCATAATAGGTTCTTTGTTTTGCTTGCGGAGTTCGTCGGTGATTTGGTTTGTACCTGCATTAGCAATAAATGCTTGTGCTTCTCGCTCAGCCTTTGGTTTTATATTTCGTTTAGGATTTTTAACGATAGCCATTTCATACCTTTACGATATTTTACCGATATACAAATAAAAACTTTGTGAGGCGCTTAAACTCATCGATGGCTTTCGGGTCATTGTGTTCAAGAACAGAAAGACCTGCCGCCGCCGCATTTGGAAATGCCTTACGGCGAACGATCGGCACAGGCGCGTATTCGAGTCCTTCAATTTCCTGCAATGCGGTTGCTGCATCGTCATTATCATGCCCTTGCGGGTCGGCGGCATTCAGAACTGCCACGGCCCGCAAATGATCATTAATCTCTCTCGCTTCTTTGACTAAGTCAGCGGTTTGATCCACACCCCAAAGATCGAAGCTGCGAGGCTGTACAGGTATGAGCACGGTATCTGCCACGGTTAAGGCTGCCCGTAGACTACCACTGTCCCGTCCTCCTACGTCTATGACAATATCGGTGTACTTCGGAGCGAGTTGTCGAACTTGAGTTCTGATCGCTGCACCTTGCAAGGCCACAGCCGTGTAGCCCGCCTTGCCGTTCAAATTGGTGTTTCTCAGTTCAGTAAAAGCCATAGCTGTCTGCTGTTCGTCTCCATCAATCAGCAAAATATCTCGACCTGAACGAGCGAGAGAGATGGCAAGGTTAACTGCAAGAGTGGTTTTTCCAACGCCACCTTTGACATTTCCTACTGCAATAATCATATCTATCATTTCGATTAATTTATGATATGTTTTTATACTCTTACCGATATACAAAAGCAATCGAAAGGAAATTTCTTTAGGACTCTAATATGCGTAGGATATCCGTCGATCGGGAGTAGTCACACAAGGCATGGTCCTAAAATTGGAGTTTTCCTCCTGCTGCCCCAAAAATCAGCAGAAAATACAAGTGATCCCGATCCTAATAAAGACAAGGGGGAAGGGTGGCGCTGATCAGAGGTTGTCACGTGATCGCAAAAGGGAACCATGCTGAAGCGTTAGAAATTATTCCGAAAATCCTGGCGCACGGGTTGCTCATTCATACCGCTCGTATAGGAACCGCAGCGTACGCATATTACATTCACATGGTCCCGGCCTACCGCAGACATGAGCCGATGGTTGTCTTTGAGGTTGATGAAAGGTACGTGGAAAACAAGCCAGCCCCGATTCCCCACAAACTGCCGACGTATGCGTTTATGAAAATGTATGCTCCAGGGCTCACATATATCCCCATTCACGTGCTAGGATTTGTCAATGTGTCGGAACCCTTGCTTCCGATCTATAATGGACCTATAGGATTTTTCTAGAGACACAGGTGCTCTATGGCGAAAGCGTTTACTAATAGCCTGACCCGAGAAAGTGAGATCCGCGAGATGCTGGATCTCATGCTTGCGGAGACTGACCCAGGGTACATGAGCGGTGCCACGCTTGGACAGTTTACGCAGGACCTCATGGACGAAGTCCGCTTTCTGCTTCCCGGCGATGAAGAAGATATGCAACACGTTGAGCAGTATGTCCGCACTCACAGTGAAGAACTGTACCAGAGGTCTCTTTCATTGATGCAGGGTAGTGCAACAGTTCCCTCTACTCCTCCCGTGACGGCGTAACTCGCCCATTTTTCCTTGCTTCTATTTTATAACTATTAGTGACTTCAAATCGTACCCTCAGCAGAGTACCATCAACACAGTCGCGAACAGTCTCTCAATCGTAGAAGGGAAGGGGCTCGTTGAAATAATTGTACGGATAAGTAGTTATTGCATTGTCACGTATAACGCTATCCGTTATAGTCGGACTGTGAGGATTGGGTTGACTGCGGTGGAGGAAGAATGATTGTGTCCTTTGCCACACAAGGCACGGAGGATATTTTCAACCGCAAAGCAACCAAGGCAGCCCGGCAAACGTGTCCGGTCGCGCTGTGGCGCGTTGCGCAGCGCAAGCTGGATCAATTAAACGCGGCAGTCTCGTTGCTGTCCTTACGTATCCCACCCGCCAATAATTTAGAGGCCTTGGTAAGCGATCGGGAAGGACAACACAGTATCTGCATCAACGTACAGTACCGGGTCTGCTTTGTGTGGACGAGTGCAGGACCCGCAAGCGTCGAGATTGTTGATTATCATTAAGGGAGCAACGTATGGTACGCATACCAAGCCACGGCCCGCCAACTCACCCCGGCGAAATGTTGCGTGAAGAATTTCTCCGCCCCTTGAATCTCACGCAAACGGAAGTCGCGCAACGCTTAGGAATTTCTTACCCGCGCTTGAACGAATTGCTACACGCCAAACGTGGCGTGACGCCTGATACCGCGCTACGGCTGGAAGCATTGTTCGGGATGGAAGCGCAGTTTTGGCTCAACTTACAACTGGCCTGGGATCTATATCATGCCCAGCACGGCCCTGGCGCAAAGCGCATCAAGCAGATCAAACGCCTCTCGACTACCCCTACCGCGAGAGCGGCCTAAGCTGCGCCTCATCAGGAAGCTGCACGATAACTCTGGGGGTGTATTGCTGTTATCCTTTTGCGTCGCTCAAGTATCCGTTGATGGATACAGTTCTACATCTCTACGTGGCGTACAAAGAATCTGCCGCACTCGGTCTGTCTGTTGTCGAATACGACAAAGGCGGTAAGGCGGCTTCAGAGATGAAATCATTTTTCAAGGAATTAAAGAGGGCTCTCTAAATGGCAAAGAAATTCACGCTGACCAAGACCGTCTCAGCAAAACTCACTGCTCATTCTCCTCGGGGCAATAACTCTGCAAACGATTTTGTCCAAGGAAAGGAACCCACACGCGCCAAGACCTTCAACATTCCTATCCGCCTTGCAGATCAGTTACGTATCATCGCGGCAAAACGGCGACAAACCGATACCGACATTATTGTCGGTCTGATTGATCAGTTCGTCCGTGAGAACGTGGAAGATGCTAAGTAGGTATGTACATACATACTTATATACATGTGTATGGTGTACAACCGCAATCGCAGCATGAGAAAGGCACGGACAAGGGAAGCGACGATAAGACGCCAGAGAATAGCGTCCCATGTGTTCTCCGAGGATACGCAGATGAAACCCATAACGACCTATCCACTCCGACTCCCACATTCCATCAAAGCTGCCGTCACGCGGCTAGCCAAAGAAGACGGTACCAGCATTAACCAATTCGTGGTGACCGCCGTCGCCGAGAAGATTGCCGCCTTAGAAACGGCCTCATTTTTTGCCGATCGCCGGCAACGCGCGGACCGAGCCGCGTTTCGTAAGCTGATGCACCGCAAAAGGGGCGAACCGCCGCGACCAGGCGACGAAATACCTCCAAGGCTCAGCAAAACTCGGAAAGCAGGATAGACAATATGGTATGTATTGACAAAGTACATACACAATGACACATTTGTCGTAGTGGATGTTCGCTACGAACTCAACGGGACAACGTTCGTCTGGGACGAAGAGAAAGCACGCCTCAACATTGCTACGCACGACGGCATCACTTTCGAGCGTGGGGCGGAAGTATTCTTTGATCCTTTCTTTCGACTCGTTGATGCCTCCCGCAACGAGGAAGCACGGGATGCCGTCATCGGCTTCGACACGCTGGGGCGTATGTTGTTTGTCGTGCACATTGAGATCGAGGGCGAATACATCCGCATCATTTCGGCTCGGAAAGCGACACCGGAGGAGCGCAAAGAGTATGATTCCTAATCGGCTGAAGGCTCGACTGAGAAAGGATCGGCCCATGACTTCGATCACGCTGCGGATTCCTGCAGACGTGGTGAAGTCACTGAAGTTGATTGCGCCGCACAAGGGATTCTCGGGGTACCAGGCGCTACTCAAAGCGTATATCAGTGAGGGATTGCGCCGCGATGAGGCCATTCATCTCTTTGGTCCCGCTGCGCGCTTGGCAGAAGCGCTGAAGAAACGGGGAGTCTCCGCCAAACTCATTGAAGAAGCGGCGCAAGAAGCTTCCGCACAGACTTGAGTTCACAGAAAGTTATTGTGAAGACGGGTGGACAGAAATGGTAAACGCGAGTGATAAAAACCGGTTCGCCCCCGGCGACCGATTCTCACCCTGCTGACGCAAGGAATAGCACCTGATTACTCAGAAGCAGCCGTTCCGGGACTTATCAAACCGGTCAGAGTTGAGTTACGGATTCTTCAGAGCAGAGTCAATAATCCGGCGCAAGCTTCACAAAGCGATTGCCTTCTCCGCGTTTTGGGTGTGACATTTGAGATAATTGCAGACTTGTATTCGACTCTTTACGCGGAGCATTCCTCTGTCGCAGTCAAGAGAAGTAGCGCTATCGCTACCTCCGCTTCAACAGGCAGAAAATCTCACCAAACTTTTTCCCGCTCCGTATTTTGTCATGTACAAAACAGGCGCTAGCAGTGCTGCAAACAACACCTCTTGGTGTATCCTTTTGCAATAATTCACAACCAGTTTCCGAACTGTAACAAAATCAGCAGGTTAGAGTGGGCGAAACTTGACATACGAGCCCCTTATCGGACGTTTAGGAGAGAGGGAGAGGTTGGGGGGTCAGGATGAGCTTTGACGTTGAAATTCTCTGCTCTTTGGGTCTTATGTAAAAGTTCAGGGGTCGGACTGCGAGTGAAATGGAGACTCACCAGCAGTTTAAGGGACGAGTGAAGGAATGGGGCGCTGGGCATAGAACGGACCAGCGGGCGCAGTTGAACAGTTATCGAAGGAGTTCGATAACTGTTCTTATAGAAGGAAGATAGTTATGGAAGGTTATGAATGATCAGAGTCGATTCCATCGGAGGTCTCGATTCTGATCACGTTGCATAACTATTGACCGCGTAAGGAGGCAATCAAGCGATCGGGCACGGTGAATTGACCACGACGCAATGCTGGCGGAACGACCGCGTCGAGGGCATCGAGTTTCTCCGTGGGATCGGCTCGGACATAGGCCTCTGTCGCTTGCATATCAGCATGCCCCAACCACAGCGAGACTTTGCGGAGATCGCCGGTGGCTTGGTAGATCATCATTGCACAGGTGTGCCGCAAGACATGAGGAGATACAGTCTTGTCCCGCAGGGAAGGACACGCGAGAGTCGCTTGGTCGACATACTTGCGTAACACGTACGAGAAGCCCACCCGCGTCATCGCCCGGCCTTGGGCACTAAAGAAGAGTTCTGGGAGGGCGATCTCTCCCCGCACCGCTAACCAGGCTCGCAGATCGTCCGCTGTCTGTTTCCACAGCGGGAGGGCACGATGCCGTCGCCCTTTGCCCTGAATATGAAGAGTGGGCGTGGCGTGCCAGGTCACCGCCGTCACCGGCAGTGTGAGGAGTTCCGCAACGCGTAGGCCTGCGGCGAAGCAGACATGGAGCATCGCCCGGTCCCGCACGCCGTAGCGCGTGCGGAGATCCGGTGCGTTCAGAATAGCTTGCATTTCCACGAGGGAGAGATGAGGAATCAACGGCTGTTCAGTTTTCTTCGTGGGAATGGCCAGCACCCGCCTGATCTGCTCCAGCAAGGCCGGAACCCGATACTCCAGAAAGTGCATGAAGGATTTGATCGCGGCGAGACGGGCATTGCGGGTAGTCGGGCTGTTCCTCCGCTCGGTTTCCAGCGTGGTTAAGAACTCCATCACGAGCGGAGCGTCGAGCTGCTCCAGCGTCAGCTGGGACGGGGGGAGACCACAGCGCTGGCTGGCAAAAGTTAACAGCAACTGGAAGCTATAGGCGTAACTGTCACACGTATGCGGGCTGGCGCCGCGTTGAAGTGGCAGGCGTTCGCGTAAAAAAGCGGTCAAATGTGGAGCAATCAGCGTCATTGGTCACCTCCCGTGATAAACGCTTCGCAGCGTTGCGCAATATCGATCAAGAGTTCCGGCGTGCTCTCCAAGTACCAATAGGTGCTTTCGACCTTGGCGTGGCCCAGATAGGTCATGAGCGCAAGCACCTGGCGGCCAACGTGTTCGCGGGCATTGGAACACGTCTGGAGTCCTCTCACCGCAAACGTATGCCGGAGGTCCATCAGTCGCGGGCGTGATCTGCCAGGCTTACGTGCTACCCCTGCGGCTTGTACGACGGCATGGAAGGTTTCCGCCACGACAGTGTGAGAGAGTCGACTGCCTCGGCAGGACACAAAGAGATGGGGATTATGGCCTGCCACGCGCCGTCGTCGATCTACGTAGCTTCTCAACGCCACCCAGGTCGTGTCGTGCAGCGGGAGTAGGCGACTTTTCTTGAACTTACTTTCCCGGATGATGAGCCCTTCTGGGGTGAGATCGCTGAGGTGGAGTGCCCGCGCTTCTGTCGGTCGCATACCCGTTGCCGCCAGCAGGCCAAACAGCGTGCTGTAGGTATGAGGCCGCAGCGACCCGACAGGCCCGAGCTGCTGGGCGTGAGTCACCAGACGCTGGAGTTCTGCATCACTAAAGATGTATGGGGTAGGACGCTGGCGTCGTCCACAGAACACCGTTGCTGGTGGGATCTCATGCCGTATATCCTCGGCGTGCATAAAGCGCGCAAAGCGGACGACGGTTTGTAACCGATTGTGTCGTTGTGCCTCTGACGATGCACTGGCTGCCCAGGCGATGGCAGTGGAGGTGACCACATGGGTCTCGCCTCGTCCCGTGGCAAAGTGCGCGAAGTTACGTAAATATCCATCGCACGCTTTGAGCGCAAAGCCTGTTGCGCGCCGGACGGCCAAATAAGTATCGACCGCTGTCATGAGCATGAGGTCACCTCCGGCCAGGGTTGCGTAGCCTGCTGGAGGAGCGGCACATCGACTTTAGCATACCCCGTTGTTGTCTCCATGGAACTATGGCGGAGCACGGCGGCAATGGCTGGTAAGGGAACGCCATGGCGAAGCATGAGGGTCGCTGCCGAATGGCGTAGGATATGCGATCCATGGACGGGCGTCGCAATTCCTGCCCGCTGTATCGCACGCGTGGCAATCTTGCCCACCGCTTGGCGAGTGAGCGCTACGATAGGAGCACTGGTAGTGAGAAAGACCGCCTCGGTGGTTCGTAAGGGGCGGAGTTTGAGATAGGCGAGGATGGCCTCTCCGACCTCTTGGGGAAGTGGCAAGCAGGTCTGCCTGCGCATCTTCCCGACCACTTGGATCGTACCGGCGTGCCAGTCGATATCGGTGAGTCGTAACGCTGCGACATCGCCCGCCCGCAGCCCCAGCCGTGCCAACAGTAAGAGGACGGCCCGATCCCGGAGGCCGATCAGAGTAGTGATCTCACAACTGACCAGCATGCACTCTATGGCCTCAGCTGAGAGGTACCGAGGTAAGGAAGCTAACCGCCAAGAGGCGACGGTGGGAATGGCATACGTCAGCTCCGGCGCGCACTGGCCAACCGCAATCAGGAAGCGGAGAAACGTTCGAACCGTGGTGACCACGGTCTTCGCCGAGCTCACCCCGTGCCCCTTGGTTTGCTGCAGGATAAAGACACGCAGCGCACGGGCGTCATACTGCGTGGGATCCTCTCCCAGCGTCTGCAGGAAAGCGAGCAGCGGACGACGATAGTTGGTGAGCGTGACCGCCGAAACCCCACGGTGAGTTTGCATCCAGTCGCAAAAGTCAACGAATAACTGGGGATCAGACGATACCGAGGGGAGCGGGGCGGCGTGTCCGCTCGCTTCGAGGAACGTCACCAAGTGGCGCGCTCCCATAAAGAGATCGCTATACCCCCCATTGGGATAACGCAGCAGCTGCTGGGTTTGCAGCTCACGCTGAAACTCTTCCAGGGCATGGACATTGAGTTCCCGCGCGACGCCTTTCCCGTGGTGGCTCCAGAGTGCGAAGCGGTGGGCGCCGCTCAACAAGTGACGACGATACCGAGGATGATAGCCGCGCGCTTCCAGCCAGGTACTGAACGTCTCAAAGTGGGGATCTGTGGAACCCGAGCGATAGTGCTCCTGCGTCCGCGGCTTCTTGCCAGAGGTAGTTAACATGCTGCTCTCCTTCCGGTGTGGCCCTGAAGGATGGCAGCGTTATGGAAAGGCAATTCAGGGCTAAGTGTGACGAAAGTGTCGCGCTCTCACATGTTTACTGCCGCCCTGAAGCAGCTTACCTTCCATAACTATCTTCCTTCTATAAGAACAGTTATCGAAGGAGTTCGATAACTGCACAACTGCGCCCGCTGGTCCGAAATCGGCGTTTACCGTGCTCAAGGTAGTGGCCTCTTTTATTTTGATAAGAATGGCAACGGAACGTGGGATCCTGCAGGAGGCGATTTCAACTTTGGATTAGGAATAACTGGAGATCGTCCGATCGCTGGGGATTGGACAGGAACGGGTGGAGCAACGAAGGTTGGCATTTACCGTCCAAGCACGGGACAATTCTATCTAGATAATGGAAATTTCACTGAGCAAGGATGTAGTATAGATCAGTGCTTTGTGACAGCCTTTGGTGGAGGAACAACATATTGGCCGGTTGCGTGGAATAAATCGGTCGTCAAGGGCAACTAACAGTTAGTTAATAGTCATTTGTACCAGCTCTTACCCTGGCACTTGGCTCGTTCTCTTGTGATCTGTACCTGAGGTGAAAATCTTCGTTACTGAGAAGCCTGTGCAAGTTACTATGTTGGCATAAGGTTTCCTATCCTGACTTTTTCTCATCGATGACATAACGAAGGACGAACGTCTCTTTAAAAAAGAGGAGTCGTCCTTCATCTTTCAATGCAAAGGTTTTCTTCTATGGCCAGCGCTGAGAATTCAAGACTCGGCGGTGCTTCATCTCAGCTCTTCTCCTAGAATATATCCAATAGATTTTGTTGATCTATTGGTCTACCTTGCCCATTACACGATCATCTCTCCTTGTAGAGGTACTGCCTTTGCTTCGGTTCTCCGCTTCGTATAAGACTCAACGACTTTGTCCCTATGCCTTTGGCTGAAGAAGAAGTACGGATACGGTTATGGATGATGCTCTCTTTGCAAAACTACAAGAGGTAACACTGGTCAACAAATCTGGCGTCACGTATCAAGAGTTCAGAAAAACGCTTTCCCCACAGTGGGGCCGTGTGTGGGTACAGATTGCTCTCGGATGGCTGGCATTGATTCTCCTGCATATCCTGATCCTTCTGTTCTCTGGACGCCACATCGTTGCGGACGTCGGGCTCGTGGTCGTTGGTGCTGTACTGATTGGATATGTCGTTGCATACTTGCAATTGTTCCTGCACGAAGCAGCCCACTCAGGACTTACGCTTTGGACCTTAACAAGCCGTGACATGAGGGTTTTGTAGTTCAGCGCGAAGGTAATGACTAAACAAACTCTCCCGCACGGCATACAGGGTCTGGCCCAGTTCTTGAGCTTTCACTTTCAAGGATACCCACGCATGATAACAACATGCTAAGTGATTGCGCTGTGCCCGCGCCGCCC
>Ga0194132_10005695_pt1 | contig 19933 bp, 23 predicted proteins | sample TA2KigOf80mmetaG_FD_148612 | JGI IMG/M metagenome (GOLD analysis project Ga0194132, IMG submission 148612) | Freshwater microbial communities from Lake Tanganyika, Tanzania - TA2015054 Kigoma Offshore 80m | ecosystem: Environmental > Aquatic > Freshwater > Lake | place: Tanzania: Lake... | reverse complement strand
ATCGTCGCCGCGCTGCGCGCGGTGCCCGGCGCCCGCGTGCGCGTTTGGCGCCGTCTCGACGCCCCCGAGGGTGCGGCGGCGACCCCCGCGCCCTCCGCCGAGGTGCTCGCCGCACTCTGCGCGGGAGTGGAGGCCTCGATGGCCTCCCGCCTCGCGGTGATCGCCGGCCCGGCAGGCGTCGACCTCGTGCCCTATGCCTCGGACGACGCCGGCTAACCGCGCCGGCCCTAGCGCTCGCCTGCGCGCGCTCCACGCTCTCGCCACCACGGCGGCACACCCGGGGGCCCGGCTCGGCCTCCCATCCAGCCGGGCGGCTTATTGCAATCCTTGTGAGCACGCGTTTCGCGTGCGCAGCCAGAGGGAGGCTCGCATGGACTTCGAATCACTGGGCTCACGGCTGACGCGGCGCACGGCGCTGCGCGGCGGCACGCTGGCCATCGGCGGGCTGGCCGTGGCAGCGCTCATCGGCTGCGGTGGCGACGACGATGCGGAGGATACCGGCGCAGCGCCCGCCGGCGGCGACGCGCCGGCCGCCGGCGAGGGCAAGCTCGTCAAGGACGCGGACAAACCGTACCCGTACCAGTTCCCGGAACCGGCCGACAAGACCCCGAAGGACGGCGGCACGCTCGTCGCTGCCGTCAGCTGGGACACCTCGACGTGGGACACCACGAATTCCGCGGCCGGCGACACCATCACCGCGCCGAACGTCGCCAACGAGCGCCTGCTCGAGTTCGTCTCCGGGGTCAAGATGAACCTACTCGCCAAGCTGGAGATGCGCCCCGGCCTCGCGGCCTCATTGGAGTGCTCGCCGGACGGCCTGACCTACACGTTCAAGATCCGCCCCGGCGTGAAGTGGCACAACATCGCACCCGTCAACGGGCGCGACTTCGTTGCCGCCGACGCCAAGATCGTCTACGAGCGCTACGCAGCTGAGGGCGTGCACCGCTCCTACTGGACCGAGTCCGACAAGATTGAGACGCCCGACCCGGCCACGCTGCGCATCACGCTCAAAAGCCCACTCGCCGACTTCATCACGCCCCTCGCCGGCCGCTACTAGCCGATGTTCGCGAAGGAGCCCGCCGACTCCGGCGGGATCGAGAAGAAGGTCGTCGGCACCGGCGCGATGGTCTTCAAGGACGCGAAAGCAGGGCCAGGAAGTCAACTTCGAGCGGGGAACCCCACGTACTGGGGCGGCAAGCCGCACCTCGACGGCCTGCAGTTCCGCATCTAGGTGGACACCAGCGCGCGGCTCGCCGCGTTCCGCGCCGGCCAGGTCGACTACGCCTACTCCTTCGTCACGCGCCTCACCGAGGCGCAGGCGGTCGAGAAGAGCAACCCGGGCGTGCAGGTCACCAGCCCCTTCCAGGCCGCCGGCGGCTGCGGGCTCGGCGTTAACTATCAGAACCCGAAGTTCAAGGACGAACGCATCTGCCGCGTCATGGCGCTGGCCCAGACCCACGAGTTCACGATCCAGGTGCTGTACGACGGCCTGGGTGTGGTGCTGCCGAACTCACCCTGCGTCTCCTGTTCGACAAGCGCCTCGACTACAAGAAAGGCGAGTTCGGCCAGTACCACAAGCCCCAGGGCGACGTCGCCGAGGCGAAGAAGCTGCTGGGGGCGGCCGGCCAGAAAGACTTCAAGATCGACGCGACGTTCTACACCTACGCTACGTACGACCAGCAGCGCGCCGAGCTGCTCACCGAACAGTTCCGCCAGGCCGGCATCACGCTGGCCGCGTGTCGCGCCGACTACACCGAGTTCAACTCGCAGTGGGTCGGCGGCCGCCTCGCTGAGGCGACGACGAGCGGCTGGAGCGCCGCCGGCTAAGACGCCGACAACTGCTTCTACAACCAGGTGCACTCCAAGTCGCCCGGCAACCGCCACCACATCACCGACCTGGACACCGACACCTGTGTCGAGGTCGGGCGCACCGAGCTCAACCCTGAGAAGCGTCGCGAGCTCTTCAAGAAGATTTGGGACCGCGACTTCGAAATGGTCTACCGCTTCTTCCAGGGCAGCGGCATGTCCTTCGATGTCCAGTAGCCGTGGGTGCGCCCGCGGCGGCTGCTCGCGGCGGCTCGGTACCCCGGACCGCCACCGCACGGCGCTCGCTACCACGGACATAGTAGAATCGTGCCGAGCTCGAGGAGGCTCCGCATGGCCACGACGACCGCGCCGCCGGGCAAAGGCGTGCGGGCGGTTGGGGACGCGCGCAGGGCACAGTGAGCAGCATCGCGACTCGCACGAGGAGGCATCGATGGACTGGAACGACACTCCGCAGCAGGCCGAGTTCCGGAGCAACGTTCGCGCGTTCCTGCAGGACCGCCTGCCCGCCTACTACAAGGACCACGAGTTACGCCGCCACCTCGACAGCGGACTCGAGAACGACTGGCAGCAGGACCTCCACAACGGCACGCCCGATCAGCAGGCCGCCGCCAAGGAGTGGGCCATGGCGCTCGCCGAACGCGGCTGGGGCCAGCCCCACTGGCCGAAGGAGCACGGCGGCGCCAGCCTCACGCCCTTCGACCAGTTCATCCTCAAGCAGGAGTTCGCTATCGCGGAGGCCCCTGAGATCGGCGGCTCGCTGATTGGCTCCACGCTGCTCGTGCACGGCACTGAGGAGCAGAAGCAGCGCTTCCTCGCCCCCACGCTCACCGGTGAGCTGCGCTGGGCGCAGGGCTTCTCGGAGCCCGGCGCCGGCTCGGACCTTGGCTCGCTGCAGTGCCGCGCGGTGCGCGACGGCGATGAGTACGTGATCAACGGCCAGAAGCTGTGGACCTCCGCCGGCCACAAGGCCAACTGGATCTTCGGTCTCTTCCGCACCGACCCCGACGCGCCCAAGCACCGCGGCATCTCCTTCCTCGTGCTCGACGCGACCACGCCCGGTGTGAGCGTGCGCCCGATCATCTCGATGGGCTGGGAGCACGCCACCAACGAGACGTTCTACGAGGACGTGCGCGTCCCCGCCGCGAACCTCATCGGCGAGCAGAACCGCGGTTGGTACGTCGGCATGACCCTGCTCGACTACGAGCGCTCCGGCATCGGCGGTGCCGTCGCGCACCGCCGCAACATGGACGAGCTAGTCGCGAACGTGAAGACCGACGCCACCCCGAACCGCGCCTCGCTCGTCAAGAACGAGATCGTCGACCGCTACGTCGAGTCCGAGGTGATGTACAACCTCGCGCTGCGCGTCGCCTCGATGCACGCGGCCGGCACGCTGCCCAACTACGAGGCCTCCATGGGCAAGCTCTACTCCACCGAGCTCGCCCAGCGCGTCGCGCGCACCGGCATGAAGGCCTTCGGGCTCTACGCGCACCTCTGGTCGCCCGCCGAGCCGCTTGCGCCGCTGCACGCCAAGCACACCCAGGCCTCGTGTCACACCGTCGTCGGCACCATCGCCGGCGGCTCCAACGAGATCCAGCGCAACATCATCGCCACGCGCGGCCTCGGTCTGCCGCGCGGCTAAGCAGCGTTCCGCTGCGCCAGCGGGCTCGCGCCGGCGCAGGTTCCGGCGCATTGAGCCTCTCGACGCGCTACCGCGAGCCACCCATCGGGTGGCTCGCGGCCGTCGGAGCGCCGCGCGCTGCGCCTGTTCGGCGCGGCGATTCTCTCTTAGCATTGCCAGCCTCAGCCACCAACCAAGGGAGGGCCACCGATGACCACCACCGGGTTGACGCTCGCCGATCGCGTGCACGCGGTCCTCGCCGAGCGCTCGCTGCTCAAGCACCCGTTCTACCGGGCATGGACCGCCGGCACGCTTCCCGTCGAGCGGCTCCAGGAGTACGCACGCCAGTACTTCCACTTCGAGGCCGAGTTCCCCCGCCTGCTCAGCGCCATCCACACGCGCGTCGCCGACCCTGGCGTGCGCCAGCACATCCTCGATAACCTGTGGGACGAGGAGCACGGTCCCCGCAACCACCGCGCGCTCTGGCTCGAGTTCGCGGCCGCGCTCGGCGTGCCGCGCGACGAGGTCGAACGCTCGACGCTCAACGCGCAGACCGCCGCGCTCGTTGCGCACTACCGCGACGTGGCCACGCGCGCGCCCGTGCCCGAGGCGCTCGCCGCGCTCTTCGCGTACGAGGGCCAGGTGCCGGACATCGCGTGGGAGAAGATCAGCGGCCTGCGTACGCACTACGGCTTCACGCCGGAGCAGTTCGCCTTCTGGAGCGTGCACCTCGCCGCCGACGTCGAGCACTCCGGCTCCGAGCTCGCGCTCATCGAGTCGCTCGCGGACGACGACGACCGCGTGGTCGCGGTCGTCGAGCAGGCGTGTGACTACCTCTACCGCTTCCTCGACGGCTGCTACGCGCCCGCGGCGTGACGCCGTGCACACCGCTCTAGGCTCACCGGCCGCACGCGCGCGCGGCACGGCGCTGCGCGCATGCTAGCGGTCGCGCTCGCCGTCACCGCCGCCTTCGCATGGGGGCTGAGCGCCGTGCTCGTGCGCCTCGGCCTGCGCGACATGCCGACGGCGCTCGGCACGCTCATCTCGCTCGTCGCCGGGCTGCTGCTCACCGGCGCGCTCGTCGCCATCCTGCAGCCGGGCGAGCTGCGCGACGTGTCGCGCTCGGCCGTGCTGCTGCTGGCCGTCGTCGGCGTCCTCAACTTCCCGATCGGACGGCTGTTCAACTACATGGCGATGAGCCGCCTGGGCGTCGGCCGCTCCACGCCGCTGCTCGCCTCGGCGCCGTTGTTCGCCGTGGCGGTCGCCGTCGCCTTCACCGGCGAGGAGCTGCGCCCCGCGACTGCGCTCGGCATCGCGCTCATCCTCGGCGGCCTCTACGTCACGCTCAGCGGCCCCCAGGCGCAGCAGTGAGCGCGACGGCCGAGCGCGCGACGAGCGCCGAGGACCGCGCCCCCGCGCGCCGCACCCTTGCCGGCGTGGCCTTCGGGCTTGGCGCCGCCGTCGCCTATGGTACCGCGCAGGTGCTTGCGCGGCACACCGTGTCGGACCTCGCACCCCCGCTCGTCGCCACCTTCTTGGCCCTCGCGTGGGGCACGCTCGGGCTCTTTGTGCTCACCGCGCGCGCGCTGCCGCGCAACGGCTACAGCCGCCGCGGCGTGCTCTACTTCGCCGGCGCGGGCGGCTGCTCCGCGGGCGGCGTGCTGCTGATGTTCCAGGCGCTCGGCCGCGGCAACGTCGTGATCGTGTCGCCGCTCGTCTCCACCAACCCGCTCTTCACGCTCGTGCTCGCCACGCTCCTGCTGCGCGACATCGAACGTATCACGCGCCGCACCGTCCTCGGCGCGCTGCTCGTGGTCGCTGGCGTCGTCGTCGTGGGTGTCACGGGCTGAGGCGCGACGCCGACAGCGATCGGCCCCGCCCGCGTCACCTGCGCACGCCGCGCGCAGGCCCTCGTGCCCGGCCGCGCGCCGAGGCATAGCCCGGCGTGCCGCCCGGCGGGCGGCGTCGCGGTACACTGCGCGGAGGCGTCGCGCGGTCAAGCCGCGCGCCGCACGCGGCTAAGGAGGTCGGCATGCGCAGGTTGTTCGCGCGCTTGCTCGCGTTCGGCGGCGCGCTCGCCGGCTTGCTCTTCGTGCGCCGGCGCTTCCCGTCGCTCTGACTCTCCTACGCTGAGCGCATCGAGATCACCGCGCCCGCCCCCAACGCCACCATCACCGCGCCCGTCATCGTCACCGGCCGCGGACGCGCCACCCAGCACAACCAGCTCGCCGTCGAGGTGCGCGACGAGTCCAACGCCGTGATCGGCACCGGCAGCGCATCGATCACCGGCGCGCTCGGCCAGCCTAGCCCATTCTCCACCGTCGTCAGCTTCTCGGCGGCCACGTCGGGGCCCGTCGGCTTCATCCAGGTGTTCGACACCAGCTCGGCGAGGCGGGCATCTTCACGCAGGTGACGGTCGGCCGACGCAACCGCGCCTTCGAGGCCCCGGAGCTGATCGAAGCATTCACCGCGCTGGAGCGGTAGTTGGCGAGCCCTGAAGGTGATACGCGGATGTTGGAGCCAGTTCGACGGGTGCCTCGGCGAGGCTCAAGAAGTTAGTTCGCTCGAGTAATCATGTATAGCCGGAGCAGTCACGTCAATGGCGGAACGACGGTCAATTGGGTAGGGAATCGTTCATCGACTGCACCCACCTACAAAGCCGCTCGGGTCCGAAACCAAGACGTCGATACTCAGAGGCAGGGATACGGCGCGGAGTCCGGCAGCAAGGGCGGCTGACGCACTTAGTCCTTCAGAAGAACGCTGTCTTGGATCCCAGCCACTACCGACTCTCTCGAGGGCTTCGGCCCGCGCGAGGCGACGGTGGCAAGACAATTCAGCGGCTCGAACAGTGCACCGGAGGTCGGCAGCGCGCTCGTCGCGCAGCACACGCCGTCGGTGAAGTCGGCGCTGCAAGGTAGATATCGGTCGGCGCCGTGAATTCGTCGAACCACGCGAGCAAGTCTCGAGGTGCGAAAGCACGTGGCAGCGAGCCCATGCTGGAGGTGAGGTCGCATAAGCCCTTGGTCGGCGGTTCAAATCCGCCCCCTGCTACCAGATCTTGAACCGGGCGGACGGAGTGCCTGCCCTCGTTGTTGTAGAAGCTTTGCTTCTCAAGCAGAGGGTCGCTGGTTCGAATCCCGTCTCCCGCTCTAACCCCCGCAAGATCGAAGAGCCCGCCGGAAGGCGGGGGTTTTCGTACCCGAGCCTCCGCGCGTGCAGCGCCTTCACAATATGGGCGACTGCGGCCGAAATGTTCGCGAAACGATGCGCTGATACGCTCCGGCTTCGTTCAGAGACGGGGGCTAGCATGAAGCTGACCGATCGTGAGATCGACAAGTTGCTGATCTCGGTGGCTGCGATGGTGGCGCGCGATCGCAAGGCGCGCGGCGTACGACTCAACTATCCAGAGAGTGTGGCGATCATCGCGAGTGGGCTGATGGAGCGCGCTCGCGACGGCGTGTCCGTCGCCGACCTGATGGGCATGCAGGGCCAGTTCCTCACTCGCGAGGACGTCATGGACGGCATCCCCGAGATGATTGAAGACGTGCAGGTGGAGGCAACATTCCCGGACGGCACGAAGCTCGTCACGTTGCACAACCCGATCCCATGAATCAGCATCCAATGATTCCAGGTGAAATTCTCTACGGCGACGGCGAGCTCACGTTGAACGACGGGCGCGTAGCGCTGGAGCTCGAGGTCACGAACACCGGCGACCGCGCGATCCAGGTTGGCTCGCACTTCCACTTCTTCGAGGCAAACCGCGCGCTGCATTTCGACCGGGCAGCGACGTTCGGACGGCGCCTCGACATTGCGTCGGGAACGGCGGTGCGGTTCGAGGCGGGGCAGACGCACCGCGTCGGCCTCGTGCGATTCGGGGGGAGCCAGACGATCCTTGGCTTCAACGGGCTGACCGCGGGCGATGACCGCAACACGGCCTTCGCTCGTGCGCGTGAGCGCGGCTTCGACGTGGGGAGCGGCTCGTGAGCTTCTCGATCTCGCGCGAGCGGTACGCGCACCTGTACGGGCCGACCGCCGGCGACCGCGTGCGCCTTGCGGACACCGAGCTGTTCGCGATGGTCGAGCAAGACCTGCACGTGCGCGGCGACGAGGCGTCGTTCGGCGGCGGCAAGTCGATCCGCGACGGCATGGCGCAGATGGCCTCGCCCGGTGAAGCGCTCGACCTCGTGATTACGAATGCGCTGATCATCGACTACTGGGGCATCGTCAAGGCCGACGTGGGCGTGAAGGACGGACTGATCGTCGGCGCCGGCGCGGCGGGCAACCCGGACACGATGGACGGCATCACGCCGGGCCTCGTGATCGGCGCGGGCACCGAGGTGATCTCCGGCGAGCACCTGATCCTGACGGCGGGCGGCATCGACTCGCACATCCATTTCATCTCGCCGCAAATCGCGACGGAGTCGCTGACAAACGGCGTGACCACGCTGATTGGTGGCGGCACTGGCCCGGCGACGGGCACGAATGCGACGACCGCGACACCCGGCGCGTGGAACATGCACCGGATGCTCGAGGCGGCCGACGCGTACCCGGTGAACCTCGGATTCCTCGGAAAGGGCAACACGAGCGATCCGCAGGCGCTGTGGTCGCAGATCGAGGCGGGCGCGTGTGGCCTCAAGCTGCACGAGGACTGGGGTTCGACGCCATCGGCAATCGATGTGTGCCTGCGCGTCGCCGACGCATTCGACGTGCAGGTGGCGATCCACACCGACACATTGAACGAGGCCGGGTTCGTCGAGGACACGATCGCTGCGTTCGCGGGTCGCACGATCCACACGTTCCACACCGAGGGTGCGGGCGGCGGGCATGCACCGGACATCATCCGGGTCGCCTCGCTGCCGAACGTGCTGCCATCCTCGACCAACCCGACGCGGCCGTACACCGTCAACACGATCCAGGAGCACCTGGACATGCTGATGGTGTGCCACCACCTCAACCCGAACGTGCCCGAGGACATCGCGTTCGCGGAGTCGCGGATCCGGCCGGCGACGATTGCGGCCGAGGACATCCTGCACGACCTCGGCGGAATCTCGATGATGTCGAGCGACTCGCAGGCGATGGGGCGGGCGGGCGAGGTCGTGCTGCGAACGTGGCAGACCGCGCACAAGATGAAGGTGCAGCGAGGCGCGCTCGCAGGTGATGGCATCGCAGACAACAACCGCATCAAGCGCTACGTGGCGAAGTACACGATCAACCCGGCGATCGCGCACGGCATCTCGCACCTGGTCGGGAGCATCGAGGCGGGCAAGCTCGCGGACATGGTGCTGTGGTCGCCGGCGTGGTTCGGCATCAAGCCGGAGCTGGTGATCAAGGGCGGCTTCATCGCACACGCGGCGATGGGCGACCCCGGCGCGAGCATCCCCACGCCACAGCCGGTGCGCTACCGGCCGATGTTCGGGGCGGCGGCGCCCTCGACGCGGCGCATCTTCACCTCGAAGGCCGCACTCGTGGCTGGCGTGTTCGACCGCCTCGGCGTGCGGACGCCGGCGGAGGCGGTGCGCAACACGCGTGAGATCGGCAAGGCCAACATGCTGCTCAACGACGCGACGCCAAGCATCGAGGTGAACCCCGAGACTTTCGAGGTCACTGTCGACGGTGTACTGGCGACGTGCGAGCCCGTGGAGTCGCTGCCGATGGCGCAGCGCTACTTCCTGTTCTAGTCGTGGCCAGCTCGACACAGCCCTTGCTGCGGTTGCTACAGATCGCGGACTCGTCGTTCCCGGTGGGCGGCTTCGCGTTTAGTCACGGGCTCGAGTGGCTGAAGCAGTCTGGGGCCGTGACCAACGAAGCAGACGTGGCGGCGTTCCTGCGCACGTACGTCAACCAGGCGATAGGGCGACAAGCGCTCCCCGCTACGCGTGCGGCGATGCACGCCTCGAGCGTGACGGCATTGCTGCGATGCGATGAACGCCTCGATGCATCCGTGTCGACAGAGATTGAACGCGAGGCCGGGCGTGCCATGGGCGAACGGCTGCTCGTGGGTGCGCTCGGTGCATTCGGCGGTGGGAAGCGCATCGGAGGGCTACTGGCTGCGGTGCGTTCGCATGAGACATCGGGACAGTACGCCGTGGCGTTCGGTGCCGTCGGCGCTGACGTCGAGGCTGACGAGGACATGGTGCTGACCGCACTGGGGTTTGGGATGGCACAGGCCGTAGTCCAGGCGGCGGTGCGGCTGGGGATCATCGGGCAGGCCGCGGCCGCGCGATTACTTGCAGGCGCGACCGACAACATCGAGGTCGCTGTCGAGCGCGCACGCCTTGGGGCGACGCACTACGGTGTGTTTGCACCACACCTTGACGCCGCGAGCGTTTTGCACTCGCGCCTGCCCTTCCGCATGTTCGCTTCGTAGGAGGTCATCGTGCACGACTCGAAAGCTGCATTTCGCATTGGGATCGCCGGGCCTGTTGGCTCCGGCAAGACCGCTTGTGTAATGGCGCTCTGTCAGGAGCTGCGCGACACGATGAACCTCGCAGTCGTGACGAATGACATCTACACCGAAGAGGATGCGTTGTTCCTGCGGCGGAACTCTGCGCTTGATGACGAGCGGATCGTGGGCGTGGCCACCGGTGGCTGCCCACACTCCGCGATCCGCGAGGACACATCGCTCAATTTACGAGCGATGGACCTGCTCGAGGAGCGGCACGAGGGGCTCGAGCTGATTCTGGTCGAAAGCGGCGGCGACAACCTGTCCGCGACGTTCAGCCGCGAGCTGGTCGACCGCATCGTCTACGTCATCGACGTCGCGGGGGGCGACAAGATCCCGCGTAAGGGCGGGCCGGGCGTGTGCGACTCCGACCTGCTCGTGATCAACAAGCGTGACCTCGCACCGCTCGTCGGCGCGGACCTCGAAGTGATGCGCCGGGACGCGGAGGCGAACCGCAAAGGCGCGCCGCTACTGATCACGAATATCCGCGACGCAGGCGACCGCGAGTCGCTGGCGCGCTGGGTGCGCTCCGAGGTCGCCGCAGCCCGCGCATGACGAGCTCGCGAGCCCGCCTCGTGGTCGACGGCGCCGGGCGCGGCCAGGTCGCGTGGGCCTCGGCGCCGCAGCGCTGGGCACAAGTGCATCGCGCGGCCGACGGCTGGACCGAGGCGGTGCACCAGACGATCGGCGATGGCGTGTTCGCCGGAGACCTGCATCGCACCGCGATTGTTGCCGAGGAGGGTGCTGCACTCCTCGTGCGCGGCGTGGCTGCAGTGCCAGTACGCGGACGCGCCCTGGAGGCAGCGTGTGGCACGGCGACGACAATTAGCGTCGCGCGCGACGCGACGGCATGCTTCTTCCCTGGCTCGGTGATCCCACAGGTCGGCTCAGACCACACAGCTGCACTTCGTATGGACGTGAACGAGGAAGGCCGCTGTCTCGCGGCCTCGATTATCGTGCCGGGGCGCACGGGCATGGGTGAGCGGGGAGCATTCACGCGACTGCGTGTGCGCACGACAGCGCGTGTCGGTGGGCGACTCGCCTTTCTCGAAGACGCTGTAATGGAGCCGAGCGCAGCACCGGTGGATGACCCGGCGGGCTATTACGGCTTCGACGCGAGCATGACCATGATCGCGCTCGGCAACTGGGCGCCGGCCTCGATCGACTGGTGGGATGGCGTGACCGGCGAGCACGGCATCGGCGGCGCGTCGGCGCTTCGGAGCGATGGCGCGTGCTTTCGAGCGCTGTTCCCGACGCTCGGGGACGCGTTACAGGCGATGGCGTTCGTTGAGCAGCGGGTCCGGATGTGCTCCCGCTGACCTGCCGCACGCAACCGTTGCGTTACAGAAACTTCTCATTTCCGTCACTGAGCCGTCATCACACCCCGTTAACGTCCCACTCACGCTCGAGGTAGGGACTTGCCTCGACACAACGATGCGACCGAGAAGGGGTGAACGAGTTGCAGGATTCGAACGCGGGACCGCAGCAGCAAAGCATGATTTCACGTCGACGGCTGTTCCGGCTTGGTGCGGGAGCGGCTGCGTTCCCGGTGTTGGGCGCGCTGCTCAACGCGTGTGGTGGATCGAGCGCTCCGGCGTCGAGCACCGCCGCGCCCTCGTCCGGCACGTCGAGCGCCGGTGCGGCCTCGAGCGGCGACCTGAAGGTGGGCATCATGCACTCACTAAGTGGCGTGATGTCGATCTCCGAGAAGGCCGTCGTGGACGCTGAGCAGCTCGCGATCGCCGAGATCAACGCTGCCGGCGGCGTGAACGGCAAGAAGATGGTGCCCATCGTCGAGGATGGCGCGTCTGACCCGGCGACCTTCGCTGAGAAGGCGAAGAAGCTGGTCCAGAGCGACAAAGTACCGGTCGTCTTCGGCTGCTGGACCTCGTCGAGCCGTAAGGCGGTGCGCCCGGTGTTCAAGGGCAGCGCCTCGCTGCTGTTCTACCCGGTGCAGTACGAGGGCCTCGAGATGGACTCGAACATCTACTACATCGGGGCGACGACGAACCAGCAGATCGTGCCGAGCGTCGAGTATCTGATGGGCCAGGGCAAGAAGAACTTCTTCCTGCTGGGCTCGGACTACGTTTTCCCGCGCACGGCCAACGGCATCATCAAGGCCCAGGTGGGGGCGGCCGGCGGCAAGATCCTCGGCGAGGAGTATGTGCCGCTGTCGGGTGGGTCGAACGACTTCTCGACGGTGATCAGCAAGATCAAGTCGTCAGGCACGGACATCGTCTACAACACGCTGAACGGTGACTCGAACGTCGCGTTCTTCAAGCAGCTGCGTGACGCGGGCCTGACCGCTGACAAGCTCACGACCTGCTCGGTCTCGATCGCCGAAGAGGAGGCACGCGCCATCGGTGGCGACATCCTCAAGGACCACCTCGTTGCCTGGAACTACTACCAGACCACGAAGCTGCCGGCGAACGACAAGTTCGTGGCTGCCTACAAGGCCAAGTTCGGCGCGAACCGCGTGACGGGCGACCCGATCGAGGCGGCCTACACGGGCGTGTACCTCTGGTCGATGGCCGCGAACAAGGCGAAGAGCACGGATGTGGCCGAGGTTCGCAAGGCCCTCTCCGGCCTGACGTTTGAGGCGCCTGAGGGCACCGTCACTGTGAGCCCGAAGAACAACCACATCTCCAAGACCTTCCGCATGGGCAAGATCCGCACGGACGGTCTGATCGACGAGATCTACGCGACCCCGAAGCCCGTGGAGCCGGACCCCTTCCTGGAGACCTATCCCTGGGCCAAAGAGTTCGCAAAGCAGAAGCCGGCGTCTTAACGAGCGTCTGCTCCGACTGAGGTCGGTCCGTAACCGGCGGGCGGTGGTGCAGAGCCACCGCCCGCCGTGGAGATCGCGATGGACATCGTTCTGTCACAGTTATTCAACGGGCTGTCCTACGGCTCGATCCTGTTGCTGGTGGCAGTAGGTCTCGCGTTCTCATTCGGGCTGATGAACGTCATCAACATGGCCCACGGCGAATTCATCATGGTCGGGGCCTACACCGCGTACGTGCTTGAGCAGGTGTTCACGGGCGCGCTTGGGCCAGCCGGCGCCAGCATCTACTTCGTCGCCGCGATCCCGGTCGCGTTCGTGATCGCGGGCATCATGGGGATGATCCTCGAACGCACATTGATTCGTCGACTGTACGGTCGCCCCCTCGACACGCTGCTCGCGACATGGGGCGTGAGCTTGTTGCTGCAGCAGGGCGCACGCAGCCTCTTTGGTGCGCAGAATGTGCAGGTAACGGTGCCAAACTGGCTGCGAGGCGGCATCGACGTGAGCGGCCAGTTCACGATGCCGTACTCGCGCCTCTTCATCCTCGTGCTCGTCACGGCGTGCGTCGCGGGCGTGTACTACTACATCGGGAAGACCGCGGCGGGCCGGCGGATGCGCGCGGTCATGCAGAACCGCGAGGTCGCAAACGCGCTGGGCGTGGACGCGCCGCGAGTGGACATGCTGACGTTCGGACTCGCTTCGGGACTCGCAGGCATCGCCGGCTGCGCGCTCGCGCTGCTCGGCTCTGTCGGGCCGACGCTGGGCACGAAGTGGATCGTCGACGCGTTCCTCGTCGTCATCCTCGGAGGCATCGGACAGTTGGTCGGCACGATCGTCGCCGCGCTCTCGATCGGCTGGGGCAACGTGATCCTCGAGTTCTTCTCGACCGCGGCGCTGGGGAAGGTGCTGGTGTTCCTGATCGTCATCGCCTTCCTCCAATTCCGACCGGCGGGCATCGTGTCGAGGCGGGGGCGCTGAAATGGAACAGACGATAGGGACACAGCGAGGCCTGGCGCCGACGCCGGCGAGCCGGCTCATCGGACTGGCGCAGGGCCTGCTGCCAGTCGTCGTACTGGCGGTCGTGCTCGGGGTGATCGCTCCGATGGTGCTCTCGGACTTTCGTCTGAGCCTGCTCGGCAAGTTCATGTGCTTCGCGATGATCGCGATCGGCCTCGACCTGATCTGGGGCTACACGGGGATGCTGAGCCTCGGACACGGCGTGTGGTTCGGCCTCGGTGGCTACGCGCTGGCGATGCATATGAAGATCGTGGCGGCCCAAGAGCTTGGCGACCCGATCCCTGACTTCATGACATGGAGCGGCATCCACGCGCTGCCGTTCTTCTGGAAGCCATTCGTCTCGCTCCCAGTCAGCCTCGCCGCGGTCGTCTTGGTGCCCGGCATCCTCGCCTTCTGCTTTGGCCTGCTCGTGTTTCGCAGTCGTGTCAAGGGTGCCTACTTCTCGATCATCACGCAGGCGCTCGCACTGTCGCTGAGCATCATGATCGTAGGTAAACAAGAGTGGACCGGTGGCACCAACGGCCTCACGAGCTACACCTCGCTGTTTGGCATGAACCTGATGAGTCCTGCTACGCAGCACACGCTCTACTACGCGACGGTGATCGCGCTCCTCGTCATCTACCTCGCAGCGAAGTGGATCGTGAGCTCGCCGTTCGGTCGCGTCATGATCGCGATCCGAGACGACGAGGACCGCGTGCGGTTCACCGGTTACAACGTTGGCGTGGTAAAGGCGATCGTGTTCGCGATCTCAGCGATGTTTGCTGGTGTTGCGGGCGCGCTGTTCGCGACCCAGGTCGGCATCATCTCGCCAGCCGATATCGCAATCGTACCATCGATCGAGTTCGTGCTGCTGGTTGCCGTCGGCGGGCGCGGAACGTTGCTGGGGCCCATTATTGGCGCGCTGCTCGTGGGCGGCGCCAGAAGTGCGCTGAGCGAGAACTTCCCGGCCTCGTGGCAGTTCTTCTACGGCGCACTGTTCGTCGGTGCGGTGCTGCTGTTCCCGGCCGGCCTCGTCGGCGTTGTGCAGCAGCAGTGGAAGCGGTGGCGCGGGAAGTCCTCGAAGATCGCAACGCCGGCGAGCATGGCCGTCAGTACCGAGGAGGTGTAGCGATGCAGGCGCATGACGCGATCCTCGATGTCCAGGAGCTGACGGTCTCGTTCGACGGATTCACTGTGCTGAACAAGCTCAGTCTGTACGTCATGCCTGGCGAGCTGCGCTTCCTGATCGGACCGAACGGCGCTGGCAAGACGACACTCATGGATGTGGTGTCAGGCAAGGTGCGCGCGGACGCTGGCTCGATCACATTCGACGGGTCGCACGCGTTGAACCGCGCCGCTGAGGACGAGCGTGTGCGCATGGGGATCGGCCGCAAGTTTCAGACACCGTCGGTATTCTCCAGCCTGACGTGCTTCGAGAATGTCGAGGTCGCCGCCGGGTACCGCAAAGGGCTGGCGCGGTTGATGCTCGGGCGAGCGACAGACGTCGAGCGCGTGATGTGGGCGCTCGAGCGCGTCGGCCTGACAGCGCGGGCGCACATGGTCTCCTCGGATCTTTCGCACGGTGAACGCCAGTGGCTCGAGATCGCGATGTTGCTGGTACAGGATCCGAAGCTGCTGCTCCTCGACGAGCCAGTGGCCGGCATGACGCGCGAGGAGCGCGAGCGCACCGGTGAGCTTTTCCAGGCGCTGGAAGGATCGCATTCGCTGATCGTCACTGAGCACGATATGGACTTCGTGCGGCAGTTCTCCCGCGTGGTCACAGTGCTGCACATGGGATCCGTGCTCTGTGAGGGCCGCATCGAGGAGATCCAGCGAGACGAGCGCGTGCAAGCGGTCTACCTCGGCCATGCACGGGAGACCGCAGGACCCGGCGCATGAGCATCCTCTCCCCGATTCGCGCAATGGCGGCGCGCATCGAAGGCGCGGCCGGCCTCGAGACACACGGGCTGTCGATCGCATATGGACACAGCGTCGTGGTACGCGACGTGTCGATCTCGGCAGCATCAGGTCAGGTCGTATGCATCCTCGGACGGAACGGTGCGGGCAAGACGACACTCTTCAAGTCGATCATTGGTGTGATGGGCGCGCACACCGGCAGCGTGCAGCTTGACGGCCGGGATGTCACGCGCACCGCGCCGTATCAGCGAGCGCGCGCCGGCGTCGGATACGTACCGCAGGGCCGTGGCATCTTCCCGCGCCTGAGCGTGTTCGAGAACCTCCAGACCGGCCTGGAGGCAATCGGCGGCGCGGACACGGGACAGCTCGACGAGGTCTATGGCCTCTTTCCCGCGTTGAAAGAAATGGCCGGTCGGCAGGCGGGTGTGCTCTCCGGCGGTCAACAACAGCAGTTGGCGATCGGACGCGCACTAATGGGCCGCCCGCGACTGCTGCTGCTGGACGAGCCAACCGAGGGCATCCAGCCGAACATCGTCGAGGAGATTGAGGCGGTGATCGGCTCGCTCAAGGGCACGATGACAGTGCTGCTTGTTGAGCAGTTCCTGGGCTTCGCGCTCGCGAACGCCGATCAGTGCTATGTGATGGAGCATGGCTCGATCGTGCTGTCAGGGAAGCCGACCGAGTTGCCGGAGGCACGGCTGCACGAAGCGCTTGCCATCTAGCGTGTCAGTCGCTGCTCGCCTGACGCAGCCGAGCGCGCTCTGCGCCGGACTGCTTGCGCAGTGGCTCGTGCACGTCTTCTATCTCGAGACTTCGGATAATTCGAGCGCCAGATTGCACCCATGATGATCGAGTAGAATCCCGGCGATTCGCTGGCCTCGATAGCGTCACAGAGATTAGGACGAGTGGTTGACAGCTACGCCGCCTTGTTTTCCGTGCGAGCGGTCGAACCGCTCGCCGCGAGCGATCCTTTGCCGTATGTCGAAGAGCTGGTGCGCACGTGGGCGTCGCACGACGGCATTACACCCCCGGAGGCAAACGGGCGCTCGGTCTCCGGGTCGGGGGACGAGTACGAGATCACTGCCGAGCGCTGTAGCGAAGGGGAATACTGGTGGCTCCGGTGGACACGCCCCGATGCCGACGGCCGCGCGTTCGCATGGGTATCCGACGTGCGGCTGGCGCACGCTGCGACCGAGGCGGTGGTCGAAGTATCGCTCGAGGTCAGGGTCGTCGAAACCGGCAGCGCGCCGCCCGAGCGTGTCTCGATCGGGGCACCGAGGCTCGTGTCGGTCCTGGCCAGCGACAAGAAGCTCCGTGCCGAAGTCGATGGCAGGCAGCTGTCAGGGTCTCAGTTCATCCCAACAAATGAGGCCCATGCGCCTCAAGAGTTAGTAGAGCGGACGATCTCGATACTTTGTATTGCGGCCATTTTGAATCTAGTGGCCGGCGGCCAAGTACATCGGTGCAAGACCCGCCGTGCTTAACGCGGGTGTTCCGCGCCATCCATCGACATCAAATCAAACGGCCTCGATCCCCAACTCGTGAAGAAGATCGACGTAGAGGTCGCCTATCGGCTCGGAGAAAAGCGCGACGATTCCAGCGGGTGCCGGCTCACCCGACAAGGTCCAGTGCAGGTATCGATAGTGGAAGAGTTGGCCGATCGCTTCGCGTACCGCTTGTGTGGCGTTGCCCTGCTTCAAGACTTTGGCTTCAACAATCCACACACCGCCCGACGTGACTGCGACGAGGTCAACCGGATGCGGGGTGTGGCATTCGATACTTGCGTCCTTCAAGAAGGCCGAGTATTTCGCTACAAGGTCCTCGTGCTGACGCGTGCGACGCTCCAGGCGTTGGGGGATCTGCGCCCAGTAATCCGACGGACTTTTCGGCTTGAAGCCACCGAGCGTGAGTGCACCTACGTCCGCCGGTTTACGAGACTGCGGTGGAGTGGATTTCTCACCCGAAGCGATCTGGATCGCATTCCTCGCAGCGATGGCTGCGTCATAGAGGCCAACCATTCCGAGAAGATCTCCAACGAGAACTTCTTCACTCGGTAGCGAGGCACCTTCGTACCGGATGGCAGCAATGTTCGCCGCTTCGTATGCCTGCTGCCGCCAACCGGAATCACCTATCCCGAGTGCGCGCTCGGCGCTAGCCGGTCGCTGAGTTTCGATCGCCGACCAGAGCGAATCCGCGATATCTCGAACCGCATCCGTGAGAGCAGCGCCAGTGGATTTCGTGCGCTTCTGTACGGCGGTGACGCCCTGGTTGAGCGACAACGACACGGACTGCATGTCGCTGGCAAACAGATAGACCAAGTAGAGGCCCTGTTGCGGGGTTCGTGTCTCATCGGGGTTCATCAGCGCCACCCACGGTGTTTCCGTCGATCGGTTGAACTGTCCCCCGCTACCTCGAACGCGCAGTCCGGGAGGTCGAACATCTTCCAACTCACGTCCTGCGGATCGCAGGAGCGCGTGAATCGGCCCACTCGTGCCGTCGTCCGACGAGTAGTCAGAAAGGGCCTTCGACAGAAAATCGCGAAGCAGCATGTGGTCGTTAGTACCACAAGAAGGCCGGGGCTTGTGGCCCCGGCCTTCTGTCGCCTATCCCGCCATGTGGTCGAATGGGCTCAGTCTGCTGTGTGTGGCTCGGGCCCGCACATCCGCCGCTGACGCACCGTACCGATTCAACATAGAGCGGGCGCTCCAACCAGCCAGTCTCATGAGGCTGTCGTCGTCGCCACCTGCGAGCCTCAACTGATGTGCCCACCAGTGCCTGAATGTGTGTGGGTGGAGACCTTCGATGCCCGCTTCGTCGGCAAGCCGGCGCACAACCTGGGCAATACCATTTCCGGTCATCGGGCCCTGTGTCCCCAGCCACAAACCAGGCTCCCGGGCGTCCGGTCTCCGTGAACGAGCACGGAGATAGCGATCGAGGGCCAAGGCACATTTGCGACTGAACGGGAGATAGCGGGGCTTTCCGCCCTTGCCCAGCACCGAGATCAACGCGTTGTCGAAGTCGATATCGCCCACCGACAGTCCCGCGATCTCCGCGAGGCGGCATCCGCAATCAAGAAAGACGGCAAGCAGGGCGTGGTCTCGGACGCTCTGGAAGTCCTGACCATTCGTCGCCTTCAGCAAGCGCGCCATCTCCGCATCGGTGGGAACCGGTACCGGCACCTCGGGAACGTGTGGCGGTCGCATCCGCTCCATCGTGAACGAGCGATCTCGCCCTCTTCGAGAAGCCAAGCGAAAAACCGTTGCAGGCCCTTGAATCGGTTCGCTGCCGTATTCGGCTTGAACCGCCGCAGCAGATCTTCGATAAAGGCTTCGATGTGCTCCCGGCGGACGTTAGCCACGCCGGGAGGCATGCCTGCTAAGTGCGCGAAGGCTTGGAAGCGCTCCAAAGCCTCCCCGTACGTCTGGATCGTCCGCTGGCTCTTGTTGGCCGCACGAAGCGACCGTTTCCATGACTTTGCGAGCACGGCAACCTCGTCGATGGCGGGCTGCGTCGGCTCAGACTCGGGCAGCGAAGGACTGGTAGGACTCAACGTGTCCTGCCCCTTTCTGATTAGGGGGCTCGCTCCGGCTTCTCTCGAAGTCAGAGTGCCTGAGTCCACTGTGCACACGCGATCGCTCACGTTGTAGTGCGGGAGCGTGAGCCCCGGAACGTTGTCAGATAAGGGGATTCCGGAAGTTGGTGGACCCGAGGGGGCTCGAACCCCTGACCTTCTGACTGCCAGTCAGACGCTCTCCCAGCTGAGCTACGGGCCCACGCGGAGCCGGCGACGGCGCCGCCCATGAGTGTCGGGCACGCCGCGGGCGCTGTCTATGTGACCCGCGGCGGCCGGGGACGGCGCGCTGGGGTAGGGTGCGGGAGGGAGGTGCGCTCGTGCGCTATCCGCCGCCGACGCGATCCGCACGACCGCCCGGGCAGCCGCTGCTGGTGTACGACGGCGAGTGCGGCTTCTGCCTGGCCACGGCATGCTGGGTGCAGCGGCGCGCGGGCGGCTCGCTTGCGCTGCTCACCTTCGAGGAGGCCGCGCGGCGCGGCGGGGTGCTTGATGCGCTGCACGAGGACGAGGTGCGGCGCAGCGCGCACTTCATCACGGCGGAGGGCGTGGAGTACCACGGCGGTGCGGCGGTCACGCGCGCGCTGCGGCTGGGGCGTGGCGGGCGGGCGGCTGCGCTGCTGGACGTGCCGCCGCTGAGCGTCGCGCGCGACGCGCTGTACGCGGTTGTCGCGCGCCAGCGCGGCCGCCTCGGGTGGCTGGCGGGCGGCGCAGCGTGCTCGCGTGAAGCCGGGCGGCGCGACGGAGCTGGGCCGCCCGGCGACGGCTAGCCCAGCG
>Ga0194132_10005694_pt1 | contig 19935 bp, 16 predicted proteins | sample TA2KigOf80mmetaG_FD_148612 | JGI IMG/M metagenome (GOLD analysis project Ga0194132, IMG submission 148612) | Freshwater microbial communities from Lake Tanganyika, Tanzania - TA2015054 Kigoma Offshore 80m | ecosystem: Environmental > Aquatic > Freshwater > Lake | place: Tanzania: Lake... | reverse complement strand
CCATCTTCGCTCCCTGCTATTACACCGAGGCCGGCCTCATCACACAGCAGGCGCGGCAGCTCGGCATTAACCTGCCGATTTTCGGGGGCGACGGCTGGGAAGCTCCGGAACTGCTCACCATTGGCGGCAAGGCGATGGACGGCACCTTCTACTCCACCCACTACTCACCCGAGGACAAAGCCGAGATGGTCGCCACCTTCGTGAAAAAGTTCAAAGCCCGCTGGAACAACGAAGTCCCCGACGCGATGGCGGCGCTCGGCTACGACTCCGCGCTCGTCCTTGCCGACGCCATCAAGCGCGCTGGCGGCACCGACGGCCAGAAACTCCGCGACGCCCTCGCTGCCACCAAGGACTTCATCGGCGTCACTGGCAAGACCACCCTCGACGCCAAGCGCAACGCCACGAAACCCGCCGTCATCATTGAGGTAAAGGACGGAAAGTTTGTTTACAAGGAAACCGTCAACCCGTAGGCACTGAAGCTGAGGCTACAATCTGCGGCGAGCATGACCGAGTTCTTCCAGCAGCTCATCAACGGCCTTTCGCTCGGCGCGATTTACGCGCTCATCGCGCTGGGCTACACGATGGTCTATGGCGTGCTGCGCTTCATCAACTTCGCGCACAGCGACGTGTTCATGGTCGGGGCGTTCGCGGGGTTCTACATCGGGCGAGGAATGCCGAAGGAGTCATTCGCCACGGGCCTCCTCGCGTTGATGGGCGCGATGGCCGTTTGCGCGCTGCTGGGCGTGACCATTGAACGGCTTGCTTACCGCCCGCTCCGCAACCGTTCCAAACTCACGGTGCTCATCACCGCCATTGGCGTTTCGCTCCTGCTGGAATACACCGGACAATTTGTCTTCGGTGCGGCCCCCAAACCGTTTCCCACACTCTTTCCAACTCGCACGTTCAACATTGCCGGCTTGGTTTTCTCGTCGAACCAGCTCGTCGTCTTCGCCGTCACGGTCGGGCTGCTGGGTGCGCTGCAATACATCGTCCTCCGCACCAAGGTCGGCACGGCGATGCGCGCTGTCTCCTTCAACCAACAAGCTGCGTCGCTCGTAGGCATCAACAACGACCGCATCATCTCCTTCACCTTCGCGCTCGGTTCGGCGCTGGCGGCAGCGGGCGGCATCCTCTACTCACTGAACTACCAGGCCATTGATCCGCTCATGGGCGTGCTGCCGGGCTTAAAGGCCTTTGTCGCGGCGGTGCTCGGCGGCATTGGCAACATCCCCGGTGCGGCACTCGGCGGTCTGCTGCTCGGCGTGGTGGAAACCTTCTTCAACGGCAGCCGCTTTAGCACCTTCACTGATGCGATTGCCTTCGCAATTCTGATTGGCATCTTGCTCTTTCGTCCAGCGGGCTTGCTGGGCAAGCTGCAGATCGAGAAAGTCTGAGGTATGCCGAATTTCGAACATCAAATTCCCACAACACCAATTGGGTGCAGTCATTCTGCCACAGGGACGCATTCACCGCTCGCCATCGGTAGCTCGCAATTTATCCCGTGATTCCCCGTTCCCAAATCGTCCTCGCCGGCGCTCTCGCCAGCGCTGGCCTGCTCGCCGTCCTCCAGCCGCGCATTGATGACTACTTCGCCCTCATCATCTCAAACATCGGCATCAACATCATCCTCGCGGTTAGCCTGAATCTCATCAACGGCTACACCGGGCAGTTCTCGCTCGGCCACGCGGGTTTCATGGCCGTGGGCGCATACACGACGGCGGCCATCACCATGTTCGGCGCACCGAAGTTCGCGCCCGCCCTCACTCAAGGCGCAGGCATCCACGCGCTGTTCCCGATTGCGCTCATCGGCGGCGGACTCACAGCGGCGCTGGCAGGCGTGCTGGTGGGCGCGCCCTCGCTTCGGCTCAAGGGCGACTACCTCGCCATCGTTACGCTCGGCTTCGGCGAAATCATCCGCGTCCTCTTCCGCAACGTGGACTCGCTCGGCGGCGCACTGGGACTCAACAGCATCCCTGCCTATACCAATCTCTTCTGGGTCTATGCCTTCGCGGCGCTGACGGTTTACGTGGTCGTGAGCATGGTAAATTCGACTTATGGCCGTGGCTTCCTCGCCGTGCACGACGACGAGATCGCCGCTGAGGCGATGGGCATCAACACCACGCGCTACAAGATCACCGCGTTCGTCGTGGGCGCGTTCTTCGCCGGCGTGGCGGGCGGATTGTATGGGCACTCCATCCTCACCATCGCGCCGACGGGTTTCGACTTCATGCGCTCCATCGAGATCGTAGTGATGGTCATCCTCGGCGGCATGGGCAACACCACGGGCGTCATCATCGCCGCCGTGCTGCTGACGCTGCTGCCGGAGGGCCTGCGAATGCTCGCGGGCGTGCGCGTGGACCTGCCCTTTGCCGCGCCGTTCAACAACCTCAAGTGGATCGCCGACACGCGGATGATCATCTACTCGCTGCTGGTGATCGTGCTGATGCTGGCGCGGCCTCAAGGCTTGTTCAACTGGGCCAACCGCGGAGCAGCAAAGTCAAAATTTTAAGGCGCAGCCGAGCAGTCATCCGCTTCGATTTGTAGCGGGAGGTTTTTCTACACGTGGCACTAACAGCGCTCCTTTAATTAGCCGGCAAAACTCCTTTTTTGAGGCTTTCTGCAATGGGCCACCCCTGGCTTCCGGGGAACCGCCAGCCTTGTATTCCACCGCTAACCGGTCCAGCCGCGTGATCCGGAGGAATGCCTGACCTTTCTGCCAGATCTGGCCCTGCTGAAGTCGGAGTAACTGCGCCATGGCGCAAGTTTGCGGCAATCGCCCAGCAGCACAAGGCGGTTTGCGGCTACTTCGCCTCCCACGCTTTGGCGCGGGCAAGCGCCTTCTCCCAGCCGGCGGTAAGCCGTTCGCGCTCCCGGCTTTTCATCGCGGCGGCGAAGCGCCGGTCTACCTGCCACTGTGCGGCGATTTCCTTTTGGTCCTTCCAATAACCAACGGCGAGGCCAGCCAAATACGCCGCACCGAGCGCCGTAGTTTCCGAAACGTGCGGGCGCACGACGGGGACGCCAAGTAGATCGGACTGAAACTGCATCAAGAGGTTGTTCCTGCTCGCGCCACCATCCACACGAAGTTCCCTTAACTTAATTTTCGCATCCGCCTCCATCGCATGCAACACGTCGGCAACTTGGTAGGCAATACCTTCGAGTGCAGCGCGGGCGATGTGCGCGGAGGTGGTGCCACGGGTTAGGCCGGCGAGCAGTCCGCGCGCGTATTGGTCCCAATGCGGCGCACCCAGGCCGGCAAAGGCGGGCACGAGATAGACGCCGCCGGTGTCGGCGACCTGCGCGGCGAGCGCCTCGACATCGCCCGATGCCTTAATGAGGCCGAGGCCGTCGCGCAGCCATTGCACGACCGCGCCGGCGATGAAAATGCTGCCCTCGAGGGCGTATTCCGTGCGAGTCCCGATGCGCCACGCGACCGTGGTAAGCAGGTTGTTTCGCGAGGTCACGGGCTTGGTGCCGGTGTTCATCAGCATGAAACAGCCAGTTCCGTAAGTGTTCTTAACCATGCCGGGCCGCGTGCAAGCTTGACCGAAAAGCGCGGCCTGCTGGTCGCCCGCGATGCCCGCGATGGGAATCGGCGCGCCGAAATGCGTGGTCTCCCCATAAACCTCGCTCGACGCTCGCACCTTTGGCAGCACCGCACGCGGGATGCTGAAAAGAGCGAGCAACTCATCGTCCCAGTCGCCGGTGTGGATGTTGAAGAGCATCGTGCGCGAGGCGTTGCTGGGATCGGTGACGTGAACGCGGCCGCCAGTGAGTTGCCAGACGAGCCAGGTGTCAATCGTGCCGAAGGCAAGTTCGCCGCGTTTCGCCCGGGCCTTCGCGCCAGGGACGTTTTGCAACAACCATTGGAGTTTCGTGCCGGAGAAGTAAGCGTCGAGCACGAGGCCAGTCTTGCGGCGGATGAGGGCGGCCTTGCCGGCACGCTTGAGTTTGTCACACGTAGCGGCGGTGCGACGATCCTGCCAAACGATGGCATGGGCGATGGGTTTACCGGTGTCGCGCTCCCACACCACGGTCGTCTCGCGCTGGTTGGTGATGCCGATGGCGGCGATGTCATTGGCGGTGAGGCGGGCCCTGAGGATGGCATCCGCCGCAACATTGGATTGCGTGGCCCAGATTTCATTGGCGTCGTGCTCCACCCAGCCAGGTTTGGGGAAAATCTGCCGGAACTCCTGCTGGGCCACGGAGACGATGGAGCCGGCGTGGTCGAAGACGATGGCGCGCGAACTGGTGGTGCCTTGATCGAGGGCAAGGATGTGTTTCATGGAAGAGGTTGAGGTTTGAAAGTTGAGAGTTGGGAGAGGGAAGCCGGTGTCTCTCAATATTTAACTTTCATCTCTCAACAGTCTGCCGTCACGCCGGCCAGAACATCTTAAACAGGCACGCTCCGAGCACGCCGCCGATGAGCGGACCGACAACCGGCACCCATGCGTAGCCCCAGTCTGAGCCACCCTTGCCCGCGATAGGCAGCACGGCGTGGGCAATGCGCGGGCCGAGGTCGCGCGCAGGGTTGAGCGCGTAACCAGTCGGGCCGCCGAGCGAGAGCCCGATGGACCACACGAGCACGCCGACGAGCGCGGGGCCAAAGCCCGTGTCCCAGCCAAACTCGGGCTTGAGGTTTGCCTTGGAGCCGATCGCTAGCACGCCGAGCAGCAGCATGGCGGTGCCGATGATTTCGCAGACCAGGTTGGCGCGTGGATTTCGGATGGCGGGGCCGGTGCAAAAGGTACCAAGTTTCGCGCCTTGGCTTTCCGTCTCGGCCCAGTGCGGCAAATATGCGAGCCACACGAGGATCGCGCCGAGGACTGCGCCGGCCATTTGTGCGGCGATGTAAACGGGCACCAAGTCCCAACTAAGCTTATCGAGGCTCGCCATCGCGACCGTCACAGCGGGGTTCAAATGCCCGCCGCTGATGCTACCCACACAATAAACCGCCACTGTAACAGCGAGCGCCCAGCCAGTGGTGATAACGATCCAGCCGGAGTTCTGCCCCTTGGATTTGTTGAGCAACACGTTCGCGACAACACCGTCGCCCAAGAGTATAAGGATCGCGGTGCCGATAAGTTCAGCAAGAAAAGGTGACATTCTGTGACGCAGTAGTTAGTTGAGGGAAATTTTGAAAACTAATCGGCTTACGGGCGCAGCGTCACGAGAAAACGGTGGTGACCATGTGACTGCCGCCAGTTAATCCCCTCATTCAGCGTGCAACGATGGCCGCCTAGGGCAGACGTCAACCGACCAATTCCTTCATCACCTCGTGCTGGTGGTCCACGAGCGGATGCGGACGGCCCGCGAGGTCGGTGAACATCGTGGCGTGCGGATCGAGACCTAAGTGCTGGTAGAGCGACGCAAAAACCTCGCCGAAGTGAATACCACGCTCGGCAATCTCGCCGCCCAGCCGGTCCGTCGCGCCGATGACCTGCCCCGTGCGGAAGCCACCGCCCGCCAGCAAGCCACCGCCCACGCGTGGCCAGTGGTCGCGGCCCGCTTCCTTGTTGATGGTCGGGGTGCGACCGAATTCGCCCCACGCCACGACCGCTACGTCCTTGGCCATGCCCCGCTCATGCAAATCCTGCACGAGTGCGGCCATGCCTTGGTCGAAATAGGGCAGGTGCGTGTTTTTCGCTTCGTTGAAGTTGTCCGAGTGAAAATCCCAGCGGCCAAAATTCAGTGTCACCACACGCGCCCCGGCTTCAACAAGCCGACGGGCCATCAGGAAGTGCTCGAGGTTGCGCGGGGCACCATCGCCATAGTTCGCAGTGAAGCCTTTGCCGTAAAGCTCCCGGGTCTTCTCGTCCTCTTTTGAGACGTCCAACGCCTCGGCGAGCTTGCTGGAGGTCAGCATCCCGAGCGCGCGTTGTTGGAAGGCATCGAGGCCGTCGAGCACGCCGCTGTTGTCCACGTCGCGGCGGAGGTGGTCGAAAGATGCGAGCAGCGACTTGCGGTCCTTGAGGCGGGCGGGGGAAATCTCGTTGAGCGTGAGGTCGCTCATGCCTTCGCCCGCGGGACGGAACGCGGCTTGCGGCGCTCCAAGGCAGCCGGGTAAACCCGGTGAGCCATACGGCGGGTGCCCCGCCTTCGGCGCGAGGCCGACGAACGGTGGTACGGACTTGTCCACCGATCCTAGGAACTTCGACACCACGGAGCCGATGGCCGGCCAGCCGCCGGGCGGTTGAATGCGTTTGTGCCGCCCCGTGTAGCAGATGAAGGAATCGTGGTCGCCGTCGGGTGAGCCATAAACCGAGCGCAGCGGGACGAGCTTGTCCATGATGCGCGCCAAGCGCGGCAGGTGCTCGCAAATCTCGATGCCGGGGACGTTGGTCTTGATGGGGCGGAAGGGGCCTCGAATCTCCGCGGGTGCATCCATCTTCAGGTCATACATGTCCTGATGCGGCGGCGCGCCGACGAGGTAAATCATGATGACCGCCTTATGAGATTTGCCCACCCCGGCGCGGGCCTCTGCCTCCAGCAACTGCGGCAGTGCCAGCCCGCCCATGCCGAGCGCGCCGACCCGGAGGAAGTCACGCCTCGACGAGCCGTCGCACAGCCGACCGTTGGAGGATCCAAAAATATTTAGCATCGCTAAAAATGCTGACGATCATTCGCAGCGGTCGCATTCAAAGCGAATGCCATGAACCCGCGCTTGCTGTTTGCGGACGCCGTCGTCACAAACCCGCCAAGGCTGACCACGACAGCAACGGCTCAACCCAGATTCACAATCGCTGGGTCGCCATACAGTGTAAACGGTGCGGCGTGGACAATCTTCACGTCCATCACTTGGCCGATGTGCCGCTCGCTGCCCTCAAAGACAACGATTTTGTTCGACCGGGTGCGACCCTCGAGCCGGGCGGCGTTTTTGCGGCTCGGGCCTTCCACGAGGATTTCCGCGACACTGCCTTCGCAGGCCTTGTTCTTCCGCTCGGCGATAACATTGACGGCAGCGAGCAGTTCGGCGTGACGGGCTTCGATGACTTCCTCGGGCAACTGGTCGGGCATCACGGCCGCCGGGGTGTCGCGGCGGGGCGAGTATTTGAAGACGAAGGCGTTGTCGAACTCGACCTCGCGCACCAGCGAAAGCGTCTCCGCGAAGTCCGCGTCGGTCTCGCCGGGAAAGCCCACGATGATGTCCGTGGTGATGCCCATCGCGGGCTTCACAGCGCGGAGTTTCGCGATGATATCGAGGAAGCGCGCGCGAGTGTAGCCGCGGTGCATGAGCTTAAGCACGCGGTCGCTGCCGGATTGCACGGGCAAGTGCGCGCTCTCCACGAGCCTCGGCAACCGCCCGTATGCCGCCACCAAATCATCGCCGTAGCCTTTCGGATGCGGCGAGGTGAAGCGGATGCGCTGCAACCCTTCGATGGCGTGGACGGTCTCGATCAGCTGGACGAAAGCGGACTTGCCCTCTCGCTCAGGAATTTCCCTTCGGCCATAGCTCGTCACAATCTGCCCGAGCAACGTGATTTCCTTCACCCCGCGCGCGACGAGTTCGCGGCATTCGGCCACGATGTCAGGAATGGTCCGGCTGCGCTCCTGGCCGCGCGTGTAGGGCACGATGCAGAAGGTGCAATACTGGTTGCAGCCCTGCATGATGCTGACGAAGGCGGTCACGGACTTGGACTTGGCCGCGCCGGTAAGCAGGTGTTCCTTGATGGCCGCCTCGCTGCCGCGTTCTTCCTCCGTGTCCACGATCTTGTCGCGGCGGCCGGCGAGCAGGTCATCCACATAATCCGCCACGCGGTGGAACTTCTGGGTGCCGACCACCAAGTCCACATCGGGAAGTTGGTCAATCAGTTCCCTGCCCCGGCTTTGGGCCATGCAGCCGAGGAAGCCCAGTAACACGCCGGGTCGCTGCTTGCGGAACTGCCCAGCCAGATTGGTCATCTTGTCCACGGCCTTCTGCTCGGCGTTGTCGCGCACGCTGCACGTGTTGAGCAGCACCACGTCCGCGACGGCTTCGGACGGGGCGAGCGAGTAACCCTTAGCAACGAGCTGGGCGGCGACGGCCTCGCTGTCGCGCTCGTTCATCTGGCAACCGTAGGTCTTGAGGAAAACGCTGGGCATTAAAGCAAAACGGCGCGCAGTTTAGGGGCCGCGCGCCGGTGGGGAAAGGGGGAAACTGTTATACCAACTACTGGAGAATACCGGTAGAATCCCAAGTGGGTGAAGCGGGGAGCCTGCTCCCTTCGCGCAGCGAGGGGAGAAGATGGCCGCAGGCCGGATGAGGGGAGGGGCCACCATCGCCGCCGCGGCTAACCCCCCACCCCGGCCCTCTCCCCTTTCTGCGAAAAGGGAGAGGGAGAAGCGCAGCGGGCTGGCGCATGATTTTACCGGATTACACCCAGAGTTGGTATTACTCCGTCGTTCGCAACTTGAGCCATTCGATGTCGGAGCCTGGGCCGCTGAAGGCGTTATTTAATCGTTGCACGTTGGGGATTGCGGCGCCGACGGCGAGTTGCACGCTGTTCCACTTGCGCATCTCCGCCCGGCCGTCCGCCCAGCCAAACGCGGTAGCTCCATTGTGCACGGCGGCGGGACGGTTGTCCGATCCCCAGCCATTAGGCACCGACATATCAATCGCGAAATACCCATCATCAATGCTGTTGGGATCCTCATGCAGAAAGACGTATTTGTCGGTCGGCGCGGAAATATCCGTCACTCGGACATAGACCTTTGGCACCGGGGTGAAGCCAGGATTCGTGAGCATTCTCGCGCTCCCGTTCATCCAGTTGTTCATGGAGACGCTTCGGCAAAAGGTGTCGACGGTGCCGGGGTATTTGAACTTGTCCGCCGGGCACTTGAAGATCGCCGCAGCCTGAGCGTAGCGGCCCAACTGCGCATTCATGAAGAAGGCGGTGTTCGTCTCATCGCCGGCCGCGTAAACGCCGCCGCCGGGTCGCATCCACCCCGCACACCAAGTGTTGTTCGTTGTGCTCAACGCCCCACCATTGCCACCGCGACATATCCGGCTGTCGAAATCATCGTAGTAAAGGATCCATGCCAACTGCAGCTGCTTGTTGTTGGAAATGCACTTCGCTGCCATCGCCTTGTCCTTCGCCTTGGCCAGCGCCGGCAGCAGCATCCCCGCCAGAATCGCGATGATCGCGATGACGACGAGGAGTTCGATGAGGGTGAAGCCGCGACGGCGAACCAAGTTACCGATCAGTTTCATTGGCGTTTGATTGAAAGAAAGGACGGTTCCTCACTGCCGCTCCGTCGCGCGGTTCTTGAGCCAGGTAACGTCCGTCGTGTTATTCGCGGGCCGGATGACCGGAGACGCCAGGTAGGTCGCAGTCACCGTCTGCACCTGATTCCAACGATGCAGCTCGACGTGGCCATCAGCGAACCCGATCGCACTGGACTGGCTGTGCATGGCGGACGGCGCGTTGTTGAAAGTGTTGAACTGGTCCAAATCCAGGCGGAAGTCCCCGTTGTCAATCGTAACGCCGTCCTCATCCACCCAAACGAACAGATCGGAGGGACGGTTCAACTGCTCAATTCGCTGGTAAAACTGATACTGCGGCGCGGGCGGCGCTCCGTTCCGCGGCGTGTTGTTCATCCAAGTGCTCATCGCCACGCTGCGCGCGTAGGGCTGGCCGGTGGGGGTGTAGATCGTCTTGTCGGAGCTGCATTTGAACACCTTGGCCGCGTTCGCGTAGCGGCCCAGCAGCGCGTCCATGAAGAACGCCGTGTTGGTAGCGCTGCCATCCGGGGTGGCCGCCCGCATGTTGCCCACGCACCAAGACTGGTTGGTGCCCGGGTTCAACGCCCCCGGCGCACTATTGCGCACCAGCCGGCCATTGTTGTCGTCGTAATACAGATTCCACGCGAGCTGGAGCTGCTTCATGTTCCCCAAGCACTGTGTGGCCTGCGCCTTCTGCTTGGCCTTGCTCAACGCCGGCAACAGCATCCCCGCCAAGATCGCGATGATCGCGATGACGACGAGGAGTTCGATGAGGGTGAAGCCGCGTGCTTTCGGCGCAAATTTGATTGGCATGTGCGAACTCGGTTATTGGCATGCCCGGCTCTTCAGCCAGTCAACATCGATAGTATTGTTAGCGACGACGGTGACCCCATTCCAAGTGCCCAACTGGTTCCACTTGTGGGATTCAGCATGACCATCCGCAAAACTTATGGAAGTTGCTCCAGCGTGGAGGGCGGCGGGGGGGTTTTCAAATAGGTTATGTGCCGCCCGCCAACTTGGGTTGGCACCGCCCGTCCCTGCAGTCCCCAAGTCGGAACGGAAAATGCAGTCCTCAATGGTCTGCGGGGATTCATGCATGAACACGAAGTTATCGGAGGGCCTTCCAATCTGCGATTCCCGGCGAAAAACGGTATACCCGGCAGAATTCACTGCTCCCGCTGTCCGGTTCATGAAGATGTTCATGGAGACGCTTCGCACATAAGGCACTTGCCTGCCGCTTCCCGGGTAGGGTGTTTTGTCCGACGGGCACTGGAAAATACCGGCGTTACCGGCATAGCGACCCAAGAGCCCGCTCATGAAATAAGCAGGGTTAGTGTCGCACCCCGGGCAGGCAGCATTATGGACTCCATTTGGTTGCTGCATCCAGCCGTTCGCCCAAGACCGATTTGTGCCCGCTAGGCCTCCGCCCACATGGTCGTTGAGCACCAGCCGATCATCGTTGTCGCCCGAGTAGAGATGCCAAGCCAGTTGGAGTTGCTTGTTGTTGGACAGACACTTCGTGCCCAGCCCCTTAGCCTTCGCCTTGCTCAACGCCGGCAACAACATTCCCGCCAAGATCGCGATGATCGCAATGACGACAAGGAGTTCGATGAGGGTGAACGCGCTTGAGGAAAGCCGTCCCTTGACACCACCGGTGAGTTGGTTTCGGTTCATTTTGAGGGCAGTTGAGGTGATGGTAGCGGGTCGGCCTGAACCTAGTCATCCGCCCCGGAATTGCAAGCCTCATGACTGTCGCAAGCTCCGTCCGACACAACGCCCTCATCACCATCGGCTGCCGCAACGCGGTGCACCCACCGGTGGGCCCGCCAACCTCCGCGCGCCCGAGCGGGGCGCATGAACGCCCTAGGCGGGAACGATGCAGTTGGGATCGGGGAGCGCACGCCTCCGGCGTGCGGTTTCCGGCGTCCCGCCGGAAACTTCGTCCCTCCATCTTCATGCCCCAAACGGTGCGCAGAAAAATGGTGAAGGAAGTCGTGTCCGGGACGGACACGACGGCACGCGGGACGCGTGCGCTCCCCGTGCAACTGCATCGTTCCGGCTAAGAAGTTATGGTGACTCATGCGCCCCGCCGGGGCGCGGACTGCTCGCCATCTGATCCGGTGGGTGCGCTGGGTTTCACCCAGCTTTCCATCGGCTTTGAGACGCGCCTCCGGTGCGAGGACGGACTCCTCGAGTATAATCCACTGAAATCACCGGGAACCTAGTAAGTGGCGAAACGCGCGATGGACGGCGCGCCGACCAATCACTAATCACTAATTACTAAACCACTTTCCTCCTCTACTTCAGCGACGCGAGGAACTCGACCAGGTCGCGGATGTCGCGCTTGGAGAGGACGAGGATCATCGTGTCGGGCATGGCGGATTGGCCTTTCTGAATCTTCGCCACCTCCGCCTTCTTGAACTTCATCACGCCGTCCTCGGGCGAGTTGATGACCACTTCGTCAGGACCACCGGGCCGCGCGACGCCGGCGAAGTTCCGGCCGTCCTTCAGCACCACGATCAGGCTCTCGAAGCCGGGCGCGATCTCCGCATTGGGCGCGACCAGCGACCGGAGCAGATATTCGCGCGTCTGTTTCAAACCGATGCCATCGAGCACGGGGCCGACCTCGCCGCCGTCGGGGCCGACCTTGTGACAGCGGGCGCAAGAGGCCTCCACCCTTTCGAGGAAAATCTTTTTTCCGTTCGCCGCGTTGCCGCCGGCCAGCGCGAGGCGCCAGCTCCAGAGCAAGTCGTCCGCCTTGCGCTGCGCCTTGAACTTGTCGAGCGCAGCCGAGACGCCCGCATCCGTGCGCTTGTCGGCGGCCTCCAATACTTCGAGCAGCAGCTCGGGGGCGAGCTTCCCGACCGCGAGGTCGGCCACGAGCCCGGCGATGACGTTGTCGGCCTCTTTGCCAGGGATGCCACCAAGCGAGATGATGGCGTTCTGCTTCTCGCCAGTGGTGCCCGCGGCGAGGATAGCCCGCAACGGCGCGACGGCGCTGCCGCCCTTGGCGGACTTGGCGCGAATGGTCGTGGCGGCAACGCGCAGCGGCTCGGCCTTGTCCTGTGCGGCAGTGGTCAAAGCGATCTCCAGCCCCGCGTCCTTGGCCGCGGCCAGTCGGGTCAACGCTTCCACGCGCACCTTCGTGTCCGCCTTCGTATCCGCGACCAGTTCCGCCAGCGCGGGATTCGCGTCGGCGATATCGAGCTGACTCGCGGCCTTCACGGCGGCGAGGCGGACGGGCGTTGCCCCGGTGCGGAGGGCAGCGGTTAGCATGGGCTTCGCGGCGCTGCCGGCCACCTTCGCATCGCGCGCGGGCAACGGACGCCAGAGGCCGGTGATGCGATCGCGGCCGGAGGGCTTGGCCCACTCCGCAAGCAAGTCGAGCGCTTCCGCACGGACAGCATCGGGCAGGTCGGCATTTCCAGCGAGGCCAGCGAGCCGGGCAGCCGAGGCGGCATCGCCGAGCCGATAGTTGGCGCTGAGGATGCGACGGGCGAGCGCCGGGCGCTGCTCGGGCGTCAGCTTGCCAAAGTCCGGCCGCAATGCGGCGAGCGCGGGCAAGGCCTGCGTGATGGGAATCTCGCTGATGGCGCGGGCGGCTTCGAGGATGACGCGGCCGTTCGCGTCGCTGAGGAACTGGCCAACTTCCGGGCGCTCCAGCCGCCGCAGCGCGACGACGGCAGCGATGCGGACGGAGGGGGACTCGTGCGTCTTGAGCGCGGCGATGCCGTGCGTGTCTGCGCAGCCAAGCAGGCCCATCACGCCGGAGTGGCGGAGCACGGCGTCCTTGTCCGCGTTGTCGGCCAGCAACTTGACCAACGCGGGCACGGCGTGCGGTTCGCGGATTTTGCCGAGCGCAAGGGCGGCAAGGTGCCGAACACGCAAGTTTTGTGAGGAGAGCAGCGGAATGAGATGGGGGCCGCTGGGTATGTCTTGCGCGTCGCCGAGCACTTTGGCGGCCTGGGCGGCGATCTCGTCATTACCGACCTGCGCAAGCAATGGCTGGAATGCGGCGCGGATTTGCGTGCGGTCGCTCGCCGCGAGATTCTTCTGCTGCAGGAGCTGGCCAAGGCCCCAGATCGCGTGCAAGCGCGGGCGTTGCGCCTCGGACTTGGCCGCCACCTCGATGAGCGTGCCCACGGCGTTCTTCTCCACGAGCGTGAACTGCGCTTCCTGCCGCACACGCATGTCGCGGTGCGCGAGCAGGCCCTTGAGTTCCGCCACGGACCGCTGCGTGAAACCGGCGGCAAAAAGGGTTTTTACCTCGTCGGCGTTCTTCACGGTGCTGGGATCGGAAATGCAGTAGAGCCGGCCCTTGCCAGGCATGCCCCAGCCTTCGATCCAGTCGGAAAAATAAACGCGGCCGTCGTAGCCAAAGTCCACGTCCGTCGCGAGCGCGTTCCAGAGGAACTGCTCCTTCTCGACGAGGTCGAAGCCCGCGCCCTTGGGCTGCATCTTGAAGCTCCAGATGCCACTCGCCGTGCTGGCGCCCTTAAAGTCCACGAGCAGGAAGTGGCGGTCGTATTTTTCCGGCAGGCCGGTGCCGGGATAGTAGGCCAAACCGCTGGGGCCGTTGGCGATGTTCACAATCGGCGGCAAGATGTGCGCTGCGCGGTCCTCCGGGAAACACATCCGCTCACCGAGCCACGGGCCGCGCCGCGTGGTCCACGGCGCGCTCTCGATGAACTGCCAGCCGATGCGCCAACCGGTGTCGCCGCCCTCGACGGCATACACCCAGCGCGCGGGGTCGCCGCCGTCGGAGTTGTTATCGCCGGTGAAGAGGTTGCCAAACTCGTCGAAGGCCAGCTCCTGCGGGTTGCGCAGGCCGTAATGGAAGATTTCCAAGTCGCTGCCATCCTGGTTGCAGCGGTAGATCGCGCCCATCTCCGCGTTGGCAACCGTCTTCCCTTCGAGCGATTTCACGTTCGCGCCGCGGTCGCCGATGCTGAAATAGAGCTTGCCGTCCGGCCCGATCGTCAGCCCATGCAAGTCGTGCCCAAGGAATCCCACGCGTACGCCGAAGCCGGTGAACACAGCCTTGCGCAGATCCTTCGCGCCGTCGGTCTGGCCATCGCCGTCGTTGTCACGCAGCAGCCACAGGTTGGGGATGTTGGCGAGCCACACGTTGCCCCGGCGCGCAAGCACGCCGGACGCGATGCCGTCCACGGGTGAATTGAAAATCCCGTCAGCGAAGTTGCTGTAATGGGTCGCCACCCCGCTGCCCGTGCGGTCCTCAATGAGCGTGACACGCTCGGAGATGTTGGTCTTGCCGTCGTATTTGTGGCGGATGAAAAGCTGCCGCAGGTCGTCGGTGGACTTCGCGGCCAACTCCTCGTCGAGCCAGTTCATGTGCCCGCGAATGTCAGTGACGCCCTGGTGCAGACGATGCGTCTCGGACACAAAGATGCGCCCGCGCTCATCAATGCAAAAGGCTACGGGGTTGGCGAGGAGTGGCTCGGCGGCCCAGAGATCGACCTTGAGGCCGGGCGCGAGCTTAAACTTCTTGGCGGCCAGCGCGGCCTCGCGCGTGGCCTCGCCGGGATTGATGGCGTTGCGGGCCGCACCACCGGTCTTGCCCTTGGGCAGTTCGGCGGCCTGGCCCGTGAACACGAGCGCCAGCGCGGCTAACCCGGTAAAATAAATCGCTTTCATCATAGGGAAAAATTAGTGGCGAAATCTAAAGCTTTTCAAGCCCGTTGGGCGTTTAAGGGCCGACTTACATTTGAGGAAAGCACCTTGAAATGTCCTAGTCTCTTCCTTTGGTTCACAAATTTGACTTTCCATCATGGATCGGCGCCAAAAAGCTTGAGGTCGGCAAGTCAGTAACTCACGAGCGACTTGACGGGATAACCCTTAAGCTTGCCGCGGCCTTGCAGAAATTGAAGTTCGATGAGGAAATGAACCTCGAGAATTTTTGCGCCGATTTTCTCAAGCAGATGAACCGCCGCCGAAGCTGTGCCGCCGGTCGCGAGCAGGTCGTCCACGAGCAGCACGCGCTCACCGGGCTTTACGGCGTCAATGTGGATGGCGACTGTATTAGAGCCGTATTCCAGGTCATAGCTCTGTTCATGCGTGGCATAGGGAAGCTTGCCCTTTTTACGCACGGGCACAAAACCCGCCCCCAACCGCACCGCAACAGCCGAAGCGAAAATGAAGCCGCGCGCATCGATGCCCACCACGGCGTCCACGTCGCCAGGCTGGTAGCTCTCGCAGAGGAGGTCAATCGTGCCGCCGAAGAGCCGTCCGTCAGCGAGGACGGGCGTGATGTCCTTGAACTGAATGCCAGGCTTGGGGAAATCCGGCACGTTGCGGATAGCAGCAGCAATCTCCGCGGCAGTAACTTTTTTGTTCATACGGGGTGACGTTTAAACGAACTTAAACTGGTGAGATTAATAGTTTGGAAAGTTGCGTAGCCGGGGAAGTAGGGCGACAGCTAAGCATCACCAACCTTAGCACGGGCAGCTGGCTTTTGATGAGTCGTGGTTGGTGCCGGTCAATGGTACTAGAGTTCCTATGCCTCGCGCTTGTCGATCATGCGCCGTAGCTTGTTAAGTGCAACATTCTGAATCTGTCGAACGCGCTCGCGGGTGACGCCAAACTTCTGACCAACCTCTTCCAGCGTGCGTTCAGGGCCGCCGTCGAGGCCGAAACGAAAGGCTAGGATTGTTGCCTCGCGCGGCGGCAAGATTTTGACCATGTCGCGCAGCATCGAGGTAACAGTTTTTTCCTCCAACTGCTCATAGGGCGTCTCGGCCTGTTCGTCCTCAATAAGGTCACCAAAGAGATGCGAGTCATCCTCGTCGCCGACGGGCGCATCGAGCGAGGCGGGGCGAATCGCGGCGGTACGAAGCTGGGCGACGCGGCTGGCGGTCATGCCCATTTCCTCGCCCAGTTCCTCGTCGGTCGGTTCTCGACCAAACTCTTCTTGGAGCTTCATCGCCACGCGGCGCATCTGGGAAATCTTATCCACCAAATGCACTGGCAGGCGGATAGTCTTACCCTGATTGGCGAGAGCGCGTTTAATGGACTGCTTGATCCACCAAGCGGCGTAGGTGGAAAGCTTGCCGCCTTTCTCCGGATCGAAGCGCTCGACGGCCTTCATCAGGCCGATGTTGCCTTCGTTGATTAGATCTAGCAGCGGCATACCGAGCCAGTCGTAATCGTGCGCAATCTTCACGACAAGCCGGAGGTTGGCCTTGATCATCTGCTCACGCGCAGCTTTGTCGCCTTGACGGATTTTGGCGGCCAGCGCGATTTCCTCTGACACGGACAACAGCGGCACCTGGCCGATCTCGCGAAGGTAAAGCTTGATGGCGCTCTCGCCATCGTAGGGCAAACGAGCGCGATCCAAGGCCTCGCTTGGCGTCGGGAGGTCTACATTGGGAGAGGGTGTACCCTGTGGGCGTGCGTCGGGGTCGGGTGCGTCGGCCTGAATTGACAACGGCGGCGTGCGCGTCTTGCGGGAGGTTAGCCTGGTTTTGCGCGCGGCCATATCAAACGCGAAGATTCATTTGGCAACGGCGCGCGGAAAGAAATTTTTCACCAAACGCCGCCTGCCGCTCACGCTCATCGTCCAAGACTTTCGAGATGCGCGATGCGCTCCTCAAGCGGAGGGTGCGTGGCGAACAACGCCATGAGGCCGCCAGACTTGCCAGAGATTTTCAGCGCCTGGAGGCCCGAACTAGCTCCTTCGGACGCCAGCTGAGGATCGTAGATGCGCTGCAAAGCTTGGAGCGCACCCACCATTTGGGCTTTGCCCGCGAGCAACATCCCACCGGCATCGGCACGGAACTCGCGCTTCCGCGAGAACCACGCGACCACAATAGCACCGAGCAGCGTGAAAAGGATTTCAAATGCAATGACGAGCGCGAATTCGAGGAACGCCTGGCCCATGGAGGGCCGGTCATCGTCGCTACTCCGATTGCCGGCTAGGGCTTGAGCGGCGAGGAACGCCAGCACGCGCGAGAGGAAAATGACGAATGCGTTTATGACTCCCTGCACCAGGGTCATTGTTACCATGTCTCCATTGGCGATGTGTGCGACTTCATGGGCGATGACACCCTCGGTTTCGGTGCGGTTCATCCGGTGGAGCAACCCGGTGGACACGGCGACAAGCGAGCGAGACTTGCTCGGGCCGGTTGCGAAGGCATTCACATCGGGCGACTCATAAATGCCGACCTCGGGCATAGCTGGCAGACCCGCCCGCTGGGCATAACCATGGACCATGCGGACCAGTTCTCGCTGCTCGGAGTCGCTGGTCTGCGGGTCAATGACGTGAACCCCCATCATCCACTTGGCCATCACGCGCGAAAGTGCCAACGAAATGAAAGCGCCGCCGAAGCCCATGATGAGGCTGAATACCGCCAAGTAGCCCAGCCAGCCCTCCGTGCCGCGCCGACCACCGAGCTGCGGGAAGAAGTGCAGCACGATCTGAAACACGATGGTGAGGGTGATCATCACCAACAGGTTCACCGCGATGAAGAGCAGGAAGCGTTTGCCCATCTGGAAGAATTTTTTCATGTCTTGTTTGGTTTGATGTCAGGAGTTTTCGTCAGTCAATGCGTTCAAAATTTGTGACCGTTTATACTTCAAATGAAGCCGGGGCCGTGCCAACCGCCAAGTGAAATTCTGCAGCGCTTTTATAGACCATTTCAAGCCTGAGGCAAATGACGATTCAAGGAACCGCTTTTCAAACTGTCCCACTGTGTCCTCATTGTCACAACTCAAGCGTCATCTAATCCTGTGCGCGCCGTCGCGAATGACCAGCACCACGTCCTCTGACCGCAAGGCTGTGCTTCTGAGTAAACATAAAATGTATCGGGGTAAAATCGCTACCTGTAGCCCCTACTTGACAAAGTGAAGACCGCGGCGCGGCAACGCTGGACTCCGCCCGCTCATGTCATTTCATACCCCGAAGAGCCGATCGCCCGCATCGCCGAGGCCGGGCACGATGTAGCCTTTGTGGTTGAGCTTACGATCTAACGCAGCGGTAAAAATGGGGACATCCGGATAGTGCTGGTGCACGAATTTTATGCCCGCCGGAGCGGCTAGCAGGTTTACCAGCCGAACGCGCCTCGCTCCGCGCTCCGATAATAAATCCAGCGCGGAAACCGAGCTACCACCTGTGGCAAGCATCGGATCCATGAGGATAATTTCAAAGTCGCTTAACTGACTGGGCAGACTCTTGTGATAGGTCGCCGCTTCGAGCGTGTGCTCGTTGCGTTTGAGGCCAATGAAGCCCACTCGTGCGTGCGGGATGCAGCGCAAGATGGGGTCAAGCATTCCCAGTCCGGCACGCAACACGGGTACCAACAGAACCTCGTGCTTCAGCCTTACGCCGCGCGTCTGCTCCAACGGCGTCCGCACCGTGACCGGCTGCGTAGCGAAAGTTCTTGTAGCCTCATATACCATCAGCGCCGCGACTTCTCCCAACGCGCGGCGGAACTCCTCCGGCTGCGTCGACTTGTCCCGTAGGCGAGTGAGATTTTGTTGAACGAGCGGGTGAGTAATGACAGTGACGTTTTTCATAGGTGACGTGCGGAGACATCAAAAAACTTACGCGCCTGTTTGTCGAGTGCCACACCAAGATAACCAAATAGGTCGCAGATCGAACCTTGGAGGGAATTGAACACTAATTCCCTTGGCCCCAGCACCCTAAAGCATTAAAGCGGCGTACGGCAATGTTTCGAAAACATCATCGCCGAGGTGACAAAGCAGAAATTTATGGTTTCCTTAAGGGCGATTTCAAAGACCGCTGACAAGGCCAGCAAATGCAGACTGGTTTAGGCTAGACAGGGGAATACCCCGCTAATAAAACCGCATTTTATAATAAAACCGCAGGAATTGCGGTTCACTAAACTGTTAGGCCACTGCACACCACATGACTCCAGACACCACCATCAGCCAGCCACCGAAGGTTCTTCTGTGGTTCAAGATTTACTGTGGCCTCCTGTGTTTGCTTTACCTTGCTGTCGCTGCCTTTTCACTTTTCTTCTTCTTTGCTGACCCGAGCGACACCGAGATGTCAGTGACCGCGGCTCGCATCACCGGCGTTCTCTTGCTCCTTGTTGGCATTGTTTTGTTCGTTGTCTGCTTGCTCCCACTCATTCTTGCTCCTCGACCTTGGCTTTGGACTTTCGACCTTGTTGTCATCTGCCTCGGCATGACGAGTGCGTGTTTTTTGCCGGCGTGCATTCCCTTGCTGATTTTCTGGCTAAAGCCAGACACGAAGCGCTATTTTGGGAAGAGTTGAGTATGACGATGACGTGGCCTAACCAGTGCGCTGCAGCGAACGGCCTCTCCGCAGTCCGTTCGAGCGTCGCGGGAAATCGTGAGCGCACGGTGCGCTCCACCGCCGCCGCCGAGGCCTTCGCTGAGCTTGGACGTTAGGCCTGACAGTGCTCAAGCTGCGATATCAAGTCTGTGCCGATGCGAAGCAGTGGCCGATGGCCTACGAGATCGCCAACACTTTAAACCGGGAGCTTCCCCAGGACGAATTCGGTGGCGTCCATGCTGCAGTAGCGCTCTATCGCATGGGCCGGACCCGCGAGGCCAAGGAGCTTTCGTTGGATGTGGCGGAGCGATTCCTCAAGGACTGGTCAGTTCGTTACAACCTGGCCTGCTATTGCTCTCAGTTGAAGGAGTTGGAAGAGGCGCAGGAGTGGTTCAAGGCGGCGATGGAGTAAATGCGATGCCGGTCAAACGCATGGCCGTTGATGACCTGGTTTGGA
>Ga0194132_10005692_pt1 | contig 19945 bp, 10 predicted proteins | sample TA2KigOf80mmetaG_FD_148612 | JGI IMG/M metagenome (GOLD analysis project Ga0194132, IMG submission 148612) | Freshwater microbial communities from Lake Tanganyika, Tanzania - TA2015054 Kigoma Offshore 80m | ecosystem: Environmental > Aquatic > Freshwater > Lake | place: Tanzania: Lake... | reverse complement strand
CTCGCTGTACGGACGGTCACGATCGACGCCGTCGCGGATCCACTCATAGTAGTCCTGCGTCCATTTCGGATTGATACCAACCGGGAAGATCGACACGCGGAAAAGATCGGCGAGGCGGAAGGTCCAAAGATGTTCCTCGCGCGGGACCGGTTCGGAAAGAAGCCGCTCTACTACACCGAGGCCGTGCCCGGATTCGGGCTGGCGTTTGCGTCGGAGTTGAAGGCTCTCACCGCGATTCCCGCGTTCGACCGCCCGGTGCGTCCGGAATCGGCCGTGGACTTCCTCGCGTTCGGCTACGTGCCCGATCCGGCGACCATATACAAGGATGTCTTCAAGCTTGCACCGGGACACAGCTTGTTGTGGAGACGCGGCGGTCCGCGCAGCCAGCCGCGGCGTTACTGGCAGTTGGAGTTCGCGCCCGATCCATCGGCGCGGTTTGAGGCCAAAGCCGAGGAGATCCACGCGATGGCCGTGGATGCGGTCCAGTGTCGGCTGATGAGCGAGGTTCCGCTCGGCGCCTTCCTGAGCGGCGGAGTCGATTCGAGCGCGGTGGTGGGTCTGATGGCCGAGCATGCCGCGATGCGCGTGAAGTCGTTCTCGATCGGATTCACGAACAAGGAAGTCGACGAGACGGCCTACGCGCGGCTGGTGGTCGAGCGCTACAAGACCGAGCACCGGGAGAAGATCGTCACGCCGTCGATAGAGGAGATGCTCGGGACGCTGGTGCGCCACTATGACGAGCCGTTCGGCGACTCCTCGGCGATCCCGACGTTGTACCTGTGCCGGATGACGCGCGAGCACGTGACCGTGGCGCTGTCGGGCGACGGCGCAGATGAGCTGTTCGGCGGATACGACCGGTATCAGTTGGGTGTGCTCGAGGACCGGATCCGGCGACTGTTTCCGGATTGGTTCCGGCATACGGCGCTCGCCGGGGCGGCGCGTCTGTGGCCGCGTACGGATTATCTGCCGCGCCCGCTGCGCTGGAAATCGATGCTGACCTGTGTCTCGCAGGAGATCGCCGATGGCTACTACACGTCGGTGACCGCGTTCCGCGGCGCGGCGCTGCAGGCGGTGCTGGCGCCGGATCTGCGCCGGACCCTGGGCGGATACTCACCGCGCGAGGGCTTCCGCAAACACTTCGAGGGGCTGGAGCATCTGTCCGCGCTCGAGCAGATCCAGGCGGTCGATATCAAGACGTACCTGCCCGGTGACATCCTGGTGAAGATGGACCGCGCAAGCATGGCCTATTCACTCGAGGCCCGCGCGCCGTGGCTCGGCTACCGGCTGGGCGGGATCGCGGCGACGCTGCCGCCCGGGTTCAAGGTCCGCGGGGCGAACGGGAAGGTCGTGTTCAAGCACGCGCTCGGCCGGTATCTTCCGCCGCGGACCACCAGCCGCCGCAAGCAGGGGTTCATTGTGCCGATGGCGGACTGGATGCGGACCTCGCTCCGTCCCGTATTCCAGCGGGCGGTGTTCCGGCAGGAGATGGAGCCGCTGCTCGATCTCGGCGAGGTGCGGCGGCTGTGGGATCAGCACCAGGGAGGGCTGTTCGACAACTCGACTCAGTTGTGGTACGTGCTGATGCTGGCCTGCTGGCAGGAAGAGCACGGGCCGGCGGCGGGGAGGAGGGAACTGGCGGGTGCGGTCCAGGGGCAGACGCGGTGATTGAGCTGATCCGGCACTAAGCCCCGCGCGCTACGGCACGCTTACCGTGGTAACCCACAGGATTCACCGCCATGTTGTTCGATACCGAACTCACCGGCACCAGGCTGGCTGGCACGTGAAAAAGGCGGGCTGTGGAGCCCGCCCACGGCACTTCATTACTGGAAGAAGTTGGCTGGGTTGACCGGGCAGTACTGCGCCGCCTGCGGTCCCTGGACCCGCTGATAGTCCGCCCGCAGGTCAAATAAGGTGGCGTTATAAAATAAACCACCTGAATGGACTCAATGTAGTAGGTGTAGGCCGTGTACAGTTGAAGCGGATTCGACGGTCCAACGTAGCGGCTCCAGGCCGAAGCAACGGGACTGCGGCTCCCTGCGGCGAGGACTGTGGCCGCTCCCGCCGCGGCGAGTGTGTTGCGGTTATAGACCTGCCGCCAGGCCGGATTGCCACTCACGGGCGCCACGGCGATCTTCACGCCCGTCGCCGCGCATCCCTGGAACGCGTCGATCGTGATCCAGGATCCGCCCACCGGGATGACCGCCTCGCTGGTATCGTTCAGCAGCCAGGTCTGTGGACCCGTGATGTAATCCTGAGCCGAGAACGCCACGGTGACCGCGCCGGTAAATTGGTTGATGGCGGCCGCAAGCGCGTAGACGTTGGCGAACCCGCCAAACGGCTTGCCGCTGCTCTTGCGGGTGCTGAGCGTCCAGACGCCGGCGTTGTCTGAGCGCGTAGCGCTGGAGGTACCACATGGATGGAGCGCTGGTCGGAAGCGCCACATTGTAATACCAGAACACCGTCACGATCGGCTTCGTCCCATTCCAGTATCCGACCACCGCGGGGAGCCGGTTGCGCTGAAAAGGGCCAACTCCCGAGATCGTGGTGGCCGGGGGCGGGCTGAAGGAGCCAGCCGGGAACACCGACATCTGAATGCTCTCGCCGGACTTCCACACCGCGTACACGGTCCCTTTGACGACCGCAACCGACGGCGTCTCGCCTGAGCCGAGCGTGATGGGGCCGAGCCAGGTGCAGATGCCGCTTTGAACTGCCGTGCACCACTGCGCCTTGATGGTTGACGTTTCCTGATAGACCACCACCAGGGAGGCACCGTCGGAGGCAAGCGCCGGATACAGGCCCCCGCCGTTCACGTTGGGCAGTTTCGATTTGGACCAGGTGGCGCCGTCGATCGTAGAGTCGATCCAGATTTCGGTCAGGTATTCCGACATGGAGCTGGCGGTGAAAAGGCGTCCGGCAAAGGGCGCGGTTTTGGATCCGTTGGTGTTCACGTGGAACACCGGGACCAATTGATAGTGGAGACTGCGAGAAGAAGGGCTGTCAGGATGTTTCGCATTGGTTGTCCTTTGCCTGAGTACGCGCGGATTTCGCGCGTTTAGGATCACCACGGCAAAATTTACCTACTTTGCGGCGGGCAGCGATGCCAGCGCCATGCGGGCCACCGGGAAGTCCGGCTGAAGGCGGATCGCCTCGCGAAACGCCGCGGCGGCTTCGGGGAACTGCTTCAACTCGCGATGCGTGAGTCCGAGATTCAGCCAGGCGTAGGAATCATCCGGATCCGACGCCACGGTGGCTTTCATCTCTTTCAATGCACCCGCGAGATCGCCCTGCTTTCCGATGGAGACGGCAAGAGCCAATCGCGCCGACGATTCCATCGGGTCGAGTTCGATCACCCTCCGCAACCGCGCTTCGGCTTCACGGTCGCGATCGAGGCGGATCAGCGTCTTGCCCAATGCAGTCAGCGTGGGCACGTCGTCCGGGGCGCGTTCCAGATACTCTTCGTACAAGCCCGCCGAGGCGGCAGTAGGAACGCGCACGTTGGCGACCGCGAGCGAAAGCTCATCGGCCTTGGTGTAGAACGGAACCAGATTGCCCAGGTACGGCTCATGGTTTTCCTTGACCGGATCCACGAACTTCGGCTCGCGCTGAATCCAGTGATCGGTCATCCGGACGTGGATTGCGTCCTGGGCCTTGCGTTTCGCCATGTGACAGCCGGTGCAGCCGGTGGCTTTCGAGCGCGTGTGTCCGGACTGGTGGCACGATCCGCACGCTTCGCGCGCCCGCGCCGAATGCGGATCATGGCAGGTCACGCAACCGAGTTTTCCACCGGACTTCTTGTAGCAGGCCGACTGCATCATCCGGTAGGCCGTATGGTTCACCTCAAACCGGCCATCGGGAGGATCGGAGCGGTCGAAGTAGAGCTTGTAGTCCGCCAGCGGCTCGCCTGGTTTGTAGGAGAACACGGAGCGTCCGGGCTTGCGCATTGAGTCCACGATCCCCATCGACGCGGTTTCGAGATGGCACTGGAAGCAGACCTCGCTCGACTGTTTCGGGTTGTAGATGTTGCCGCGGCCGGGCCGGGCAAGGTGCGCAACGGCGTCGCCATGGCAACGGCGGCAGGTGATTGCCGCGGGCTCCGGGGTATCGGAGTGGCAGAACAGGCATGACTCCACCACTTCGCGCCGCATGTCGAAATGGTCCGGCTTGTCGTAGCCGGGAGACATGAAGTAGGCCTTCTCCTGGCTATACCACGATACGGGAAGTTCGAGCAGCCGGCCTTGCGGGGTCCGTGTGGCGTAGGTGATCGAGTGGTTGCCGGAGCCGATCGCCACGTCGATCGTCTTTTCGATGACATTGATTTCAGCGCCGGCCGGGCTGGGCTGATGGCGCTTCATCCTGCCTTCCGCGATCGTGTAGTGGCGGTTGGACAAGCGATGGTAGAACGTGGCGGGCAAAACAGAGGGCCGCACGGTGATCGAGCGTCCCATGCCGGTTTTCGCGAATGTTTCGGCGATCGCCGCGTGGCAGGGGCGGCAATCGTTGGCGAGCAGACGGGTGCACAACAGGAGCGCCGCGAAAGATGCCGTCTTCATGGCCTGTGGCTGAGGAGATTGTAGCAACCGGCGGGAAGCTCGAGCCTCGACCTGATCTTGCACCACGAGTGCCCGCAAAGCGCGGATGACGGCGGAGTCCGCCCAAATAATTGCAGAACGGCAATCCCGATTTCTTGCAGCACGAAGTGGTGGTCTCCACCTCGGCCCAGGCGGCCGCTGTCTCGCGGGCTGTCAAAGCGGGGAGACTCTGGAAGCTCGCCTCACGCCTGTACACGCAATCTGTCCGATGCGCCCGAGCGGATTGTCCGCCGGAACCTTTGGCCGTGTCGTTGAGCAGCGCGGCTTTCTTCACCCAACTCGCGGCAAGCGTTCCCGGATCTCCTGTCCGCCAGCGACGGAACTGAAGCGGTTTGGGCAAGCGCCGCAACGGCCGGTGTGTCCGCCGTGTGGGTTAGGGGGAATCCCCGATGAACCGTTGCGCACACGGGGGTATACCTCGCACTGGCCTCTACTTCAGGCTCTTCAGCTTGTCGCACAGCCTGGCCGCCGCCGCGTCCCCTTCTGGTGCGACCGCGTTGCTGTTGATGGTATCGCTCTTCAACGAGCCCTTGCTCGCCCTCGTCTTGCTGCTGACCCGCACGCCGTGCTTTCTTTCGATCTCGCTGACCAGGCGCTGCAGCTCGTCGGCGTCGTCGCTTGAAATTCCCCGCGTCACGGTGGCCATGTTGTAGACCGTGCCCGAGCTCTTGCCGGGCTCCGGACACCCGACGTTCCAGCTTGTGACGACTCCGTTTTTGACCGTCGTGGTGACGCGGATCTTGCCATACTGCCCGGCGGCGAGCAGGGCGGCGGCCACGAATCCGGCCAACGTGAAATGTTTGAGTTGTGTGTGCATGATGTCTCCTTCTGCCCAGTGTTAGGGGGAATCCGCGGTGATCCGTTACACGAAACGGTGAGTTCCGGCAGGCCATGGGCGAATTGTTCGGCCGGGCGCCGGGGGTGGAGCCGGAGGATTCAAGCAGCCGGGACACGGTGGAGGGCTGATCGTCGCTCGCCGACGTGCAGCTTCGCGGCTTGATGGAGGAGTTCATGTTCGACCACTTGGTGTGGCCGGCGGGGATCGCCGAGGCCGTGGGGCTGTGATAACCTGCGATCGAGGACGAATGCCCATCGTAGTTGCCGAGCCCCTAGAGACCCTCGCGGTGGAATCACTTCCCCGGAAAACCTGGACTCGCGCGGAACTGAAGCTGCTCGAAAGCACCGGGGTTTTCGACGGCCAGCACTATGAATTGATCGAGGGGGAGTTGATCAACAAGATGGGCAAGAGCAGGCCGCATGTTGTTGGTGTCCGCCGGGCTGCACGCGCGCTCGAAGCCGTCTTCGGCGAGGAGTATGTAGAGCGCGAGGCGCCGGTCGATGTTGCACCAGGCGACAATCCCCGGAATGAGCCGGAGCTGGACGTATTTGTTCTCAGGCGTCCATTCAGCGCATACACATCAAATCCCCAACCTGGCGACGTGATCGTGGCGATGGAGGCTTCGGGAACAACACTGCTCCATGACCGGACCACGAAAGCAAGGCTGTACGCCCGCGCCGGAATCCCCGAGTACTGGGTGCTCGACCTGGCGGGGCGGCGTCTGCTCGTTTTCCGCGAGCCTGGCGAAACAGGATACGGAGTCCAGTTGAGCTTCAGCGAGTTCGAGTCCGTTTGTCCGCTGGAAAGGCCCACGCATCTCGTCCCGGTGGCGAGCCTGCTTCCCCCGTCCGCTAGCGCGCTCTGACCAGGACGATGCGCCCGGATGCGAGTTCGGTGACAAGATGTCGCCAGTGGCCGGGTCCAGTTCCATGGATCGCGCCGTTCATCTTCCGGGCGCGGCCCGCGCAGCGGCAGGCTATTCGCGGTTCACCCTTCGAATCCGAAACTGTACAGACGCGCCGCGCCGGACCAGCTTGTCGATAACCTATTGTTGCAGCAGGCTCAGCACCGCCTGAGGCGCCGAGTTGGCTTGCGACAGGGCCGCCACTCCCGCTTGCTGGAGAATCTGCGCCCGCGTCAGGTTGGCCGCCTCCGACGCCAGATCCGCATCCCGGATCCGTGACTCGCTCGCGTTCAAGTTGATGATCTGGGTCTGCGCCAGGCTGATGGCGAAGTTGAACTGATTCTGTCCGCGCCCGACCACCGCCTGTACATCGCCCAGATGCGCCACCGCGTTGGCGAGCCGGATCACCGCCGACTCGGCGTTCGCCCGTGTCACGATGTCGACCGAGGACCCTCCGGACAACAGCGACGAAGTGGCCACGGTTCCCTGTCCCGTCGTAATGCCGGTGGCTCCCGGATTGGAGGCCACCGACACCTTGAACTCAGACAGCGGGCTCACAAACCGGATCTTCTCGGCCCCGGCCGCGTCCGGATCGCGCTCCTTGAGGGCAACGATCTTCTGGATATCCTCGCTGGTGGAAGCCCGGATCTGCGAATTGATGTATGTGACCGCCTCGTCGAGCGACCGTCCCCGCTGCGCGGTTGAATCGGCCTGGATCGTGATGGCAAGCGACCGCTCGACACCGGCCGAGTCCTTGGCCGTGATGGTGATCAACTGGTCGTCATTGCCCGTTCGGATCGGGGTGAAAGCGAGAAGACTGGACGCCGAGGCGCCACCGGAGTTCAGCGTCGCTGAACTGGTCCCGGAGGTGGTTGCCACGGAGGTGGTGGTGGCCACTCCCGCCAGCGTGCCGAATCCGAATCCGGCGCCTGATGTGTTTGAGCTCACCCGGAAGTAGGTGCCGTTGTTCGAGCTGATGACCACCGTCGAGCCGGCGCCGGTTGAGGCCACCAGCCCGGCCTGCTGGAGGCTCGAGTTGGAGGAGAAGTTCGTGTTCAACGTGTTGACGATGTCGCCCGCCGTGGACGCCGTCGTGAACGTATGCGAGAGTGTGACGTAGCTTCCTCCGCCGATCGAGAAGGCCAGCGTCTGGGCGCCGGATCCGGTAGCAATCGCAGTTGAGGTAATCGAGGTCACGTCAAAGGTGGACGAGCTTGTCGAGGAGGTGTTCTGCGCCGTGCCCAGTCCCAGCCGGTTGCCAGCATCGTTGACCGCCAGGACTTCGAAATTCTCCCCCCGCTTGGAGGTGAACGTCAGGCTCGAACCAGGTGACGCGGTGGTGATGGAGATTCCGGCCGCCACCAGTGAGGCGTTGGAGGCCACCAGCGACGACAGGCTGGTGAGCGCCGTGTCGACCGTGGAGGTGGTGGTGACGGCCAGCGTCAGATCCGTGGGGCTGCTCAGGGATCCGCCCTGCACCCGGACGATGATGTCGCGCGCGGCCGGGAACGTGGTCCCGGCCGAGGCGGCGGTGGCCGCCGCCGACACGATGTAGTCAAGCGCCACGCCGGTGCTTCCGCCGCTGGTGGTGACATTGCCGAGAAGCGCGTTCGACAGCCGGTCCCCGGCCGTGGCCTGGAAAGCCGCGTTCGAGGACTGGAACACTAACCTGCGGTTGTTGTCCGGGTCGGTGACGATCGTGGCCCGGATTCCGGCGTTGCGGAATAACGTGGAGCTCGAAACGCCGCCACTGCCCGCCTGATCGATGGCGCTGTTGATGGCCGTGACCAGTTTTTCCGCGTCGGTGACGCCGTTTAAGTTGACGGAAACGCGCGCGCGGTCGGAGCCCGAGAATCCGGGTCCGCGGAAATAGAAATCGGTGTAGCCGGGTACACTTTCCGAAGCGGTATTGGTGGTGTCGGCCAGGATCTGATCGACGCTGCGGGCGTACGTTCCGGTAATCTGGAGCCCTTTGATTCCCATGCTCCGGGTGTCGACGGTCGAGGCCGACAAGTCAACCGACACCGAGCCATTGGTGATCTGCGCGGTGGAGGTGGATCCGCGCCCTCCTCCAATGAAGACGGAGAGATTGGTGGCAAACAGGCCTCCGGTGTCGAGGCCGATGGCGGTGGCCTGGCGGTCGATCTCCTGGATGACGCTTTGGAACTCGGAGTTGAGAACCTCGCGGTCGCCGGTGAAGGTGCCCGAGGCCGATTGGGTGGCCAGTGTCCGGGCGCGGTCGAGAAGCTGGGAGATGTTGTTGAGTCCGCCGTCGATGGTCTGCAGGGTGGAGAGTCCGTCGTTGGCGTTGCGGACGCCTTGGGAGAGCACGGCGCGGTCGCTGCGGAAGGTGTTGGCGATGGCGAGTCCAGCGGCGGCGTCGCCCGAGCTCACGATGCGCAGTCCGGAAGTGACGCGGCTGATGGTCTTCTGCTGGAACTCCTGGGTGATGCGCAGGTACTCCTGCGCCTGGAGGGAAGCAATGTTGGTGTTGACGGTATATGCCATGTCGGAAGGTCTCCCGGCTGCACGGTGGCAGCCTTGGCTCACTTGCGCTTATCGGGGCGCATGAGGGAGTCTTGCGGCATGGAGCCTGATCCGGCGGGGAATTCAGGTGAACTCCCCGCCGGGGATCAGGGTTGTGGCTTAGGTAAGCCCGCCGGGGTTATCCCCGGAGCAGGCCGAGGACTGCTTGCGGCGCCGAGTTGGCCTGGGCCAGGGCGGCGATACCGGCTTGCTGCAGGATCTGGGCCCGGGTCAGGTTCGCGGCTTCGGCGGCCAGATCGGCGTCGCGGATCCGCGACTCGCTGGCGGCCAAATTGTTGAGTTGCGTTTGCGCCAGGCTGACGGCGAAGTTGAACTGGTTCTGGCCCCGTCCGACAACCGCCTGGACTTTACCGAGCTCGGTGACCGCGGCCGCCAGGGCCGAGACCGCCGATTGGGCATTGGTTTGTGAGCTTATATCAACGTTGGCCCCGCCGGTCAGCAGCGCGGAGCTCACGACACCGCCCTGGCTGGTGGTGACGCCGGTGTCGTTCGGGTTGTCGCCCACCGAGACCTTGAAGCTTGCCAAGGCGCTGATGAAGCGGATCTTCTCGGCCCCGCCAGCGGCTGCGTCGCGCTCCTTGACCGCAACGATCTTCTTGATATCCTCGCTTGAGGAGGCCTGGATCTGGGTGTTGATGTAGTTGATCGCCTCATCGATGGTCCGCCCGCGCTGGGCGGTGGAATCGGCCTGGAGGGTGACGGCGAGCGACTGCTCGACGCCCGCTGAATCCTTGGCGGCCAAGGTAATCAATTGGTCGTCGTTGCCGTTGCGGATGCTTGAGTAGGCCAGCAGTCCGGAGCTGGAGGATCCACCCGAGACCAGAGCCGCCGAGGTTGTGTTGGACCCACCCGTCACTGCGGTGGTGGAGGCCGATCCGGCCACGGTCCCAAATCCGTATGCGCCGCCAGAGGTGTTGGAGCTGACGCGGAAGTAGGTGCCGTTGTTAGAGCTGATCACGATGCTCGAGCCGGCGCCGGTCGAAGCCACCAGTCCAGCCTGCTGCAGGCTCGAGTTGGAGGCGAAGTTCGTGTTGAGAGTGTTGACGATGTCGGCCGCAACCGTGCTCGAGGAGAACGTGTGCGAAAGCGTTACATACGAGCCGCCGCCGATTGAGATCGCCAGCGTCTGGGCGCCCGAGGCAGTAGCGAAAGCCGCCGAGGTGATGCTGGTGACGTCAAAGCTCGATGCCGAAGTTGAGGTCGTGTTCTGTGCCGATCCAAGGCCCAGCCGGTTGGCTGTGTCGTTGACCGCCTGGACTTCGAAGTTCTCGCCCCGCTTGGAGGTGAATGAGACCGCCGATCCGGCCGCGGCGGCGTTGACCGAGATTCCAGCGCCGATCAGCGATGCGTTAGCCGCCACCAGGCTCGAAAGGCTGGTCAACGCGGTGTCGACCGTGGTGCTCGTCGTGACGGCGAGCGTGAGATCGACAGCCGAGGCGAGCGATCCGCCCTGGACCCGGACGATGACGTCACGCGCGGCGGCGAATGTGGTTCCCGTGGAGGCGGCCGAGGCGGCGCCCGTCACCGTGTAGTCAATCGCGGTTCCGGTGTTGCTTGTGTGGTTGCCGAGCAGGGCATTGGCCAGCCGGTCGCCCGCCGAAACCTGGAAGGCGTTGGTCGAGGACTCAAACACCAGCTTCTGGTTGTTGCTCGAATCGGTGATCACCTTGGCGCGGATGCCCGCGTTCTTGAAGTTGGTGGCGGTGCCGACGCCGACGTTGCCGGCTTCGGTGAGGGCGTTATTGATCGCCGTGACCAGCTCGTTGGCGTCGTCAACGCCCGCCAGATTCACCGAGACGCGGATGCGGTCATCATCGGAGAATCCGGAGCCGCGGAAGAAGAAGTCCGTCTTTCCGGAGACCACCTCCGAAGCAGTGTTGGTTGTGTCGGCGATAATCTCGTCGACATCGGTGGCGTTGGCGCCGACTGCCTGCGAGCCCTTCAGCTTCAGGCTGCGTGCGTCGACGGTCGAAGCGCTCAGGTCAACCGAAACCGATCCGTTGCTGATCTTGGCCGCATCGGTTGAGCCGCGGCCGCCGCCGATGAACACGCTGAACGAGGCGGCGAAAATGCCGCCGGTGTTCAATCCGATGGCCTGCGCCTGGCGGTCGATTTCGGTGACCACGCTCTGGAACTCGCTGTCGAGAACCGTCCGGTCGCCGGTAAAGGCTCCCGAGGCCGACTGCGCAGCCAGCGTCCTTGCGCGGTCCAGGAGCTGGGAAATGTTGTTGATGCCGCCGTCGATGGTCTGCAGCGTCGACAGGCCGTCGTTGGCGTTGCGGATGCCCTGGCCGATCACGGCGCGGTCGCTGCGCACTACATTGGCGATGGCCAGTCCCGCGGCGTCGTCGCCGGAGCTGACGATGCGCAGGCCCGAGGTCACGCGGTTGATGGTCTTGTGCTGGAAGTCGGAATTAATCCGAAGATATTCCTGCGCCTGTAGAGACGCAATATTGGTGTTGATAGAAAAGCCCATAGTTCTCCTCCTGGCTTCAGTCCGGGTGTCCATACCCGGCGGGCGGGGATTAAATCCTGCCCGGATGTTTTTGTCTTACGTTGGGCTTATCGGAGGAGAGAGCGGGTTTGCGACACTTTTTTGGCGCGGCGGAAATTTGCCGGTTCGACCGGACGTTATCCTATAGCCCGCGAGTCCCGCGAGTACTTCCGCCGGACCGTGTCGTGCTCCAATCCGAGGGCCGCCGCGGTCTCCCGGTGCTTCTCACCTTCGACGGCGTATCTACGCACAACGTATCTCTGAGAGATCGCTTATGCAAACACATGCGCAGACGTCTGCCATATGTCACATAATCCCTATTATCGGATACGCCTCCAACGAATCCAACCCAACGGCCGGTGCTGGGCGCTAACGCCGCGCCGCCCCACGGTCCTTGAAGATCGCCGCCAGCGCCCGCATGCGGTTCCCGTCCGCCGCGGTCTTCGCCCCCGCCGCCCCTTTCTCCAGCCCATCCGCCGCAGCCATCAGTTCCGCGCGCCGCTTCCGGTCCGGCCGCGATCCTTCAGCCGCCAGCATCAAACTGCGCAACGCTCCAGTACGCTCCCCGCTCAAGGTTCCACTCCGTTCCAACTGATCCACGTAGGCCCGGCCCACTATGAAATTGGAAGGCCAGGTGATCTTCGGCTGGTGCTGCACATTCAACTCATCGAAGTGCACTTGGTTTGACGCATCGATCTCGTTCTGCGTCAGAAACTCAGTCGGCACCAGCCGCAATACGTCCACGCCGCGTGCGATCTCCGCGCCGTAGATGTACCCGTTGTACCAGTAAGCCGACCAGTGCCCGCCCGTTCCCCGCTTCTTCTCGTCCGTCGGTCCGCGGTCAAAGTACGCCACCTCAAACGGACGCGCCGCGTCCGTAAAATCCAACACCGAGATCCCACCCTGATACCACGCTTGTACCATCAGGTCCCGCCCCGGAACCGGGATCAGCGACCCGTTGTGTGCCACGCAATTCTCCGTCTCGGTCTGCGAGGCCGGCAGCTTAAAGTAGGAGGCCAGCGTCATCTTCCCCTTCTCCAGCGTGAAGATTGCATTCGCGCCCCATTGCATCGGGTCGGACTCCCGGCAGCGCGGCTGCACCCCACCGCCCCATTCATCCGTGAACAGCACCTTCGTACCGTCGTTGTTGAAGGTCGCCGAATGCCAGAAAGCGAAGTTCGGGTCCGTCACCGCATCCATGCGCTTCGGATTCGCGGGATCGGAAATGTCCAGTAGAATTCCGTTCCCCGAACAGGCACCCGCCGCCAGGCCCAGCTCCGGATACACGGTAATGTCATGGCACTTGTCCGTCTTCGACGTCTTCTGCGTCCCTTCCCCGTGCGACCCGCCCTTCCACAGCGCATTGGCGGCGCCACTCTTTGCATCCGCGAAAATTCGCGGGCTGTTCACAATCCTGGCTCGCTCGGGATTCGCCAGCGGCACCTGGATGATGTCAATCCGGAACAGCGCCGTGTCCGGGTTCTTCTCCGGTTCCCCACCGGAACAACTGCCCAGTTCCTCCTTCTGTCGCACGGATCCGATTCCCGAAACATAGATATAAACGTTCTGCTTGTCCTTCTTGTCCACCACCAGCGTATGTGTATGCGAGCCCCGGCACGTCTGCACCGCCGCCACCTGCTGCGGCCGCGACAGGTCGCTGATGTCGAAGAGCCGCACCCCTCGGAACCGCTCCGGACTCGGCGGCGGGGGAGGCCTCTTGGGCTCCTTGTCCTCGGACTCCGGCTCTCCGTCTTTCTTTTCGCCGGCCTTCTCCCTCGGCGGCGGCTTGTAACCCGCCGGGATCCCGTTGCCCTCCGTCCCGCAATCGGTGCGCCCGTTCATCGCCTCCGCCGACATGAACAGCAGGTTCCCGTACACCGAGACGTCGCCTTGCCCTCCGGGACAAAGCACTGATGTCCGCAACTTGATCTGGCCAGGATTGTCGATATCGTAGAAGTTGATCCCGTTGTAGTTGCCGGCAAACAGGTGATTGCCCCGAAAAGCTAGGTCCGAGTTCGCCGTACCAAATTGCACCCCCGGCTCGCGAGGGCGCTCCTTGCGCGTGGGCGATGGTGGCGAGGGAGCGGTCTGGGCAACCGCATCGCCCGGCGCAAAGCCGGCCGGCTTCGGCAGCGTCGCGACGAACTGAAGGCCCATCGCCGCTTGCCCGGCATCCCGCAGACCAGCCTTCAACCCAACTCTTGGATCGCGCGAGTCAGCCCGGGCATTCACGTATACCCCCGCGGCCTTCGCTGGCGTCGCAGCCTTCTTTGCTTCCGTCTTGTTCCCAGCTTCCACCGGCTCGTTGTTCAGCATCCGCCGCATCAGGTCAATCTCGGCCCGCTGCGTATTGTCGATATCGGTGGAGAAATCATACAGCGCCGGATCCTGCCCCGCCCCTGGCGTTTCCAGTAGCTGTTTCACCATCACCAGCGCCCCGTCGTGATGCTGGATCATTCCCGTGAGGAACAACCGGTCGAAGGCGCTATCCTTCGCCGCCGCGAGTTCCGCCATCTGCTGCGCGGTCAGCATACCCGGCATCAGCGGCATCGCCCCCATCGCACCGGCTCGCGCAATGCCAGCTGCGGCCGCCGCCTGATGAGCCGCATGATCATGCGCCGGAGCCGCGGGCTTGCCGTAGTGCTCCAGCCAGCGCTTCATGTAGTCGATTTCATCGCTCTGGGAAATCGTGATCCGCTCCCCGAACGCCAGCAAATCCTTCCGGAGCCCGCGCGTCCGCAGCAGATCCACCATCTCCACAGCCTGCGCATGATGGTGGATCATCCCCTGCATGAACTCGATATCCGCGTCCGTCGGCAGCCGCCCGGCCTTGGTCGCCTCCGCCGGCGACAAAACCTTCGCCGGTTTCCCAACCGCCCCAGGCTGCACAATGACGGCACGCACGCCCGGCGGCCCTTCGGAAGGCTTCGATTTCTGCCCGGGCAGCCCGGCGCTCAGGCCCAGAGTCAGCACCACAAGATAGCGAAGTGCCATGAGCTACGATACACCGCCGGCTTTCGAAGGTCAACTTGATCGGTTTCGGCAGTTCCGGCTGATCGTCGGCAACTCGAAGAATGCCAACCGTGACCAGATCTCAGCGGCAACAACCCGGCGGCGCCCTGCTCGCTGGACTCGTGCCGCCAAGCAATGGCGAAGCACCTCGAATAGGGCGGCGAAGCGGCTGCCCGGCTTGGCTCAGGGCAACCGCACCACACACGGGCCGCGCTCGGGGAACGCGCTGCGCGGCGGTTGGGCGTGCAAGATGGTGTGGAACTGGCCGCGGGTGGTTACCGCGGCTTCCGGAACAACTCCGCGTGCCGCCGCGCCTTCTCGACCTCACCCAACTTGGAGTAGAGCCGCGACAATTCAAAGTGCACCTGCCGCGATTCGGGCAGGCGCAGCAATTCTTCCACGGCCTCGCGTGGACGGCCCTCGGCGGCGAGCGATCGCGCCAGAACCATGCGTCCTTCGCGCTCCTCCGGCCAGCGCGCCACGATCTCGCGCGCTTCGGCGTGGCGGCCCTCCCGCATCGACAGGTCCGCCAGCACGATTTGCGGAAGCGGATCCGTTGCGTCGAGCGCGATCGCGCGGTCAAGGTGCGACCGCGCCTCCGCAAACCGGCCCGCCTCCTTTAACTCGTACCCCAGGAACGCCTGCACGCGCGGCGACTTCGGATACAACCGCACAGCCTTGTTCGCCAACGCCAGCGCCGCCTCGCGATCACCGGCGTCACCGCGATCGTAGTACGCCTGCAACATCAGCAAGTGCGATTCCTCGTCGATCAGACGCCCCCCCAACAGGGTGATCACCGGAGCCTGTTCACCCCCAGCCAGATACTGCGCGGCGAGCAGCTTGCGTGCGTCCGCGTGCGCCGGCCGCATCGCAACCGCGCCTTTCAATTCCGCAATCGCCTCGGCCCGGCGATCCAGTCGAACCAACGTCGCGCCCAGCAGGAATCGCGAATCGAACGTAGCCGGCCGGACTGCGCGCAGCTTCGCCTCCGCCTCGGCGAACCGGCCCTGCTCATAGAGCTGGAGCGCCTCGGCAAACAGCGGCGCGAAAAGAAGAAGAAGGACCGTCAAAAGTCGAGCTTCAGCGCGATCTGCATCTGGCGCGGCTGGTTCGCCTGGCCGCGGATGAACCCGAATTGCGCTGAAGTGACCGTCGAGTTCGGACCGCCCCATCGCGTGCGATTGAACACGTTGAACGCCTCCCACCGCAGGTTCGCGCGCAGCTTTTCACGAATCACGAACTTCTTCGCCAGCGTGAAGTTCTCGTTCAGGATCCAGGGCGCACGCGCCTTCGGATTCAAACGCGTCGAGTTGCCGAACTCGGAGTTCAGCCGGACGTTCGAAATTCCCTGCTGGAACGCGTTCCGGTCCCACCACACATCGCGGAACGGATCGAACTTATCTCCACCGATCGGCGCGCGCCAGTTCTCGTACGACGTGATGAACGTCCGGTTCGACGTCCCGATGGGACTGACGCCCGGCCCCACACCGTACGGCGTGCCGGATTCGTAGTTCATGAAGCTCGAAATGCTCCAGCCGCCCAGAATCTTGTGCTTGAACGGCAGCTCATAGGTGAACGCCACGCGGAACAGGTGCGTCTGGTCGTCTCCGCTCAGCCCCTTCTCGAGCTTCCGGTTGTAGTGATCCATCGCGCCCAGCGACGAGATCTGCGCGGTGTCCGCGTTCGAGAACAGCTTCGACAGCACGTAGCTGCCGAGGAACGTGACTCCATTCGAATACCGCTTGTCGAGCTTCAGGATCATCGCGTGATAGTGCGAATCGCCCGTCCGTTCCCCGACTGAAGACGGCTGCCCGCCCGCCGTCAGCACACCCTGATACTGCGGGAACGGCTGCAGCGCGCGTTGCACGGTGGAATTGAATCCGGGATACGGGATCGGAATTCCCGCGGCGCGCGCACCGGGGGAGTTGATGTTCGAACGCAGCAGGTCGACCCCATACTGTTGAATGAACCGCGGATCGATCTGGTTGATGTTGAGGATTCCCGACGACAGGTGCGTCCCCTTCGTGCCCGTGTAGCCGAGCGAGAGGACCATGTTGGTCCACATCTCTTGTTGAACATCCAGGTTCCAGGTGGAGTAGTCGGGTGGGCGGCCCGCGTCGGAACGCTGCCAGAAAAATGTGTTCAGATCGTTCGAAAACGACGGGTTGATGAACGGTGGCTTCGTCCAGGCCGGCAGACCGCGATCGAGAAGCGTCGGAAAATCGTTGATCGAGAGATCGTTCGAGTTGAAGTTGATGTTCAGAATCAGACCCTCGAAGTGCGTCGACCCTCCCGTCGTCTTGACTGCCGCGAACGACCGGCCGCCGTAGGCCCGAATCACCGTGCCGCGGCGCACTTGATACGCCAGGCCCACGCGCGGCCCGATCGCCCATGGATAGCCGTCGAACGGCGGATTCACGCGACCCGAACCCTTGCCCGTGTGGACCAGCGCGCCAGGCCGGTTGCCGGCCGCGGGGTTCGGAACTGTCGGGTCGAAGTTCGAGAAACCCTCGACCTTCCCGCTGCTCAGATTGGTCCAGTCGGTAAGGCCGACATACGCGCCGCCGGTGATCGGCGCAGTGTACTCGTAGCGAAGGCCGAGGTTGAACGTCAGCTTGGAGGTCGCCTTCCAGTCGTCCTGGAAGTAGCCGCTGTAGTACTTCCACCGCTGCTCGACCATACGCGGGGTTTCAAGACCCGTGTTTGAAACATAACCCAGTAGGAAGGATGCGAACGCGTTGCCGCTGTTGAGCGACTGGTCGCCGGGAATCGACGTCGCCAGTTGCGAGAAGGTGAAGCTTCCATTGGGGCGGTGCTGCCCGCCGCCGAACCACACGTCGCTCGCGAAGTTGAATCCCGTTTTGAAATTGTGGCGGCCCCGGATGATCGTGAGGTCGTTGTTGACGTTGGTGTTCTTGCCGCGATCGACGCCCCAGCCGTTGCCGGACCAGCTGGTGTACTCGGTGAAACCCAGCCCGGGAAGTCCGCGGTCCGGTCCGGGCGTGTTCAAGATGCCGAGCTTCTCGTTCCACTTGTCGTTCGGGTTGACCGAATTGAGCGTCGTCACCGTACCTTCTTCACGCTGCGTCGAGAAGCGGAACGAATTCAGCACCCGCGCCGAAATCATGCGATCCCACACGAACCGGCCGGACGAGTTCTTGCGCGACCACACCGCGTTCCCGTTGAACGGACGCGGCAGGCCCGGCGCCACGCCCGCCGAGTAGTCGATGTCCCAGTTGCCGCGCAAGAACAGGAACGAAATCCGGTCCTTCGTGGTCAACTGATGATCGGCGCGTCCGCTGAACTTGTTCCACGGGTCGATCTGTGCGCCGGCATCGTTGAAGAAATTGTTGCGCAGCGGCGAATTCGCCTGGTTCGGCAGCATTCCTTGCGGCCGCAGGGCGATGTAGCGGCTGGCCACCTGCGAGAAGCGCGCGCGAGGGATGGTGTTGTTTGGAATCGGATCGCGAACGAAGCCGGAGCCGCTCGGATTGGGCCGCGTGGTGGTCGGATCGTAGATCGGGATTTGTGTGCCGTTGGCCGTGGCCCAGCGGCGGAAGTCGCCGTTGTACATCTCTTCGAGCGGAACAGTGAAGAACCCGGGCCGCTGGCCGCTGCGATTGCGGAACCCTTCGTAGCTCAAGAAGAAAAACGTCTTGTCGCGGCCGTTGTAGATCTTCGGGATCCGCACCGGGCCGCCGATGGTTCCGCCGAAATCGTGCTGCTTGAGAATGGGGCGGCGCTGCGCGAAAAACCCGCGCGAATCGAACTTGTCATTGCGCAGGAACTCGAACAAATTCCCGTGATATTGATTCGTGCCAGACTTGGTCTCGAAGCTGACCATCCCCATCGCACGGCCGAACTCGGCCTTCATGCCGCTGGTCTCGACCGTGAACTCGCTAATCGCGTCGATCGACACGGAGCTGATCGGCGCGCGCTCCGTTTGATACTGCGTCGACGCGGAGGTCAACGGCTGGCCGTCCATCAACATGTCCCAGCCCGAACCCTGTCCGCCGCCGATCCGGAACCCGTTCGCCGTGCGCGTTTCCGGGGCAATGATGGCGAGGTTGAACACGTTGCGGAGCTGGCCGTTGACCGCGAGCGGCAGGTCCTCGACCAGTTTGTTCGTGATGTTCGTGCCCACGCGCGCACTCTCGGTTTCGAGCGCCGAGGCCTGCGCGCTCACTTCCACGGACTCGGCCACCGAGCCGAGCTCGAGCGGAATGTCGAGGCGCATGGTGGCGCCCGAAGTCACCACCACCTCATCCTTCACCGCGCGCTTGAATCCCTGCGCCTCGACGGCGATCCGGTAACGCCCGATGGTCAACGCCGGCAGCGTGTAGTTACCGGTGTCGGTCGACGCGCTCGTGGTAGTGAGGTTCGTTTCGATTTGCGTGGCGGTGATCTTCGCCCCCGCGATGGAGCCGCCCGTCGGGTCGGTGATGACCCCCTGGATGACACCGCGATTCATCTGCGCGAACGCGCAGACGGAGAACAACAGCCCAGTGAGAATACGCACTTTTGAGTCTCAACCCCCAGGTCGCAATTATACACGATCGGACAACCCATCCCGTCCGGGACTACACCGGTGTCGCGGCAACGTGAGAAGTTCCTATTCGGCCACGAATCCGCGCGCCGGCGCGATACTACCAGAGGACTTTGAGGCCGAATTGAATCTGTCTCGGCGCATTTGCCTGCGAAGCGATGACGCCGAACGCGCTCGAAGTCACGCTCGTGTTGGGACTTCCGAAGCGGGGCGTGTTGAACGCGTTGAGGAACTCAGCCCGAAATTGAATTCTGGCACGCTCGGTGACCGGAAAGTCCTTAAATAAGGACAGATCAAAGTTGCGAACTCCGTCGTTGCGAATGTCGGGCAGCCGCGAAGCGAGGTTTCCAAACTCGAAGGCTCGCGGCTGGCTGAATACGGCGCGGTCGAAATAGGCGTTGAGGCGATCCGTAACGGGGCCCGTAAGCTTGCCGCTCGTTCCGCTATTGTTGGGGAGCGTGTTCGCGGCAAACAAGCCCGACGTGTTGCTGGCGGAAATGGCGAGAGGAGTTCCGTTTTGCAACGAAACAAAGCCGTTGAACTGCCAGCCGCCCAGGACGGCATTCACCACGTGGGACGAGCCGGAGCCGAACTTTCTGCCGCGCCCGAAGGGCAGCTCATACACGTAGCTCATCACGAAGCGGTGCGCGATGTCGAGATCCGACAAGCTGCGGTTGTGCGAACCGGAGACATCCTTGACAAGTGTGCCGGTGGGCGGTTGACACAAACGAAGGGTAACCGGGGGACAGCGGTTAAGCTGGGGGATGCCCTGGCGAGAGGTGAGCCGCATGGACAGCAAGGTCGAGTTTATCGAAGATTGGCAGGCAAACGACCTGTCATTTTCAGAATTGTGCCGGAAACACGGGATATCGAGGCAGACCGGGTATACGCTGGTGGACCGGTTCCGTGTGGAGGGCTGGGATGGCCTGCAAGAGCGGAGCCGTGCCCCCCACCACAGTCCGGCCGCCATGGAGGAGGGCACGCGTGAGGAGTTGATCGAACTGCGGATGCAGCA
>Ga0194132_10005690_pt1 | contig 19957 bp, 19 predicted proteins | sample TA2KigOf80mmetaG_FD_148612 | JGI IMG/M metagenome (GOLD analysis project Ga0194132, IMG submission 148612) | Freshwater microbial communities from Lake Tanganyika, Tanzania - TA2015054 Kigoma Offshore 80m | ecosystem: Environmental > Aquatic > Freshwater > Lake | place: Tanzania: Lake... | reverse complement strand
GCGCCCGCCTCGGCGGCGAGCGCCTGGGCCTCGACGCCGGCGGCCGCGGTGCGCACGATGAAGCCGCCTTGGTCATCGGCGAAAGGCTGGGCGAGCGCGGCGAGGCGCCCCGCCTCGGCCTCCTCGATCTGGCGCGAGACGACGAGGCGCGGCTCGCCCGGCGTCAGCACGAGGAGCCGGCCGGGCAGCGCGATGCTGCAGGTGAACTCGACGCCCTTGCGCCCGACCGGGTCGCGCACGACCTGGACGAGGACGGCATCGCCCTCGGCGACGAGATCGCCGATCCGCGCCGCGCCCTCGGACGCCCTGCCGGCCGGGCGTGCGCCGTCGATGTCGAGGAAGCCGGCGCGCCCGATCCCCGCCTCGACGAAGGCCGCGTTCATGCCCGGCAGCACGCGCTGGACGCGGCCGAGATAGATGTTGCCGACGAGGCTCGGCCGGCCGCGCCGCTCGATCACGAGATCGACGACCGCGCCCTCGCGCAAGACCGCCGCGCGCACCTCGCCCGCCGCGACCTCGATCAGGAGCTCGGTGCTCATCGTCCCGCCGACCGGAAGCCCGCGCCCTCGAGGAGCGCGAGCGTCTCGTAGAGGGGAAGGCCCACGACGTTGAAATAGGAGCCGTTGAGACCGGTCACGAACACGCCGGCGCGGCCCTGAATCGCATAGCCGCCGCCCTTGTCGACCCACTCGCCGGTCGCGAGATAGGCGGCGATCTCGCGCTCGGTGAGGCGCTTGAAGGCGACCATGGTGACGACGCGCCGTGTCCGCACCCGCCCGTCCGGGGCGGCGAGCGCGATCGCGCCGATCACGCGGTGGCGCCGCCCGGACAGGAGGCGGAGAAAGCGCGCTGCGGTGGCCGCGTCGTCCGGCTTGCCGAGGATGCGCCGGCCGCAGGCGACGACGGTGTCGGCGGCGAGGACGAAGGCGCCGCGATGACGCGCGCCGACCGCTTGGACCTTCTCGAGCGCGAGCCGGTCGGCATGGGCGTTCGGCAGCTCGCCCGGCAGCGCGCGCTCGTCGATCTCGGCCGGGTCGACCGCATCGGGCTCGATCCCTGCCTGGCGAAGGAGGGCGAGCCGGCGCGGCGAGGCGGAGGCGAGGATCAACCGCGCGCTGTCCGGCACGACCGAAGCGACGACCCCGGCGGCATGCTGCGGCATCGCCTCTCCCTTCGTGTCGGCGTTCTGCGACGTGGCGCGACTAGAGCGTAACCCGGCCGCAACGGTCAAGGCCCGGGCGCGAAGCGGGTGCCGATGCGGGCCATCAGCGCATCGCGCACCGACCGGTAGGCATCGAGCATCACCGCGCGATTGCCCTCGACCGCCGACGGATCGGGCGTCACCCAGTACTCGATCTCGGCCGCGGTCGCGCGCGTCATCTGGAGCGCCCAGTGATGCGCCTCCGGGCTCAGCGTGATCACGACGTCGAAGGACGAATCCATCAGGTCCTCGAGCCGCTTGGGGCGGTGGCGCGCGAGGTCGATCCCGATCTCGGCGAGGACGGCGACCGCGAGCGGATCGAGCGCGCCTTCGCGAACGCCCGCCGAATCGATGAAGATGCGGTCGCCACGGAGCGTCTTCAGGATCGCCTCCGCCATCGGCGAGCGGAGCGCGTTCTCGCTGCACACGAAGAGCACGCTCTGCGGTTCGGTCTGCATCGCTCAGACCTTGGCGTGCAGCGCGCAGATCAGCGTGAACAGCCGCCGCGCGGTGTCCTCGTCGAGATCGATGCGCCGCTCAAGACGGGCGCGCAGGATCGAAGCACCCTCGTTGTGGAGGCTGCGCCGGCCCATGTCGAGCGCCTCGATGCGCGACGGGCTCGCGGTCTTGATCGCCTCGACATAGCTGTCGCACACCGTGAAATAGTCGCGGATCACCGAGCGGAACGGCGTCAGCGACAGCCGGATCTCATGCAGCCGGTTGTCGTCGGGATCGCGCACATCGAGGACGATGCGGTTCTCGCGGATGCCGAGATGGAGCGCGTAGGGGCCGCCGTCGTGATCGGCGAGCGCGAAGCGGTTGTCCTCGAGGAGGTCGAACACCGCGACGCGGCGCTCGTGCTCGGCGTCGGGGCCGGCCACCGCGTCCTCGTCGAACGTGACCCGGATGACGCGCCGCCTGCGGTCGACCACGGGCCTCAGCCCTTGCGGTTCGCGCCCAGCCGGACCGCGACCGAGCGGGCGTGCGCCGCTAGCCCCTCGGCCTCGGCGAGCGTGACCGCGGCGGGACCGATCGCGGCGAGGCCGGCCGCATCGAGCGCGACGAAGCTCGTGCGCTTGAGGAAGTCGAGGACGCCGAGGCCGGAGGCGAACCGCGCGCTCCGCGCCGTCGGCAGCACGTGATTGGGCCCGGCGACATAATCGCCGATCGCCTCCGGCGTGTGGCGGCCGAGGAAAACGGCGCCGGCATTCCGGATTCGCGCGAAGAGCGCATCGGGTGCGGCGACCGCGAGCTCGAGATGCTCGGGCGCGATGCGGTCGACGAGCGCCGGCGCCTCGTCGAACGTCCCGACGACGATGATCGCGCCATGCGCCGCCCAGCTCGCGCGCGCGACCGCCTGGCGCGGCAGGCGCGCGAGCTCGGCCTCGACGGCGGCCGCGACGCTTTCGGCAAAGGTCGCGGAATCGGTGATCAGGATCGCCTGCGCCGACGGATCGTGCTCGGCCTGCGACAGGAGATCGGCCGCGATCCAGGCCGGATCGTTGGCCGCGTCGGCGACGACGAGGATCTCGGACGGGCCGGCGATCATGTCGATGCCGACGGTGCCGAAGACGAGCCGCTTTGCGGTCGCGACATAGGCGTTGCCGGGCCCGACGATCTTGTCGACGGGCGCGATCGTCGCGGTGCCGTAGGCGAGCGCGGCGATCGCCTGCGCGCCGCCGATCCGCCACACCTCGGTGACGCCCGCCCGCTCGGCCGCGGCGAGGACGAGCGGATCGAGCGCGCCGCCCGGCGCCGGCACCGCCATCGCGATGCGGGCGACGCCTGCGACGCGCGCCGGCAGCGCGTTCATCAGGACCGAGGACGGATAGGCCGCGGTGCCGCCCGGCACGTAGAGCCCGGCCGCGCCGACCGCGGTCCAGCGCGCGCCGAGACGAACGCCCGCCTCGTCGGTGTAGTCGAGCGCGGCCGGCATCTGACGGCGGTGGAACGCCTCGATCCGCTCTGCGGCGAGCTCGAGCGCGGCGAGGGCCGCGGGAGCGACGCGCGCACGCGCGGCCGCGATCTCGCCGGCATCGACGCGGAGCGCCGCGACGCTGTCGGCCGCGACCCGGTCGAGCCGGCGCGTGTGGTCGAGGAGCGCGGCATCGCCGTCGCGGCGAACGCTCTCGAGGATCGCCGCGACCACGGCGGCGACATCGGCGTCTTCGTCGCGCCGGTGGGCGAGGAAGGCCTCGAAGTGGGCCGCGAAATCGCCCGCGCGCGTCTCGAGCCTAAGCGCCATCGACCGCCGCCCGCAGGCGCTCGATCCAGCCCGCGATCTCGGCCGGGCGCGTCTTGAGCGCCGTCCGGTTGACGACCAGGCGCGACGAGACCTCGGCGATGCGCTCGACCTCGACGAGGCCATTCGCGCGGAGCGTCGCGCCGGAAGAGACGAGATCGACGATGCGCCCGCAGAGACCGAGGCTCGGCGCCAGCTCGAGCGCGCCGTTGAGCTTGACGCATTCGGCCTGGACGCCGCGTGCGGCGAAGTGCCGGCGCGTGATCTCAGGATATTTGGTCGCGACGCGGACATGGCTCCAGCGCGACGGATCGTCGTCCTTCACCATGGCCTCGGGCTCGGCGACGGCGAGCCGGCAGCGGCCGATGCCAAGATCGAGCGGCGCGTAGAGCTCGGCGTAGTTGAACTCCATCAGCACGTCGTTGCCGGCGATGCCGAGCTGCGCCGCGCCGAAGGCGACGAAGGTCGCGACGTCGAAGCTCCGCACCCGGATCAGCGTCAGATGCGCGATATTGGTTGCGAAGCGGAGCTGGCGCGCGTCCTCGTCGGCGAAGGCGGGCTCGGGCACGAGGCCGGCGCGCGCGAGGAGCGGCAGCGCCTCGCCGAGGATGCGTCCCTTCGGCAGGGCCATGATCAGGGGCTCGTTCGCCGCCGGGGCGACTTCCACGTCACGGTCTCCCTCATCGTCCGCCGCCCGTCGCGGCCGCGGCGGCGCGTCCCTTACTAGCAAAGTTCGGTCGGCAAATCGTCAACGGCGGCGAAAGGCCTAGGTCCCGTCGCCATGAAGCGGCCGCCACTGGGTCGGCCACGGCTCGCCGATATCCTCGATCTGGCACAGGATGCGGGCGACCGAGAGCCGGATCGAGACGCCGCCCGAGAACACGAGCTCGATGGTGTCGTCCTCGGCCGCGATGGCGAGAAGCGACAGCATGCGGCCCGGATCGCGCACGTCGATGCCGCGGCGCTGCACCCGGACCACGTCCTCGACGCGAAAGCCGGTCTTGACGCGCTCGTAGATCCGCCCTTCGACGCGCTCCCCGGCCGCCTCCTCCCAGCGGAACCGGCTCGCCACCAGGACGAAGCGGCGCTCGTCGGGGAGCCACGCGATGTCGCGGAGCGGCACCACCGCGTCCTGCATGCACGACGACAACACGGCGATGTCCTCCGCGTCCGTCGCGCGCAGCTTCAGCGGCTCGGCCATCGCTCAGCCGCCGATCCGCTCGATGTCGGCGCCGCACGCGGCGAGCTTCGCCTCGAGCCGCTCATAGCCGCGATCGAGATGGTAGACCCGGTTCACGATCGTCTCGCCCTCGGCGGCGAGCCCGGCGAGGACGAGCGAGACCGAGGCGCGGAGATCGGTCGCCATGACCGGCGCGCCCTTGAGGCGGGCGACGCCGCGCACGAAGGCGGTGGCGCCCTGCACCTGCACGTCGGCACCCATGCGCGCGAGCTCGGGCACGTGCATGAAGCGGTTCTCGAAGATGGTCTCGGTGATGCGCGAGGCGCCCGAGGCGGTCGCCATCAGCGCCATGAACTGCGCCTGGAGATCGGTCGGGAAGCCGGGATAGGGCTCGGTCGTGACGTCGACGGCCGCGAGCGATGCACCGCGCCGACGGCGGGCGCGGAAGCCGTCCGCGGTGCGCTCGATCGCGACGCCGGCCTCGACGAGCTTATCCGCGACGGCGGTGAGATCGTCGAGACGGGCGCCCGCGAGCACGATGTCGCCGCCGGTGATCGCCGCCGCCATCGCATAGGTGCCGGTCTCGATCCGATCGGGCAGCACCGCGTAGCGCGCGCCGCGGAGATGCTTCCGCCCGGTGATGCGGAGCGTGCCGGTGCCGATGCCCTCGATGGCCGTCCCCATCGCGACCAGACAATGCGCGAGGTCGCTCACCTCGGGCTCGCACGCGGCGTTGGCGAGGATCGTCTCGCCGTCGGCGAGCGCGGCCGCCATCAGGAGGTTCTCAGTCGCGCCGACCGAGACCATCGGGAAGCTGACGCGCGCACCCTTGAGGCCGTGCGGCGCGCGCGCCTCGACATAGCCCTCGCGCAGCACGATCTCGGCCCCGAGGAGCGCGAGCCCCTTGAGGTGGAGATCGACCGGGCGCGTGCCGATCGCGCAGCCGCCCGGCAGCGACACCCGCGCCTCACCGACGCGCGCGACGAGCGGGCCGAGGACGAGGATCGAGGCGCGCATCTTGCGCACGAGATCATAGGGCGCGGTGATGTCGCGGATGGTGCGCGCGTGGAGCGTCATCGTCCGGCCGCCGGCGTCCGCCGCGACGGTCGTTTCGGCGCCGTGCTGTCCGAGGAGGACGGCCATCGTCTCGATGTCGGCGAGCGCGGGGACGTTGTCGAGCGCGAGCCGCTCCTCGGTCAGGAGCGCGGCCGCCATCAAGGGCAGCGCCGCGTTCTTCGCGCCGCTGATCGCGATCGTGCCGTCGAGCGGTCGCCCGCCGCGGATGCGTATCCTGTCCATGTCTCCGTGTCGGGTCCGGCCCCAGGGGTCGAGACTATAGGCCGCGCTCCGGGGCGAAAACAGGGCGACGGCGGGGTGCGGCTAGGCCTCGTCGTCCGCGCGGTCGGACGACGGATCGGCGCCGCCGGCCCGCGCCCGCGCCTGGTCCTTGCGCCGGCGCAGATTGGCGCGGAGGAGCGCCGCGCGGCGCGCATCGGCGCGGGCCTTGTCGGTGGTTCGGGGCTCGCCCGACGCCGCCTCGGGTGGGGCCTTCGTTTCGCCGTCGTTCATCATTTCACCCTATCATCACCCGATGATCGGTGGGTCACCGCTGGCACGCCCGGGCAGCCGGCACAGCGGTTGCACGCCGGCGCACCGCTATGGCATGGTGCGCCGGTTCCGGTTTCAAGCCGCCGTAGCTCAGAGGTAGAGCACGCCCTTGGTAAGGGCGGGGTCGAGTGTTCAATTCACTCCGGCGGCACCACTATCTCATTGATAATACGTTGGTTTTGTGGCCCATAAGGCTTGGCACCGGGGCCTGGGCGCCGGCCGTCATGGCGCTGCCTCGGATTGGTCGCAGTCTGCGGGGCCGCAGATCCGGTAGGGTGGCGGCCCGCTTTCCGCGTTTGAGAACGGTCGATGGCGCGTTTCAGTTTCTACGCCGGCGTGTTCGTGATCACCGCCGCGACGCTCATGTTGCAGGTGATCCAGACCCGAATCCTGTCGGTCGTCACCTGGTACCACCTCGCCTTCTTCGTCATCTCGATCGCGATGTTCGGACTGACCGCCGGCGCGGTGTGGGTCTATCTCCGCCGCGAGCGCTTTGGCGAGCGCACGCTGTCGGCCGACCTCGCCTATTTCACGACCCTGTTCGCGGTGGCGCTGGTCGTCGCGCTCGGCGTGCAGATGACGCTGACGCCGATGGAGCACCTGTCCGGCACCTCGGTCGTCACCTGGTTCGTCCTCGCGGTCTGCCTCGCGACGCCGTTCTTCTTCTCGGGCGTCGTCGTCAGCCTCGCCTTGACGCGGAGCCCCTATCCTGTGGGCCGCATCTACGGCGTCGACCTCGTCGGCGCCGCGGTCGGCTGTCTCGGCGTGCTCGCGGTCCTCGAGCTCACCGACGGGCCCTCGGCGGTCCTGTGGACCGCGGCGCTCGCCATGGTCGCGGCGATCCTGTTCGACCGCGCCCGCGTCGGCGGCGGGGTGCCGACCGATCTGCCGCTCGCGCGGGTTCTCTCTCATCGTGTGCCCCTCCTCGCCGCGATCGCCGCCGTCGCCTTCGTCAACGGCCTTTCGCTCGACACGCTGAAGCCGGTCTCGGTCAAGGGCATCGTCGAGAGCCATCCCGACCACGGCCAGCCGATCTTCGAGCGCTGGAACAGCTTCTCGCGCATCGCCGTCTACAATCGCGGCGAGAAGTCGCCCGAACTCTGGGGACCATCGTCCGCCTATGACCCGACGCGCTGGCGCATCGAGCAGCGCTGGCTCAACATCGACGGCGACGCGGCGACGTTCTCCTACCGCTTCGCCGGCGATCTCGAGAAGCTCGGCTTCCTCCGCTATGACGTCACGACCTTCGCCTACCACCTGCCCGACCGCAAACGCTCGGCGGTTATCGGCGTCGGCTCCGGCCGCGACATCCTGAGCGCGCGCCTGTTCGGCGTCCCCGACATCACCGGCGTCGAGATCAATCCGACCTTCATCCATCTCCTGAAGGACGTGCCGCGTCAGGCCGAGTTCGCCGGCATCGACCGGCTGGACGGAGTCCGCCTCGTCGTCGACGAGGCGCGGAGCTGGTTCGCGCGCACCGACGACCGCTTCGACCTGATCCAGATGAGCCTGATCGACACCTGGGCCGCGACCGGCGCCGGCGCGTTCTCGCTGAGCGAGAACGGGCTCTATACGGTCGAGGCCTGGGGCATCTTCCTCGACCGGCTGACGCCCGACGGCGTCTATACGGTGAGCCGCTGGTTCTCGCCCGACCGGCGCGAGGAGATGGGGCGCGTCTTCGCGCTCGCGATGGCAGCGCTCTTCGACAGGGGCATCACCGAGCCGCGCCGGCACATGTTCGTGGTGACCGCCGGCAGGATCGTGACGCTGGTCATGTCGCGCGCACCGCTCCGGCCAGAGGACGTCGCCGCGCTCGAGCGCGCCGCCGCCGAGTATCGCTTCACGGTCCAGCTGAGCCCGAGCCAGCTCCCCGCCGATCCCTTGCTGCGCGCCATCGCCGAGACCCGCGACCGCGCCGGGCTCGATCGCGTCACCGCCGGGCAGGTGATCGACCTCACGCCCGCGACCGACGAGCGGCCGTTCTTCTTCAACATGCTGTCGCTCAGGAACGTCGCGCAGATCATCGCCTCCGACGCGCTCGGCGTCGTCAGCGGTAATCTCCGCGCCACGATCACGCTGTTCGTCCTCTTCCTCCTCTCGGTCGCCCTCGTCCTCGCCACGATCGTCGTGCCGCTCCGGCCCGCCATCCGCGACGTCGGCACCCGTCTCGCCTTCGGGGGCACCGTGTATTTCTTCCTGATCGGCGTCGGCTTCATGGCGGTCGAGATCGCCCTCATCCAGCGCCTCTCGGTCTTTCTCGGCCATCCGATCTACGCGCTCTCGATCGTCCTGTTCTCGATCATCGTGACGACCGGGGCCGGCAGCCTCCTCTCCGACCGGATGCCACTCGACAGCCCGGCCAGGATCGCGGGCTGGGCGACCGTCCTCGGCGCCTATGTCCTGACGCTCCCCACCTGGCTCCCCGATGTGCTCCTCGCCCAGGAGAGCGCGCCGATCCTCGTCCGCGCCCTCGTCTGCGTCGGCGTGGTCGTGCCGGCCGGCCTCCTCATGGGTTTCGGCTTCCCGACCGGGATGCGGCTCATCTCCGCCGTCGACCGGCGCCCGACACCGTGGTTCTGGGGCATAAACGGCGCCGCGGGCGTGCTCGCGTCCTCGCTCGCGGTCGCCTGCTCGATCGCCTGGGGCATCTCGACCACGCTCATGATCGGCGGGCTCTGCTATCTCCTCCTGATCCCCGCCGCGCTCGCGATCGGCGCACCGCAAGCCCGCCTTGCGACCGCCAGACCGCCTGACCGCCAGCCACCTGACCCCCAGACCGCCGCCGATGGCCGCTTGCGGTAGCTAAGGAATTTAGCTAAAGTCCTTAGCGACTTGGATCGCGAGGACGGGATGGCGGATCGGGCGGCGGCGCGCGCGGCGGAACGGGCGATCAACGGCGGCGGACGGCCGGGCGGCGCCACGGTGACGCGCCCCGCCTTCCTGGTCGGCGGCTCGGACCGCGACTTCCGCGTCTTCGTCTACGGTCTTCTCGGCGTGTCGGTGCGGATGGACCGGCTGCGCGAGGCGGTGGGCGCGTTGATGGGGCTCAGCGGTCTCCAGTATCACGTCCTGATGGTGATCGCCGAGCAGGGCGACGGCGAGCCGGTGCGCGTGCGCGCGGTCGCCGATGCGCTGCACGTTACCGGCGCCTATGTCACGATGGAGACGCGCAAGCTCGCCCGCCTCGGGCTGATCGCCAAGCGCGCCGACCCAGAGGATCGCCGCGGCGTCCTCCTCGCCCTCACGCCCGCCGGCCGCGATGCCGTCGCCGCGATCGCGCCCTTCTTGCGGGACATCAACGACGCCCTGTTCGAGGGCATCGATCGCGCCGAGTACGCCCGGTTCCGCGACCTCGTCGCGCGCATGGTTCCCAACGCCGACCGCGCGCTCCGGCGCGCCGAGCGTTTCGTCGCCGACCGCGTGAGACCCGACACCCCGCGCCCGCGCGCCCGCGCGGCGCGCCATCAGGGAGACGAGCGATGCTGAAGAGCGGCAAGGACTATCTCGAGGGCCTGCGCGATGGGCGCAAGGTCTATATCGGCGGCGAGCTCGTCGACGACGTGACGACCCACCCCGCGTTCCGCAACGCCGCGCGCTCCTTCGCGATGCTCTATGACCGCAAGGCCGCACGCGAGAACCGCGACGTCATGTCGTTCGAAGAGAACGGCGAGCGGTTCGCGTCCTACTATCTGATGCCGAAGACCAAGGACGATCTCCGGAAGCGCATGGAGACGCACCGGCGCATCGCGTCGTGGACCTATGGCCTCCTCGGACGCTCGCCCGACCATGTCGCGAGCTTCGTAACCGGCCTCGCCATGCGGCCCGACCTGTTCGAGGGCATCCGGCCCGGCTTCGGCACCAACATGGTCAACTACTACAAGTACATGCGCGCCAACGACATCTGCGCGACCTATACCGTCCTGCCGCCGCAGGGCGCGCGCAAGCCGGAACTCTACGAGCGCGAGGGCATGCGCGTGCCGACGCTCCGCGTCATCGACGAGACCGACGACGGCGTCGTCATCGACGGGATGAAGATGCTCGGCACCTCGGCCGTCTTCGCCGACGAGACCTGGATCGGCAATCTTCTTCCGCTCGCGCCGAACCAGGTCAAGGAATCGATCACCTGCGCCGTGCCGCTCGGCACGCGCGGCATCTCGATGTGGTCGAGGAAGCCGTTCGAGAAATACGCGGTCTCGGAATACGACAACCCGCTGACCTGGCGCTTCGACGAGACCGATTCGATGGTCATCTTCGACCGCGTCAAGGTGCCGTGGGAGAAGGTCTTCGTCCACGACAACGCCGACATGTCGCGCGAGATCTATGTGCGATCGCCGGCGCATTCGATGGGCAACCACCAGTCGAACGTGCGGTTCTGGGAGAAACTCAAGCTCATCCTCTCGATCGCCAAGCGCGTCGCCGACATGAACGGCATCGTCCACATCCCGCAGGTGCAGCAGACCCTCGCCAAGCTCGCCGCCGCCGAGGCGCTTCTGTCGGGCACGATCTATGGCTGCATCGAGAACGCGGAATCGATCGTCCCCGGCTATCTCAACATCAACCGCCGCCACATGTACGCGGCGCTCCTGTGGACGACGACGCAGTACAACGATCTCTGCGACACGGTGCGCGAGCTGATGGGCGGCGGCCCGTTCCAGATGCCGGCCGACATCTCGGTCGTCAAGGACCCGGCGATGGCCCGCATCTTCGAGGACTACTGGTCGGTGCCGGGCCAGAGCGCGGTCGAGCGCATGAAGGTCTTGAAGCTCGGCTGGGATCTCCTCGGCTCGGAATTCGCCGGCCGCCATTCGCAGTACGAGAAGTTCTATGCCGGACCGAGCTTCGTCGTGACCAACTATTCCTGGCTCCTCGGCCCGTGGGCCGTGCTCGACACGATGCTCGACGACCTCCTCGGCAGCTACGACGTGCCGGCCGAGTACAAGTCCAGCAAGACGGCCGCCAAGTAGGCGCGGCTTGCCGCGGTCGAGACGGCTCCGCTACAGTCGGCGCCGTCTCGACACCGTCTCGACACCGAAATTCGGAGCGTTGCCATGCTCAGGACCGGCAAGGAATTCCTCGAAAGCATCCGCGACGGCCGCAAGGTCTATCTCGGCGGCGAGCTGGTCCGCGACGTGACGACCCATCCCGCGTTCAGGAACGCGGCGCAGACCTTCGCGATGATCTTCGACCGCCGCGCCTCGCCGGAGAACCGCGACGTGATGACCTACGAGGAGGACGGCGCGCGCCACGCGACCTACTACATGCGGCCGAAGACGCGCGATGAGCTCCGCCGGCGGACCGAGACGCATCGGCGCATCGCGTCGTGGACCTATGGCCTCCTCGGCCGCTCGCCCGACCATGTCGCGAGCTATGTCACCGGGCTCTCGCTCCGCCCCGATCTGTTCGAGGGCAACCGCAAGGGCTTCGGCGACAACCTCCTCGCCTATCAGCGCCACATGCGCGACAACGACATCTGCGCCACCTACACCGTCCTGCCGCCGCAGGGGTCGCGCAAGCCCGAGTACTACAACCGCCCCGACGTCGTGGTGCCGACGCTCCGCGTCGTCGCCGAGAAGGACGACGGCATCGTCATCAGCGGCATGAAGATGCTCGGCACCTCGGCGGTGTTCGCGAACGAGACCTGGGTCGGCAACGTGCTGCCGTTGAGCCCGAGCCAGGTGAAGGAGGCGGTGACCTGCGCCGTCCCGATCAACGCGCCCGGCGTCAATGTGTGGTCGCGCAAATCCTTCGAGCGCGCGGCGGTCTCGGAATTCGACAACCCCTTGAGCTACCGCTTCGACGAGACCGATTCCATGATCATCTTCAAGAACGTGAAGGTGCCGTGGGAGCGCGTGTTCATCATGGACGACGCCGAGCTGTCGCGCGAGGTCTACATGCGCTCGCCGGCACATTCCTTCGGCAACCACCAGTCGACGGTGCGCTTCGGCGAGAAGCTCAAGCTCCTGGTCGCGATCGCCTACAAGGTCGCCAAGGTCAACGGCATCGCCCACGTGCCGCAGGTGCAGGGCACGCTGTCGCGCCTCGCCGCGGCGGAAGCCGGCTTCCGCGCGATGATCGCCGGCCAGATCGAGGACTGCGAGGAGCTCGTCCCCGGCTATGTCAACGTCAACCGGCGCTACATGTATTCGGCGCTTCTGTGGGGCGCGACGCACTATTACCAGCTCTGCGACGACGTGCGCGAGCTGATGGGCGGCGGGCCGTTCCAGGTGCCGGCCGACATCTCGGTGCTCAAGGACCCCGAGCTCGCGGCGGATTTCGAATCCTACTGGTCGCTCCCCGAGCAGAAGGCGCTCGACCGGATGAAGCTGTTCAAGCTCGGCTGGGATCTCCTCGGCTCCGAGTTCGCCGGCCGCCACACCCAGTACGAGCGCTTCTACTCCGGCCCGTCCTTCATCGTGACGAGCTATAGCTGGAACACCGCGCCGTGGGCCCAGTTCGAGGAGATGGTGGACAAGCTGATGGCCTCCTACGACGTGCCCGCCGAGTACCGGATCAAGGCCGCCGAGTAGACGAGCGGGCTCTAGCGCCGCCGGTCCTCGACGATCCGCCCGTCGACCAGCCGTATTTGGCGGTCGGCGCGGCCGAGGAACGCGACCTGGTCGGGCCCGGCATAGGCGGCGAAGCTCCGGAGGTAGGTGTCCTACTCGGCGACGAGACGCGCGAACCGCGCTTACAGCGTCGCATCGAAGCGGCCCAGGGTTATCCCCGTCGCGCCGGTCGCGCGCTCGAGCCCGGCGCGTTCCTTAGCCTCGAGAAGGCTCACATAGGCCTTGAACGCGCCCGAGACCTCGGGCACCTCGGCGGCGCGGCCGAACGCGACGATGAGCGCGAGTTGCTTGGCGATCGTCGCTGTGTAGTAGGCGGCCGAGGCGGCGCCGTCGATGGTCCGCCCGGTGATCGTCTGGCGTCGATCCTCGATCGGCGCGAGCGCAGCGGCGGCCTCGGCCGCGATCCGGGCGAGCGCCGGCTCCGCGGCGATGATCGGATCCGAGGCGAGACGCGCGACCGCGGCGCGCTTCTGGTCGGTCTCGCGACGCTGGTCGTCGATCTCGCGCCCCATGCGCTGGCCGCCGCTCGCGAGATAGATCGCCGACAGGCCGCGCTCCTTCTGGAGCTCGTGCACGACATCGGCGATCGCCCGGCCATGCGCGATCTTGGCGCCGAGACGGTCGGCGCGGGCGGCCGCCGACCGGGAGTCGAGAAGGAGGTAGGCGCTGACCGCGAGAAACGCGACGAGAGGCACGCCGAACACCATGACGAGGCGCGTGCGGATCGACGGATTGGCGAAAGGAGACTTGGGAACTCCGGCATCACGGGCGAGGCGGCCCGCACACCCGGTTCTGCCTCACGGGCCGTTAACGAACGATTGCCGCCTCAGTAGAGAACGCGCGGCAGCCAGAGTGCCAAGTCGGGAAACACCAGGAGGAGCGCGATCAGGACCGCATCGGCGGCGAGGAAGGGCACGATCCCGGCGAAAATGGTCCCGAGCGGCACGTCTCCCAGTTGCGCCCGGATGACGAACACGTTCATGCCGACAGGCGGCGTGATCAGCCCGATCTCGACCACGACGACCATGATGATGCCGTACCACACCGGATCGAAACCGAGGCCGGTGACGACCGGCAGGAACACCGGCACGGTGACGAGCACGATCGCGACCGAATCGAGGAAGCAGCCGAGCACGATGTAGAACGCGATGATGATCAGGATCACCACCGTCGCCGACAGCCCGAAGTCGCGGATCGTGTCGGTGAGAAGGACCGGGATCCGCGTCTGCACCACGAAATAGGCGAAGATCCAGGCGCCCAGGATGATGAACATCAGCATCCCGGTCGTGCGCAGCGTCTCGATGATGCAGGCCCAGAGGCCGGCGAGATCGAGCTTCCGGGTCGCGAAGCCGAGGACGATCGCGGCGAACGAGGCAATGCCGGCGGCTTCCGTCGGGCTGAACAACCCGGAATAGATGCCGCCGATCGCGAAGGCGAACAGGAGACCGAGCTTCCACATCGCCCGGATGCCGCGCACCCGCTCGCGCCACGCCAAAGGCGGGCTCGCCGGCGCCCAGTCGGGGCGGACATGCGCGATGACCCAGACGACGACGATGAACAGGAACGCAAGGAGGATGCCCGGGATCATGCCGGCGGCGAACAGCGCCGGCACCGACACCTCGGCCGCGAGCGCGTAGATCACCATGATCACCGACGGCGGAATCAGAATGCCGAGCGTGCCGGCGGCGGCGATCGAGCCGGTCGCGAGCCGGAGATCGTAGCCGAAGCGGCGCATCTCGGGCACCGCGATCGGGGTGAAGGTCGCCGCCGTCGCGATCGAGGAGCCCGAGATCGCCGAGAATCCGGCGCAGGCGCCGATCGTCGCCATCGGCAGCGCGCCGCGCCGGCCGGCGAACACCGCGTTGGCGGCGATGAAGAGCTCCTGCGACATGCCCGAGCGCGTCGCCACCGCGCCCATCAGGATGAACAACGGCAGGACCGAGAAGGCGTAGACCGAGAGCGAGAACGGCGTCGTCCCGAACACCACCAGCGCCCGCGTCCAGCCGTCGATCGCGGCATAGCCCGCGAGCCCGACGATCCCCATCGCAGCGCCGAGCGGCACGCGCGCGAAGGTGAGGACGATCAGCGCGCCCATGCCGATCAGGCCGATGACCTGCGGCGTCATCGTTCGGGACGGGCGTCGAAGGCGCGTGCGGGATCGCGCACGAAGACGATCAGGACGACGAGAAGCGAGCCGACGAGGCCGAGCGCGACCAGCGCGCCGCCGAACACGACCGGCATGTGGAGATCGAACGTGACCTCCTTGTAGCGCACCATGTCGCGGATCGGCTCGACCATGTGCCACAGGAGGACGACGAGGAACCCCATCGTCGCGAGCGCGCCGAACACGTCGAGACCGCGCACGATCCGGCGCGGCACCAAGGTCTCGATCATCTCGAGCCGAATATGGCCGCCGCGGAGAAACGTCTCGGGCATGGCGAGGAAGGCGCATGCCGCGAGCCCGAGCTCGACGAGCTCATAGGCGCCGAAGATGGGCTTGTTGAGCCCGGCGCGGAGCGTCACGTCGACGACGTTGACCGCGACCATGCCGAGAAGCCCGGCCGCCGCGACCCAGGAGAGGACGCGTGCCAGCCAGGTCGCGGCGACGATCATCGCCGGCGGCCGAGGCGACCGCCGTCAGTTCGTCGCCGCGTAGCGCGCCGACAGCGCCTTGATGCGATCCCACGCGGCCTTGGCCGGCTGGCCCTTGGCATCGAGCTCGGTGACGGCGCGGGCGATATAGTCCTCGGCGAGCTTGCGCACCTCGCGGTCGGCGTCGGCGGTGAGCCTGCCTTGCTGGATGCCGAGGCTCTTCATGTAGTCGGTGAACTCGGGGAAGTCGTCCCAGGTGGTGCGGATCATGCGGACGGCGCCGTCCTTGCCGCCCCACGAATCGAAGATCTTCCGCTCCTCCGGCGTCCGCGCGCTGTAGGCCTGCTTGTTCATCGCGAGCCCGAAGGAGATGACCGAGGTGAGCATCGGCGTCTCGTGCTTGACGAGATTGCCGATGCGGAAGGAGAAGATGCCGATCGGATCGGTGACGACACCGTCGAGCGTGCCCTTCTGGAGCGATTCCGCCATCGCGGTCGCCGGCACGCCGACAGGCACGGCGCCGAAGGCCTTCATCACCTCGGTCACCGCCGTCGTCGGCGAGCGGTAGCGCCGCCCGCGCATATCGGCGAGCGTCGCGATGGGCTTGGCGCCGTCATAGACCGACGACGGACGGTTGTAGACGATCCAGATGAGATGGACGTCCTCGTGCTCCTTGGCGAAGAACTCGGGCACGAGGTCCATCGCCACCTGGCCGGCGACGAGCGAGCCCCGGAAATTGTCGGGGAAGGCATAGGGCAGATGGGTGAGCTCGGTGAGCGGGAAGCGGCCGGGTGTGGCGCCGTGCTGGAAGAAGGCGATGTCGGCGACACCGGTGCGCACAAGATCGTAGTGGCGCGGCAGCGGCCCCATCGATGCGCCGTGGAAGATCTCGAGCGCGAGCTTGCCGCCCGACTTAGTCTTCACGTCCTCGACATACTGGTTGAACATCCGCGTCGTCGCGCTCGCCTGCGGCACGAAGCTCGCCATCTTGAGCGTGACCGGCGTCTGTGCGGCCGCGGTTCCGGCGGCGAGCGCCAGCGCGGCGCCGGCGAGCAATGCGGTGCGGATCGTCATCGTCGAACCTCCCCCGGGGCGATCGCCCTCAGCCATGACGCGCGGCCCTGACCGGGCCGTCTTCCGTCGATCGTTGACCGGAACGGTATGCGAGCGGCCCGGCGTCGTCAATCGAGGCTCCTCGCCATGCTGGCCGCGACCGAGTGTCGCCGGTAAGATGCCGACCGTCCCGCGCGCGGCGGGACGACAGGGATGGATCCGCAGCATGGAATTCGGCATCCAGTTTTTTCCCGACGTGACGCCCGAGGAGAAATCGGGCGCCCAGTACTGGACGGAATCGCTCCATCTCGCCGGTCTTTGCGACGCCTACGGCTACAGCCATGTGCGCACCGTCGAGCACTACGGCCACCCCTATGGCGGCTATTCGCCCAACCCGGTCGTCTTCCTCGCCGCCGCCGCCGAGCGCACGCGCCGGGCCCGCCTCGTCACCGGCGCGATCCTTCCCGTGTTCAACCACCCGCTGAAGGTCGCGGGCGAGATCGGCATGCTGGATGCGATCTCGGGCGGCCGGCTCGACGTCGGCTTCGCGCGCGCCTTCCTGCCGCACGAGTTCCGCAAGTTCGGCCGCCCGCTCGACGAGAGCCGCGCCCGCTTCGACGAGGGGATCGCGCAGGTCCGCGCCCTTCTCGAGACCGAGAACGTCACCATGGCGGGGCGTTTCCACAGCTTCGAGAACGTGACCTCGCTGCCGCGCCCGACCCAGCGCCCACGGCCGCCGATCTGGATCGCCGCCTCCTCGACCGACGAGAGCTTCCTCGCCGCCGGCCGCAACGGCTATTTCGTCATGACCTTCCCGCGCGCGCATAAGGACATCCGCCGCTGGCTCGAGATGTACCGCGCGAGCTGGGCCGAGGCGGGCCATCCCGGCCGGCCCAAGGTGATGATCGCCTTCCACATGTTCTGCGCCGCCGACCGCGGCTACGCCCGCGCGCTCGCGCGGCCGCGCGTCAACGCCTATCTGCATTCGCTGGTCGACGCCTCTTCCGATTGGGGCGAGGGGACGACGTCGAAGGATTATCCCAACCATCCGGCGATGATCGAGATCCTCAAGAAGGCGAACTTCGATGCGCAGGTCGCGAACAGCACCTGCTGGGTCGGCAGCCCGGCCGACCTGATCGCGATGATCCACGCCTATCACGACGCGGTCGGCGGTATCGATATCGCCTCGCTCCAGGTCAACTTCAACACGACGACGGTGACCGAGGCCGAGGCCTCGATGCGCCTGTTCGCGACGGACGTCATGCCGGCGGTCGCGCATCTCGCGCCCGCGTGAACCACGACAGCGAGGGGGAGTTCCATGCGGCTTTGCCGATACAATGACAACCGGATCGGCGTCGTGCGGGGTGGTCTCGTGCACGACGTGACGGGGATCTTGAACGAGCTGCCGGCGGCGCGCTATCCCTACCCGGTCGGCGATCCCCTGATCGCGCGCCTCGACGCGCTGCGGCCGAAGATGGAGAAGCTCGCCGATGCCGCGACGGGCGTGCCGATCGCCTCGGTCCGGTTCCTCGCGCCGGTGTCCAACCCGACCAAGATCATGGGGACGCCGGTCAACTACAAGGCGCACGCCGAGGAAGGCATGAAGGACGCCTCGATGGCGCAGCACGCGCCGATGCGCCCGATCGAGGAGCAGGGCCTGTTCCTCAAGGCGAACAGCGCGCTGGTCGGGCCGTCGGAGGGCGTCGCGGTCCGCTTCCCCGACCGCCGCACCGATCACGAGGCCGAGCTCGGCGTGATCATCGGCCGCACCGGCTCCGACATCCCCTATGACAAGGCCTTCGACTATATCGCCGGCTATTGCATCGCGCTCGACATGGTGGTGCGCGGGCCGGAGGACCGGAGCTTCCGGAAATCGATCGACAGCTATGCCGTCGCCGGGCCCTGGCTCGTCACCAGGGACGAGATCCCCGACCCCGAGCGTCTCGATTTCTTCATCTCGGTCGGCGGCACGGTGAAGCAGAAATCGAACACGAGCCTGATGGTGATGAACATCGCGAGGCAGATCTCATGGGGCTCGACGTTCTATACGCTGCACCCGGGCGACGTGCTGATGACGGGCACCTGCGAGGGCGTCGCGCAGGTGAAGCCGGGCGATGTGATGCATATCGAGATCGACAGGATCGGCGCAATGGACGTGCCGGTCCGCGCGCACAGGTGAGGATGCCATGAGGATCTGCCGCTACAACGACAACCGCATCGGCGTCGTGCGCGGGACGCTGGTCCACGACGCGACCGAGATCGTCAACGACCTGCCCGCCGTCCGCTACAACTTCCCGATCGGTGATCCGCTGATCGCGCGTCTCGACGAGCTGCGGCCGAGGATGGAAAAGCTCGCCGATGCGGCCAAGGGTGTGCCCGTCTCCTCGGTGAAGCTCCTGTCGCCGGTCGCCAATCCGTCGAAGATCATGGGGACGCCGGTCAACTACAAGGCGCACGAGGCCGAGGCGCAGGCCGACAAGGGCATCTCGTTCGGCCGCGCCGCGAAGCCGATCGAGGAGCAGGGCCTGTTCCTCAAGGCGAACAGCGCGCTGGTCGGGCCGTCCGAGGGTGTCGCGCTCCGGTTCCCCGACCGCCGCACCGATCACGAGGCCGAGCTCGGCGTCATCATCGGCCGGACCGGCTCCGACATCCCCTACGACAAGGCCTTCGACTACATCGCCGGCTACTGCATCGCGCTCGACATGGTGGTCCGCGGGCCGGAGGACCGGAGCTTCCGGAAGTCGATCGATTCCTACGCCGTCGCCGGCCCGTGGCTCGTCACCAAAGACGAGATTCCCGATCCCGAGCGGCTCGACTTCTTTATCTCGGTCGGCGGCACGGTGAAGCAGCGATCGAACACGAGCCTGATGGTGATGAACATCGCGAGGCAGATCTCGTGGGGCTCGACGTTCTACACGCTGCACCCCGGCGACGTGCTGATGACGGGCACCTGCGAAGGCGTCTCGCAGGTCAAGCCGGGCGATGTCATGCATCTCGAGTTCGACAGGATCGGCGCGATGGACGTGCCGGTCCGCGCTTTTCGCTGAACGCGCGCGTTAACGACGATCCCGCGCCGGGTCGTTGCGGCGCGCGGCCGCAGCGCCGCGCGGCTTCGCGGTTTTTCGCCGTTAACCGCGTTCCCTAACCAGATTTCTGAGCGATCCCTAAACTTTCCGCGCGCCACAGTCGGGTATGCCCCGCCGCAGGCGTCGAACGGGTCACGGCCGAGCGCCTTCGACCTTACCGCCGCCGGCGTCGGCCAGCGCTCCTGATAGGTAGTCGGAGGAACGCTCATGCCCGACGGAACGAACGCGACCGGTCTCGTCGCCACCGCCCTCAAGAACGGACAGACGGCGCTCCTCGACGAGGAGACCGGAGCGATCGAGCAGAGCGAGCTCGCCGAGGGCGATGCCTCCCTCCCCAACCTCCATCTCGGCACCGAGTCCGGCGCCGGTCTCGGCGACACCGGCGCGAGCAATGCCGCTCCAGGTGCGCCGGCGCCGGCCGGCGGCACG
>Ga0194132_10005687_pt1 | contig 19968 bp, 8 predicted proteins | sample TA2KigOf80mmetaG_FD_148612 | JGI IMG/M metagenome (GOLD analysis project Ga0194132, IMG submission 148612) | Freshwater microbial communities from Lake Tanganyika, Tanzania - TA2015054 Kigoma Offshore 80m | ecosystem: Environmental > Aquatic > Freshwater > Lake | place: Tanzania: Lake Tanganyika... | reverse complement strand
CCGGAACCGGTGTTGGCGGCCGTCACCACCACGTCGGGCGGTGTGGTGTTCGGAGGCGAACTGACTGGCCACTTCCTGACGCTGGATGCGAAAACGGGGAAGGTCGTGCATCGCTTTCAGACGGGCGGTCCGATCGGCGGCGGAATCGTGACCTATGAGGTGGACGGCAAGCAGCATGTAGCGGTGACCTCTGGCCGACCGTCCGCGTTTTGGTCGCTGAAGCACGTGGGATCGCCGACGGTCATGGTCTTTACATTGCCCTAGAGGACACCGGCGAACATCTCAACACTTCCGGCTCGCTTTGCGACTGATCCGCTAGGCCGGCTCGGCGAGCTGCGCCTTCCACGCATTGAGCTCCTTCTCCAGGCGGCGGGACCGGATGGGATGTTGCTCACCCGGGTCCGCGGCAAGATCGTAGACATCGTCATTGAGCCGCTTCCATTTGCCCTGGCGGGCGGCGAAGGTTAGCGGTGTCTTCACCAGCGCGTCTTCGAAGCGCCAGGCCAGCAGCCGTTTCTCGTCCCCTTTTCGACCGGCGATCACCTCGCGGATGTCGCGGCCGTCGCGTGTCTTGACGCCGGTGAAGGTTGGCACCCAATCGGCGAACCAGGTGGGCGTCTTAGCGATGGTGCCGGGCCTCGACAGGCCCGGCCAACGAACGATGCAAGGGCTACGAATGCCGCCTTCGAAGAGTTCGTACTTGCCTCCGCGGAACGGTCCGTTGCTGCCGAGCGGGGCCTGATCCAACGAGACCTTCTTGACCCACCCGTTGTCGGACAGGAAGACCATCACCGTGCGATCCCATTGCCCCGTCCGTTCGAGCGCCGAGCGCACGGCGCCGATCGTCTCATCGAGCGCCGAAAGCATAGCGCCATAGACGTCGCGCGGTTCCTGCGACGCGAAGCCGGGCGGAGCCTGCAACGGGGCGTGCGGCAGCGGATGGGCCAGGTAGAGAAAGTAGGGTTGATTGCGATGCTGCTCGACGAACTCCACCGCTTTACGGGTCAGCAACTCGGGGAAGTAGCCTTTGATCTCGACGGGCGTTTCGTTCTCGTGCGTCTGCCTTGTGCCCTTGCCGCCTCCACCGGCGGAGAGGTTCGTACGGTAGTCATGCATGCCGTTGAGGAAGCCCCAAAAGTAGTCGAAGCCACGGCGATTTGGATGATACGGGGCACTCATGCCGAGGTGCCACTTGCCGAGCAACGCGGTTTTGACGCCGCGAGCGCGAAAGTGGTCGGCCATTGTTTTGGCGCCGAGCGCCAGGCCATGATGGGCGTCGTGCTGTTCGCGCAGCACACCCGTGATCCCGACGCGATCGGGCACCAAGCCCGTCATCAGCCCGGCGCGGGCCGGCGAGCAGACGGGCGAGCACGAGTAGTGATCCTTGAGGCGTACGCCATCGGCCGCCAACCGGTTCAGATGCGGCGTGTGCGGGCCGACGTCGCCGTAGCCCATGTCATCGGCGAGCACCAGGATGTAGTTGAGCTGAGGCGGCGCGGGCGCAAGCGCGGCCAGCAGTTTGCGCCGGGTGATCACCGGCCGATGCGCTCCAGCCAGATCCGGTTCAGTGCCATTAGTTCCTCCTTACGCTCTTCTACCGCCGAGATGCGGGCGGTGACTAGCCCCGCAGCAAGACGAAGTTCGCCGACGTCGAACTCCTGGAAGATGTTGCGGCCGGGCGTTGCCGAGACAACTCCTTCGAGCACCGAACGTCCGACCTGGAGGAGCCATCGCCCGCCCGCCGCCGAAGCGCGACAGCCGTACGCGAAGCGCACCCGATAGCGGCCGGCTGCCAGCACGTTGAGTTTCCACTCAGCGCCATCGCCCGGCTTGCGCCAGCCGTCAATGGTGTCCCAGTCGTAGCCCGCGAAGCTGTAGTTGACGGTGGACGCGCCGCTTTGCGGCAACGCCTCGGGCTTTGTTGGCGTGCCACCGGGCGATGCCCAGGTGACGTTGGTACCCTGCACGATGGCCCAACTCGGGTGCAGTTCGACAGGATTTTCATGCGCGCCGCCGACTTCGATGGCGCCAGGCTCAAACCGCCGACCGCGCGTCACTTCGGCGAGCCATGTTTCAAACTCGCGCTGCAAACGACCGGCAACTTCTGGCTGTTGTGCCTTGAGGTTCACCTTTTCAGATGGATCGGCCTCCAGATCGAAGAGCTCCGTGCGCGTCAGTTTATGGCGGCCGCGTGTCATCGACCAGTTGCTCTTCAGGCTTGGCTGAAAGCGGTCCCAGATGTGAAACAGCGCTCGATCCGGCGGCGGCGCCAGCAGGCTCTTGCCGTCGATGGGGCGATCCTTCGGCATGGGCACACCAGCCGCTTCGGCGATGGTGGGAAACAGATCCATGGCCGCGCGCGCCGACGCGTCCTCGGTGCGCGGCGCGATGCGTCCCGGCCAGCGGAGGAAGCACGGCACGCGGATACCACCTTCGTACGCGCTGGCCTTCTGGCCCCGCAATCCGGCTTTGAAGTACTTGCTGACGCCGCCATTATCGGAAAGGAAGATCACCAGTGTGTTATCGCGGAGGCCCTGGTCGTCCAGCGTATGCAGCAAGCGGCCAATGTTCTCGTCGCAGTGCGAGAGCATCCCGTAGATCTGCGCATCTTCGAGCGGCACTCCCTTCTTGATGTAGCGCTCCGTCCAGCGATTCTCCACGTGGTTGGGCGAGTGCGGCACGTTGTAGGCCAAGTAGAGGAAGAACGGGCGCTCGCGATTCTCCTTGACGAAATCGATGGCGCAATCGGTGAACAAGTCGGTGATGTGGCCCCGAGCTTTCACGGGCTTGCCGTTGTCGAGCAACTGATCGGGATGGAAGTAGCGCTCCACATGCCCTTGCGTGAAGCCGACCCACCGGTGGAAGCCACGCCGATCCGGATGGAAGAGGCGATAGTGCCCCAGATGCCACTTGCCGAACAGCCCCGTGCGATAGCCGCGCGCCTGCAGCAGTTGAGCAATGGTGATCTCGTTCGCATCCAGGGTGTCGCCGCCGAAGCGTGTATTGTAGATTCCCGTGCGCAGATAGTAGCGGCCCGTCATGATGCTGGCCCGCGTCGGCGCGCACACCGGCGAAGCGTAGAAGCGCTGGAAGCTGACGCCCTCGGCGGCCAGGCGGTCCAGCGCCGGTGTCTCGATCGCCGTGTTGCCATTGCGGCCTACGTCCCACCAGCCCTGGTCGTCGGTGAGGATCAAAACAATATTAGGCGGACGTGTTTGGGCAGCCGCCACGGCCGGGACCGCCAACAACTGACGGCGCGTCATTATTGGCCTGCGCGATAGCTGGCAATGGCCTCCGCGGTGCGGAGGTAGCGATTGAAGACATTGAGCTTCAGCACCGCCGGCGACTTCGCCAGCTCGCCCAGGCCCATCACGTTCTTAAGGTTCGGGCTGAAGCGGCCCCAGCCGTATTGCCGATGCTCGCCGCCATCGTTGAATTGGCCGTTGGTGACGAAGCTGATGATCTTCGGGCCACCATCGACGATCACCACGATGTGCTGCGGTTTGCCGGCGGCAAGCGAACCCGGGTCCGACGCCCAACGGCTTTCCGAGCGGCGATCGTTCAGCGTGAGTTCCACAGCGCCACCGGCAATGGTACGCAGCGCCAAGCCGGCGCTGCTGAGCAGCGTTTGGCCGGCATCGAGGTTCGGCAAGTTGACCCAGAGGTCCAGCGAGAAGCCGGCGCGCAGATCTTCCTTGCCATGGTCGGCGCGCTTGGAGCGCTGGAAGAAGACGACGTTTGTGGCGGCCTTGCCCGGCACGGGACGTTCAGCCGCACCCCAGAGGCCGGCTAGCAGCCCCGGATCGATCTCATGCACGCGGGCGACGTCCTTTTGTGTCTCGGTGAGATAGTACTTGCCGCCGTCTTCGACGAGATCCGGATAGCTCATGCGGATGATGGGGTCGTCGTCGTAAAGCGCGATCTCCGGTTGCGACCAGCGGATGATTTTGCCCGTGGGGCCATCGGCTTCCACGCCGCCCGAAAGCCAGACGGGATTGCGCTCCTCATAAGCGTTGGTGCGCTGGCGCGGATGCTCGCGGATGAAGCGTCCGCCGTGATTGTGGAACCAGTAGAGGTATTTGCCGTTCTCGGCGCGCCAGGCGAAGTTCGCCGCACGCGGATGCTTCATCAGGCGTCCGTCGGCGAAGCGCATGTATTGCGAGGGCTCCCAGGTGCGGCCGCCGTCGCGGCTGTAGGTATGGGCGGAGTGGCCGTCGATGGTGCGGAAGACGCAGAAGATCGAGCCATCGCTCATCACGCTGAACGAATGCTCTTCGGCGATGGTACCGCCGCCTTTCGGCGTACGGATGCCGATGTCGCCGTCGGGCAGGGTCTCCCAGGTGATCTTCTTCGCGTTCGGCTCGGACATGATGTTGCCGCTACGCAGTAGCACGCCTTCACTCGAGGTGAAGAAGCCATCGCCGAAGCCGCCCACCTTGTGCAGCGGCACATAGCCCGCACCCTTGTGGGCGAAGGCCTTGCCGACGGTCCAGAAGAACTTGATCTTGCCCTGGTACGGATTCTGGCGGTCGATATCGAAATCGCGCTGTGGAATCTCGTAGCGCTCCTTCGACCAGGTGCGGCCGTGGTCATCGGTGTACTTGAAGACGAAGTGCCCAAGCGAATCGACACGCGTGACCCAGCCGTCGTTGTTGACAAAGGTACTATTGGCGGCGGACTTGTCGCCGATCACTCGCCGAATGTTGTCGGTGTTGTGGTTGTAGAAGACGTAGACCCGGCCGGAGTTCGCCTTCAGCATCACGGCGTACGATGCTTCCGGGCCGTCGTTGGGCTCGATATCGACGGCTTTCTCCCACGTCCTGCCCTGGTCGGTGCTGCGCAAGCTGACCACGTGCTGACCGCCGGCACCCTCCTGGCCCGGGCCGGTAGTGATGACGCAGAGCCACGCGCCGTCGTTGGTCTTGACGATGTAGGGCTGGTCGGCGTAGAACTCATCAGGGATCACGGCGCCCGTCACGATATTGCGCGGGTCACTCACCTGAGCCAGAGCTGCAAAGGCGAAGAGTAATGTTGCAAAGAATCTCATAGTGAAAGAATCCTCAGGGCCGGCGGAAAGGTTCGCCGGAAGTGATGAGATGAACCAACTCGCGAAGCGCGTAGCCCTTGCTTCGCCAAACGGGCACTAGTTGCCGGACGGCGGCGCGGTCATCCAAACTGAGCGACCGGCCGAGCGCGTAGGTGGTCAAGCGAGTGGCGAGGTTGTTCGCCAGCAATTCCGGATGGGCCAGCAGGTAATCCCGCACCTCCACCGCACTGGCGACACCGTGTCCGCGATACTCGCCAGTGGTGTCGATCTTGGCCCCGTTCGGATAATTCTCGCGAGGCCGGCCCATGGGGTCATAGCCCTCCAGAGCAAAACCAAGCGGGTCGATCTTCTGATGACACTCGGCGCAGGTTGCGCTCGCGCGGTGCTTGGCGAGCAGTTGGCGCACCGTGGCGGCGCCGCGAATGTCCGGTTCGAGCGGCGGCACATCAGGGGGCGGCGGACTCGGCGGCGTGCCGAACACCTTGTCCAGCAGCCAGACGCCGCGCTTCACCGGCGACGTTTCCACTCCATTTGCGGTGACCGTGAGAACACTGGCCTGGCGCAGCAGTCCCAACCGGGGAGCGTCGCCCGGTAGCGTGATGCGCTCGAGGGAATCGCTCTTTGCGCCGTTCCACCCATAGACGCGGCGGCTCAGCGCTTCGTTCACAAACGCGAAGTCAGCGTTCACCAGGTCTGTTACCGGGCGGCGAGAACGCATCAACTCAGCGATGAAGCGCCAGGTCTCCTCCCGCATCGCGGGCTCCAACCTGTCAATGTAGTAACCCGGAAACTCCTCTTGGCCGGGAGGCATGGCGCCGAGCTGATTCAATCCCAGCCATTGCGCCGTGAACATGCTGAGGAAACGGTCTGCGTTCGCCGAATCGAGCAGGCGATCCGTCTGCGTGCGCAACGCGGCGCCAGTGAGCGGCCCTCGCGCGGCCAGGCTTCGCAACGTCGCGTCCGGCGGGCCGCCGGTGAGAAAGTAGGCCAGGCGGTTGGCGAACTCTTCTCCGGACAGCGCGCCAGCCTGCGTTGCGCGCTCAGTGTGAAATAAGAATTCGGGAGCGCACAGCAGCGCCTTGAACACGGGACGCGCGGCTACGGCGTAAGGCGTCTTGCCGTCCAACCGCTTTCGCACGGCCGCAACGTAGGGCGCGACTTCGGTGGCGCTGGTGCGGCGGCGAAACAACGTCGAAGCAAGTTGCGCCAGCGCGGCCGACAGCTTCGCATCGCTCAGTTCCACCTCTTCTGGGCCAGCCAACGAAAATAACAGCGACCGGGCGGGGTGCCTCGTAGCGCTGTTCACGGGGCCGCTCACCTGCCAGCCCCGGATGCGAATCTCCGGGCCTTTGTAAAGGTGATAGTAGTGGGCATCACGCTCCGCACGGAGCGTGAGATTCTCCCAGACCTTCCGGTCAATCTTCGGCACCGACGGGTCGAAGCGATCCAGTTTCGTGGAGACGAACTGTGGTTTCGTACCCTTCGGCGGCCCGTTGACGAACGCGAGATACGGCGCGGCGCCTTGATCGAGCCACACCCGCGCGCGCACCGTCTGGTATGTGTCGTCGGCCAGCTCCACGGAGTGGACGAGGTTGGGCGCCACGCGCTTCCATTCGCTCTGCCGGGTGGCTTTCTGCCGGCCGATGGCCAAGCGCATCGGCTGGGACTCGTCGTAGAACGACTTCAAGTCCGGGTAGTAGCGCATGGTCAGCGGCATCATCAACTCTTTGCCATACGGGTGATGGCGATTCGCGGCAGTCGCTTCGATCTCGACATCGTACCAACCGGAGTGCGGCGCCCCGTCCGGCAGTGCGTCCAGAAAAAGCTTGGCGTCGTAGTTTTGCTCCAGATTGCGAATACCGTGGCTCAGGTGGATGTACGCCGGGCCGTTCGCCTTCTCAGCCGTGATGACGCCGGTCCCGTACGCCATCAGGCCGGATCGCAACGTCGCAGGCGTCTCTTCCCACCGGCCGGGCTTCGGTGTTCCGTTGACGCCGGCCACGTCGTACGCATAGGCCAGCACCTGATCGGCGGCGTTCATGTACTGCTCGACATGATGACGAGAGACGCGTAGTGCCGAACCGATGTTGCGGAAGCCGTCCACCTCCTCGTCGGCGGGAAAGGCCGTGGTGGGGTCGAAATCGCCTTCGCGGAATCCAAACAGGTCGCGAATCGTATAGAGGTACTCCAGGCGATTCAGACGGCGATGAACCACGCGGCCGTTGCCCGGGATAGCCGCGTGACGCGCCTCGCGCAGCAGATCCTCGATCCACGCCGTAAACGCCTGCCGTTGCTCAGCGGAGGGCTGCGGCATCTTCGCGGGGGGCATCTGCCCGAGTTGGAGCTGATGCAGAATCTCCTCCCAGCGTTCGGCAATGCGCTGGTCGGCTCCGACACGCAGAGGTAGTTCATCGAAGCGGCGTCCGGCCTGCTGCGTGGCGCCGCCATGACAAGCCACACAGTAGCGCGCCAGAAAAGCGTCTGGCTTCACCGGCGGCGATTGCGCCGCGACCGCCTCAGGCATCAGCGCAAACATCGTTGCGGCCAGCGCGAAGGGTTTACGCCAGAAACTCATTCAGATTCCCGTTGCTCGACCCGAAGCGGTCGCTCTCGACGCCCATCTTCTGCAGCAGGCTCACATAGAGGTTGCAAAGCGGAGTCTGCTTGCGCCCCTGTTTGGGAAAGAAGAGATGCCGCCCATGCCGCAACCCGCCGCCGGCCACCAGCACCGGAAGGTCGAGGTTCGAGTGCGAACTGGCGTTGCCCATGCCGCTGCCGAAAACCACCGTCGTGTGATCCAGCAGCGTGCCGCCGCCGATATCCTTGCGCTCGGCCAACGTGCCGAGGAAGCGATCGAGCTCACCGATGAGCGCGGACTCGATCAAATGCAATTGCTGCAGTTTGTCCGGATCCTGACCGCTGTGGGAGAGGTCGTGATAAGTGCGGGACACGCCGGGAATCTTCGTCACTGGCAAACCCGTTCCGATGTTGAAACTGATGATCCGGGTCGCATCCGCTTGGAGTGCCAGCGACATCACGTCGAACGTCGCGCGCACCTTGTCCATGCATCCAGTAGGCGACCACACCGGGCGCGAGCCCGCTGTCTCGGGCAGCGGCTTGTCCAGCCACGCGGCGCTTGCTTCCGTAGTCCGCTCAAAGTCACGGAGGGCGGTTATGAACTCATCGAGCTTCTCGCGGTCCCAGCGGTCGAGTTGCGGGCCCAGCCGCTTGGCCTCCGGATGGAGCAGGGCCACTGCGGACTGGTTCTCCGCCAACCGCGCTCGCCTCGCCTCGGTCACTCCTTGGGCCGGCGGGCGAAACAGGAGATCGAAGGTAGCCGATGGATCCTCGAGCTTCGGCACCGCAATGCCGGACCGGGTCCAGGAGATATTGTCGCCGCCACCCACACCCAGGCAGAGAGACGAGTATCGAGTGTGTTTGCCTAAGTGTTCATCAGCCAACTGATCGATGGAGACACAACCATCGGCAAATCCGCTTCCTTGTTCCCGCCGGACACCGCTCAGAAAAGCGTGGACGCCGTAGTGTCCGCCGCTCACACCGGGATGATCCAGATGCGAGAAGACCGTCAGTTGCTGTTGCCACCGTGCGAGCGGTTTGAGCAACGGGCTGAGTTCGTAGCCGGGCCCCTCGCCGATGGGGAAAAACTGTTCGGGACGCATCGACAGATCGAGCCCGATGCAGACCAGGCGCTTCGGTGCGGCGATCTGAGCACCGCGAAGGGCCAACGGAGAGAGCCAGGGAAATGTAAGAAGTTCGCGTCGCTTCATGTCTTCTACCTCAGAAATTCACCTTTACCGATAGCTGCACCTGACGCTCTCCGAGCGCCGAGTTGATCACGCCAAAGCCGGGGCCGCCGAGTTGCTGCGCTGGCCGTCCAAAGTACGGCGTGTTGGTCAGATTGAATGCTTCGGCGCGGAACTGCACCTTGATCGTCTCGCGAATCGGAAACGCCTTCTGCAGCGAAGCGTTGTAGGCGACCCGCCCCGGACCGCGGACGTCCGGCAGTGTGCGGCTCGTATTGCCGAAAGAGAATGCCGGCGGTACGGTGAACTGACTGGTATCGAAGTAACGCAGCAACCGCGTCTGCGGATCGCCGCTCAACTTGGCGGAGACGCCAGTCGAGTTCGGCCGCAGGATACCGCCGCCCACACCGGAGTTGCCGATAGAGGAGAGCACCAGCGGGAAGCCGGTGTTCGCGGAGAACTGCCCCGATGCCGACCAGCCGCGCGTGACATGGTCCAGCACCGCGTGGATGCGGCGCACCGGAATCTGCACTGCGTGCGAGATCACAAGACGTTGCGAAACATCGCCTTCGGAGATGGAACGCTCCGCGGCAAGATTGTAGGCATCCTGGACCGGGGGCACGAACGCGCTCTCGCCGAAGATCCGGCCGGAGCCGTTGTCGATCAGTTTGGATTTCGTGTAGACAATGGTCACGTTGTAGCCGCGCGCAAAGCGCTTCTCCGCGCGCAACTGCAGCGAGTGGTAGCCGGAAATGCCCATGTTCTGAGCCACAGCCGGAGAGTTCGTGTTGACGCCCACGTATTGAGGATACGGCCGCAGAAGCTGACCGCGCGACACCCGCGCCACCGACAGGTTACCCAACGTCACGATTCCAAAAAACGGGTTCTCGACGGTTTGAGAAAGAGCGTTGCCGAGAGCTTGATACTTGGGGTCGATCTGGTTGAAGTCGCGCGAGACAGGGATGTGGACGCCCCGGTTCCCGGCGTAGCCGGCCTCGATCAGAATGCCCGCGAACGACTGGCGCTGGATGGTGAAGCTCCACTGCTGGTTATAGATGTTGGCCACATTGCCGCGATCCATGAACTGGATAGTCTGGCCGAGCAAGAGACGTTCGGCTTGCGAGGTCGGCGGACCGGCCAGACCGCTGGGAAACGGATCGTCCAGCGAGCGCGCAAAGCCGATTCCATCGGCGGTGGTGGAGACCCAGGGCGTGGTCACGGTGAATCCGCTGGTGCCGTAGTTCCCGGCCGAAGTGGTGCCAAAGCGCGGGGCGAAGAAGATGCCGTATCCGGCGCGCACGACGAACGTGGGGCTCACGCGGTACGCCAGACCGACGCGCGGACCGAAGTTCTTGTACGTGCTGTCGTTCTGCCCGCGCGGCACGCCGTCGCGCCCGGCATATCGGAGCAACCCCGTCAGAGGTCCTATGCCCGGCGCCTGAATTGGGAACGGTGCATTGAAATCGAAATTGGCAAAACGGTTATACTTCTCCACGCGCGGCTGATCGTACTCCCAGCGCACGCCGGCGTTCACTGTCAGCTTCTTGAATTTGATCTGGTCATTTATAAACGCGCCCATGTACCAGTTCTTGATGCGCAGCGCGGGCACCCTGGTGTGGCCGCCGCCGCCGAATCCAATCAGCAGCGACGCGAGGCCGTTGCCGGAGCCGACGGCCGCCACCTGTGCGTTCGGGCCCTGCGTCTGGGAGAGCGCGAACCCGAAGTTGCCGGATAGATTGCCGGCTTGATAAGGAGATTGATCATAGAGCCGAATGTCGGCACCGTAGACCAGCGTATGCCGGCCGTGAATCTCGGTCTGCTCGCCCACCAGGGTGTAGACGCCGTTGCCGCGACGAATGCGGTCACCACCGCCGAGTTGTCCATATCCAACCACGGTCGTAGTGGGGAACGCGACTTCGTTCACCTCGGCTTGGTAGCGGGCCGGAAAGCCGAGTGCCACCAGATCCACCTTGCCCGCCGAAGGCGGCAAGCGGCCCTCAAAGCGTCGCGTGGCGCCGAGGCGGAAATTCAGGATTCGCGTGGCGTTCAGGATGGTGGTGAGATTGATGGAAACCGCGTGCACGCGATTCGTGTTCACGCCGGTGGTGTTCTCGGCGATGTTGCCATAGGGACCGGACGTGAAGGTCTCGCCGGTGTTGTAGGTGTAGCGCCCGAAGAGCGAATTGCGGGCGCTGAGTTTATGATCGATGCGCCCCGAGTATTGATCGGAATTGACGTATCCCGACGGCCCGAAAACGTAGTTGTTGACCAGCGCCGCCGTATCGCCGGTGCGATTCGGCATCGGATAATAGCCCACCATGTTTCGAGCCACTTTCGACTGGCGATCGAGCGGGATCACGGCGCCCGGAAACGGCGTCCGCTGGAACAATCCGTTCACTTCGGTGGTCGAGAGCGGATCGTAGATGTTGATCAGGTTGCCATTGGCGACGCGTGTGCGCGAGAAGTCGCCGGAACGCTCGGCCGCCGTGGGCACCGTTAGGATTCCCGGCACGCCCGCGTAGCCCTCGCGATGCCCCTGATAGTCGGCGAAGAAGAACGTGCGGTCACGCACGATGCGCCCGCCCACCACGCCGCCAAATTGATTGAAGTGAGAGGTGGCGCGCCGCTGGTTCCTCGCGTTCGAAAAGAAGTTGTTCGCGCGCAAACGGTCGTTCCGGAAAAAGTCGTAGACCGTGCCGTGCAGGTCGTTCGACCCGCCCTTTGTCACCACGTTGATCACGCCGCCGCCGGACCGTCCGTACTGCGGCCCAAAGGAGTTGGTCAGCACCTTGAACTCCTGGGTGCCATCCGGATTCGGCGAGAAGGCGAAGTTGTTGTTCTCCGGCAGCATGATGCTGACGCCGTCCACCAGATACTCGTTGGTCCGGAAGCGGCCGCCGTTGATCGAAATGTCCGACTGCACGAACAGCGGCGTCGCGTTATCGCCGGTGGAAGCCGTGCCGCCCACGGCGCGAGGATTCACCTGGACGCCCGCCGTGAGGCCGGCGAGGTCGAAGACGTTGCGGCCTTGGATGGGCAGTTCTTCAATGGTGCGTGAGGAGACCGTTTGGCCCAGTGACGCGGTCTCTGATTCGATGAGCGGCGCCTCGCCGCTGACGGTCACCGTGGAACTCGCCTCGCCCAGTTGCACCTGAAAGTCGGCACGAACCGTGGATTCCACCTGAATCGCGACACTCTCGCGCAACGACTGTTTAAAGCCGCTGGCGCTCACGCGAATGCGGTAGGTACCCGGGCGCAGGTAGAGCGACTGGTAAAGTCCGGCCGCGTCCGATTCCGCCTTCACCGATTGGTTGGTGTCGACGTTCGTGATCTCCACCGCCGCCTTCGCCACGGGGGCTCCGCTGGGATCCGTGACGTTGCCGAGTAGAGAACCGGTGATGTTCTGCGCCAGCAGCGGCAACGGCAGCAGGCCGAGCAGGATCTTCGTCTTCATGGATGCGGACCTTCCTCAACTGATACACCAGTTTCTGATTGAGCTTAATCTACTCCTACGCCGCTGTCAAGCACCGCATCGGGCGCCGCATCGAGCGCCTCGAGCGCCTGTCAAGCGGCACCGGTTGCCCTGTGGTTGCGATTGACAGTGGCAACCAGCATCGAATAACCTCAATACGAACTGCTGTACCAGTTGAGACTGAGATGGAGTGTTCCGATGAAGACCCTCGCCGTCGTAATCCTGCTCGCCGCCACTGCCATGGCCCAAGAGTTTCGCGCCACCGTCCAGGGCGCCGTTTATGACTCCTCCAAAGCCATGGTCGCTGGCGCCGAGGTGCTCCTGCGCAACGTCGACACGGCCGTAGAACGCCGCGCGGAAACCGACGCCGCCGGCCTCTACGTATTCCCGCTCCTGCAGCCAGGAACGTACACCGTCACTACCAAGAAATCTGGCTTCAAGACCGACGTCCGCGAGGGCATCCGCGTCAGCCTGGGCGACAATACCCGCGTCGACATTGTCCTCGCCATCGGCCAGGCCACCGAAACCATCTCCGTCAGCGCAACCGCTACGGCTGTGCAAACCGACTCCTCCTCGCTTGGCTCCGTCGTACGCAAGGAAATTATCGACAGCCTTCCGCTGAAGGGCCACTCCAGCCTGTTCATGTTCACGCTTGCCACCGGTGTCGTCAACAATCGCTACGGCGAAGACACGCGGGCCAATGACACCATCACCAACGTTTCGTATTCGGCCAACGGCGCCCCAATGGCGTCGGGCGACGTTTCCGTCGACGGCGTGGCGAATACGGTTAACGTGAACCGCGGTGTCAATATCTCGCAGTGGGTCCCGGCGGTGGATGCCGTCGGAGAATTCAAACTGCAAACCGGCACCTTGCCCGCCGAGTACGGGCGCTCCGGCGGCGCGTTCATGAACATCATGATCAAGTCCGGCACCAACGACCTGCATGGCACCGCCTACGAGTTCTTGCGCAACGCGGCGCTGGACGCGAATTCGTTCTACAACAACCGCGCGGGATTGCGGCTCGCGCGCTACGGATCCAACACCTACGGCGCGACCATCGGCGGACCCGTGCTCTTCCCGAAACTCTACAACGGCAGGAATCGCACGTTCTTCTTTTACTCGTTTGAAGGTTCACGCGAGGGCAATGGGCTGACCAACCTTCTCAACGTCCCCACCCAGCGGATGCGCACCGGCGATTTCTCCGAGGTCGCCGCCACGATTTTCGACCCTCTGTCCGGCCGCATCGCCAACGGCGTTCCCACGCGCGATCCGTTGCCGGGCAATATCGTCCCCGCCTCGCAGCAGGACCCGGTCGGCAAGAACCTGCTCGCCTATTGGCCCGCTGCGAATATCACCGGCCCGAACGCGCGGACGCCGTGGGTGCAGAACTTCACCTACTCCTATAAGTGGCCGCGCGACTACGACACCAACGTCGTGAAGATCGATCACAGTTTCGGCACGAAGAACCAGATGTTCTCGCGTATCAACTTCGGCCAGGGAAAGCTAATCTTCCCGCGCTCCCATGACGGTATCGCGGCTGGTCCGGCGGGCAGCAACGGCAATCGCGTCAGCCGTCCGCACTGGGGCGTGGCCTTCAGCGACACCCACATGCTCAGCCCGCGCTCGACCATCGACATTCGCCTTGGGTATGCGCGCGGCGTGGAGGATAACAAGCCCTGGTCGGACGGCTTTGACCCCGCCACGTTAGGCTTTGCGGCGAATTACAAGGGTCTGATTCAAGGCCTTGCGTTCCCCACCGTTGCCGTGACCGAGATGCAGCAACTGGCCGGTTCGCCATTGATCAAGGATCCCGGCGACACGTGGTCGCTGCAGCCGTCGATGTCATCACTGCGCGGCTCGCATCTCGTAAAGTTCGGAGGCGAAGGGCGGCTGCTCCGTGGCCACTTCTTCCGCAATCTCAACCCCGCCGGATCGTTCAACTTCGGCATCGCGCAGACCGGCGGACCGAATCCGAATGCTCCCGCGGCCACCTCCGGATTTGCGCTCGCCTCCATGCTGTACGGTTACGGCTCCGGTTCGATCTCGAACAACACCGGCGTCTCGATTCAAAACACCTACTATGGCCTCTATCTGCAGGACGACTGGAAGGTCAGCCGCCGTCTGACGCTCAACCTCGGCGTGCGCTGGGAATATGAAACACCGCGGACCGAACGTTATGACCGCACAACGCGCGGCTTCGGGTTCGGCGTTGCCAGCCCGCTGCGTGTGCCCGGCCTCAACCTCACCGGCGGGCTGCTCTACGCCAACAAGGACGGACGTCCGCGCGGCATCTACACGCCGGACCGCAACAACTTCGCCCCGCGCGTCGGCTTCGCCTACAGCCTAGCGGCAAAGACGGTTCTGCGTGGCGGCTACGCTTTGAGTTACATCCCGGTGATCGGATCGGTGTTCTCCGATGGCTTTTCGGTTGACACGCCTTGGGTCGCGTCGCTCGACGGCGGCTTGACCATTACCAACCGCCTGAGCAATCCCTATCCTGCCGGTCTCATTCCGACCATCGGCAGTTCATTGGGCTTGGCGACGCTCGCGGGCCAAAGCGTTTCGTTCGTCGAGCCCGCCGACCGTACGCCCAAGTTCCACAACTGGCATTTCGACGTCCAGCGCGAATTGCCATCGCAGACGCTGGTCGAAATCGCCTATGTCGGTTCGCGCGGCGTAAGCCTGGTCAGTTCGAACGAAGATCTGAACCAGGTGCCGCCTTCGCAGTTCGGCCTCGGCGCGGCGTTGAAGCAACAGGTGGAGAATCCGTTCTTTGGCATCCTCACGGCGGGGGGACTGGTGGGTCGTACCGTGGCCCGTGAGCAATTGCTGCGTCCCTATCCGCAGTTTACGGGCGTGACGCGCTCCAGCCCGGCGTTCGGAAACAGCTCCTATCACTCGGTGCAGATGAAGCTCGAGAAGCGCCTGGCCCACGGTGTGGCCGCGCTGATTTCGTTCACGGCATCGAAGAACATGTCCGATCTAGATAACCCACGCAACGCCTACGACCGCTCGGTCGAGCGCGCCATCTCCAACATCGACGTGCCTCAGCGCCTCACCATCGCCGGCTCCTGGGATCTCCCCTTTGGCCGCGGCCGCAAGTTCGGAGCGAACATGCATCGCGCAGCCGATCTCGCCGCCGGCGGCTGGCAGTTGTCGACGTTCCAGACCTACCAGGGCGGCTTCGCCCTCGGCTTCGGATTTATTGGCGGCAATTTCCCGGTGGGCACTTCACCGCGCGTCAACCTCGTTGGCGACGCCACCAGCGGCGCTAACCGCTCGCATCAGTCGCGCCTGGACCGGTACTTCAACACCGACGCCTTCGCGCGCCCCGCCGATTTCACGCTGGGCAATCTGGCTGCGCGCCTCCACACGGTCCGCAGTCCGGGAATGAACAACAACAACATCACCGCCACCAAGGACTTCAAGGTCACCGAACGTGTGAAGACGCAATTCCGTGCTTCGTTCTACAACGCGCTGAATCATCCGGTCTTCAACGGCCCCAACACCACCGTCGGCAACGCCGCCTTCGGCCGCATCTCCTCTCAGGCCAACATCAGCCGCCAGATCGAGTTCGGTCTGAGAGTGTCGTTCTAGGCTGCTTCAACGGTCCGTCGGCGTGCGGGATTCCGCTGGACAAGGCCGCGCGCGTCCGTTATCCTAGCCTCACAACTGCTATCGCAGTTTTCCACGCCCCATGAGACGCCGCACATTTTTCCAGACCCTCGACGCCGCCGCCTTGGCGGCCCTGCCCGGACCAGAGGCGAATGCTCAGAACGCTCCGCCCCAATTCGCACCCGTCGCCCCGCCGCTGGATCTCTCGCCGGCCAAGTGGCTGTGGTATCCCGGCGAGCGCATGCTGCCGAATACCTTCGTGCTCTTCCGCCGCTTGCTGCAACTCGCCGAGAAGCCGCGCAAGGCCACCGGCTGGATCCACGGCGACAGCCGCTACCTACTGGAGGTGAACGGCGGCCGCATCCAGTGGGGACCGGCGCCGCACGACCCGCGCTGGCCCGAAGTGGACCAGACCGACCTCACCGCCGTCTTGACCAAAGGCGAGAACGCCATTGGCGCCACCGTGTTGCACTTCGGCCAGGGCGACGCCACGCACCCCATGGGCCGTCCGGGCTTCATCTTCCGCCTGGAACTCGAGTTTGCCGATGGCCGCAAGGAACTCGTCGTCTCCGATGGCGCGTGGCGAGTTCATCTGTCCCAGGCGTGGAAGCCGGGGCAGCATCGCATGTTCTTCATGCGTGCACTCCAGGAGGAGTTTGATGCGCGCCTGCATCCGCAGGGATGGAACCGGCCGGGTTTTACCGAGAACGATGATTGGCTGGAGCCCTTCTTCCCGCCCTGCCCGGCGAACCTGCCGATCTTCGCCGACCCAACCAACGAAGTGATGAACTGGATCCACGGTCCGCGCAAGTTCATCTACGGCGCGGAGGCCCGTTCCAAGTTCGAGATGCGCCCGCGCCCGATTCCTCTGATGCGGGAGACGTGGGTCTCCGCCGCGCCATTGGTGGAACAGCACCGCATCCGCTGGCGCCGGCCGATCGCGGAGTACTTCGCGGTGCGGCCGCCCAACGCCTACCAAGCCGAAGTGACCAGCGCGGCTCAACCTGCTGGAGAGAATGCCTGGCGCGTCGAACTCGATCCGGAACGCGGCACGACGCTGACCTTCGCGCTCCCAGAGCAGGCGGTCGGCTGGCCCTCGGTGACGATTGAAGCGCCCGCCGGCGTGACCCTGGAGATGATGACTCTGGACGGGCACAAGATCGGCGGTCCGGCGCTTCTAAACACGCACTATCACAAGTGGGCGCGCTTCACTTGCCGCGAGGGCGTCAATCACTTCCGCTGGTTCGACTTCGATTGCCTCCGCTGGCTGCAGGTGCACCTGCACCCGGGCAAGGGCAGCGTCACCGTGTCGAATCCCGGCCTTCTCAAACGCGAGTATCCCTGGCCCCACGAGCCGCGCGTCATCACGAGTGAAGCTCCGCTGCAGCGGGTTTTCGACGCGGCCACCAACACCATGCGCAACGCCGCCCAGGAGACGTTCGTCGACGGCATGAGCCGGGAGCGCAATCAATACTGCGGCGGGGTCTCCCTTTGCCGCCACGCGATCCATATGCTGGCCGGCGAGAATCGCCAGGTCGCTCGTTTTCTGCGAAGCTTCAGCCAGGGAAGTACTCCGGAAGGCTACTTCATGGACACCTGGCCATCGCACGACCGGATCACCCGTATGGGCCAACGGGTGCTCGAAGCAACGCATTGCGGGGCGCTTCTCGATGCGGGAGTCCGCCTCGCCTTCGATTGTTGGGACTACTACCTCTACACTGCTGACCTGGGTCCGCTCCGGGAGCCCTATCCGCGGTTGCTGCGTCAAGTGAAATACCTGCGAAGCAAGATGAAGGCCGATGGGCTTCTGCCTGTGGATCAGGAGGACTACGGCTTCCCGATCGTGTACGTTGGGTTTTCTGGCTGCTTCCCGCATCAGCGAGACCGTCAGTGCGCCTTCAACCTGTTGTGGGCCGCCAGCCTCAGCCAGGCAATGGCCCCGCTGTGCCGGGCCTTTGGCGACACGAAACTCGCCGCCGAAATGGAGCGGATCGGCGAGCGCGTCTTACAAGCCACGGTCGCCCGCTTCTGGAGCCGCGAGCACGGCGCGTTCGTCGACAACCTGCCCTGGTGGCGCGAAGACGGCGGCGTCCACTACAGCGAAATGACGCTCGGCATCTCCGTCGAGCTGGGCCTCTGCCCCGGCGGGGACATCCGGCGCAGCGTCGAACTGCTCGCCACGCTTCCCAAGAACGTCGGCATCGACAATTCCACCGAACCCGTTGCGTGGCGCTTGTGGGCGCTGGCCAAGGGTGGCCGCGTCGATGCCCTGCTCGAGGAGCTCCGCGCGCGCTATGCGACGATGCCCTCCGTATTGCAGAACAACTCCATCGAAGAGTTCTATGGCGGCAGCAAGCAGCCGGACACACCCAACAACTGGAGCCATATCTGCTGCGCGCCGCTCTACGTGGCGGTGATGAGTCTGGCGGGGATTCGCCCCTTGGCGCCTGGGTTCGACCGCTACGAAGTGCGGCCTCAACTCGCCGACTTGCCGGACCTCTCGATGAACGTCCACACTCGTCATGGCGTCATGGGCTTTGCGAGCCGCGGCCCGCTGGGCAATCGAACGCTACGCCTGACGCTGCCTCCGGGCGCCGCCGGCGAACTCGTGGTGCCCGCGGACGAGAAACTCGACTTTCCCCCACTTGGCCGCGGCCGGTTCCAGTTGCCGGCCGGGGAAGAGGTCACGCTGACGCTGAAGCGGTGTTGACGCCATGATCCGCTCACTATACAATCTGTTACATCAGTTTCAACTCGGGAGGCGCATCTCCATGCACACCGCTGTATCAAAATCACTGAGAGTTCTCGCGACCCTGCTCCTGTTGGCGCTTGCCAACGCTACCTTCGGCCAATCGTCGACGGCTACGCTGCAAGGCCTGGTCACCGATCCCACCGGCGCCGCGATTCCGGGCGCGGAGGTGAGTATCACTGACCTCGCCACCAACATCACGCGCCGCTTCACCACCGCGGACGCAGGCCTTTACTCGTTCCCTCTGCTACGCCCTGGCACCTATCGCTTAGAGGTCAGCAAGACCGGATTCAAGGCGGCGGCGCGCAACCGCGTGCTTCTGCAGGTCAGCGATCGCGTGTCGCTCGACATCAGCCTCGAAGTGGGCGCGGCCACCGATCGAGTCAACGTCGAGGCCACGGCGCCCCTGGTCAACACCACCAACGCCACGCTGGGCCAGGTGATCGAGAATCGCCGCATCATTGAACTCCCGCTCAACGGCCGGGAGCCCTTTTCGCTCGCGGCATTGTCTCCGGGTGTACTGCCCACGCCGTCTGCCGGCTTCGTGCACCTCGGCGGCAGCGTCCCCTCGATCAACGGCGCCAGTAACTTCACCAGCGAGGTGACGGTGGACGGCGTGCCGAACACCACGCCGCGCGGCGCCACCCGCAACAGTTTTCTGATCTACACGCCAAGCGTTGACGCCGTGAGCGAGTTCAAGGTGGAAACCAACGCGCTGTCGGCTGAGTTCGGGCGCTTCAACGGCGGAGTGATCAGCGTGATCACCAAGTCCGGCACCAACCAACCCCACGGCTCCGTCTATGAGTTCCTGCGCAACTCGAAGATGGATGCCAACAGCTTCTTCGCCAATCGGGCCGGTGTTCCGCTGGGCGCACTGAAACGCAATCAGTTCGGGTTTACGCTGGGCGGTCCAGTGCTTCTGCCCAAGCTCTATCGAGGCCGTGATCGCACATTCTTCTTCATCGACTATGAGGGCTTCCGCGAATCCCAACTTGCCACCGCCAACTTCACGGTACCCACCGTGCTGGAACGGGCGGGTGATTTCTCCCGCAGCACTACGCCCACCGGAGCGCTCATCGTCGCCTACGATCCGTCTACCTTGCGGGAAGTCAGCCCCGGCGCCTTCACGCGATCGCCGTTTCCGGGCAATAGTATTCCGGCGCAACGCATTAGCCAAGTGGCGCGGGCGCTCGCCCAGTACTATCCGAATCCTTCCAACAGCCGGCTCGTCGGCAACCTCGATGTCGGCGCGGCGCGTAAGAACGTGACAAACACGGGCGACATCCGGCTCGACCACAATCTCTCCCAGCGGCACAAGATT
>Ga0194132_10005686_pt1 | contig 19968 bp, 20 predicted proteins | sample TA2KigOf80mmetaG_FD_148612 | JGI IMG/M metagenome (GOLD analysis project Ga0194132, IMG submission 148612) | Freshwater microbial communities from Lake Tanganyika, Tanzania - TA2015054 Kigoma Offshore 80m | ecosystem: Environmental > Aquatic > Freshwater > Lake | place: Tanzania: Lake... | reverse complement strand
AACGGCACGGCATGTTTGGAGAAATCGGTTTTCGGCCAGGCCATCTCCCAGCCGATGCGCGCGACATCGGTGGCGCGGGCCTCGATTGAGGCCGAGAACGCCGTCAGCGCGAAGAGCGCGAAGGCGGCCCCGAGCGTTGCGAGTTTCGTCCCCATAGACACAGAACATAGCGCGCGGCGGGCAAAGAAAAACGGCCCCATCGGTTGAGGGCGGGGCCGTTGATAAAGCGTCGTATCGAGCGCGATCAGCCGGCGGCGGCGACCGCGCGCTTGGTCATCACGCCAATCAGGTGTGCCCGGTAATCGGCCTGGGCGTGGATGTCCGCGTTGAGGCCCTTGGCCGGCACGGCCGGCAGGGCCGTGCTCGCCGAGAAGGTGCCCGAAAGCGCCTTCTCGAGATCGCTCGCGCGGAAGGCAACCGGCCCGGCCCCGGTGACGCCGACCCTCACGCCGCCCTTCGTCTTCGCCGCCATCACGCCGACGATGCAGAAGCGCGACGCCGGCTGCGGGAACTTGGCATAGCCCGCCTTCTCCGGAATCGGGAAGCGCACCTCGGTGATGATCTCGCCGTCCTCAAGCGCGGTCTCGAACAGGCCCTTGAAGAACTGGTCGCCCGCGATCTGGCGCTTGTTGGTGACGATGGTGGCGCCGAGCCCGAGCACGGCGGCGGGATAATCCGACGCCGGGTCGTTGTTGGCGAGTGAGCCGCCGATCGTGCCGCGATTGCGCACCTGCGGGTCGCCGATGCCCTCGGCCAGCACACACAGCGCCGGGATCGCTTTCTTCACATCCGCCGAGGCCGCAACCTCGCCGTGCGTGGTGCCGCCGCCGATGACGACCTCGCCGCCCGCCACCTTGATGCCCTTCATCTCCTTGATGCCGGAGAGATCGATCAGGTCGGATGGCGCGTTGAGCCGCTGTTTCATCGTGGGCAGCAGCGAATGGCCGCCGGCGAGATAACGCGGCTCGCTCTTGCCGCTGAACGTCTTGGCCGCATCCGCGACGGACTTCGGCCGGTGATAGTTGAACTCGCGCATGGATCGCTCTCCCTCGCTCGGTCCGCCGCTGACTACTTCGCGCCCGACAAGGCCCGCCGCGCGATCGCCGCCGCTTCCGCCGCCCCGATTGCGCTGGAGGATAGCGTCAAGCCGGCGGGCGCAAAACCGGAAAAAACGCGCGTCACCCGCCGCCGCGCTGGAAGTGGCGATCGAGGTGGAGCATCGCCTGCTCCGGGTCGTCATAGCCGGTGAAGGCGAACCTCACGCGTGTCACGGGCAGGACAACCAGGGCGATGCGCCGCTCTTTCTCTTCGGACAGCGTGATTTCGAGCCGGCGATCGCTGTCTTCAACCACGATCTGCCGGCCATCGCGGCGGTAGTTCTGCTCGCCGACCACGCGAGACAGGATGCGGACAAAGTCGCGATGGGTGATCCCCATCTCCTTGTCGAAGATCACGCTCTCGGCCACGGCGCTCAACCGCCGGCGATGGGGGGCCAGGCGGCGAGCGTGTCGTTGTTCTGCAGGGCGTATTGCGGCCGTCGGCTCGGCTCCACATACATGCCGTTCACCAGCACCAGGTGGCAGCTTTTCGGCGGCACGTTGAAGCGCGCGAAAACCTCCTGCACGGTCGCGCCTTCGGCAACCTCGATCTCGATCTGGTTGTCCGTCGCGCCCGACGGCAAATACTGGCCGAGAAGGGCGTAGAGCTTGACCGTGACCCTCATGCCTGTCGCTTAGACCTGGCTGCGGGCGACATAGGCTTCCATGACGCGATGGGGGTCGGCCAGCAGCTTGCGCTTCCAATCACCGAGCGCGGTCTTGGTCTGAATGAGGCCGCGTAGCACGCCAACATGCTCGGTCATGCCGATGCCGAGCGCGCCGATCAGATGATCGCCGTCGAACTCGAGGCGCAGATAGCGATAGCGATCATTGTCGACCGCAGCGCTGGACTCGCCGCCTTTCGTGCCTTCCCACTTGCCGAAGGAGCTCGAGATCAGCCCGACGGTGTCGAGCACGTTCATGATCAGGCTGCCTTTGTAGTGCGCCGTCTTGCCGAGCATGTTGAGCGCGGCGATTCGGCCGTGATCCACCGCGGTCGGCTGGATCGCGTGGACCATGTGCCCGCCGGTCGAGAAATCCGGCCCCTCGGCCACGTCGCCGGCGGCATAGATGTTCGCGACGCTGCTCTGCATCTGGTCGTTCACGACGATGCCATGATCGATCTTGACGCCGCTGCCCTTCAGGAACTCGACGTTTGACCGGACACCCACGGCGAGCACGACGAGATGGGCGTTCAGCTTCTCGCCATTGTCGAGCGCGACCGCTTTGTCGCCCGGGCCCTTCGCATCAGCCTCGACGCCGACGACCTTGCGCCCGGTCAGAACGCGGATCTTCTTGTTCTCGCACCAGCGCCTCATCATGGCGCCGCCGGTCGCGTCCATCATGCGCGCCAGCATGCGGTCTTCCATCTCGACGACGGTCAGATTGCCACCGCGCGAGGCCAGCGCCTCCATGATGATGCAGCCGATGAAGCCGGCGCCGACCAGCACGATGTTGGAGCCGCTCTTGCTCAGTTTCGCGATCTCGCGCGCGTCGGCCAGGGTCCAGCAGCCGTGAATGCCGGGCCTGTCGATTCCCGGCACGCGCGGCTGAATCGGCCTCGCGCCGGTCGCCACCAGCAGCCGGTCGAACGGCACCTGATCTCCGCCCTCAAGCTTTAGCTTGCCCTCGGCCGGTGCAACGGACTCGGCTCTGCCATGCACATACTGTATGCCGAGGGCGTCATAGTGCTTCGCGCCCTTGCGCAGGTACGTGCCTTCCTCGGCGATGTTGCCATCGAGCAGGTACGGAATGGCCATCCGCGAATAGGGCGGCTCCGGCTCGCCGCCAATCAGCGTGATCTTCGCCTTGGGGTCGCCCTTGCGCAGGGTTTCGGCGGCAACGACGCCGGCCGGTCCTGCGCCCACAATCACGTGCTGCATGTCGAGTTCCTAGCTGGCGCTTGTTTTGCCTCAAAGCAAGTGTGGCGCGCCTGCCTACCTTGCGACAGCGCGCGCCACCGAATGCCTTGCCGTAAACCCAGGCTGACTAGACTCCCAATCGCTCCAGCGTCTGGTTGGTCGGTACGCCCTCAGAAGTCCACCCGCGCACTTCGTAGTACTTCGGGAGCATGTCCTTGAGGCCGTTGACCATGCCTTTGGCCGGGCCGGTCTTGGCCGCGTCCTTCAGGATGCGCGCCGGCAGGGTGTCGTCCTTCTTGGAGAACCCGGCCGCCAGATTGTATTTCCGCTCGAGGTTCCACACGCGCTCGCCAACCTCGAGCAGCTTTTCGACCGTCCAGCCACCTTCGCACGCGGCATCGATCTGAGGCGCAATGTCCTCGAGCGTCCAGCCGAAGGTGGTGAACACGCACAGGCCCGAGGAATCGACCACGGAGGTCGCATCCTGGAACGCCTTGACCAGCTCGGCCTTGCCCTCGGTCACGTGCGGGTCGGTCTTCACGGGCACGCCCAGGATTTCCGACGACACCGTGTAGCTGCGGAGGTGACAGGCACCGCGATTCGAGGTCGCGTAGGTCAGGCCCATGCCCTGGATGCCGCGCGAGTCATAGGCCGGGAATTCCTGGCCCTTGACCGACATCGAGAGCTCCGGCTTGCCGTATTTCTCGCACAGTCGCTTGGAGCCCAGACCGATCTCGGCGCCGAAGCCTTCGCCCTTGCCGGTCAGCTCGGCGAGGTCGGTCAAGGCCTTGGCCGAGCCGAATTTGAGCTCGATGCCGCCGGTCTCCTTGGTGGTGATGACCCCGGTCTCGAAAAGCTCCATGGCCGCGCCAACCGTCGCGCCGAACGAGATCGGGTCGAAGCCCTGCTCGTTGCAGATGAAGTTGGCGAAGGTGAGGGCGTTGAGATCATCGACGCCGGTGGCCGCGCCCAGCGCCCAGGCCGCCTCATATTCGAGGCCGCCCGACGCGACCTGGTATTGCGGCCGATCGACGACCGTGTAGTGGCTGCGCTCGACCGTGGAGACGCGGCCGCAGCCGATGGTGCAGCCAAAGCACGCGGCGTTCGTGACCAGATTGGGCTTGCCGTCGCCCTTGCGTGGCTCCGCCATCGCTTCGGCGGAGATGTTCTTGGCGCCCTCGAACTGGATGTCGCGATGGTTGCGTGTCGGCAGCGCGCCCACCTCGTTGATGACATTCATCAGCACCTGGGTGCCGAATTTCGGCAGGCCCTGGCCGGTGACGGCGTTGTCCGCCAGCACCTTCTTGGCATCTGCCGTGACCTTCATGAACCGCTTGAAGTCGCGCACCGGCACGCCGAGGGTCCCGCGAATCGCCACCGCCTTGAGATTCTTCGAGCCCATGACGGTGCCGACGCCGGAGCGCCCGGCGGCACGGTCCATATCATTGACCACGGCGGCGTACTTGACACCCTTTTCACCGGCGACGCCGATCGAGGCGACCCGGATCAGCGGATCCTGGTGCTTGGCCTTGATGCCTTCCTCGGTGTCCCACACCGACTTGCCCCAGAACGCGCCCGCGTCGAGCAGCTCCGCCTTCTCATTCTCGATATAGAGGTAGACCGGCGACTTGGCCTTGCCCTCGAAAATGATCATGTCGTAGCCGGCGTTCTTCATCTCGTTGCCGAAGAAGCCGCCGGAGTTGGAGCAGGCGATCGCGCCGGTCAGCGCGCCCTTGGTGACCACGGAATAGCGGCCCGCGGTCGAGGCGCAGGTGCCGGTCAGCGGCCCGGTCGCCATGATCATCTTGTTGTTGGGCGAAAGCGGGTCGACTTTCGGGTCGGTCTCCTCGACCAGGTACTTGGTCGCGAGACCGCGCTGACCGAGATATTTATGAGCCCACTCCATGTTCAGGGGCTCATTCTTGCAGGTGCCCTTGGTCAGGTTCACGCGCAGAACATTCCTTGCCCAGGCCATGACCGTGGTCCTCCCTATGCGCTCGCCCGAGCGCCGCTGTCAGTCTTTGCCGCCCAATCACGCATGCGATCGAGCCCGGTCCAATTGGCGTCGACATAGGTGATCGCCTGGGTCGGACAGGCCTTGGCGCATTCCGGGTCGCCGCCGCACAGGTCGCACTTCATGACCTTGCCGGTCGAGGCGTTGTAGTTGACCGTGCCGAACGGGCAGGCGATCGTGCACACCTTGCAGCCGACACAGAGCGCGTCCGACACCACCTTGGCGCCGGTCGCAGCGTCTGTCGTGATCGCTTCGACGGGGCACGCTTTCATGCACCAGGCTTCATCGCACTGGGTGCAGGTGTAAGGCACCATCCTGCCGATATCGTGGAACCTGAAAACCTTGATGCGTGACTTGGCCGGGTTGAAAACGTTTTCGTTTTCGAAAGAGCAGGCCAACTCACACTGCAGGCAGCCGGTGCACTTGCCCGGATCGATATGGAGTGATTTCTGCACGAGATAGACCTCCCCCTCTGATCTCCCGCCAATATGTCCTACCGCTCATCCTCGCCGCGGATGCCGGGCAACCCTCTCCTCGGTAGGGTTCTGCGCGTTGCCGCGCAGCGCCGGGCGTCTGCGGATCGATTCAAGCGAAGGCGATGCGATGGCGCGACAGAGCCGCGCGCGGTCTCATCCTGCCATGGCCTTGGCGCCGGCCGCAATCGCAACGACGATGTTGTGGTAGCCGGTGCAGCGACAGAAATTGCCCTCAAGATACTTGCGGATTTCCCTCTCGCTCGGGTTCCTGTTCTCCTTGGCGAGCGCAACGCCGGTCATGATCATGCCGGGCGTGCAGAAGCCGCATTGCAGCGCGTGATGCTCCTTAAAGGCCGCCTGCATCGGGTGCAGCTGGCCGTCCTTTGCCAGGCCCTCGATCGTGGTCACCTGGGTCCCGTCGGCCTGTGCCGCCAGGACGGTGCACGCCTTCACGCACTTGCCGTCGACGTGCACATTGCAGGCGCCGCATTGGCTGGTGTCGCAGCCGACATGGGTGCCGGTCAGGCCCAAATGATCGCGCAGGAAGGTGACGAGCAGCGTGCGCGTCGGGACTTCCTTCGTCACCGCCTTGCCGTTCACCGTCATCGAGACGGAGATGGACGACATGGTACCTCCCTTGCCCTTGAAGTGGTGGTCGACCCAAGCCCGCAGGCGTGCCCTGCGTGCGCGGCCGATACCCTGATCTTCTCGTTGCACGGGAGGATAGCGTCAATGGGCGGGCGGCAAAACAGCAAAAAGCGCCGGGTCTCTCGCCACTCCTCGCACGCCAAAGAAAGAGGCCCGGCAGCTTGCGCCACCGGGCCGAAGTTCGTCACCTTGGGGGGAGAACCGAAGGGAGACGATGGTTACATCGGGTCGAAATAAGGCGCTTTCATGGCGGCTTGAAAAAAATCGACGATGCCCTGAAACCGGCTGTGGCCACGGCTTTGCGGGAGGTCACACAAATGCCCGAGGAGGCGCGCCGCGACCACAATCAAGGCACCGCCATCTTCGCGAAGGGGTCTTGATCAGTCCGCCTTCACATCGATCTTTTTCACGCTCGCCACCGCTTTGGCCGACTTCGGGAGCGTCACCTTGAGCACGCCCTTCTTGAAGCTCGCGTCGATCTTCTCTTCTTCGACGTCGGCCGGCAGAGCGATGGCGCGCTCGAAGCGCCCGAAGCTGCGCTCGATGTGGTGATAGTTCTTCTTCCTGTCTTCCTTCTCGCTCTTGCGCTCGCCCCTGATGCGGAGCACGCCCTCGGCAAGCGAGACGTCGACGTCCTTCTCCTCGACGCCCGGCAGATTGGCGGTCACTTCATAGGCGATGTCGGTCTCGGCGATGTCGAGCTTCAGGCCAAGGCCCGCCTCGGAGCCGTTGCCGGGCAGGCCCTTGTCCCAGGTGCTGAGGAAATTGCCGAACATCCGATCCATCTCGCGGTGAAGCGAATCGAACGGGTTGTCGCTCATGCCCCGCTGGGCGTGGCTCGGGCGGGCGAGCCAGGGGGTGAGATCGCGCAGGCTCATGATGGGCGCTCCCTTGCTGGCGTTGATTTGAAGGCCGGGACCAGGCCCGGTGCTCCTGACATCTTGGCGGAGCGCGCCGTGATTCAAGACGCGCGCGGCCGCGCCGCGCTGATTTGATCGAGGTCAAACCGAACGAGAATCAGTGCCGGTAGCCGGTGCCGACGCGCCGCACATAGGCTGTGCTGTCCACCCCGTAGCCGGCGTCGAGCAGCAAAGGCTCGATCCAGCGATTGCGCTCGGACAGGTGGACCTCGACCGACTCGCAGCCATGGGCGTCCGCGACCGCCTGACAAGCGACGATCAGGGCCCGCGCCACTGATTCGCAATCGATCGTGGCGGGCACCGCGAAACAGCCGGCGATCAGGAGATCGCGACCCGACGGGTCAGGAAAGATGCGGTAGCCGCAGAGGCCCCGGAAGTAAACCGAGCCCGGCCCGAGCGCCGCGATGATGCCGCTCTCGCGCCGCAGGCCCCGCCCGCTGGCGAGCAGCCGGCCGGCAAAGCGCTGCCATTCCGGCACGCTCATGGAAGCCACGAGCTCACGCACCAGCGGGTAGGCCTGATCGACCTGGACTTCCGTCAAATGGCGGATCTCATAGTCAAGTTGGTACACGGCGGGCCTGGCGGGCTGACGCGATGCTTGGGCCGCAAAGGCTGTCCGAGCAGCCAGCCCAAGGCATTGACGTGCGTCAAATCGACCGGGGCCGGCGTGCGCGCTTGGAAACATTCGCCCAGCCCCCCTAATATGACCCTGGGGCGAGGTTGGGCTCTGAGAGGGGCCCCGAGGAGGGACGATGAGTGGACCGGGTCAGCCCCTGCCCACGGCGTTGCCTGGGCGCGCCCCGAAGGTCGGGTGCTCAGCGGCCGGTTGCGCCGCCTGCGAGGTACGCCACCTGACGTTCTGTGCCGGTCTGGAGGCGGCCGAGATCAACCATCTCTCGGCGCTGGTCTCGCGCCAGACCCATGGCCCCCATCACGCGCTGTTTTACGAAGGCGATACGGCCGAGCACGTCTATAACGTGACGCGCGGCGCGATTAAGCTCTACAAGCTGCTGCCCGACGGCCGCCGACAGATCACCGGCTTCCTGCTCTCCGGCGATTTTCTCGGCCTTGCCGGCAAGGACGGTTATTCCTATAGCGCCGAGACGGTGACCGCGGTCGACCTCTGCCGCTTCCAGCGCAAGAAGCTCGACCAGCTCTTCGCCCAGTTCCCACAGCTCGAGCGGCGCATGCTGAAGCTCGCGACCGACGAGCTGATCGCCGCGCAGGACCAGATGCTGCTGCTCGGCCGACGCACCGCGGCGGAGCGCGTGGCCTCGTTCCTGGTGCGCCTCTCGGAGCGCGAGACGGTGAGGGGCCTGCCGGGCAATCCGGTCTACATGCCGATGACGCGTGGCGATGTCGCCGACTATCTTGGCCTCACCATCGAAACCGTCAGCCGCACGCTCTCGCAGTTCAAGCACAACCGGCTGATCTCGCTCAAGAGCCTGACCGAGATCGAGCTGGTCGATAAGGCCCGTTTGCTCGAGATGGCGGCGAGCTAGGCTGGATCGCGACGGCATCAGGCGGATCGTGTGACGGCGCTCAGGCTCTGCTTTATCGGCGATTCGATCGTCAACGGCTATGGCGATTCGACCATGCTGGGCTGGCCCGGCCGCGTATGTGCCGCGGCGCGCGCCGCCGGCCACGACGTCACGCACTACAATGGCGGCATCCGGGGTGACACCTCGACCCTGATCCGCGCGCGCTGGCGCGCCGAGATCGAGGCGCGCCTGCCACCGGCGTTTCCGCGCGCGCTAGTCTTCGGCTTCGGCATCAACGACTGCGTCCACCTCAATGGCGCGCGTCGCGTCACGCCTGAAACGAGCCTCGAAAATCTGCGCGCCATGTCGAGCGAGGCGAAGGCGCTGGCGCCGACGCTGTTCATTGGCCCGACGCCGATCGATCGCGCGCGGCCCGCGCCGCAGCTCATGCCGGGCGCTCGCCTCGCGCTCGACGATAGCGATATCGCGGCGCTCGGCCGTGACCTCGTGGAAGCCGCGCGCGCGCTCGGCGTGCCGGCGCTCGACCCGCGCCCGGACCTCGAGGCCGATGAAGCGTGGCGCCGGAGCCTCCGCGAGGGCGACGGAATCCATCCCGGCGCCGAAGGGTACGACGCGCTGGCGCGCCTCATCTCCGCCTGGCCGCCCTGGCGCGCGCTGTTCGGGTCATCCGAATAGAGCGCCGATTGCCGCAGGCACACCGATTCGGCTTGTCGCGGATCGCAGGCGCGGGCTATCGAAGGGTAAAGCCGCGCCGCGGCCATCAACCTCACAAAGGCAACACGCATGAGCGCTGGATTCACACCTGACGGCTCGTCGCCGACGCTGCAGCGCTATCGGCGCCTGCATACCTGGGCGGCCGCGCTGCTGGTGGCGCCCGCCATGGTGATGACGCAGTCGATGTGGTCGGAGGGTCCGCACGAGACACTGGAATGGCTGGGCTATGCCGCGATCATCCTGTGCGTGCTCGGGCGGGCGTGGTGCACCATCTATATCGGCGGGCGCAAGAAGAGCGAGATCGTCGCCCTCGGCCCCTATTCGGTGGTGCGCAATCCACTCTACCTGTTCAGCTTTGTCGGCGTCATCGGCATTGGCCTGCAGTTCGGCGAGGTGACCTGGGCGCTGCTGATGATGGCGGCGTTTGCGCTCTATCACCGGCAGGTCGTGCGGCGAGAGGAAGCGGTGCTGAGCGCCGCCTTCCCGGTCGCCTATCCCGCCTATTGCGCCGAGACGCCGCGCTGGCTGCCCGACCTCCGGCTCTGGCGCAATGCCGATAGCGTCGCTGTGAACCCTGCGCTGCTGACGCGCGCGCTTGTAGATGGCGCGATGTTCTTCGTTGCCTTCCCCGTCATCGAGCTGCTCGACTACATGCACGAAAGCGGGCTAGTGCCGACGCTCTTGTCGCTGCCCTGACGCCCATTTCATTGACGCTTCGCGATCCACAGCCCCCGGGTGCGCTTGCCGGCTGAGGGCGCGGTCGGCTATACCGGCGCGCGGCCGATGTTCGTGGCCGACTCGTCAGGCTGGAGGCTCCGATGGCCGATGTCGCTCCGGGCAAAACGCCGACCGCGCGGCAGGCGCTGCCTCTCTTCTACCGACAGCTCGAGCCGCTGAGCGCCGAGAAGCACGGCAAACTGAGCGTGATCGAGAAGGGCACCTATGCGTTCGCCAAGGGGGCGAACTCGGTGCCGCTCAACGCGATCGAGTTCGCGCTCGCCGCGCGCCACTATCCGATCGTGTTTGCGGCCGAGGGTCTGGCGCCGCCGGCCGCCGTTATGGGCCTCAAGGCGGGCGAGAACCTGGTGGTCGACGAGCTCGGCCGCTGGGAGCGCGGGCCCTATATCCCGGCCTATATTCGCCGCTATCCGTCCATCGCGGTCTCGGTGCCGGGCAGCAAGGAATTCGCGCTCTGCGTCGATACCGGCTCGGATCTTCTGGTCGAGGGCGGCAAGCGCCCCTTGTTCCAGGGCGGCCAACCGAGCGAGCTGACCAAAAAGGCGCTGGAGTTCTGCCAGCTCTATCAGCAGCAGGCGGAACTGACGCGTCAGTTCGTCGAGGCGCTCAACAAGCACGATCTTCTAGTTGGGCGCGGCGCCAAGCTCAAGCTCGCCTCCGGCGCCGAGCGCACGCTCTCGGGCTTCCGCGTGATCGATGAGCAGAAGTTCAACGCGCTGCCCGATGCTGTGTTCCTCGAATGGCGGCACAAGGGGTGGATCGGGCTCGTTTATCTGCACCTCGCCTCGCTCTCGTCCTGGGGCGGGCTGGTGGACCGAGCGAGCCGGCTCGAAGGCGCCACCGCGGCACGCTGACATAGAGCGCGGACTTCTCGCCATGAACCTCGCGATCCTGATCGAGAACACCGCGCGCACTTTTCCGGAGCGGCCGGCGCTCGCCTTCGGCACCGATGTACATTCGGATTACGCCGGCTATCGGCGCACCACGGCGGCGCTGGGGGCGGCCTTCCGCGAGCGCTTCGGATTGGCGCCCGGCGATCGCATCGGCCTCTCGATGGCCAATCGGCCCGAGTTCTATGAAACCGTGTGGGGCGCGTGGCATGGCGGCTTCACCGCGGTGCCGATGAACGCGCGGCTCCATGCGCAGGAATTCGCCTACATCCTCGAGAACAGCGGCGCCAAGGTGTGCATCGTCGGGCCGGATCTGGCCGAGACCTTCGCGACCGTCGCGCGCGAGCTGCCGCGGATCGCCTATGTGATCGTGGGCGATGAGCGCTGGCGTGCGCTCGTGGCGCACGAGCCGCAGCCCATCCAGCACGTGTCGCCCGATTGGCCGGCCTGGATCTTCTACACCAGCGGCACGACCGGGCGGCCCAAGGGCGCGACGCTCACCCACCGCAATCTGATGGCGATGACGCTCGCCTATTTCGCCGACATGGATTGGATCGAGCCGACCGATTCGATCATCCATGCGGCACCGATGTCGCACGGCTCGGGCCTCTACGGCCTGCCGCACGTCGCCAAGGCCGCGGTCAACGTCGTTCCGGCGAGCCAGGGCTTCGAGGCGGGCGAGCTGGTCGACCTGATCCGGCACTATCGCGGCTGCTCGATGTTCGCGGCGCCGACCATGCTGACGCGCACCATGAACAGCCCAGCCATCGCGCGCGCGGACTTCACCAATTTGAAGTCGATCTATTATGGCGGCGGTCCGGCCTATGTGGCGGATATCGAACGTGGGCTCGACGTGTTCGGCCCGCGCCTGTTGCAGATCTATGCCCAGGGCGAATGCCCGATGACGATCACCTATCTGCCGAAGGCGCTGCACGATCAGCGCGCGCACCCGAAGTGGCGCGAGCGCCTGGGCTCGACCGGCTTCGCGCGCACCGGGGTCGAGATCAAGATCGTCGATGAGGACGACAACACGCTCCCCACCGGCGAGGCCGGCGAGGTGTGCGTGCGCAGCGAGATCGTCATGGCCGGCTACTGGCAGAACGCCGAGGCCAACGCCGCGGCCTTCAAGGGTGGCTGGCTCCACACCGGCGATGTCGGCAGTCTTGATGACGATGGCTTCCTGACGCTCAAGGATCGCACCAAGGACATGATCATCTCGGGCGGCGTGAACATCTATCCGCGCGAGATCGAGGAGGTGCTGCTGCGCCACCCGGCGGTGCTGGAATGCGCTGTCGTCGGCAAGCTCCACCCCGAATGGGGCGAGGAGGTGGTGGCCTTTGTCGTGCCGCGCCCGCGCGAAAGCGTCTCGGCGTCCGCGCTCGATGCGCTCTGCCTCGACAACATCGCGCGCTTCAAGCGCCCGAAGCACTATTTCACCGTCGATGCCCTGCCGAAGAACAATTACGGCAAGGTGCTCAAGCGCGAGCTAAGAGAGCAGCTGAAGAAATCGGGCGGCTAATCGATCGCGATGATGCGATCCCCTGTCCCTCGCTGGCGAGGGAGAGGGAAGGGTGGATCAAGTCCGGCCATGACGGAAGAGGACAACCGCCATGCTCGGGCGGCGTCCGCACCGACCCGAGGATGACGGACGGAAAAAAGGGACGCCGGGCGGCCAGCGGGTAGCGAACTGGAAAGGATCGGCGGAATCCGCCGCCGCCCCTGGCACGGCGCTTGCACCTCGTTCGGGTGAGTTCAACCCCCGAGGCGTGCCCGATCGCCATGCTGCTTCGCTTCGCCCAGCTCACCCTTCTCCTCTTCCTCGCGCTTCTGATGGTTGCCGCTTTGTTAACGGCGCGGCCGGTCTCGGCCGAGCCCTACCGCGTGGCGCAGGCGGATGATTCGCGCGTCTGCGCCACGCTCGCGCGCGCAGCCGAAACCGCGCTCGGCATCCCCTCCAAGCTGGTTCTGGCCGTCGGGATCATCGAATCCGGCCGCTATGACAAGTCGATCGGCCGGGCCGAGCCCTGGCCCTGGACCATCAACGCCGAAGGCAAAGGCTATCGCTTCCGCTCCAAGGCCGAGGCGGTCCAGGCGGTCGAGAAGCTGCAGGCGGCGAGGGTGCGCAGCATCGATGTCGGCTGCATGCAGGTCAATCTTTCCTACCATGGCGACGCCTTTGCCGACCTGGAAGAAGCCTTCGACCCGGTCATGAACATCGCCGATGGCGCACATTTTCTGAACACACGGAGGGATGATCGCGGCTCCTGGAGCAAGGCGGTCGCGGCCTATCACTCGTCCAACCCCGAGCGCGGCGTGCCCTATCGGCGCAAGGTGGCCAAGGCCTGGATTGCGCTCCGGGCCGAGATCGTGGAGGCGATTGTCGCGCCTGACGACAGCCGGCGCGCGCGCATCGCCGCCGCGTAAAAGGAGCAGCGTGAGGCCTTCGAGGCGCGGCAGGCCGAGCTGGTGCGCGTGCAGGAAGCCAAGCGCAGCATTCGCCTCTGGCCTGAGGTGGCCCCGCCGGATAGCGGCGTCATCGCCATTCGCGGTCTCAACGAAAGCGAGACGTCGGAAGAGGATGGGCCGGCCGGCCCGGCCCCGCCCCCCGCGGCCGAGACCGGGCCCGAGGCCACTACGCAAGACGAACGCGCCGATGTCGAGCCTGAGACATCGGCGCAAGGTTGTTCAGAGGACAGCGGCGCGGTCGACCCGGAGCTCATCGACGCCATGCGCGAGCTGAGCGGGCTCGATATCGCCGAGGGCGATGCAGACGACGGTGATGCCACCGCGACCAAGCCGGCGACCGAGGCCTGCCCGAAGGTGATCGAGGCGAAGCCGGCGCCGAAGCGTAAGCATCGCCGCAGTCACGGCGTCACCATCATCCGCGGCTGAGGCTCGCTCGCCCGGCGAACGGGCTATTGGCGGTCGAAGTCTTGTGGTCCCTTCTTCTCGTCATCCCCCGACTTGACCGGGGGATCCAGAGCAGCCAACACCCTCATCGCGGCCCTGGATGGCCCGATCACGTCGGGCCATGACAAAAGAAAAAAATGAGTCGTCATGCTCACGCAGCGGCCCTCCCCCTCTCCGTCATTCTCGGGCGGCGCCTCGCCAATTCATCTCAAATCGTCATCCCGGGCGCTAGGGGAGCCCGGGCGCCGGAGGCGCACGGTCGCGAACCTTGCGACCCGGGAACCAGGGCCACATACACCCCTGTCCGTTTCACCATGGTTCCCGGCTCGCTTCGCGGCCGGGACGACAGGCGAGTACGCGGCGAAGAACGGCGTACAAGCGATGGCCGTGATTCTCGGGCGGCGTCCACGCCGACCCGAGAATCCATCGTCCCGCGCGCGCTGAGCCATGGGTCCTCCGGTCCGCGCGAACAGCGCGCGGCAGGAGGACGACGATCGGGGTGGCGACAACAATGGATGACCACGGTCTCTATTAACCGTCATCCCCCGGCTTGACCGGGGGATTCGGAGCGGCAAACACCCTCATCGCGGCCCTGGATGGCCCGATCACGTCGGGCCAAGACGCAAAGATGAACCGCGCGCCATTGATGCGCCCTCCGAATGATGGCACGATCCGCCATTCCGGGAACGTCGTGTTGCCAAACCAAAACACTGGGAGGCGGAGCATGAATCTCTCGCGGCGGACATTCTTCAAGGCGGCCTCGGGCGCGTTCGTACTGGCGAGCTCGCCACTGGTGCTCAAGCGCGCCGGCATTGCCGGCGAGGCGCCGATCAAGGTCGGCAACATCCTCGACAAGACCGGCGGCCTCAATATCTACAGCCTGAAGCAGATGCAGGCCCTCGCCATGACGGTCGAGGACATCAACAAGGCGGGCGGGCTGATTGGCCGCCCCATCGAGCTGCACTTCTACGACTCCCAGTCCGACAACCAGTTCAACTCGAAATACGCCACCGACGCGATGGTGAAGGACAAGGTGAGCGTGATCCATGGCGGCATCACGTCCTCCTCGCGCGAGGTGATGCGCCCGATCGTCGGCAAGTTCAAGGGACTGTTGTTCTACAACTCGCTCTATGAGGGCGGCGTGTGCGATCGGCGCCATGTCTCGACCGGCATGGTGCCCGCGCAACAGCTTGCGCCCCTGATCGAGTACATGGTGAAGGAAAAGGGCGGCAAGAAGGGCTACATCCTGGCCGCCGACTACAATTACGGCCACATCACGTCCAAGTGGATGCAGAAGTTCATCCGCGAGAATGGCGGCGAGGACCTCGCGGTCGAGTTCTTCCCGCTTGACGTCACCAACTTCGCACCCGCGATCTCGCGCATCCAGGCGGCGAAGCCCGATGTCGTGTGGTCCGCGCTTGTCGGCGGCGCGCACATCGCGTTCTACCGCCAGTTCGAGGCGACGGTGGGCAAGAAGAACATGATGCTCGCCTCGACCACCTATGGCGTCGGCCTCGAGCAGCTGCAGCTGAGCCCCGAGGAAGGCGATGGCATCGTGGTCGCGACGTCGTTCATCGACAGCCTGCCGACCGCCAAGGAGTTCGTCGAGAAGTTCAAGGCCTATTCGGGCGATCAGAGCTATGTCGGCGAATATGGCGAATATGGCGCGCGCGGCCTCTCGATCTGGGCCGAGGCGGTTCGCCAGGCTAACAGCGCCGAGCCCGATGCGGTGATCGAGGCGCTCGCCAAGGGCGGCATCAAGGTCAATGGCGCGGGCGGGCTCTACACGGTGGACGGCCAGACCAACCACACGACGATGGATATCCACCTCGTGGTCGGCAACAAGAACCAGAGCTTCGACCTGATCAAGTCGTTCTCGCAGCGGCCGCCAGCGGACACCCAGCTCGTCTGCGACCTCAACAAGAACCCGAACGACGCGCAGCAATACGAGATCAAGCTATAAGGTCTCTCGCACCGCTCTTTCCGTCGAGGATGCCCGGGCCTTCACGTCCAACGCGATTGCCCGGGCATCGCCTTCTGTTCATCTCGTCATGGCCCAGCTTGACCCACGACTGTCCGGGCCATGACGGTTCGGATGGAGCAGGTGCGAGGCGTAGACGAGACCGACAGCGTGCGTAAACCCTTCCCTTCTTCGTCATTCTCGGGTGGCGTTGCATCATCGCTTCCCGAATCGTCATCCCGGGCGCTAGTGGAGCCCGGGCGCCGAAGGGGCGCGGATGCGACACTTGCGACCCGGGATCCAGGGCCGCGAACGCCTCTGCCTGCGTCACCATGGATCCCGGCTCGCTCCGCGGCCGGGATGACAATCAGGGGCGTGGCCGATGACGACGCGAAGCGTCAAGACTCGACGTGTGCGGCCGCCCGATGAGGCCTTACCGTGGATGAAGTAGCCATCTACGCATTTCAGATCGGTTTCGCGTTCGCGATCCTGATCCTGATCTCGCTCGGCCTCGCGGTCATCTTCGGCATGATGCGCGTGATCAACCTGGCGCAGGGCGAGTTCCTGATGCTCGGCGCCTATTTCTGCACCTTGATCACGCAATCGGGCGTCAATCTCTGGCTCGCCTTCCTGCTCTCGGGCCTCGCGGTCGGTGTGTTCGGCATCATCGTCGAGGTGGTCATCATCCGCTGGCTCTATGGCCGCATTCTGGACACGCTGCTCGCGACCTGGGGCTTAAGCCTCTTCCTCGTCGGCGGCGTGACCACGCTGTTCGGGCCGCAGAGCGAGAGCGTGGCGGCGCCCCTGGGCCGCTTCAGCGTCGGCGTCTACGGCATCTCGCAATACAGCCTTGTGGTGATCGCGGTGGCGCTCGCGCTCCTCGCCGGCACCTATGCGCTCTGGCGCTACACCCGCTTCGGCCTCGTGGTGCGCGGCACGATGCAGAACCCGACCATGGCGGCGGGCCTCGGCATCCGCACCTGGCTCGTCTACATGCTGACCTTCGGCTTCGGCTCGGCCTTGACCGGGCTGGCCGGCGCCGTGCTCGCGCCGATCGTCGGTGCCGCACCCCCCATGGGCGTCTTCTTCATCGGCAAGGCGTTCATCACGGTGATCGCGGGCGGCCAGATGCCGCTCTTGGGCACGATCTCCGCCTCGGGCCTCTTCGGCACGATCGACGGCGTCGTCTCCTATATCTCGTCGTCGGTGGTCGGCGAGATGGGCATGCTCTTCGTCGCGATCATCCTGCTCCGCCTCCTGCCGCTCGGCATCACCGGGCGCCTCAAGCGGGGCATCTGACCATGGCGCTGCGCGTGCTCGGCCTGACCGCGCCGTCGAAGAAGCCCCAGCCCTGGTGGTGGGGCGTCGTCGCGTTGCTCGCGCTCTTCGTCTTCACCATTCCGCTCTATCTCGACGTCGCCGAGCTCTACTCGATCTCGAACTTCCTGGTGCTCGCGATCCTCGCGCTCAGCATGAGCTTCCTCTGGGGTTATGGCGGCATGCTGAGCTTCGGCCAGACCGCGTTCTTCGGCCTCGGCGGCTACACCTATGCGGTGCTCGCGCTCAACACGGGTGAAACCACGAGCGCGCTTTTGATCGCGGTGCTGCTGCCGATGATCTTCGCCGCGATCCTCGGCTATTTCATGATCTATGGCCGGATCAGCGACATCTATTTCAGCGTGATCACGCTCGTGGTGACCTTGATCCTCGAAAAGGGCATCCGCGCGACCTCGGGCGATCAATATGTCATCGGCAGCGTGCGGCTGAACGGGCAGAACGGCATCCCAACCACGCCCTCGCTGCAATTGCCGTGGGACGCGAAAGCGCAGCTGGATATCGCCGACGTGTTCTATGTCGCGGCCGGCCTCCTCTTCGTCACCTATATCGGGCTCCGGCTCCTCCTGCTCACACGCTTCGGGCGCATCCTCGTCAGCATCAAGGAGAACGAGCGGCGGAGCGAGCTTCTGGGCTATGACACCAGGCGCTACAAGTGGCTCGCCTTCGTGATCGCGGGCGGCATTGCGGGCCTCGCGGGCGCGATGTGGGGCATCTGGGGCAATTTCGTCGGCCCCAACATGTTCAACCTCAATCAGGCGGCGCAGGTGGTGATCTGGGTCATCGTCGGCGGCAAGTCGACCCTGATCGGCCCGATCGGCGGCACGGTCGCCGTGCAGTATCTGACCGACTGGCTCGGCACCCAGGGGGTCGGCCAGGTCAGCCTGATCCTCGGCATCATCCTCATGGTCATGGTGCTCCTGTTCCAGCAGGGCCTGCTGCCGAGCGCCGGCATCATCGCGGCCTTCGCGAAGGATCGGCTCGGTCTCACACGGCGCGGGCGCGCCTCATGAGCGAGGACGTCGTCCTGGAGACGCGCGACCTCGAGAAACGCTTTGGCGGTGTGCGCGCGATCGCGGGCGTCTCGTTCAAGCTCCGGCGCGGCGAGCTGCGCTGCCTGATCGGGCCGAACGGCGCCGGCAAGAGCACGTTCTTCAAAATGCTGACCGCGCAGCTGCGCCCGACCGCTGGACAGATCCTGTTCGAGGGCGCCGACATCACGAAGCTGCACGCGCATCAGATCGGCCGGCTCGGCATCGGCATCAAGAACCAGGTGCCGGACGTCTATGACGGCCTGACCGTGCACGAGAATCTCTGGCTCGCCGCGAGCGCCGAGGCGAAGCCCACCGCCGCGCGCGCCAAGGTCGATGAGGTGATGGCGCGGCTCGAGCTTGGGCCGCTGGCCGAGCGGCTGGTCGGCGAGCTTGCGCACGGCCAGCGCCAATGGGTCGAATTCGGCATGGTGACCGCGCGCGAACCCAAGATCATTCTCCTGGACGAGCCGACCGCCGGCATGAGCGTCGAGGAAACCAATCGCACGGCGCAGCTCATCCTCGAGGCCAACAAAAGCGCGACCATCGTCGTGGTCGAGCACGACATGCAGTTCATTCGCCAGATCGCGCGTTACGTCACGGTGTTCCACCAGGGCGCGATTTTGGCCGAGGATACGATGGCCAACATCCAGGCCAATCAGACGGTGAAGGACGTCTATCTCGGGAAGTCGGGCAGTGCTTGAGGTCGAGTCCCTTCGCTCGGGCTATGGCCGCATCCAGATTCTGGATGGTGTGTCGTTCTCGCTCAAGCAGGGCGAAGTGGTGGGCGTGCTCGGCCATAACGGCATGGGCAAGACCACATTGCTCCGCACGCTGATCGGCCAGATCCGCGCGACGAGTGGCTCGATCACGTTCGATGGCAAGGCGATCACCGGGCTTTCGATGTATCGCCGCGTACGCGCCGGCCTCGGCTATGTGCCGCAGGGGCGCGAGATTTTTCCGCAGTTGACCGTGCTCGATAACTTAAAGCTCGGCGAAGAGGTGCGGCGGGGAACGAGCGCGATTCCCGAGATGCTCGAATACTTCCCGGTGCTGAAGAAGCTCTTGGATCGTCAGGGCCGCGCGCTCTCAGGCGGCGAGCAGCAGATTCTGGCGCTCGCGCGCTGCCTGGTCGGTCGGCCCAAGCTCATTCTGCTCGACGAGCCGACCGAGGGCATCCAGCCCTCGATCGTCGATCAGATCGCGGAGAAGCTCAGCGAGCTCAGCCGCGCGCTCAATCTCACCGTGCTGCTGGTCGAGCAGGACCTGCACTTCATCGCGCAGTTGTGCGAGCGCGTGCTGATCATCCAGAAGGGCCGCATCGTCGCCGAGCTGCCGGCGGCGAAGCTCAGCGACCCGGCAGTGGTGGAAGAGTATCTCGGGATTTGACTCCAACCCTCTCCCTCGCGGGCGAGGGAGAGGGCTTGGGAGTGGGAGTGAGACCCAAGCCGGCGAAGCCGGCTGAGTGGTTCCATTCATCCAATGGTTGCTCTGGATCCCCCGGTCAAGCCGGGGGATGACGACCAAGAACACGGCAGCACCTTCCTTTTCGCCATTCCACGGCGGCGTCTGCGCCGAACCGACTCAAACCGTCATCCCGGGCGCTAGGTGAGCCCGAACGCGAGAGCGGTCGGGTCGCGAACCTTGCGACCCGGGAACCAGAGCCACATACACCCCTGCCCGTTTCACCATGGTTCCCGGCTCGCTTCGCGGCCGGGATGACAGACAGGAATGCGGCGAGGATAGCGAAACGAGATGACCGTCATTCTCGGGCCGCGCCTGCGCCGACCCGATCAGGTCGGGGCAGGCTCGTGGAATCCATGGTGCCGCGTGCGCTGAACGGTGGATCCTCTGGTCGCGCCCTTGGCGCG
>Ga0194132_10005685_pt1 | contig 19971 bp, 18 predicted proteins | sample TA2KigOf80mmetaG_FD_148612 | JGI IMG/M metagenome (GOLD analysis project Ga0194132, IMG submission 148612) | Freshwater microbial communities from Lake Tanganyika, Tanzania - TA2015054 Kigoma Offshore 80m | ecosystem: Environmental > Aquatic > Freshwater > Lake | place: Tanzania: Lake... | reverse complement strand
GGACCCAGCTGTCGCAGCCGCGTTCGAGTTCGAGGTGGCGGCCTTCGAGGTCGCTGACGACGATGACGCCGACCCAGCTGTACTGCTGGTCAACGGGCATCGGCACGGGCTGCGGATAGTCGCCACAGGGGTAGTCTTCGACGTACATACGGGGCATGGCATCGCCCTCGGCGAAGACGGATTCCACAGCGATAGTGGGCCGTGCCCTGCTGGCGTCGTCCAGGTAGGCGACCGAGCCCCAGATGATAATCTTCGTGCCAGCGCTGTTGATCGCCTTCGCCTCTAGCTCGGGCGAGTCGAAAAGCATGAGCCAGGAGAAGGAGTCACATCCGCGGGTGAACTCGGCGCCGCGCAGCTCGCTCAGTACGACTGTACCGCTCCACTGGTAGCGCGCGTACGCCAGCGAAGCCTTCTCGGCTTCGACGGTGCCGCTGGAGACTGTGCCGGCGCTGCCGCTGGAGCCGCCGCCAGCACTGCCGGAACCGCTTAACTCACCCTTGACAGGCTCAACAGACTCGTTTGGCGACCCCTGCGAAGACCCGTCGCTGCCGAGTGAGCCGCGCGCCGGTGCCTCGTCGCCGTCCTCGGCGGTATCGCCAGAGGAGTTGACGGGGACGGTGGTTGGCTCGGCGGTCGGTTGTGGCGCCGTTGGCGGCGTTGTCACGCAGGCGGCGAGGACGAGGGCGAGTGCCAGCCCGATGAGGAGCAGGGCGGGCAGCGCGCCGTGGTTATGGGATGTTTGGATAGCGTTGTGCATGTGTGGCCTCCCCCCGGGGGCTATTGTGTCCCGTCTGAACTAGGTCTGATGTAAGAGACGGCGAAGGATGGCGTGAAGTTCCGTATGGGAGGTTTTGGGCGGCTAGATGGAAGAACGGCTGAGAGGGAGTGATGTCAGGGGTTGGCCGGGAAGAGGCCGAGGGAGAGGGAAGGGAGTGAGCCGGGAGGGATTCGAACCCTCGACACTCGGATCAAAAGTCAGGCCGAAGCCTTTTGCCACGTGTGTCGTCCTGTACCCACTAGCGTCCGTCTATCGCATCGAATCCACGTCGCCAGACTATGCCTTGTGTCCAGGTGTGGCGCGTGGTGGCCGCCTGTACCTCCATATCTAGCGCCATTCTAGCGCCATGCCTTATTGTAGTTTGACCGGTCGGCCTCGGCCGCGACGCAGTCCTAGAAGGCCTCGCGCAAGGTTCACCTTCTCTCGCACAGTGTGCTTGCCCACGCGAACGGTGGGCGTGTACTGCCCCAGTTGAAAACTGAACAACTCCCATGCATCCTCGGGACCGCTATACGATGGTTTGCAGGGATTTTGCTCGCACCAGGTGGTTAATTCAGCCTCCACCGGCCGGAGTAATCTTGAAGTCCGCCGACAGGCCTGGAACGCCTTGCTGAAGGCTTACTGGCTTGCTGTCCGAATCTCGACCGGGGCAGGACATTCCAAAACGCCGCCCCCCTTACGCCCTAGCCACGGCCGCAGCGTAGGATGGGGGGGTCAAAAGGATGTATTGCTCGCAGAATTGATCGCTCATTTCCTAAAAACGCCCCAGTCAGCTATTAGAGTTCCTCTCGTGCTACAGAGACCAGTGGAGGAAACTTGTCTCAACGACTCTAGCCCCCCCCTTCCCAAAAAAAGAAAGAATGTATCGTGCAGGACACCGTCGCCCTTAAGTTGGCAAAGGATGTGGGAGAGTTCTGCCTACTTGCCGCGAAACTGGATAAGAGGACTCGTGCTGTGGAGCCCCTCTTTGCCTTGTAGCGCGTTGCCTACTTGGTCTCGGATTCAAGAGGGAATCATTGGAGCCGAGGGGCTACCTAGACATCCGACTAGCAGGCCGGAAGGGACTCCCTGACGGCGAGAAGTTCAAGGACAAGAGTTTGCAACTCTATATAGGAACGTCCAAGCAGTTTGTCGGCGACGTGCTCCAGAACAGGGTCGCTGAGAAACTTCGTTATTCGTACTTCGAGCATTTCCGTCACAACCCACCAACCAGCGAGGTCCATTCTTGGCAGAACAGCCTTGCTCGCATGTCGCTGGTTTTGCAGTCAGCCGGACTGGACGACAACGGCATAATCCTTGAGTACCTACTTCCCTTGTCGTCAAGACGACTCGACGTAATGCTCACCGGAAAGAACGACAGTGGCAACCCGAATGCCGTTGTTGTTGAACTCAAGCAATGGGGTGAAACCCACCCCAGCAACATTGATGACTGCGTGGCGACCTTTGTGGGTGGGAGACTTCGGGACGTCCTGCATCCTAGTAAGCAGGTAGGACAGTACGCAGAATACCTCTCGGACTGCCACACCGCGTTCGATGCCGATCGTGTGGCTCTAGCAGCCTGTAGCTACCTCCACAACATCCAACAAGCAGACGCAGGTCAATTGTTTGGTGACCAATTCAGAGAGCAGCTAGAGCGTTACCCATTGTTCACCGGCGATCAGGCCGAGGGGCTCCAACAGTTCCTGACGGACAGAGTGGCGGAAGGCGATGGACAAGAAGTGCTATCGACCGTCCTCGAAAGCAAGTACCGCGCCAGCAAAAAGCTCCTCGAACACACAGCGGCAATGATCAAAGGACTCAAGGAGTATGTTTTGCTTGATGAGCAGCTAGTCGTCTTCAACGCGGTCCTCGCCCAAGCGAGACAAGGTTTTGGTGACAAGCGGAAGGCTGTGGTGCTCGTCAAGGGCGGGCCCGGGACCGGGAAGAGCGTCATTGCTTTGAATCTCGTCGGCGAACTATCGCGGCAGGGCTATAACACCCAACATGCCACAGGATCGAAAGCGTTCACGAGCACAGTGAAAAAGACAGTCGGATCTCGGGCGGGCGTCCAATTCCGGTACTTCAACAGCTACTCCGAGGCCGAGTCAAATATTATGGACGTGCTCGTGATGGACGAGGCCCACCGCATTCGAGCCAAAAGTGCTAATAAGTTCATACCAGCCGCCAAGCGCTCGCCTAGGGCCCAGATTGACGAACTACTCCAGGCTGCAAAGGTATCGGTGTTCTTTATTGACGACCTACAGGTCGTGCGTCCAGGCGAGGTCGGTAGTAGCAACATCATCAGGCAGGCCGCGGACCGCAACGGAGCCACGCTCCACGAATTTGAGTTGGAGGCGCAATTCCGTTGCAATGGTTCTGAGGCGTTCATCAACTGGGTGGATAACACCTTGGGAATCCGACGAACGCCCAACGTCATGTGGGACAGTAAGGACCAGTTCGAGTTCCGTATTGTGGACTCAGTAACAGAGATTGACGCGATGATTGGGGCCCGACACCGCAGCGGAGCCTCGGCCCGTCTTGTGGCGGGCTTTTGTTGGAAATGGTCCAACCCTACTGCCGATGGCCAATTGGTCGACGACGTGCACATCGGCACTTGGTCCCGACCCTGGAATGCGAAGCCAGACGCTGGGCGACTAGCAGCTGGCATCCCGAAGTCACTGTTTTGGGCATCTGACCCAAGCGGCATCAATCAAGTTGGCTGTATCTACACAGCACAGGGCTTTGAGTTTGACTACTGTGGAGTGATCTTTGGTAAAGACCTTCGCTATGACCCGACTTCAGGGCGATGGATCGGCGACAGAGCTATTTCCGAGGACGCGGTGGTAAAGCGCAGCGGCAGTCAATTCACCGATCTAGTAAAGCAGACGTACCGCGTTCTACTCACTAGAGGGATGAAGGGCTGTTACGTCTACTTCCAAGACGAGGCCACCCGCAACTTCTTTCGGAGTCGAGTTGAGTAAGTCTTCAGAAGACCCCTCCGTTCAGCGACGGTCGTCAGTGTGGTGTTCTCCGAATGTCGTTCCAAATCATTGTCGTCGGTTGGAGAGCGCTGCTGTACACCCGGAGACTGTACTGCCCCAGCTGAAAACTGGACAACTCCCATGCATGCCAGGAACGGAGATACGATGGCCTGCATGGGCATCGCCGTAGTTCGGGACTTGGGGTATCCTTCCGTCAACATGCGGAGACCCGCGTTGACAAATGGCGTTCTGGCCGCGCTGCTGCTTATCGCGGCCTCGGTGGGTTGCGGCCTTGAACCACTGGCGACTGCTACACCAAATGTTGATAGCACGGTCGGGGCGAACGTGGAGGCCACGGTCGAGGCAGTGGGCCGAGCGTCTGCCGCTCCCACGCCAGCAACACCAACTGCCGAGACCGTAGCGACTGAGGAGCTGTTGGTTCCGTCGGACTCGTCCACAGCGACCCCCACTACTGCCTTGCCTTCTCCAGAACCCAGACAGATACCGCCAACGCCTGAGTCGTCGCTCACTCCTCCGTCTGAGCCACCAGCACCGGCTCCGACACAGGCCATTGAAGACATACTGGTTGGCAACGTTCCGTCGAGGGTGATTGAGGTTATTGACGGGGACACGATTGACGTGGCGCTCGGCCCCGGCGGTGCTGTCGAGCGGATTCGCTTGTTGGGGATTGACACGCCGGAGACATTCTCACTGAACAAGGCGAATGAGTACGGAGACATCACTGATACGGGCTGTCTTGACCGTTGGGGCCAATCAGCTACCGAATACGTGATGGATGTGTTGGAGGGGCGTGTCGTGGACATTGTCTTCGACCAGGGCGACCCCAGGCGAGACGTTTATGGCCGTGTGCTCGCCTACGTGCATGTCGGTGGGCTGGATGTCAACCTTGAACTCGTGCGCCGTGGCTATGCACGGGTCTATGTTGAAGCTGACAGTAACCGGCTGTCGGAGTACCTTCCCGTCGAGCGTCAAGCACGTGAAGCCAGGATGGGCCTGTGGTCGTGTGAGAGCACTACCGCCGACCTCAAGCCCACGCCGACCACGATGCCAGAGCCTACGACCATGCCTATGCCTACCGAGGTAATTGCTTGCGACCTCAGCTATCCCGATGTGTGTATCCCGTCATTCCCACCAGACCTGGACTGTGCCGACGTGCCATATCGAAGGTTCCGGGTGATTGGTCGGGACCCGCATAGTTTCGATGGAAACAACGACGGGATAGGCTGCGAAAGGTAGCGCGAGAGAACGCGTGTACTGCCCCAGTTGAAAGCTGGACACCTCCCATGCATCCTCGGGACCGCGATACGATGGTTTGGCAGGAGGGGCTATGGAGAGTGCAGTGAAGCCTGTTCAAGGAATGCGGGGACGTTGGCCGGCGGAGACGAAGCTGGCACGTCGGTAGACCCCCAACCAGTACACCCTGCTGTGCGCAGGTCAGCCCCGATCTCCTCGAACTGCTCCAGCGCCGCCTGGAGGTCCTTTGGCGGCAGGGCCTCCACCTGAAGAAGGGCCTGAGTGACAATACCGTCCATCACGTCCACATCTGCCTCGGGAAGGCCCTCAAGGACGCCATGCGAAAGGGCCTTGTCCATCGCGTCGTCACACAGGCAGCTGAGTCGCCGCGCCCAAGCCGCTACCAGGTACGCTTTCCAAGCGCGGACGACACCGTCCGTATCCTGGAGTTGGCCAAGGACACCGACTATCACGCCGCATTCCATCTAATCGCTGTCACCGGCCTTCGGCGTGGCGAAGCCATCGCACTGAAATGGGAGAACGTTGACCTCATGCGCGGTGTCCTGTCCGTGACGGAGACCGCCCAAAGGCTGAAGAACAAGGGAGTGGTGTTCACGCCTCCCAAGTCGGCGGCAGGGCTGCGCGGCGTAGCCCTTGACCAAGAGACGGTGGCTCTACTCCGAGAGCACCAGGGGCGCCAGATGCTCTACGCGGTGGAGCATGAGGATGTTTATCGGGATAACGGGCTTGTGTTCCCTGGACCGTCAGGCGCTCCGCTTGACCCCTCGGTGCTGACGCGGACGTTCGAGAAGCTAGTGAAGAAGGCCGGAGTCAAGGGCCTTCGCCTGCACGACCTACGCCACGGCCACGCGGCGGGGCTGATAAGGGCCGGGACGCACCCGCGAGTGGTTCAGGACCGGCTCGGCCACGCTAACGCGGCCTTCACCATGCAGGTGTATGGGCATGTAGCGGCGGACCTACAGGCTCAGGCGGCAACGGCCTTCGCTGACCTCATGCGGAAGCACCGCACCTGAAGCCATTGGCGGCAAAATGGCGGCAACTGGGGGCCTTAGCTCGGAAGAGCTGGCCTTTGGCTCTGCCCATAGGCCCGTCTATGATGCGATGAAATGGAGTGAGCCGGGAGGGATTCGAACCCTCGACACTCGGATTAAAAGTCCGATGCTCTACCAACTGAGCTACCGGCCCCTGGCTTGATACCCCTCATCCTACGGCCCTTCGGCTGAAGGGCCGTAGGCCTCTCCCTCAAGGGGAGAGGAGGAGAATACACCCTCAGCCCTTCGACAGGCTCAGGGCAGGCTCTCGTCCTTCCCGCCACGGCGGGAAGGACAGGCCGCTCCCATCGAGGGAGAGGGCATGAGCGACACCCCTTTCCTTCGGCTGCGCTCAGGACAGGCTCTTAGTCCTCCCCCTCAAGGGGGAGGACTGACGCCGCCCCCCCCGCCCTCCGCCGCAACGCGTGGCGCTCGTTAGCTATTGTAGGGCGGGGAGGTCAGTGTAGCAATTCCCAGAGGTTGTGGGCGGGCCAGTAGCTGAGCCAGGAGCGGCCGACGATGTTGTCGCGGGGGACGAGTCCCCAGTTGCGGGAGTCGTCGGAGGCGCGGCGGTTGTCGCCGAGGACGAAGTAGCTGTTGGTCTGGACGGTGACGGGCCGCATGAAGCCCTCGTCGCGGTCCTGGAGATAGGGTTCGTCGAGTTCCTGTCCGTTGAGGTACACGATGCCGCGGCGTATCTCGATGACGTCGCCCGGCTCGCCGATGACGCGCTTGACGAAGTTGCGGGATGGGTCGAGGGGGAAGCGGAAGATGATGACCTCGCCGCGGTGGGGTGGATGGCCCGGCCAGACGGGGCTGTCGCGCTGTTCGTCGAGGAAGGGGAGGGCCTTGGTCACGGCAGGCTCGGTGACGTGCCAGTACACCATCTTGTTGACGAGGAGGTACTCGCCCTCCTGGAAGGTGGGCACCATGCTGTGGCCCTCCACCCGGTACGGCTGCACGCTGAATTGCAGCACGAGGTAGATGATGAGCGCCAACAGGACGGTCTCGAATAACTCGCGGACGAACTCGCGCATGTCCACCCATTATAGCCTCACGAGGCCATGGGTGAGTGTTGGTCGCCGGCGGCGAGAAAGTGGGCGGGTTCGCGGGGCGCGTACCCAGCAGCGGGCGCGGCGGGCAGGCGGACGGTGACAACGGTGCCGTTGCCGACATGGCTGGAGACTTCGATGCGGCCCTGGTGAAGATCCACGATCTGCTTGACGATGGCGAGTCCGAGGCCAGCGCCCTTGGTGCTGGCGCCGGTGCGGTCGTCAGCGGTGTAGAAGGGCTCCATGATGTGGGGGAGGTGCTGAGGGGCGATGCCGGTGCCGCGGTCGTGGACGGCGACGAAGGCCGAGCCGCCATCCTGGGTCACGCTGACGGTGATAGTCTGGCCGGCGGCGGTGAACTTGATGGCGTTCTCGATGATGTTGACGAGCATCTGCTTGAGGAGGTCGTAGTCGCCGGAGACGAAGACGGGTTTGAGAGCGGTGAACTCGAGCTCGCTGTCTTCGTTCACGGAGAGGAGGTCGCCGACGACCTCTTCGGTGAGGGCGCGAAGGTCCACGCGGCCGGCGGCGAGGACGGGCTTGGTGTCGAGTTGGGCGTTGAGGAGGAGGTTGTTGGTGAGGCGGACGAGGCGGCCGACCTCTTTGGACATGCGTTGGAGGCTCTGGCGCTCGTCGGCGCTGAGGCCGGTGCGCATGAGGAGGACGTCTATCTGGCCGTTGAGGACAGTGAGGGGCGTGCGGAGCTCGTGGGAGACCTTGGCGACGAACATCTGGTTCTGCTTGAAGGCGCCGTCGAGACGCTGCCACATGGAGTTGAGGCTGTCGGCGAGCTTCTGGAGCTCGGGGGGACGCGGCTCGCTGGGGAGGCCGGTCTGAAGGTCGCCGGTCTCGATGTCGCGGACGCGGCGGAGGATGCGGTCGAGTGGGGCGAAGCCCCTGCCGAAGAGGAAGAAGCCGACGGCGAGGGCGAGGACGCTGCCGACGACGGCGATGATGATGGTGTAGCGCCACAGTACCTGTTGGGCCGAGGTTATCTGGGCGAGGCTTTCGCCGGTCTGGATGGTGGCCAGGGGGTTGAAGGTTTCCGGGTCGAGGATGGCGACGGTATAGACGCGCAGGGCCTCGACGCCGCGGAGGTTGACGACACCGAAGGTCCCGCGGTCAACGCCGGCTTCGTCGGCCAGATTGTTGAGCTCGGGGATGACGGCCTCGGGGATCTCGCCGAAACGGGAGACGGCTGTGCGGTCGGGGCCGTAGATGCGGAGGAAGAGGGGGATGTCGTAGAACTCCTGCTCGGTGAGGAACTCGATCTCGTCGTCGAAGGTGCCGCGTTCGATGCTGAGGCTGTTGGTGAGGATGGCGGAGATGACTTCGCCGGTGCGGGTCTGGAGGGAGTCGTCGAGGCCGGAGCGGAGGGTGACGAGAAGGACCTGCTGGGCGACGAAGGCGAGAGCGAAGATGAGGGCTGGGATGGCGACGGCGTACCAGAGGGTGATGCGGCCCCGGAGGGATATCCTCATGGCTCTTCCCTCAGGACGTAGCCGAAGCCGCGGAGGGCGCGGATGAGGTCGGGCTCGCCTTCGGCGTTGAGCTTCTTGCGCAGGTAAGCGATATAGACCTTGACCGGGTCAGCCTCGCCCTCGAAGTCGTAGCCCCAGACCTTCTGGAGGATGGACTCGCGGTTGAGGGGTCGACCGGCGTTGACGGCGAGAAGTTTGAGGAGCTCGAACTCGCGGTTGGTGAGCTCGATATCGCGGCCGGCGCGGCGGACGGTGCGGCGGACGGTATCAACCTCGAGGTCGGCGACGCGGACGAGTACACCGTCGCCGCCTCCACGGCGGCGGAGGACGGAGCGGATGCGGGCCAGGAGCTCCTCGAAAGCGAAGGGTTTGGGGAGGTAGTCGTCGGCGCCGGCTTCGAGGCCGCGGACCCGGTCGCCGACCTGGTGCCGGGCGGTGAGGATGATGATGGCGACGTCGCCGTGGGCGCGGAGCTGACGGCAGATCTCGAGGCCGTCGGTGTCGGGGAGCATGAGGTCGAGAACGACGAGGTCGGGCGGGCGCTGGAGGGCGGCGGCGAGGCCGTCGGCGCCGGTGGCGGCGACCTGGACTTCGAAGCCGCGCTGAGCGAGGCCGCGACGGACGAAGTCGGCGATGCTGCTTTCGTCTTCTATGACCAGGACCCTGGTCGCGAGCATGCGAGGCACCTCACCGCGCCCGTGTGTTCACCCGCACCGGATTTGCACGAAAAGCCCCATTTCGCGGTAGTCGTAGAGAATCACCCCCACCTTGTTCCTCCCCCCTCAAGGGGGAGGAGAGTGAAAGGGCAGTTCTCATCTGGCAAGACATAGGTTGTTGTGCAAGGCCCGTACCGATGACAACGGGTAAATCATTGTACTGTTTTTGCCCGCCGCTGTGCGGAGGAAAGGCGGCGGGCAGGGTGGCTACAACCATTTTCTAACCGTGGAACGACCTGAGGTTAACCCTGTGGTGGTAGATTGGAGCATCGGAACCGAGCAAGCGGTGTGCCCTCGGCGGGTTCGACGTATCCCGATCTGATACGTGATAGAGGTGGTAACCGTGATGGAACAACTCTTCTTTTGGCGGGGGTTCAGCGGCACAGGCGTCCCTCCCGATGTGGCGCGGACGCTGGAGGGGCATTTCGGGGTGCCGCCGGAGGCCATCGGCCGGCTCCAGTGCTACCAGAAGCGTGGGACGTATGTGCGGCAGCCAGTGCGGTACATCAGGGTGTTCGACCCCAGCAGGGTCGGCGACGAGGCGAGGCCGGCGCGGAAGTACGACGATTTGGACAAGCAGCATGACGCCGTGCTCTTCGAGGGACACGGCGACAAGGCAGGGTCCATCTATCTGATAGACCGTCGTGCCACGGTCGGGTTCGAGGTTCCCGCGATGGCCGCGACAGTAAGGAGCTAACCCCTCTCTTCTGTTTCTCCTACCTCCCACTCCCCCCCCGTCTGATGCCCCCTTGTACCAGGCCAAGGGGGCATCTTTTTTGCGCCCGTATCCGGTTCTCCGCTCCGCAATGCTGATGCTATAGTGGAGCGGTATGCAAGCGGACGAACTGGAACTGGTGCAGCGCAGCCAGCAGGGAGACATGGCTGCGTTCAACGTCATTGTGGAGCGATATCAGGCCCACGTGTTCAACGTAGCGGCGCGCATCCTGGGGAACGCGGCGTCGGCGGAGGACGTGGCGCAGGAGACGTTCATTTCGGCGTTCCGGCACATCTCCTCGTTCCGGAGTGAGAACCTGCGAGCGTGGCTGCTGCGGATAGCGTCGAATCTTTGCTACGACGCGCTGCGGTCGGCAAAGCGTAGGCCGGAGTCGTCGCTGGATGCGGCGATGGAGTCGAACCCGGGGTTCGGGGTGCCCGCGCCGGAGGCGCAGAACCCTGAGCAGATGGCGCTAGGGACGGAGTTGCGGGACGAGATACAGAAGGCGGTGCTGACGCTGCCGGAGGACCAGCGGGCGACGCTGGTGCTTGTGGATATCGAGGGGTTGGACTACGCGGAGGCGGCGGAGTCGCTGGGGGTGTCGGTCGGGACCATCAAGTCGCGGCTGTTCCGGGCGCGGGAGAAGGTGCGGGCGTATATGTTGAAGCGGCCGGAACTTTTGCCGTCCAGTTTCGTCAAGTAGGTGAGGGATCCGTTTGGGTTTTGGGTGAGGAAAAAGGGCAGGGGCAGGGTGAGACCCTGCATCCTGAGCAGACGCCAAGATAGGTCGAAGAGAGGGTAAAGAGAGGTCCCCAAGGGATGGACAGGCAAGGGTTGCAAAGGACGGAGACGGGTTGCTAGGGATCCGGTTGACAAGTCATAGCCGGGTGCGGGAGCTGCTTTCGGGGTACGTGGACGGGCAGGTGAGCCCGCCGGAGCGTGCTCGTGTGGAGGGGCACCTGGCAAGCTGCGAGCGGTGCGGCACGGAGGTGGAGTCGCTGCGGGCGACGGTATCGCTGCTGCGGGCGTTGCCGCGCCTGGAGACGAAGCGGTCGTTCAAGCTTTCCGCAGCGCCTTCGGCTACGAAGTCGCCGAGTTGGTGGTACGGTTCGCCGGCGCTGCTGGCTGGCCTGCGCGTGGCCGCGCCTGCGGTAGCGGTGCTGCTGGTCGCGTTGGTTGTGGCGGACGCGCTGAATGTGGGGACGCGGCAGGCGGCGCCGTCGGAGGCGCTGGCGCCGCAAGTGGAGGTGGTGCGGGAGGCGCAGGCGGAACGCGTAGCCGAGGCGCCGGTCGAGAAGGCCGTGGTAGTGGAAATGGAAGGCGTCGAAGAGGCGCCGAAGGAGGTCGTCGAGCAGGCGGTTGCGGAGGCGACGCCTGAGGTGGCGATGGCGCAGGCGGCTGAGGCGGTGGTTGAGCCGACGATAGAGACTGCCCAATCGAAGGCGCTCGTCGTGGAGACGGCGGTGGAGCCGACGCAGGAGCCTCAGCAAGAGGCGGCGCGGGCGATGGCGGCAGAGGCGACGCCTGAGGTGGCGATGGCGCAGGCGGCTGAGGCGGTGGTTGAGCCGACGATAGAGACTGCCCAATCGAAGGCGCTCGTGGTGGAGACGGCGGTGGAGCCGACGCAGGAACCTCAGCAAGAGGCGGCGCGGGCGATGGCGGCCGAGGCGACGGACTCCAACGGCGTCTCTGGAACGCCTGAGTTGATCAGCGAGCAAGCCATAGAAGCAACGCCGACTCCGGAGGGACCGTTGCCCACACCGGAGCCGAAGAAGAAGGGTGCAGTGACGCCGACGCCTGGTCCGGACCTGGTCATGCCGGCGGCGGTGTCTCCGGAGCAGGAGCCCGCAGATGCAGGCGTGGCGGCGGAGGATGCCACGGCGACACAGGCGCCCACGCCGGTGACGCCCGAAGCGGAGGCCGTGGCTGCCTTAGAGGAACTGACGGCGACGCCTGAGCCTGAGAGAGAGATGACGCTGGCCCGCGAGGCGGTGGAGGCCAGAACGCCGTCGCCGGAGGAGGCGGCACTGGCACAGGAGGAGCAGCGGCAGGAGGCTATCGTGATAGCGGAGGCGGAGGTGGCCCTGGCAGCGTCGCAGGCGGCGGAGTCGGCGGTTGAGCCCGAACAGGCCGAGGAGACGAGTGGGTTCCCGTATCTGCCACTAGAGATAGCGGCCGCGGCTGCGCTGGCCGCCCTGGCTGCAGCTATGCTGCTTGTGCGGCGTAGCCGGAAGACCTCTTTCTGGTAGAAAGAGGTCTTCCGCACCTCTCCAGAGAGGTTTGGGGCATGGGCCGCCGGTGGGGGCTTGTCTCCCACCGGCGGGCCATGTTTCAGGCCATCTTGAGCAGGTTTGGAAACATCTCCCACCTGAAGAAAGTCCTCCGTCCTCGCCGAACGGGAAGCGAGCGGTGTTCACAGGGTGTTCATGTAGCGATATAGCTTTTCTCACGGAAACCGCACTTGTCCCGGGTATGATGGAACTAACGCGCGGATGTGGACGTTTCATCATTAGCATGGCACTAAAAAGGGCGATGAGAAGGGCGATAGCCCGGCCGCATCGAGAAGGAGAGAAGAAACCATGAAGGCGTATAGGATGAAGTTGGTGTTGGGAACGGTGGCTCTGGCCACGGTCGCGATGGTGGCGGTGGCATGCACGAAGGACGCGGCGTCGCCAGTCAACGGCAATACGACGGTGGCTGGGACGTCTCAGAGCGTGGAGACTTCGCAGAAGGTGGACATGGCGGCGCTGACTGAGGCGGCAAAGGCCGCGGGCGCCGAGGCGGCGCGGTCGCTGGCGGGGGTCCAGGCGGCGCAGGTATACGACTCGGCCCAGAGCGGCATCTGGGTGACGGGGCAGGGCTCTATCACTCTGGAGCCAGACCTGGCGGTATTGAACCTGGGTGTTGAGACAACCGGGGCCACAGTGGCGGAAGCGCGCAACGAAGCCGCAGCCGCGATGGACGCGGTGGTCCGGTCGCTGAAGGCGCGCGGCGTGGCGGACAAGGACATCCAGACGACCTCGTTCAACATCTACCCGCAGTACGAGTACATCGAGGTGGTGGAGGACGGGATACGCAGGGGCAAGCAGGTGCTGCGCGGGTACGCGGTGAGCAATTCGGCGAGCGTTAGGATCCGCGACCTGGGCAACGTCGGCCCCACCCTTGACGACGCGGCCGAGGCGGGCGGCGATGCGGTGCGCATCAATGGCATCGGGTTCACGGTGGACAACCCGAAGCCGTTCGAGACGCAGTTGCGCGAGGCCGCGACGAAGGACGCGCTGGCGAAGGCGCAACAGTACGCCAGCCTGACCGGCGTGAGTCTCGGCAAGCTGCAGTACATCGTGGAACTGGGCGGCGCCAGCCCGCTGATCTATGAGAAGGCGGTGGCCTCGATGGCTAGGGCAGCGGATGCCTTCGTGGAGACGCCGGTCAGCGGCGGCACGACGGAACTGACCCTGAGCGTCCAGGCGGTCTTCGCCATCCAGTAGAGCACGACGACGACGCGGGGAGACTTCTTCTAGGCAGAAGAGGTTCCAGTTCGACATCTGGGGCGTCGCGGTGAACACGGCGGCGCGGATGGAGGCGCACGGGGATCCGGGGAGGATACAGGTCTCTCGGGCGACCTACGAGTTCATCAAGGACGAGTTCGCGTGCGCGCCCAGGGGCGTCATCGGGTGAAGGGCAAGGGGATGATGGAGACGTGGTGGCTTGAGGGGGTGCTATAGGGAGGTATGGCTAAGAGACCAAGAGGACGAGGTAGGCCCAGAGAGGGAAGCCTCCAAGCAGGTCGAGGAGCAGGCCATTGCGGACCATGTGGAGGAGACGGACGTGGCCGGTGCCATAGATGAGGGCGTTGAGCGGGGTGGAGACAGGAAACACAAAACCCATGCTGGCGCCCATCGTCGCTCCCAGGGCAGGGATGAACGGTGCGACGCCGGCGGACCTGGCGAGGCTGATGATGACAGGGACGGCGATGCTGGCTGAGGGGGTGTTGGAGGCAGTTTCGCTGGCGACGCTGGCGGCGGCGATGCGACGGTCGAGGCCATGGAGGGCCATGGCGCGGGCGAGGACGAAGCTTCCGATGAAGAGGAAGATGATGTCGCTGCCAAAGGTGAGAAGAGCCTGGTCGGTTTCGGCTATGCCGAGGATGACGGCCAGGACAACGCCGGTGATAGGGCAGTGTCCGCGAGGGGAAGGGCCTCGGTGACCCAGTACACGAAGACGAGGGCGAGCACGGCCGCCAGGAGGCGGGCGTCGCGCTCCAGCGTCGGCATGGGCGCGAGCCAGACTGCGAGGGCGGCGACAGGACCGATGAGGAGGCCGAGTGTGCGGGATGGTTGCCGAAACGCAGGCGCGCCCGGCTTGCTCCAGGGGAGGCTGAAGCGCCGCATCTCGGCCTAGCCCTGGGCTGACGGGTAACGGCTGGTCACGGGTTCGTCCGCTGGGCAGCTACTGCAGCGTCAGCCGTTCGGGTTTGATGTGGACATCTTCGTAGAGGTTGCCGGTGCCGTCGGCGCTGAGCGCGGGGAAGACGTAGCGGGTGGGGAAGGAGTCGTGGCAGGTGTATCGCTTGCCGTCTGAGCCGTCCTTGCCGATCTCGACGATGGTGAGGTCGAAGCGGTGGGCCTTGCCGGCGGCGGCTTCGTTGATGAACTGGACGAGCGACTTGCGGCCGGCGGTGATGGGGCCGCGGAGGGTTATCTCCTCAACGAACTTGTAGGGGGAGCCGCCGGTGCAGGTCTCCCAGGCGCTGTCCGAGTCCGTGCCGCTGCCGCCTGCCCCTCTTATCTCAATGCGAAAGCCCCTGAGGCGAAGGAACTGGTCGCGGTTCTGCGTGGTCATGCGTGTGTCTCCTGTCCCAGATTGCGCCTAGGCCAATTCAACGCGGCCCATCTTGCACACGATGGTCTCGACGGCGACTGTGGAGGACGGGCTGTAGTCGCCGGGGTCGTACCTGATGGGGAAGCACTCCATGAGGTTGTAGCGGCGCACATCGGCGCCCGCGCGGTCTTTGATGATGACCGCGATGTTCTTGCAGACGTTCTTGCCGACGGAGGCGTCCTGGAGCCACTAGAGGAGCTCTTTGCTGTTTTTCCCCACGCGGCTCCTGAAGGTGGCATTGCTGTAGTGGGCGTCGCCTGGGGCGTATTGGCGGTAGTCCCAGTCGGCGCCGGTGGTCATCTCGCGGACGTCTATGGTGAGGTCTTCGACGTGGATGGAGTCTATGTTGGCGCTGGTCTCGGGGAGGCCTTCGATATCCACCTCAAAGGCGAGGTTGGCGCGGCGCTGCTGTGCAGCGGGTTTGGCGGGTGCTGGGGCATCCTGCGGGGCCTCGGCGAAGGCGGCGCCGGCCATGGCGCCGTACTTGAGGAAGTCGCGGCGGCTGACGCCGGATGGGGCCGCGTCGTTGGTCTTGGTCGTGGACTTGGACTTGGACCTCTTTGCCATGTGTGGTCAGGCTCCTTTAATGCCGTACGCATCACCGGTGGCGGTCAGTGGCGCGGTTTGCCCTTGAGTTGCTCCTGGGCGGGCGAGAACTCTTTAAAGACGGCGTTCATGACGGCGCGCACGGGGGTGCCGTCGTCCAGGAAGAGGGTGAACCGGAGGGAGAAGCTCTCGAGGACGCACTTGAACGCGAGGCTGGTCCCCCAGGTCACGAGGACAGTGGGAGGGCGGTGGAGTTCCTGGCTCACGAGGGCGAGCTTTTCGATCTTGTCGGTGGGTTCGCGGACATCGGTACGCTGCTCGTACGTGTCGAAGAACAGCTCCATCTGAAGGCGGAAGGGTTCGCCGGAGGTGAACTCAAGTTTGGGGGAGTCGCTGGCGACGTCGCGGTTCTTCCAAGGCGTGGCCTTGGTGATGGTGTACTCCCTTGGATTGAGCATGACCTGGACGGTGGAGGGGTTTATCAGGGAGGGCACGTCGCCATCGGGGAGGTGGAATATGAGGGGGATGGGTTTGGCGGCGTCCTGCGGCTCGGCGGCCTAGGCAGCGCCGAAGGGGAAGAGGGCTGAGATGGTGAAAACGAAGACGATGAGCGCCGCAAGCAGGGCGGGCCGTTTCATGACATGACTCCTAACTTGCAGGGTAGGCGCCCTGGGTGCGAAAAGACAGGTACGGGCGCAGGCTAGGGCCATCGCAGTCTTTGGCTTCTCGTGGGGTCAATATGTCTGCCCGGCTGGGCAGCAGCGCCGCGGGTTTCCACACACCAGCGCGGCGCCGGGTTCCTCTACGGGCAGCCGGAGTTGTTGACAGTACCGTCTGGCATGACGGTATTGCAGAAGATGGTGCCGTCGAGGAGGGCGTCCTCCATGTCCACGAAGGTGAGATTGGCGCCGGTGAGGTCGGCCCCGCGGAGGTCGGCTTTGTACATGGTGCCATCGCGGAGCTTGATGTTGACGAGCTTGGCGTCGCGGAGGTCGGCTTCGGTGAAGTCGGCGTTGACGAGGTTGGCGTCGGTGAAGTTGACACCTCGGAAGTGGACGCCGGTCAGGTCGGCGTAGGCGGCGCGCGACCAAGCGTTGGCTCTGGCGGGGCTGAGGTCCACGCCGGAGAGGTCGGCGCCCTCGCAGTCAGCGCCTGGGCCGAGGATGCAGTCGCCAATCTGGTTGGGCAGGGGCGAGACGTTGACGGTGCCTGCCTTGTGAAGGGGAGTGCCTTCGGCGTTGACGGCCTCGCGTAGCGAGGAGGTGGGTGCGGCGCTTGGCGTGTTCTTCTGCTCGGGGGCAGTGGTCGGGGCCGCAGCGGCTGGCTGGCTGGACGGCTCTTCGATCGCGCCGCCTCCGCAGGCGGCTGCCAGTAGCGGGGCAAGGGCCGCGAGGGCTAGGAGCATCAGAGCGCGGACGGGCGCACCGCAAATGGCCTGACTAACACGTAGCAACATGGCTGCGCCTCCTCTCAGCGGGCCCTATTATAAGTCAGGGCAGGGGTATGCTGGGTAGTGCGCAGAGGACAGAGGGTAGAGGGTGAAGTCCAGACACCCCTCACCCTATGACCGCGCCGGACGCGGTCATGAGCCTCTCCCTCAAGGGAAGAGGAGGACAGCGTGTTCTCCTGGCTAGGCCTGGTGCCGCAGTACAGGGCGGCTGGTATGATGGTGCCCTCGAACGGAGTCGGCGAATGAAGTATCGGGGCCTCGTCTGGTTTTTAATGGCCGCTGCCGCGGCAGCGGCGGCCTGCGGTGGGGCCGGGCAGACGCAGACTACAGGGCCGCTGTTTGCGACGCTGGAGGAGGAGACGAGCGTGCCCGTTGGGTATGACGCGTCGCCGCCGGTGGAGGCGCCCGCGCGGCCGGACGGGGCGCTGGGGTTCTCGCACTACGTGTTCGAGAGGTTGGAAGGCGTGGTGGAGACGACTTTGGTGGAGGGGCCGCGGGAGGGGCAGGTGCGGTCGTCGTTATCGTACGCCGACCTGGCGCGGCTGTACGAGGGGGGCGGGCTGGCGCCAGCCGAGATGGGGATGTCGCGGGAGGAGCTGGGGAGACTGCTGGGCCAGCTGCACGCGCTGCGGCGGGCGATGGCGGAGTTCAGGGATATCGAGACGGCAAAGTCGCTGGGGTACGTGCAGACGGGCGGCGAGGTGCCGAACATGGGCATCCACCTGGCGAGCCCGGCGCGCATCCGGGACGGGAAGTTCGACCCGTCGAGGCCGGAGATGCTGCTGTTCGGACGGGACGGCGACGGCGGCTGGAAGCTGGTGGGGGCGAGCTTCATCCTGCCGACGCGGCTGGCGGGGTACGACCACCCCGAGGGGTTCACGGGGCCGCTGGACAACTGGCATGTGCACTACAACCAGTGCAACACGGAGAAGGGGACGTTCTCGGCGACGCGGGAGGAGTGCGAGGCGCACGGCGGCGAGTGGAGTTTCTCGTTCGGGTGGATGCTGCACGCGTATGTGGAGGTGGATAACCCGCTGGGCGTGTTCAGTATGTGGAACCCGAACGTGGCGCCGGTGGTGCCCGCGGAGGTGGTGCGGGAGACGCGGACGCAAGGGTACCCGGAGGAGCAGGAAGAGGCGGCGGAAGGACACGCGCTGTTCGGGTTCATGTGCACGCTGCAGCCGTAGCCCTCATCCCCCCCCCCCCCGATTCGCCGACGGCTCATCGGGCTCCTTCGCTGCGCTCAAGGACAAGCTCTCTCCCGTGCGCGGGCGAGGGAGGCGTATCACCCTCACCTCTATGGCCCGCCTACGGCGGGCCATAGGTCCTCCCCCCTCAAGGGGGAGGAGGAAAGGCGGCCCCGCCCCGAGATGCTTCGCCTGCGGCTCCAGCATGACAGTGAGAGGGACACACCTCACCCTTGGAGGGCATGCATAGGGTACGCGCGAAGGCCTCCCTCAAGGGGAGAGGAGGAAGAAAGGGGGCTGTGCTAGAATGCCGGACTATCTGAACTGGATGGAGGAAAGATGGTCCTGAGCGACCGGACAATCAAGGAGGAACTTGCCAAGGGGCACATCGTCATCGAGCCGCTGGGCGAGGGGTGCGTGCAGCCTGCCAGCGTTGACCTGCATCTTGACCGCAAGATACTGGTGTTCCGCAACTCGCGGAGACCGTACATAGACGTTCGCCAGGATATGACCGACTTGATGGACATGGAGGAGATCGGGGACGACCAGCCATTCATGCTGCACCCCGGGGAGTTCGTGCTGGCGAGCACACTGGAGAACATCGGGGTGCCGGACAACCTGGTGGCGCGGCTAGAGGGGAAGAGCTCGCTTGGGCGGATCGGGCTGCTCATCCACTCGACGGCGGGATATGTGGACCCCGGCTGGAAGGGGCATCTGACGCTGGAGCTGAGCAACGTGGCGCGGCTGCCGGTGACGCTGTACTACGGGATGGCCATCGGGCAGATCTCGTTCCTGCGGCTGACGGCGCCGGCGGAGAATGTGTATGGCTCGGCGAAACTGAAGAGCAAGTACCAGGGACAGACCCAGCCGACGGCGAGCCGCTTCCATCAGAACTTTTCCAAGCGCAACCGGTGAACGAGTGAGGGAACTTCTTCTGGCCAGAAGAAGTTCCCTCACGCCCCTTCAAGGTAACAGTTTCTCACTCCCTTTGGGTGTCCAAGTCAAAGGTTTGGACGAATGGATGGAGAGACTCGCTCGCGCGGCGTGAGGGGCCTTTGGCTGGACGGCCGGGACTTCGTTTGGACGGGGAGATGGAGAAGGCTGGATGCATACCGCGAACACGGGGATGGGTTTCTACTGGCAGCCTGACGACGCGCCACTCTTCTCAACGACAGTTAGCTTGGCCTATCCTCCCTGTCCCATTCTCAAGCAGACACGACATGACGCTAAACACTTCATCTCGACACATCCGACTGAGGCCGAAATATCATGTGCCTGCCTTGCGTCGTCTCCGATGGTTCCTCCAAGTGTTCCTGATATGAAGCTGAATCAATTGTTCGCCGAGTTCCGTTGGCGTTCCGTTTCGGCCCCGGATCTCCTGCTTGGCGTAGCGACCGAATTGCAGCATGAAGCGGAGCACCCGTGGCTCGTAGCTCCATCGAAGGCGGTTACATTCCGCACAAATCGGCAAGCAGTTTTCTACGGAGCATTGCCCGCCGAGGCGATAGGGTTGTATGTGGCCAATCTGCCAACCGTCGCCTAGAGCCTCTCCGCACATGTGGCAGTTGTCTGCCGTCTTCTTCGCCACCTCGCCCCGTGGAACGTACTGCCTCCCTAGTTTCACAGGAGGTCGGGGGGGGAGCCTTGCGAGCGATATCTTGTAGCTGGTCACGAATACGCCGTGCATGCGCTCTGTACGCCTTGATCGGTTTCTTCACGTTGAACCTCCTCCCGGCCAAGCGGTAACGTCTGGGCTCAGCCCACTGCAACCGCTTGTCGCTGTGTCCCAGGTGAGATTTGGAGAGGTAGCATTGTATGGTGGGGCTATCGAGCTAGATCTGTTCTAGAATCGCAGGTGAGCGCTATCGGTTATCCCAACGCTTCATCCACTCGATGAAT
>Ga0194132_10005684_pt1 | contig 19972 bp, 5 predicted proteins | sample TA2KigOf80mmetaG_FD_148612 | JGI IMG/M metagenome (GOLD analysis project Ga0194132, IMG submission 148612) | Freshwater microbial communities from Lake Tanganyika, Tanzania - TA2015054 Kigoma Offshore 80m | ecosystem: Environmental > Aquatic > Freshwater > Lake | place: Tanzania: Lake Tanganyika... | reverse complement strand
TTAATTGCGGTACTCCTATCTTTTTCAGTCCACTCGGTTTTAGCTTTTTTGAGTTTAGTTTCCGCTTTATTTTTACTCTTAAGAGCTTCTGCAAGCCCTTTATTCTTTGAATCTGAGAATATTTTTTCAGAAAGATTGTAGGCGTTTTCTAGGGCTGCGTACTGTTCTTTTAGTTGTTTCACCCCTACGCTGTTTCCCTCACTTGCCTCTCGTATGGCTATTTGGGCTTTCGTATTCATTAGCATCTTTTCCATACCGCGTTTAGGGATGCCAACTGCAGCCCAGATTGTAAACGCATCTACTTTCTGTAACAATGCGGCAATTTCTAAGTTTTGTATATCTGGGTCGTCGCCGCCGAAAATTCGATCTGTTATCTTGCCGAGTGTGGTTTGTCGTTTAGGTATATCTAGAGGGTCTAGTGCTGGATCTTTTTTGGCCCAATCAAGGGATGGTATTTCGAATTTTGTTAACCTAACAACATTAAACGCTTTGCCAGTATCATACAAAACTTTGCGAATAACTTCATCATCACCCGGCTTAAACTGTCCTATAAGCCTATCCGATACAAGGTATATCTGTTTTCCTTCCTCAGTAGGTGGTTTTATTGAACTTGCTTTTTTCTGTAATTCTTCTACATCTTTTTTCAAGTCAATAACATCTCTGTATGCATCTTTAATCTCGATATCGCCAACTAGGCGTCTGACGTATGCGTTCATGATAGATTCGTTTTGTGGGCCCCTACTACCGAGTTTTTTATCAAGAGCCAAAATCTTTTCGTCGAGTTTTGTTATTTTGTTAATTATATTTTCTGCCGGTAAGTAATCCTTCCTATCCTGGATCACTAGGTCTGTTAGTGTGGTAATCTCATCTAGTTGGTGAACGAAGTCAGGTGATACGATTCTAAAGTATGCATTGAAATCTCTAGCTAGACCCACGCTGACCGATTCAATGGGCATTGGTACTCTAGAGGTGAACCCATATGCAAATCTCTTAATTAAATTAACCTGCTCATTACCCGCTACCTGCGGGTCGGATGACATATCAGTGATCTTTTTTGCTTTTGCTACCTCGTCTCCAAGTCTTCCTGCCTCGGGAGGGAACGACCCAGACTGGTCCTCTTGCCACTTTTTCAGTTTCAAGTCCTGTAATTCTTCGAATTGATTCCATGTTAACTTTGAACTTATAAGATTATCAATTATTTTGATCGTTGCGCCCCCGCCAATGAGTTTGTAATATTTTTTCTGTGCCCCTAATAATTTTAATTTATTATCTGCTATTTCCTTGGCTTTTCTTAGGTTAAACGCATGTTCTGTCATGGGTATTTTTCCTCCCTCATCGTAGAAAGCTGTCGTTCTCTGCAATTGAGTTATCTTTTTCTGTATCTCTCTCATTTCCATTACTACACCCTGTATTGAATTTGTACTTGGAATTTCGAGGTCAAACAGTTCAGACATTCCGCGATAATCCTCTAGAAATACACTGCTTCCAATATTCCCACCTTTCACAGAAAGGAAGTCGTTGTCGTCGAGTGTCTCTTTTAGTTTTCCACCTTCTTTTATCCTCTTTATTTGAGATTTAGCGTAAGTCTGTGCTTTGTTATAAGAATCCTGAATACTGTGAAAAGTGACTCTATCAATATTTAGTTCATTACCAGTGAAATTTAACACACGGTCTAATTCAAGTATTTTTTGTCTTGTTTGTTGTTCGGCTGTCACATCACCACTGGATTTAAAATTTTTATATTTAGTGAGCATATCATCTAATTCCTCTACTATGTAATTTTGTGCGAGTTGCCTAAAGTATCGTTGCGAGAGTTTTCTGTCTATATTCTCAATATTGTTTTTAATTCCTGCGGTCTGTATGGTTTGTGGGGGGATGAACTCATCTATGGCATTCAAATCTATTTCACTTAGATCTTCCCTCTTTGTTATTGCTTTCTTGATGATGTCAGAGTCGGCTTTTCTTATCTGGGGGTGGTCACCCAAAAATATCCGCAACTCTTCTACAGTTAAATTACTAGCTTTAGCGACTTCACCATCTGAGAGTTTACTATTATATCTGGTAAACACATTTACCGCGCTCATTAACTCCGAATATCCTGTTGGCTCTATGCCAAGTAATTGATTTTCTAGGTTAGCCTTTTCTTTTATCATACTCAACAGTAACAATCTAGCATCTGTCATCTCGGGCTCTGGCTTAAAGAAAGTCGTGGCATCAACCTTGCGGGTTTTAAGTTCCAAAGCCTCAGACTCTAGATTCTCTTTTTGAATTTTAGCTTTGTTGGTCTTATCGCCTAAATCATCAAAGTCCTTCTGAAGTTGTTGGGTCTTATCGGCTATTTTCGTTTTTACATTTTCAATAGTAGTAGTTTTGAACCTAGGTGTGGTTGCCGCATACTCTTTGAGTATCTTTTTAGCATCCTGATAATATTTTGAACCAACGTTACGGTCTCCGGCAATGTTAATACTTCTTGCATTGTTTTTCTCGATGAAACCTATGACTTCTTCTACTGTTGTTGGATTGAGAAGAACCTTCTTTCCTTGTTTTTTCGCGTAGTCATAAGTAGCTTTTGATCCCCCCTTAGGTTTCATTACATCACCCCAAATAATCGTGACATCATTTTCATCCACATTACGATGAGTTCTTACTGTGTAATCAGACGAATCTGTTTCTTTCCATGCGACTTGATCCTTTAGTTCTTTTGGGATAGTGCCTTTGGTAGTCCTACTGTCTCGAGGAACCCAACCACCTAATTTGTACTTGTCTTTTAACAGTACTATTAACTGATCCACACCTGTCTGTCCACCGCTATTGAATGTCCTCTGACTTGGTGTAAGCATTATACTGTCATCATATAACGACATGCTATCTTTCGTTTCTATTAGGTCGTAAAGGGAGTTGAGTTGTTTCTTTCTTGTTGCTTTTCTTTTAATGAATCCTTCAAGTACTTCCTCATGTATTTCCACCGTAGCCTTAGCCCTATTTTTTGCGTTGATTAATTCTTCCCATTCGAGATAATCCTTGATTAAGATATTCACATCGATCTTACCCGGACCACCGTCGGGGGCTGGGGCTGAACCTAGAGGACGTGTCTTAGATTTTTCCTCGATGATCTCAAACCCGAGTTTCTTTGTATCCTTATCGAGTTGTGCTATTTCATCATTTATTTTCCCGTACTCGGTCAAGAGTTCCTCGGGATTCTTGGGGTCTGACTTCAATGCCAGTTCTATTTGAGCCCTCCGTTTTTCCTTCGCATCTTTTTTATTTGCCAGAATGTTGTAGTTTTTTTCCTTTGTTATCAAGCCGATATTTTCACCTGCTTCGTCGTCGGTGTATGCGACAGCTTTTATGCTAGCGTCCTCATAAGCATCCTCTACTTTTTTGAACTCTTGTTCTTTTTGTAAATACTCTTTTTTGATCTCGTTAGTCCGTTTTACACCACTTTTGGTTTTAACCATTTTGAAAGGATTTTCAGGCTTTGAATATTTTAAGGGATTCCGTGGGTTAGGAAATTTTTCTTTTAATGTATCTATCACTGCTCCGTATTTACCCCAGCTCGATGCTAACGCATTTTCAAACTTAGCGAGAGTCTCATTAGGGAAGTCGCGAGAGATCTCCGACGCTACCTTTGATGCCTCTTCCCAATTTTCTAAATATAGCGGAGCCACATCAATCTGCTTGTTTATTTTTTGAATGAGTTTTGAACGTGCTAAACTTAAATTAGAAATATCATTATCGAGTTCGGTAATTTCATTCTGTATCTCTTCCTGCATTTTCTTGCTGTTCGGTACATCGCCCCGAGTTTTCAATAATTCCCTCTGTAGATTCTTTCTTTCGGTCACTATGTTTTTTAGGTTATCTTCTATTTCACTAATCTTTTTAATTTTCTCCTCAATCTGAGCATTAATATTTTCACGTTGAGAAACATAGTTACTGTCAGTAACTAGATTAGCTAGTTTCTGTTCAAATGTATTACCGGGGCCAAGCTGTCCGAACACTTTAGTGTTTTCTCGGTTAAGGTTATAGAGTTTCGTCCAATACGAATGGACAGTGGTCAGTTGGGTTTGCATATTGCGTTCTTTATCTATTGGCAAAACTTTCTGGTTGGGATCTTTTAATTCATAATAATTTTTTAAAGCGGTTCGTGCTGCCAATAATTGCGTGCCAAACTCTTTCCCAAACTCTGGTTTGATCTTTAAAGTTGTGTAATACCCTTGGAACCTTTCCACTGCTTCATAAAACGCCTCATCGTCTGTCATATATGGTTCAAATTGCTTTTTTACATCATCGGCCTTTATAATGCCACCCTTGACAGGAATGCTACCACGTTCGAATGCTTCGGCTATATCATTTAATACACTTTCTTTATTGGACAATACCTGTTTTTCGGTAATCCCATGGTTGGTGCCTGGGAGCTTGGAACTGATAAATTCTTCCAGTTGTAACTTTGCCGCATGATCGAATATTCCTTCCTTAGTGTCGTCGCTACCTTTGATGCCTCCAAATAATAACCTGCCCATTTCAGAACTACGAAACTCTGGGTCGTCTCGTTTTTTGCTTATGGTAGAAATTACCTGATCATATTCCACCACTGTCTTCGAGCCATATAGCAGTTTTAAAGAATTTTCAAGGCTAGTTATCTTTTTCTCAATGTTTTTTATTTCCCACCGTTTTTTATATTTTTCAACTTTTGATCCCGAAATTTTGATCTTTTCTTTCCTTTCTTTTAATTTATTTATTTGTTGTCCTGCGTCCTCTATCTTATCATGTAAATTTTCAAAAACAGAAAGTTTCCCAACTGTCGTCATTGTAGCCCAAAACGCAGCCTTGTCCTCAGAAAGTATTTCATAAGCTGAGTTTGCTTCTGCCGCACCGTGATTTTCCAGTATATTCTTATATAGAGTGCTGTCCTTACCTACCTTTCTTAGTCCTAACGTGATGAATAAATCCCGACGGTCTGCCTGACTAAGTTTCTGGTTTAGGTCTTTTATAATAATATAACGATTCTGAGCCTTAGTACTTTTCTGTCCTTCGGTGACTATCTTCCCAACCAGATCCGTCGGTTGCATACCAAAGGCTCTGTAGAAAATTTTTTTGGTTTTTGATGCAAATGGCTTCGGCAGTCTTTGCGTCACTAAAGACACCACAGACTGGTTTTCCCCCAATACTGGAGGCATTTCACCAATTTGCACTTCATAAGAATTAGGACTAAGTTTGTAGAGAGATACGGTAGATTTGTTTGGTTGTATTGATTGAAGTAACTCCATATGGTTGTTTTTTATATTATAGAGTTTGTCTAAGATTGCCTGTGTTTCAGTTTTCTCCTTAAAGGTGACCGAGTTATTCAGTTTTCTTTCATTAAGTTTAATCGCATTTTCGAGTTTGAGGATTTGATTACCAAGTTTAATTATTTGTTTATCTGTCCAACCTTTACCAGTCGTATATTTACTGGCTAATTTTTGAATTTCAATATCTGGTTTGTTTGTAGTAAACCCTTTGTTGATTGTGGACATAGAGTTCTCTGGGTCTATGCTAAAGTTAGGGCCAGACCAAGGGCTGTCCGCAGATCTTTCACTTTTTCTTAATGTCGTCATAATTTTCAATTCTTTCTCGGCATCTTCCTTTGTGATCAGACCCATCATTGTGTCAGTTTGTCTTGATGTCATTATTTCTGCCTGAGGCCCCAACGCCCGATCATATGCTATTGCGTTTGGGTTTTCCAGCCCCAGCCTAAATGGTGATCTGCCACCATACGTTGCAGTTACTTCCTCGGCAATTTCCTTTAGAATGTCATTTTGTGTTGTGCCACGCAATTCCGCGAGTTTCGCCGTATTTGTTTTTATCCAATCCATTATATCAGATATTTTGGCAGTTGTGGGTGTTCCCAAGAGTGTTGTTTCAGTTACACTTAGATCCTCGAGTGCCAGTAATTTCTTTGCATCCTTTTTTTGTACCGTTACTATATCTCCATCCTTCCATGGTCTTCCTAGAATTTTTTCGACTTGGCTTTTTACGGCGGCATTTTCTTTACGAAGTTTAAGTGATAAAGTCTTGGTGCCTTCGTAAGTTTTGTAGGATCCCGGTGGAGGTGGAACGTATGTGATATCTAGTTTACCAAACCCTTTGAGTTCCTCTGGCTTAAGGTTTCTGTTCAAAAAGTCTTCGTATTTGCCTAGGGACGTGCCATCAGCTCTGTACAAATATAGCTCACCAGATTTTTTCCTTGTTCCAAATGGCAACACATCCCATGGTTCAAAAGTAATAGGGGACACACCACTAGCAAAAATTGGGGTTCGTTTACCAGTCGACATATCAATGTCGGTGACTTTCTCTATCGGCTTTCCAAACTCGTCTCGCACCAATGACTCTTGCATTTTTCTTCCTCCTGTTATAGGAGTGCCGATAGATGACATTGTACGAGGTGGTGTTCGTGCAGTTCCTCGTGGCAGTATGACTTGGGTCGGGTCATAATACTCAAAATATGGATTTCTTTTGGCAACCCATGTATTCACAGATTCCCCCACTTGAATATTTTCTGGTTGAACAACACGGCGTTCTGGTTCAGTTATGGTTATGCCGTCGATCTTTCTCTCAACCACACTCACAGTAGGTCTCAACCCCAACTCTTGCCCTGCTGGCAACACCCCCTGCTGGATCGTATTGTATAATTTCATTAAATCTCGATTTACAAAACGCCGAGACTGATCAACAGCGCTATAGAGAAATTTGCCGGCTCTAGTTTGAAGTTCTTGGCGGTTAGTTCCATACATTAAATTCTGGATTTCGGGTGGCAAAGAACTAGTAATACGGTCTTTTTGTTCACCGAATATTATTTTAAGATCAGTGCCTCCACGTGTTAAACTACTACCTGTTTTATCTAATATGCTTTGGACTGGCTTACTACGGAAAAACAGTGGTAAGAACAACTGATTTGCCTGATCAAGAAACTGAGCCCCAACAGAGGCGGTACGTCCGGCTGGCAGAGCACTTTTTTGAAGAAGTGCTCCCGCAAGTAGTGATTTCTGTGAGAGCTTCATGGCGGTGTTCGAGACTCCAGTAGCGACTTTTTTTGTTACACTCGCACCAAGTGATGCACCGCCAGTATACCACATCGCGAATAACTCAGATCCACCAGCCGTCACGAAATACCCAAACCGTCCTATTCTTTGACCGGGTGTAAATCTAGCGGCAACATCTGCTTCTTTGGCAAATGGATTAAGTCCGTATGTGTCTAATGCTTGGAGATTACTTTCACCAACCTGCCCCCAGTAGTTTTCCACCTGAGTAGCGGCACCAAAGAAATTTGAAATGTTTGCAGATGTGTCTATCGCCACCTGTGAAATGTCTTTAAGATTCAATGGTATATTTCCTTGCCATAGTCCAGTCCTTGGAGTTTCAATAAGAAAACTAGTGCGCCCCTCGGCTTTCGCCTGTTTTTCAAGTTCTGGTATTACTGGAATAATGAAACTTGCGAACAAATCGGCGAAAGGAGTATCGTGTATTACAGCTTCCTTCTGGCCCGTGAATGATTTTCCAGTGATCATAACGCGTCCTTGATCAATAAGATCTGGAATCCAGAGTAAACCTGCTAATGGAATGTCTTTATACGAATCATCATCCACGCGTAAGCCAACCCAATCGTAGACTGGCTTGGTTGGCTCGGCTCTAATCACAGTCATCTTATTTTTGTCATCTCTAACTGTTAGTTCTTGTTTCAACCATGGGAAGAGTTCCATATCTGTAGGTACGCTTGTAGATGCATTAAATGGCATTGACGGGTCTGCAAGCATAGCCAACTCTTTTCCACCAACGAATAACTGTGCACCCATCAGAAATGAGGCAGTGCCGGGAACAAATGGGACAACAAGCTTATTTGATTCCGTAATTGAGCTCTTGTTTAGCTGTTGTATGTATTCTTTGCTTGTACCTTTTGGTACAATAAACAGCGGTTCGTATTGTGGGCGTCCAGCATAAACGAAAAGATACTGATTTAATTGATCCGCTGGGGCAACAGTAGTAATCTGCTTGTTATTCTTTTTGTCAAATATAACAATGTCAAATTCTTTTATGGTGGGGTTGTTACTCCTAACATTCTGAGTATATTGTTTGAGTGCCGTAATGCTCTCCGGACTTAGTATAAAGTCGGTTTGACGATCTGTACGGTCGGCAAAATCTTTCAGTGCCTGCCCAAAAGCGGTTCGTCTTTCTACCACAGCCTGTTCACGGTTGTTGTCTGCGAACACCGGACCTGGGCTTGACTTTTTATACGTTACAGGAACTACCTGCCCGGTTGAGTCATCAAACCCAGACCACTCTTGCTTTCTAAAGAACTCTGGAGTTAAGAAATTAAGACTGTCGTCATATTTTGTCGGGCCTGTTTTTACTGTTGAAAATCTTTCGTCTAATGATATGCCTCTCTCTTCAAAGAATTTTGTAATCGAAGCCTTTCTGTCCGCTGGAACGCCCTGTGTAATTGAGACCACATTTCCGCCCTTGTCTCTCCTGATGTAAGAATTACTAGTTCGTGGTTCTAACAACGCCTCACGTATACTCGCTTCACCGTAAGTAAGCTTTTCCCATCTAGCACGCTGTTCTTCGTTATCAAGTCTGGTTTTAAGTTGCTCTTGGTAAATGGCTTGAATTGTTTTACCTTCATCACTTGTGGGCAAAATCTCCGTACCGCCCCTTGAGATCTTTACCTGACTGCCAGTCGTGCCAAGATAAAACCCACTAGTGTTTACAATGTCAGAGGCTCTTTTGAATTGGGTTGTTACATCAGGAATACTCATCTGATCTTGAATTATGTTTTTTCCTTCATTGCTCATATTTTTCCCTTCATTGCTCATATTGCTACCACCCGGCTTTGATTGCAGATTATTACCATCCGGCTTTGATTGCAGATTATTACCACCTGGCTTTGATTGCAGATTAGGATTTATCGATCCAGCCGGCAATTCTTGAATAATATAACGATCACTTGTTTCACCAAATGCATTTGGAATGTGCGGATAGAAGTTTTCAATATTAAAAGGGATTTGTTTTTCCTTTTTATTTTTCGATGGAGTAGGTTTATTGGGTGTGGCGTTAATGCCAATCTCCTTATTCTGTAATTGTTGTAACCGTTCATTAAGATCTTTCTTTTTATTCACTAAAAACGAGAAACGCGCACTCGCTCTTTCCCCCTCATTGTCTGTAACATATCCTTTGTTAAGAGTAGTTTTTAGTTTATTTCGCTCGACACCTAAAAGAACATCTGTCTTTTGTAACTCCCTCTGTGCTTCACCAATGTTTATCTTATTGATGTTTATTTGTTCAATTTTTTCATTTCTGGGGGACACTACCTCGCCAAGACCAGTTGTATTACTAATTTTAGTACCTACGTTGCTAGATATGAATTTCTGTCCACCAGATGAGACTTGTGGTGTTATCTTAGTCTTAGCCATTGTTGCTTTGACTGTTGAGGCTGGCGTTGAAGTGTTTACTGTAATACCGGCTTGGAGGTCGCTAGCATTTGCATATATGGCTCCCGTTTGGGTATCAACAATATAGCCAGTTGATGTAATACTATAACGACGTGAAGAGCGTGCCATCATATAAAGAACCGCCCGCTTCTATAAAAAACTAAAAAAGTAAGTGGCTCACCAGAGATCATCGCCAGAAAATAAGCTATGGTTCAGTTAACCAGTTGTAACTCTGACTAGCTGTTTTATTCGTTCTTTGTTTATAAAATTAAATATTAGAATCTAGCAAACCGCCCGCTAGAAGTAACACCAATATCCCTCCTCCGTTTCATTCCAGTCCTACGAGGCATTTGCGGAGTGACATTTTTCATTGACTTGGGGGTGGGGGTGATTTGTTTTGCACGTTTTGCAAGTTTAGTCGTGACAATACCGACGGCTTGACGATTTAAGTCATCACGTCTTTCTATTTCTTGTTCCTCTAGAAACTTCCTCTGATCCTCCACGGATTGGATGTATTGCGCTGTGATGTTTGGATCTAACGTTGAAAGATAAACCTGAGTCTCTGTGGTGAGTTTTGTAGGATCCTTTACCTTGATGAAGTATTTTTTATCGCCAAACGAATAATCAGTTGGAAGATAGACATTTCTGTTTTCCTTTATCAAGTCTGGAATTGACTTACCTACCTCGTCATCACTTGGTGGTACTCTTGTCAATATGAGGTTCGACTCGTCAATTATATCAAATGGTTTTGTTGTTCCTATCTGTGTCTTATACTGATCCAATATCGGAATATTTCCAACCGCTCCGGCTGACAACTGTTTGATTAACTGTTCATCTGTCTGCAAGTCTTGTACGAGTGAGGTCTTTATGATACGCTGTCTTTCAAGTTCGGCCTTTTGTTGTTCTGTGACTTCCACATCTGCATCGTCCTCCGGTGTGTCCTCTCTGTCAAGTGTGATATTTTCTGGGTCTCGTCCCACAGACAGAACGTCTTCCCACGATGTAATGTTTCTCAGTTTAGAGATGGTATCAGACTTGTATCCATACATATAGCCTGGAATATTTAGCCAATCTTTGATGTTCGTTGGATCCATCACATTAAGTTCCGCAGCCGTTCTTATCGAGTCTATGTTTGAATCACCTGTAACCGGAACCAGACTTTCGGCTGGTTTGATGTATTTCGTAAACGATGTGATGTCATAGCTAGCAACAGCGTCTTCTTTTGTAAGACCTAATGTGGTGGGGACAACATAACCATAGATGTCTTGACTCAAATCACCGACTTTGGTAAGCCATGGTATCTTGTATGTTGATATGTCTAGGGACGGTAGGAACATTTCTTTTGGTGTGGTATCAAGATACTTGTTATAGACTTCTTTATTTTTTATCATAATATACCCACGCGGGTTACGTGTGGCAATTACTTCATCTCCCAGCTTGAACGTATCAGTGTCACCACTATAGAATCTGTTTGCCGCCTCTAGGTTAATTAATTCCTGATCTTCCAAATCGCTTTTACTCTTTAATTGTAGAATCTTTTTCTCTAGAACGTCCTTGGTAGGCTTGAAGTATTTTTCATACGCCGTGCCGACTTGAGCAAACGTTTGATCTTCACCCATCTTACCATACGCATAAGCCCCATAGTATGGAGACGGGTCTAATTTTAAATCCAAAACTTTCTCAGTGGCTTCAATCGCCGGACTGAATCTTGTCTCGAAAACATTATCGCTTATCTCAAAATCATAAACTGACTCCTGTTTCTCTGCACTTAGTTTTTCTTTCGCGGTCTTAAGAAAAACAAAATCATTGACCGTATCTGAAATCAGGTTCTTGTCTTTCCTTATTGAAGCCAATGCATCTTCGAATATTCCAGTCTTGTCCCAGACTTCGGTAATTTGGGATCGTTGCATACGCTGTTCTTCCTCCCACAGAGATAAGTCTGCATCAGAGATAGTTAGAAACGCTGTTGGTCTGTTCCACAGATATGATCCCGTCACCAGACCAGTTTCAGAATTAATAACACGTTTACTTCTAGAACCGAGGACGCTGTCATTAACTAGGCTTGGGAGATTAGCCAATCGTGGGTTTAGGTAGTCATACACCGTATTTGCATCTTCTGGAAGTACTGATAGTCCATTAACTGATACTCGGTTCTGTGCATCAATAGCACGCTCCGTCTTGTATGTTTCTATATTTTTTTCTAATTCCGATATTCTCGCAATGACATTCCTTTTAGAATTATCCCATGCTTCTCTTTGACTCCTATCTGGGTTTCCAGACCGGTTTGTCGGTGGTTGTGCGGTGCCCATTAAACCATATCGTTCGTTACCCCAAGACAGATCAGCTTTTCCTTCTAGGAATAACAATGCCTTCTTATTCTTAGCTATCTCTTGTTCTGTATTACTAATTGCAGTGTCAAATGATAACGACACGCCCACTGCCTTCTCCGCTAATCTAATTGCTGAGCGTTCCTGATCTTGAGTCGGTGGTACTATCACATTACGTAGTATTTCCACGCTTACTGGCTCGAGATCATATAAGGATTGATAACGTTTCTGTTTCTCCGATGCCTTGTTCAGTACCTTATCATAAAAACGGAATTGACCCATTAGTCCATAATTTGACTTGTCTAATGTCGGGGTCGAGATAATTTCTGATATTTCATTTTGTAACATCTCAACAGCAGTAACATCTTCTGGTGCCACGCTTACACCAGCCACAGAAACCCTTTGTTTTTTAAATTGTGCCAACGATGTTTGAAGTGATTCAAGATTAGATTTGGCTTGTGAAATATTCGCATTAGCACGTTCTCTCACAACCTTCATTTGGTGAGAATTTTGAATAATGTAACTTTGTCCTGGAAGATATTTTATGATGTTTGGATTTGGCCCACGCCTACCCCACCCAGTATTTATAGCCTTTAACGCTTCCTCATAACCACGAACATCTAGTTCTGCCTTGGTTATTGCTGACTCATATGAACTGACCGTTGCATCTGCTTTATTCTGATATGACAGTTTCTTATCTCGTAATTCCCTTTGGTTCTTCAATCCAGACGGCTGACTCTTGGTGAAATCAATATCTGGTTGTACGTCTGTATTGGCTAATGCAAAAGATGTCACACCCATAACTTCATTATAATAATTCAATACTGCCATAGGACTACGCCCAACCCTTTCTAAAATTGCATCATCTTCCCCAATGTCCAGACTACGACTTTGAGAATATTTCGGCCAAGCACTATCACGTCGTAACATATCGGGTGTCACATTCCTAGACATCTGCATAATAGTGTCTTTGGTCATTTGCTCAGGTTGAACAAACTGAGTCACAACACTTGCATTGACCTCTGCTCTAGCCCCCCTCGCTTTAGTCATGCCAGATGATACATATGAGACAAATCTGCCAGAGACCCCTAATTGCCCGAGTATATCATTCGCGGCAGAATTGATTGCTTTAAGCCCCTCAGCCTCCCACACGGCTCGAGCAAGTTTGTTTTCATTTCTCACTCTTTGATCCTCCGCAGATGTAAGCCCACTCCTAGATGTTTTTTTAGATGGGGTTGTTGTTGGTTCACCAAACATACCCTTACCTGGGCCGTGGTCGGTCACGCGATAATCACCGCGTTTAATCATTTCTGATATTCTTGGATCTAATTTAACATCTGGAGTGTAGCCGCCCTTAGCATTAATTTTTGCTTGTTCTTTTGCCTGTTCTTCCTTGATTTTATCTGCCTTCCACTTGTCATATCTTACATAGTTTGGATTTGCAAAGTTGTTTGTTGCCGCCATTGCGAGAAGATCAAACTTGGTTCTTTCTGATTGGTATGATGTGTTTTTCATTCCAGCGGCATACACATTTGGCAATACCGAGAAGTCTTGTATTTTAAAAGCCCTTGGTGTGCCTTCAGGGAAAGTTTTACTTACTTTGCTTGGCCTATTCACCCCACCTTGAAAGGTAAAGGTTGGATCTATCTGTTGTCGGTTATCCTTTAACTCTGCGGTGTATGGTTTTCTCCAATTCGTACCGGGAAACTGACCAAAATTGGAAAACGAATCGGCTGCGACAGTAATCTCCTTACCCTGCCTATCTCTTGCTACTGAAAAATCGAGTGTAAAATTATGGCCCATGCCCATTACCTTTTGGCCGGGTTTGAACTTTTTTCTCGCCTCATAATTATAATCAAAAAAGTTGAAAACATCAGTTATGTTATCATCAGATCTTTGGATTGACTTCTTTTTTTTTGACAATATATCTCAAAGAGGAACGACTCCTATAAAAAACGAAATGAAAAAAGAGAGGAACCCCCCTATACAGAGGGCTTCGTTTTTCCGACAATACGTGTTACCTTATTGCCAGTCAACGGGGATTTGCCTTGAACTGCCCACATGCCGTTTTTTAATTTGACGGCTTTCGGTGATGTTATTACCACATTTTTTTTGGCTTTTACATCATAAGCTTTCCATGTTGCCATAGAAGGTGAAGAATGGAGCTGGTATATGAAACTAAATTTACTCTGATTTATTATAACGTCTGACGCCAATAAGTGCGTCCTGAAAAACATACATTGTTTCTTTGGTATATTCGTTGTTAGCATACTTTGCTAGAGCCCATATTGGGATCTGATATTTACTGCCCCTGAACTCCACTGATATGCATAGGTTATTCATGTTCTTGTCACTCTCAAACATCTTTAATGTTGATGTGTTTTCCTTTATTGCTTGATTATAGATACGCCTTAATCGTAAATGGTGTATATTATGCGAAACAAGTCTTCTACAGCAAAGACAGTATTTTTTCTCGGTATAAACCCACGCCTTGCATTTAGGACAGTACCCCTTTAGATATGGCGTGCCATCTGTCTTTGAGGATTGTGAAATATGCACACATTTACATTCACGTTCCTGTTGTGGTTCATTACCAAATGTTATGTTAGATTCCACCTGCACGGTAATCAACCAAACATACCACCACCGCCACTCATGCCCTTTTTAGCTTGAGCCCCCTCGGTTGTGTGTTTTATTCTTGTTTCTGTAAGTAGGTTCATCGTCTTTCCATCAATTGATGTTGTGCTAATCAATGTGTTCCTATGAACATCATAAAACATCTCTAGTGTTCTCCTCCTCACTCTGTTAACTATAGGATATAGTAGTGTTATATGTTCGATCTGATAGGCGACGTGTGGAAGATGTTTATTCCCAAATAGAGTTCTATACATGAAATCCTTTCGTCTACTTGCTTCGGAAATAAGCTGTATTGCTCGGTCAGCAGAGATTTGACCCATTGACATCTCTTCGCTGCTCATAGTGGTTTTTGCATCGTACTAGTTAATAAAATTTAAACTAGACTACTGACTGCCCGAAGTTAGTCTGCTAAGGATGATTTGGTAGAAGCCGATACCTGTACTAATCAACAAAAGGAACCCTCCCATTATAAAACCAGATTGTACCTCGCCTGGAACAGTGGAAGTGCCATATATGTTTGCGAGGTATGCCGCACTCATTGCTATTCCTACAATGCCTACTAATTGTGGATTTTGGGTTCGAAGCCAGAGCATTCCGATAACTAGACCCCAAAATACTAGTAATGTTAGACCGCCAAAAATATAATCAAACGGTAGTAGCCATGACTCTAATGGTTTTATCGTCCCGTCAATTGAGGTAAAGGGACATGTTCCAAGCTCCCAACATTCTGCCATATGTTACATCAAAACTTCATTCTATTTGAAACCTATTATATTAGTCAGGTAGTAATGTTGCATTATTTGACCCTTGGTCAGCAATCGACTCTTCCTCAAACTCAGGCTCGGTCTCTGGTATCAGTTCTGGCTCAGTGACGGATTCAGTTACTGGTTCAGTTACGGGTTCAGTTACTGGCTCAGTTACTGGCTCCGGCTTAGTGGGAATTTCTGGGATTAAGTTTGGTGGTGGTTGGATTTTTGGAATTAATGCATTTAGAACCTCCTCTGGCGTATCTGGTGGTGTTACATCTTTGGTGGTATCACTGCCCTCAATCTTAATCCCCTGCCTCTCCGCTTCTTCTGGTGTCATGTAAACAATCTCAACCCGTTTTTCAATTTGAACGACACGTTGTTCTAGCCCTAGATATTTTGCCACGGCATCTATTATCGGTGGCATATTTGATATGAGAAGAACAAACCCCATGAGTGCAGCCATAATTATTACAATGGGAACAGCTTTCTTGAATGGGTCACTTAGTTTTGTTGCCACCACCTCCTTACTCGAAAACAATTCCTTTAGTGTTGTATGATAGATCATGGGCGAATCCGCTTGAAACTCCGTAAGTGGTTTGTCAGAAGAGAGTGATACGTTGAGAGGCATCTCGTTCTCTTCGTTCTTGCCTAACTCTGAATAGTGTATATAATCATTATTCTTCATCTGTCGCTCCCACCTTTTTTGCAAAAGGGTTTTTAAATCTAAACCTATTTGTTTCTTCCCCAGCACTTCCTTTCCACATCTCGGTCAGTTTGTCCATGGTTGGTGGTGGTGTATTTACGGGTTTTATTTCTTTGACTTCCTCGTTCTTTGTTTCTGTAGTGGTGTCATTCTTACCAGAGAACGGACTGTGGAAGGAATCCAATGCCCCCCAGTTTTTACCTCTTATCATATGCTTCATCTCACGCTGAACCTTTTTAGGATATGGGTATATCGGCTCTTCAAAACTGTCAGATAAAATATAGAAACAAACAATCTGTCTTTTGTAAAGATAGACATTATCAATCAAATATCTAAACACGCCGTATTTTGTATACACTCTATTATGATGTACTACCATTGGTACTATCTCTAATTTCTTGTGTGCTACCTGCACAAAAGCAAAGGCACCCATATTCAGTCCTATTCCAATGAGATTGCTAGAGTATTTTTCGATTGGTTTCTTTTGGTGGTGGATGTTCACCATTACGTTTGTTTTTGAATATTCATCATCAGTGGAATAAGAGTCGAGAAACCTCTTTGTCGTAGGAGTCATATTGTTGGTTATATCTTCGGGAAGGACAACATCCATCTGCTGATCTGGCGGGAGAAGTTGTTTCTGTATGTCTAACTCTTCCTGTATCCTCTTTATGTTCGGGAGATAAGCCTTGCCAAGATCTCGTAATGATTGATCTATTTCATGCATACCAGAAAGCGAGAGTGGTTTCGAGTTGTTAAAATTGTAAAAATATATGCTCGTGTTCTTGTAACGATACTCGTATTCGTCATCGACTTCATATATCCCGCCCCATTTGGTTGCAAAAAATTTTCCTTTGAACTTGTTAATCTTAACAAATGATAACTGTTTGTCCCCCATTTTTATGATGGCAATCGGTGTACCAGAAATTTTCATCTCAAAAATAGGTATTCCCATTATTTGTCACCTCTTAATATTAATATATAAAATTAAATATTTTTGTTCTTTATTATCTTATTAACCTCTTCTATCTCCTCGTTTAGGTTTTTGAGTCTCTGGATTATCTCGTCTCTCTGTATTATCAAAGAGTACAGGTATTTCTCGTTTATTTGAAGGCTCAATCCCATCGTTTGCCGATTAGCACTCCTACTACAGCAACCACTATAATTAGACCCCAGACTTCTACTGACTGCGAAGTGATTCCAGCATCAAATGAGATGTAACCAAGATATGCCATAAAGCCAAGTGTGACTACCAGCATTATTATTCCCATAGGTGCGGATCTCGGAGTAAAGACGGATGCTAGACCTATAACAAATAAAAATACTACTGGCACGCCGAATACGGTTCCAAGATCCTCTAACCCAGTTATGCCCTTTTGTTTTTCACTAGATGGCAGTGAGGTTGTTGTATATGTTGGTGGAACACCGCTAGGTATTTCCGCATACGAATCATCGCCAGTTCCAAGACGTGTGAATGTTGGGTTCTTGTACGCTGAAATGTAATATTTCTTTGTCGGGTCGACTGGCACTGCATCAGATATGGTATTTTCAATATTATTGTAATTTCTTATTAGTACTTCATCCCCATTTGCCGATTCATATTTTACAGTAAGGCTATAGGGCCCGCTTGATGTTGTATTGAGTGTGGAACTATCAAACAGATTATTTCTTGACTCCCAAAATATAGTTCCAGCAACATTGATTTGCGGACTAGCCTGTACCAATGGAGATGTTAGTGTAACAGTCTGTAACCCAAGACCGTTCTTTAAAACAACGGTCATGATGTAAGAGCTCTGGGCTAATGTTCTTGTTTTAATTGAAGGTAATGTTGTAGTTCCAATATTTAATGTGGTTGAGCCATCTACCTCAGTACTAATCAATGCACCTATGCCACCAGATGGGTTTGCGGCATAGAGTGATTTTGCGACCACTGTCGGTGCCGGTGATCCATGTTGTAATGTTATGGTGGGTACAATGAACACATATCCTGGCTGTGCTGTATTGGTTGTATACGAAACTGTCACTGACCCAACTATCAATGCCGCAGTTGATACATTACTTACCTGTGATATACCAACAACACTGAGAGCATAAACCCTATACTGATAATCAGAACCAGAAACTATAGCGGTGTCAGTATGTTCTATAAATCCAGATACTTCGGCAGTAGCCTTATTGGTGTTTGCAGTTAGAACAGTCCAACCGCCGTTGTTAGTGTTCTTCTCAATCTTATAACCAAAGATTGGTGCACTGTACGAATTAGGTGCAGTCCATCTTAATTTTACTGCATTATTATCTACACTCGGTCTAGCATCCAAGTTAACAACCGGACCTGGCTCTCTTGAGGTTATAAGCCCATTAGTTATTGTGGGTGGCGGCGAGGTGAATCTTGTTGGATCACTCGTGAATCCAGCAGTCGACTGTGCTAATGGTGTAATTTTATAATCATATCTTGTGTTTGTTGATAGGTTTGAATCAGTATATGTTGTGCTTACCTGTTGAGTGTTCGCTGTTAGTATACTATACGCTCCACTTCCGACAGAACGTTCGATCTTATAACCAGTGGTACACCATACATCCTGACAGTTACCGGTAGGTGGACTCCAGTTAAGCGTTATTGTACAACTGTTATCTGAACAGTCATTTACGACGTGGGATGTTGTCAATGACGGGACATATGAAATGTAAGTATCAATGGAAGATAACGATGATGCAGTTCCATTACCCACATTATTTTTTGCAAGAACCTTATACCCAAAATTCTTTCCTAGTTGTACTGCGTTGTCAGTGTATGTATTTAGTACACCAACAGATGCTATCTTTGTATATACCCCACTGTCTGGCTGTGCCCTAAGAATATCATATCCAATAATGGCTGATCCACCATCTGTCGCCGGTGTAACCCAATCCACCTTTACTTTAGTAAGAACGTCTGAGAATTTTTGTGTACTGATAGTAGGCACGTCTGGATATGTTGGTGTTGTTATCGTAGGTTTGTTTGATTCCGTCGCCAAACCAAAGTAGTTGACAGCCTTCACATCATAAAAATATGTTCCCGGTGCCGGCACTATGTCATTATAGGTAATGGATTGCACAGTAGTCAATAATGAAAACGTTTCATTATTGGTTGAACGATATATGTTATAACCAGTAATATCCGCACCATTGCTTTGTGGGGCTGTCCATCCCAATGTTATTTTCAGTGGATCTGGGTTTGGTGCAGTAATTGATGCTGACACTGTCACATTGGACGGAACATTACCAGTCGTTATCTGTACAGATGTTGATTTGTTTCCTTCACCATGTGATGTAGATGCCGATATTTTGTAATAATATGTCGTGGCTGGCTGTGCGTTTTGAATCACATCAACGTACGATGTCAATGCGTTTCCAGTCGAATGAACAAGTGTATACGTTACGTTATCAGTTGAACGGTATATCTTGTACTCTGGATTCTGACCAGTCCCCATTGATTGCGGTGTGTTCCAGTTTAATGCGACATGATTCGGATTCGCAGTTGAAACTATACTAGCCGTGACGCCAGTTGGTGGGTCTGGTGGGATGCCAGCAATTATTGTGAAGATATTTGATGTTACACTTGTACCGACTGGGTTTATTGCTGAAATTCGATAGTCGTATAAAGTACCGGGCACTGGTGATGTGTCGGTGTATGTGGTTTGTGATGATCCAGTATTGGCTGTTAACACCGTCCAGTAATTTGCGTTGCCGACACTTCGTTCCACCTTATAGCCAGTCGGAGTCATACTGTTTGTAGGAGCGCTCCAATTGAGTACGATGTTTATGTCGTTATTGCCGACAACTACATTGTTTCCAGATATGTTTGTCGGTGCGTCTGGTAACGGAGGTGATACTGCCGCAGACGATACCGTACTTGGTACACCAGTACCGATCGAGTTGATTGCAGAAACACGATAAAAGTAGGACTGGCTAATCGGACTCAGTGGGACGGGTGAATCAGTATAGGTCACAGCCGTACTTCCAGTGTTCGCGGAAAGTGTCGTAACACCAGTAGTGAATCCTGAATCCGTGGCACGTTCAATTTTATACGCACTTACGTCAGTCGTCCCACTGAAGCTT
>Ga0194132_10005678_pt1 | contig 19985 bp, 17 predicted proteins | sample TA2KigOf80mmetaG_FD_148612 | JGI IMG/M metagenome (GOLD analysis project Ga0194132, IMG submission 148612) | Freshwater microbial communities from Lake Tanganyika, Tanzania - TA2015054 Kigoma Offshore 80m | ecosystem: Environmental > Aquatic > Freshwater > Lake | place: Tanzania: Lake... | reverse complement strand
TCTCAAGATCCTCACCGCCTCACTGAACCCAATCTGATCTGACGGCCCTTTCGGGGGGGTTGGGGGGCACTTTGACCCACACGATTCCACGAAGAGCCATAGTTTTTTTCTGGGGAACTTGGGCTAAAGCCCGACGGTCTTCCTAAGCAAGCCCAGCTGCTCTTCGAGCGTGCAGCAACCCGCAGGTATCGAGTCATCCCTGTTTCTCTCTTGAGTGTCGCACCAAGATGAGGCGCAGCCTGACTGCTTGCTTGTGTTCGATTTCAGGCGGGCTTGGAGCTCGATCTTCAGCCAGGACGTGGTGCGTCCTCACGCTCGTTTTGACCGGCCAGTTCCCTTTCGGGATAAGTCTCTTCAACGGGTGGGGCGACCGGATGCAGTCTGGGGGTGAACCCAAACCGCCGGCGATTTCGGCGGTCTCTGACGTTCGTCAGACACTGTATGCCTTGCGAGACCGCCTCTGGCGCATTTCGCAAAAGCTCACCGCCATCGATGCTCGCCGGATGGCCGCGTCCGCCACAGCGGATGTGAATGAACTGGTTCGAAGCTGGACTCCGACAGCCACGGTCTCGTCCGATTACGTCGCATCCTTGCATCTCTCGCTGGAATCGCTTGACCTCGCGTTGCAGTCGAAGCAAGAGGGACCCGCCTTTCTCGCGCTGCAGGCTGCGGCTGACGACTTGCGCATCAAAGCAGACCATTGCCGAAAAGCTGGGGTTGGCCTGGGTGGCATGGTGACCGTCATCGTCAGAACTCGCAAGGGTCAACGCGAGCAAAGAAACCTCCAGGTTCTCTACCTGCCGAAGCTTACGGAAGTCGTCAAGGAAACAGAACCGAGCCAGTTTCCCAGCTTCAGCAGCCCAACCAGCCACACCTTGCCCCCAGGGCGCTATCTCATGTGGACCCGTGAGCCACAAAGCCAAATGATGGGCGCAAGATCGATGGTGAGGATCGGAGACGGAAGAAAAACTGTCGAGTGGGAACTTCCGGTGCCCTGATTGGACAATCGAGGCAGGACGGCGAGAGCCAGTTTCCTGGCAAGCTCAGGGGTCCTGCAACCAGTCTCTCCAGAAAACAGGCAGACGTGCCTGGAACGCTCTAGCTCAAAGCCTTCTGGGAATGGACTCTTCGGTCGTTGCCAGGCGTTTCAAGTGGAGGTAGGCATCGGTTCCATAACCCTCCATCGAAATCACCTGCAGCTCACCACCAAAGTACCGCGCGTAGAGACGGCTGATCGGCAACCCGTAGCCTAGGCCTGCCAGTGGCGCCTGAAAGTCGCTGTGGTAGATCGTCCTGGGTGCCATGCGGGAGGCATCCGCGGTGGTGTAGAGATAGGTCCAGATGCGGGAGATGCCGCTGCGAGGAATGCCACCGCCTTCGTCAGAAACCTTGATCGTCACGTCTTCATATCCCTCAGCCACCACGACACGGATGGTCGGAAGCCGCGGGTAATGCACCCCGCGATGCTCCACCACGGCCCGCATCGAGTTCTTGATCAGCTCGAACAGCATATGGTGCAGGTGCGAAGGAACGTAGGTAAACGTCAAGTCGACGTTGCCGAACACGCCCACCTCAGGAGCCACCGTGTAGTGCTGAAGGCAGAGGCTCTGCGCATCGGCAATCGCCTCCTGTACAACCGCTGCCGGCGAGCATTTCTCGCAAATCAGACCGGAATAGCCGGGCCGCGAACCTTCGTGCATGGCGATGTGCTGTCCGATCAGCATTCGAATGCCGATGCGCGACATATAGAACCGGTCGAGGAACTGGCGAATTTCCGGGTTGAGCTCGTCGGTCTCGAGAGCCTGCCGCAGCTCCTGAATGCCGCGCGCCATTATCGAGACGACGTTGTTGTGGCGCTGCTTGATATTCTCGATGATCTCCGTGAAACGCTCTTCATCCTGGAACGTCGCCGGGCACGGCAGCTCAACGAGGTCACGGAATGATTCGAGATACATGTCCTTCACGAGGACAACGGAAGGCATCTCCGAAAGGCCGAAGGGCAAGCGCTCCAGCTCGCGAATGCGATGAGCCAAGCGAACGGGTAATTCCTTGTGAAGGAAACAAGCTCCCCGGCGAAGATTCTCTGCTGAAGAATTCAACCCAAAGTCGAACAGCTGCTTGAGGGTAACGGCGCGTTGACGAAACTGGGCAAGGTAAGCAACTTGGCTGGAGACGTTCTTCGTGGCCGCCGGACTCATAGGGGAAGAAATTCGCGAGCACGGGTTGTTGAACGCCACGGCATCGCAAACTGGACAATGGTATCACGAACTCGCGAGGCAAGGCCGGGAGATCGCTTGCGTACGAAACGGCCCTGCTGCCCAGCCAGCTCTTTCCGACAACGGTTGAACCTCTCAGCCTTCTGTCACCAGGCCGCTTCCCCAAACCACTAGGCCGCAGAGCCTGGTCATGCCCACCTCGGCGGGCGCTTCTCGAGGAAAGCAGCCACGCCTTCGATGCAATCGGCAGAGGAACGTGAACGGGCATTGAGCTGGCAGGCGTATTCGAGAGCCTCATCCAAATCGGACGAAACGATTCGTGCCAGCAACGCCTTGCTCGCGCGGATGGATTGAGCGCTGTTCGCGCACAAGTGCGCGGCAAGCTGCCGCACTCGCGCAAGCAAATTCTGGTCGTCCACCACTTCGTTCACCAGCCCAACTCTGCGCGCCTCTTCCGCATCGATCTGGCGCGCTGTAAACAACAGGTCTCGAGCCGCTCGTTCACCGGCGTTGCGAACCAGAAAATAAGACACGATCGCTCCCACGAAGCCGATCTTCGCTTCGGTGTAACCGAGGCGCGCAGAGCGCGCAGCCACAACCAGATCGCACACCGAAGCCAAACCACATCCTCCGGCCATGGCAGGGCCGTTCAACGCCGCAATCACCGGCTTCCGATAGCGGTAGAGTTTTTTGAGCAAGCCGGCGTAAAGCCGTGAATCGGCCAGGCTTTCCTCAAAGCTCTTCTGGTGCATCCTTTGCAGCTCTTCCAGATCGAGTCCAGAACAAAACGCCTTGCCTTCTCCTGTCAGGATGACGACACGCACTTCAGCATTGCCATCGAGTGTTTCGAGTGCCTGGCCCAGCTCATGGAGTAGTTCGTTGTTTAGAGCGTTCCTTCGCTGTGGGCGATTCAGCCAAATCCACGCCCAGCGCTCTTCGCAAGTGATTCGTATCGCGCTCATCGAAAGTCCTCAGAAAAGCCGTTCGACAGGCTGTTCGAGATCCGTTTTGCTGGTGTCTGCCGCCTCTCCCCGCGGGATCGATCAGCGGTCCGGCGTTTCTGAGGCCTCGCTTTCTACCTAGCCTGCTGGGCCGTCCTCCGCGCGGGCGTAAAGCAGCGTCAGTTCTTTCAACCGTTCTTGAATCGACTCCGTCAACATCTCGGGCAAGAACCGCCACTGCCAGTTTCCGTCGGGGCGCGCCGGAAGGTTCATGCGAGCGTGGCTATCCAGGCCTAGCACGTCCTGCAGCGGCATGATCGCGAGATTCGCCACTGACGCTAGCACAGCCCGTATGAATGACCAATTCATTTCCTTCCCGTCAACGCCCAGATACTTAAGAACAAACTCTCGCTCACGCTGCACCTGTTCCTGGCTGCGAGTACTGTCGCCCGCGCCCGTGCTGGTCCACCAGCCCAGCGTGGTGTCGTTGTCGTGAGTGCCTGTATATACGAGCAAGTCGCGCGCGTAGTTGTGCGGCAAGAACTCGGAGTCTGGCTTGCCGGAACCGAACGCAAACTGGAGGACCGCCATGCCTGGAAAGCCCAGCCGCTCGCGCAGAGCCTCGACCTCTGGAGTAATGAGCCCAAGGTTCTCAGCCACAATCGGCAGATCTCCTAACGCTCGCCGGACCACTTCAAATAGGGCTGCGCCTGGCCCATCGACCCAACGGCCATGAATCGCGGTTGCTTCCCTTGCAGGCACTTCCCAGTAAGATTCGAATCCGCGGAAGTGGTCGATGCGCACGATATCGACCAGCTCGAAAGCGGCGCGAAATCTCTGCACCCACCAGCGGTATCCATCAGCCGCCATAGCGTCCCAGCGGTAAAGCGGATTTCCCCAAAGCTGCCCCGTCGCGCTGAAGTAATCGGGCGGCACACCGGCGACGACGGTGGGGTTTCCGTGCTCATCGAGGTGAAACAGTTCCGGGTGCGCCCAGACGTCCGCGCTGTCGCGTGCGACAAAAATCGGAATGTCGCCCATAATCTGAATGCCGTGCGATTGGCAGTGATCCTTCAACGCTTTCCATTGCCTGAAAAACAGAAACTGCCAGAACTTCCAACAGGCCACTTCCTGAACGAGTCTTCTGCTCCAAACCTGCAGGGCTTCAGGCTGGCACAGAGCAATTGTAGGATCCCATTGGTTCCAAGCATTGCCTCCATGAGCCTCCTTGATGGCCATGAACAGCGCATAGTCGTCGAGCCAGGCCGCGTGAGTCTCGCAGAACTCCTCGAACCTTCGGCAATCGGTGGGTTGTGCGCTCTTGCGGAACTGTTCGAAACCTTTCCGCAGCAGCTGGAATTTGAAGCGGATGACGGCGCCAAAATCCACCCGTGTTTCAGGGAAAGTGGGAACATCGCTCAGGTCGGCTGCCGACAATAGTCCATCTTCAGCCAGCGATTCCAGGCTGATGAGCAGTGGGTTGCCAGCAAAGGCTGAAAACACCTGGTAGGGCGAGTCCCCATAACCGGTAGGTCCCAAAGGCAGCACTTGCCACACTCGCTGTCTGGCTCCGTGGAGAAAGCTAACGAAGCGGAACGCTTCTCTGCCCAGCTCGCCGATGCCAAAGCGTCCTGGGAGTGAGGTCGGGTGCAGCAGGATTCCACTCGAACGGGAGCTCTTCACGATGGGATTATCGGCACAGAGCGATTGACCTCCAGAAAACTGTTTCAGGCGGCAGCAATCTTCAACGTCCAGACTTCTTGACCTGCATTGGGTGTCAGGCGCAACGACCACAAAGCGCTGTCCCGCTCACTGCTTGAAAGAAGGTGCCGGACGAGTCCCCAGCGGGTCGGGGTCGCCACCTTGCCCGTTGTCAGTGTCCCCGAGAGTAGCGAGAAGAAATATGCTGCGCCGCTGCCAACGCCGGCTGGACGGATTCTTGCGTAACCTCCAACTTCAGCCTAAGCTTTGAGAACCGCTCAATGAGCTTCTCGGTCGGGATGTTGCCTACCAGCGTATCCTCCGCGAACGGGCAGCCGCCCATGCCGCCCAGTGCGCCGTCGAACCGGCGGCAACCCGCTGAATAGGCAGCCATGACAACGGGCTCCCAGCCGTCGGGCCGCGCGTGTAGGTGCACTCCCAACTCCAGATCGGGAAAGCGCAGCCGACAGGTCGAGACCAGAGTGTGAACGGTTTCAGCGCTGGCCAGGCCCACGGTGTCCGCCAGCGAGACCTTGCTCACATCCGAGCGGGAGAGCTTTTCGACAAACGAGATGACCCGCTCGGCAGACCAAGCATCTCCGTAAGGATTTCCAAACGCCATGGACAGGTAGACCATGAACTCCATGCCCACAGCGTGCGATCGCTTCCGCAAGTCGCTCGTCATTTTCCATGCCTGCGCTAGTGTCTGCCGAAAATTCCGCTGTTGAAAGGTTTCGGAAACAGAAAGCGAAAAACCAGCACAGCGAATGTCCCTCGCGCCGATGGCGGCTGCAAGACCTGTCTCGTTCGGAACAATTGCAATCAACTGGGTTCGACCCAGACGCGCTCGAACCCTATCGAGCACCTGCGCAGTATCGCGCATCTGTGGAACTGCCCTGGGCGAGACGAAGCTTCCGAAATCGATCTCACTAAACCCCGCATCGATCAGAGCCAGAAGGTAGTCAGCCTTGGTCTCAGTTGGAATGAACTGCGGCAACCCCTGGAAGGCATCGCGAGGGCATTCAACTAGCGTGATTGTTTCCAGCATGAATCAGCCGACGTTCTCAGAACTGGGGTAGCCCAGACCCAGCCCAGACCCGCGTTGGGCGATGAGTCAGGTTTGGAGCAGTCCCACGTTGAACTTGCCAATCTCTGGATTCAGCGCGGCCAGCTCCAAGCTGCGGATGAGCAGCTCACGGGTTTTTGCGGGTTCAACGATCTTGTCAATCCAGAGGCGTGCTGCACCGTACCGTGGATCCGTCTGTTGCTCGTACGTTTCCTTGACTGTCTGGAACAATGTTCTCTTGTCGTCGTCGCTGAGCACTTTGCCAGAACGTTCCAGCTGCTTGAGTTTGATATCGACCAACGTCCCGGCTGCCTGGTCGCCACCCATCACGGCATACCGGGCTGTGGGCCAGGCATAGATGAAGCGCGGCGCGCATGCTTTGCCACACATCGCATAATGCCCAGCGCCGAAGCTGCCTCCCAGGATCACCGTGATCTTGGGCACCACGCTGTTGGAGACAGCAGCTACCATCTTCGCTCCCGCTTTGATGATGCCGCTACGCTCGGCGTCGCGGCCAACCATGAAGCCATTAACATCGTGCAGGAACAACAGAGGAATCAGATTCTGGTTGCAATCGAGAATGAACCGGGCCGCTTTGTTCGCGCTCTCGGTATAGATGACGCCTCCAAACTCAAACCGCTTGCCCTTCTGGCGAACGTGTGTCTTCTGGTTAGCCACAATCCCAACGGCGAAACCACCCAGGCGCGCATACCCGGTGAGCAGGGTCTGTCCATACTCCGCTTTATACTCGGTGAACTCGCTGCCGTCGACGATGCAGGCGATGATCTGCCGCATGTCATATTCCTCTTGCGGAGTAGCACCAAACAAACGGTTGAGATCAGACGAGTCCCTGAGAGGTGCGACTGCCTCACGGCGATCGAACGGCGCTTGCGGGCGGGCACCCATTTTGTCGGCAAGTTCGCGAATCCGCTGGAGGCAACTCGAATCGTCTTTCTCTTTGAAGTCAATCGTACCGCTGATGCTGGCGTGCACCTCAGCGCCGCCTAGCTCTTCCGCAGAAATCTTCTGTCCAACGGCCGCTTTGACGAGCGCGGGCCCAGCGAGAAAAAGGCCGCTGCCCTCCGTCATCAAAAGCTTGTCACACATGACGGGCAAATAGGCCCCGCCGGCAACACAGGAACCCATGATGGCCGTGATCTGCGGTATGCCGCGAGCCGACATGATGGCGTTGTTATAGAAGACCCGCCCGAAATCGTCGGTATCCGGGAAAACATCTTCTTGAAGGGGAAGAAAAATGCCGGCAGAGTCCACGAGGTAGATCGTTGGAATACGATTCTCCAGCGCGATCTGCTGGGCACGGAGCACCTTCTTGGCCGTGATGGGAAAGAACGCGCCCGCCTTGACTGTGGCGTCGTTGGCGACGATCAGGAAGTCGCGTCCACAAACCATTCCAATGCCGGTCACCACGCCGGCCGCCGGCGCCCCGCCCCATTCGGCGTACATTTGAAAGGCGGCACAGATCCCCAGCTCCAGAAACTCAGAGCCCGGATCAACCAGAGCGGCGATTCGCTCGCGCGCGGTCCAACGCCCTTTCTCATGTTGCCGTTCGATAGCCGCGCGCCCGCCGCCTTCTGCAATTTCACCCTCATCCCGCCGAAGCTGTTCGACCAACCGCCGCATTTGCCGCTCGCGGGCAGAAGCGGCCGTAACCTCGGCTGGCGTCGTGGACTGGTCAGTCATCGGACCTTAGCTCGGCTTTCGGTTGCGCGCAGGAGAGTACTTGGCCAGTACCGCGATCAAAGGCTTGGCGTCGTTCGGAACCGGCTCTTGGCCCGAAATGAGCAGGTCTTTGGCCCCGACTGTTTTGCCATACAGGTTCTGGTTTCCATCGCGATCCTGTTGCACGACCGCACCCTTCAGCTCCAATCCAGCGAACACGCCTCGGCTCCTCGAGTAGCTCAAAATCTTCGCCTTCATGTAGGCGTCGGTTTCGGCCGTGCCAGCCCGGCCTACCGGCCCGGCGGCCGCCGAAGCGTCACCCCCGATGGTAAACTTGTTTCGCAGGAGGCTGTCGATTCCGTCCCGCTGCATGACCAGCATCACGACGTCGACGGCGGCTACGCCAATCTGAAGGCCAAAACTCCCGCCACCCAAGGCGATCATGGCAGGAGGTCCCCAGGCGCCTTTGCCTTCATCCTGGCGGCAACTGACGACGCCTTTTCCGTAACGGCCTCCAAGAATGAAGCCACCCTTCTTCATCGATGGGATGATGGCAACGCACTCACACCGCTCCAGCAGATCGGTGGGAATGGAACTGTCCGGCGTGTCCATGATCTCCTGGAAGGCGGTGGCAGCGGCACTGAGGCGGTCGGCCTCCTTCGTCTGCGCCGCAAGCGAAGAAACACGGCTAACGAAAATGACGAGACCGAGTATGATGATCTGTCGTTTCATGGGAATCCTCCATCGACGATGGTCTAGGATCAAGGAACCTGCAGAGCGACTTCAGTCTAACAGAAATTTCCGAATCTCTGGCAGCTTCAGGCTGCGTCCCAGCGTCGTGTCTAAAGTCGTGGGTCCTACGGTCGGGCGGTGGAACAGCCGTGTGAGGCCAATCAGAAGCCCGGGCCTCAGCAGAGGCCTGACCTCGACTCAAGCCCGGATGCAACTTTCAGCGGGCCCGGGTTGTGGCTTGAAAAGAGTGTCCTTCGCAGAACGTCACCAAGTGAGAAGGGAGAAACCATGCCTGGCAAAGACAACCTGATTTTGACGGCAGTCGGCCCGGACCAAGTGGGCCTCGTCGAAAAGATCTCCCAGTTCATCGCGCAGCACGGGGGAAACATCGAGGACAGCAAGATGGCCGTGTTCTGCGGCGAGTTTGCACTGATCCTGCTGGTTTCAGGTAACGCCGAGAACTTGTCGAAGGTGGCCAGTGCCTATGGAGAGCTGGCAGCCTTGACCGGATTGAACATCACGGCACGAAAGCCCAGCGTCAAGCAACCACCGGCACAGAGCCTGCCCTACCGCTTGACCGCCTCCTGTCTCGACCATCCAGGCGTTGTTCACCAGCTGAGCGGGGTGCTGAGCCAGCTGAGCATCAATATCGAGTCGATGGAGACAAAGACCTACCTCGCCCCCGTGAGCGGGACGCCCATCTTCAGAATGGAAGCCTTGCTCTCCGTGCCCGCGACAGTCAACATCGGCCGCCTTCGCCAGCAGCTCGATGGGATCGAACGCGAGGCCAATATCGACATCGATTTGGCGATGCTGGAATGATCTGGAGTCGAGATGGCAGCGTGCGGCGGGGCAGCCAGGGTCGTCGGCAACCGACTTACCGAGAAGCTTCCCGCCTTTCAGAAATCATCCGCGTGAGGCGCTCGTCCTGCGCCAACACCTTGAACGCGGGTTCTTTGCTGATTTTCTCGTAGTCGCTGAACCCCGTTTCAAGGGCCTTTAAGAGGTAGGTGAGCGCCTTTTCGGTCTGCCCGTTGGTTGCGAACAACTTGGCGAGGTAGAAATTCTGGATGCCCTGGTTCAATTCAGCCGTGCGGATAATCGTGCCGCGTGTCGAGATCCGGTCGAGGATCGTCGGATCCAACCGAAATGCCTCCGCGTAAGAAGCGAATCCCTCTTCGTATTTCTTCATCGCAAAATAGGCCGCGCCTAGATTGTGATGGGTCGTCGCGGCTTCCGGGTTGATGCTGAGTGCCTTCTTGTAGTCTTTCACAGCCCGCCGGTACTTCTTCAGGCTGTAGTGCACCGTTCCCAAATTGTTCCAGGCTTCGTGGTACAACGGATTGAATTTCCGCGCCCGCTCATACTGTTTCTTGGCCAGATCCAAGCTCTGCAGCTGGTGATAAGCGATTCCCAGCTTGTTGTGTATGACGGGATCTCTGGGTGTAATCGCCAAGGCTTTCCGGTATTCGATCACCGCGTCTTCATAGAGTTTCCGTCCGATCATCGAGTCGGCCCGCCGGGAGATTTGGGCAGCCTCGCTAATCTTTTCGGGAGTGGGTGCGGCCGCTTCCTCTCTTCCGAAGCTCGCAGGAGCGAACAAGACCAGGGAGAACGCCACCATCAAAGCGGTTGCCTTCATAACGCCTCGCTTTCCTGGCAGGCCGCCTCTTGGATTCTGTCGCTCGGCTCGTTTCCGATCAAACAGAGCCAAATCAGGCGAGTCACAGAAGCCATTACTTGAATTCATTATAGCTCCACAGCTGCTGGCTGGAGGACAGAGAAAAAAACGAATGGTCACAGCCGGGACAGGGACAGCGTGGGCACGATTTTCGATTTGGGAAAAGAAAACGCCCAGAGTGGCCTCTCCGACAGGACGCACAAACATTCGTCCGCTGCCGGATGAAAACGTTGCGATGTCATAGGGGATGTGCGACGCATTGAGCAGCAACCCGGGCAGGGGCGGCTATCGCCCAATTACGATTCGAGGATGAGGTGATTCGCGAAATCTTCCAGCAGCGTTCGAACACCCAAAGTCCCAGGCAGAAAGCCACGATGACAGCCTTGGTCGAGGAATACCGCAAGGACCAAGCCGGGGTGCATGACACGTCCGTTCGTTATCCGCAGGCCGGTAGGACGCTGGCCCTGCAGGCTTTGGCGATCCTCGCACAACCAGGTCATTTCATACAATCAGTGGAATGCTTTTCGTCGTGGGGGCCCAGCCTGGCGTGGGCAGTCCGGAGGTTCAACCGCACCATCCGCGCGCGCGGCTGTCCTTACTGTCTGATCTGATCCAACCGGGATTTCCTGTCGCATGCGGCCAGCGAAGCCGCCACTGGATGGCGGTTTGCCTTGATACCGCAAAGATTTGGTCCCAGCGAGTCATACGTGCCCGACGGGGCACGAAATCCCCGTTGGCAAGCAAGCGCCTGCAGCTGGGTTGTACACTCACCAGTACACCATCGCATCTTCGAAGAGACCGGCGAGGTCTTCCTCTCGGGCCGGCCGTGGGGAGAGTTTGGTAACCCGATGCTGCGGCATGGTACCCCTAACCAGAGCCGGGATATCGTCCCGAGAATAGCCCACCGCACCCAAGCCATTGGGGATTCCGAGTTTTCGCATATAGTGGATTATTCGATCTGCCAAAATCCGGCCCGCATCTTCGAGTCTGGCACGCGAAACGTCCGCGCCCAGAATAGCGGCAGCATTGAGGTGCCTTTCGGGACACGCGGCTGCTGTGAAGCGAAACACGGCGGGAGCGTTGAGCACGACCGACACACCGTGCGGAATCATCGGATGATCGACGTCATATCCGCTCGGGTAGAAGCTGCGAACCATGCCGGAGACTGGGTAAGACATGCCATGGGGGAGGTGGACTCCGGCATTACCGAATCCGACCCCGGCGTAGGAAGCTGCCAGCAGCATGCTGGAGCGAGCTTCGTCATCGGAAGGATCTTCCACAGCGCGAAACAGGTAACGCGCAACCAGCCGAAGCGCTTCTAAAGACCACACGTCGCTGATCGGGTTTGAACCTTGGTAAGCAGGACGCAAGATGGGGCGTTCCGGCTGGGTTCGCTGGCTGAAAGGAATGGCTGTGTACGATTCAACCGCATGGCTCAGCACGTCCAGGCCGGCGGAAGCAGCCACGGCCGGGGGCTGCGAGCGCGTGTTGTCTGGGTCAACAAGGCCGAGCGTCGGTTTCAGCCGCCGGTGTGCAATACCCGTCTTGGCATGCAAGGTGGCATGGTCAAAGATCGCCACGCCTGTTGTTTCGCTGCCCGTGCCGGCCGTGGTTGGAATGGCTATCAGCGGTTTCAGCGGTCCCGGCACAGGCAGACCCTTTCCGATCGGCGGGTTGACATAGTCGAGAAAATCTGTCGGGAACGTGGCGTAAAGGTTGGCGGCCTTGGCTGTATCGATCGTAGAACCGCCTCCAACTGCGACGAAGGCGTCAAACTCACCCTGCGTGGCAAACCGAATCGCTTCTTGGAAAGACTCGTGAGTCGGCTCGACGCGCACAGCATCGAACAATTTGAAGGGCACGTTGTGCCGTTCCAACGACTCGAGCACGTTTGTTGTCGGGCCTAGGACGCGCACAGTCGAGTCAGTAAAGACCATGACGTTCCTGACTTTCAGATCGGCCAAGTCCATTCCGACTTCTGCCGTGACGCCACGACCGAAACGAATGCTGGAAGTGGCCATTTCAAAGGCCATCTCATTCGGCATAGCAGGCTCCAAGATGGAAGATCGCAATGGTTACTGAAGGTCGCTCAAGGCTACGGGATTGGCAGTCGGGCGGCCCCCTGACTTTAGAAACGCGATGAGGTTGAGCAACTGTTTGACCGTGTAGGTTTCCGCATAATTCGAGGGCATCGCAGAGCGGTTCTGGACCTCCAGCGTCTGAATCTGATCTTTCGGCAAGTTCCTCAGCACAGCAGGCAGACTGCCGATGTCGAAAAACTTCAGGTGGCTCAAAGTCTCTTCGCTCTTAACGGCCTGGATCCGTTCCCCGTTCTTGGTTGTGATGCAGACCAGCGGCCTTTCTGGCGCGAGTCGAGCCGAAGGAAGAACAATGTCAACAAAGAGGTCTCTGGCGGCCCGCAACTGAACGGCATTCAAGTCAGGGCCCACGCTCGCACCCGCGCTCCCTACCTTATGGCAGCCACTGCAGTGCCACTCGTTGCTAGAGTCGAAGAACAACGCTCTCCCCTTTTCAGGATCACCTAAAAGACTCCCACCGGCCGATGCGAGCTCTCTGCCAGAAGCCGGTGCCTTGGCAACGGATGCGGATTCGGCGGCGGTTACCGTCGAAACTGTGGGTTCAGCGTTGTCGGACGTCAACTTAGAGAGAGTCAAGATGTAGGCCACGACAGCCGCGATTTCCGTGTCCGACAGCCGGTCCTTCCAACCGGGCATCGAAGAGTTGGGAATTCCCTCGAATGTGACCTTAAACAGATAGCTTTTGTCCCAGTCCCTGCCCCGCAAGCGAGGCCCACGCCCTGCTTTTCCCGCGGCTCCATGGCAATAGCCTACGGAACAATTCTGGGCGAACAGCGCACTGCCGCGTGCAATCAGCTGTGTATCCGAAAGATCCAGTCCAGGCGGCAGCATACCAGTCTGCCCGAAAAGGCTTTCTGGCAAGAGAAGAAACACAACGGCGATGGATGCAGTAAGCGCCGAACCGGTGGCTGCCCTCTGGGATATTCGGTCTCGCAGTTTCCTCATGGGATCATCAGCGAGGCGGTACAAAGCGGAATGAAATCGCGCTAGTAGCCAGGCGGCTTGTCGAAGAATCGATGATCGACGACGTACGAAAAGCCGTCCGGAATCGGTCGAATATAAAGCTCTGCCCGCAAGACATCGACGAATCCGTCGGCAAGCTGCTCGTCTAACAGCCGCGCGCTCTCCTGCGCCTTCCGGTTAGCCGCTTCCCAAGCAACCTTGGTTAACTTGAAGGCACCTTTGCGGGACTGGCCATTGTAAGAAACCGTCCCGTTGCACTTGTGGAATTCTCCTTCCACTTCTGAGTCGCCTCCAACCTCCAGTTCGAATCGCTTGTCAGCAAACTGAAATGCTTTCTTCATTGGAACAGTCATCTCCTTGAAGTCATATACCTGCAGTCGTCGAACTCCCGCAAGGTCCTGACGAAATCATGGCCGAGGGGCTTTCGTGAGCGGGCGCAAAACGCCGCGAGTCCGGGGTGAATTCTACAACAACAGATCTCTGCTGAAGGATTGCAAACTTCCATCCAGTTGTCTCCCGCTTCACCAGAACAGGAAGCCAAAACCTCTTGCCAGCGCCCGCTCGTTTCAGATTTCGGGAGTCGGTTCGATGGAAATCAGAGATGAGAAGCACGATTGGGGGCGTCAGAAGAAATATCGGCGCAAATGCCTTACAGCGATTGAGCCGTGCCCGGTGAGCCTCTCATTGAATTCGCGCTGGCGGAAGTTAGCGCCATCGCGAGCCTTGACCTCACTTTCGAGCTGCAGAATCTCGTCATGTCCGAGGAAGTATTGCGACAGCTGCGTGGTGTCCAACTGCGCCCGCTGTAGCTTCTTTTCGGCCTGCGCCTGTTCCTGGAACCCATCTTCCACCATAAAGCGCAAGGCCTCAGCCTCGCTCATCTGCCCGCTGTGCAGTTGAGCATCGATGAGCGTGTTCGTAGCCACAATCATATCGCCTTGTAACGCGAAGAAACGGTAGCGGTGGTTCCTTGCGCCGCCGTAGCCGAGGCGCGTCATCAAATTCTCGGCATAAACGGCCCACCCCTCGACAAAGGGTGCGTTCCAAAGGACGGCGCGCAGGGGGTTGAGATTCTGGCGCGCCCGGTAGAACTGCGTGTGGTGACCGGGATACGCTTCGTGCATCGCTGTCAATTGGACTTCGTAGTCATTGTTGGCACGAAGGACAGACTCGATGCGAGCCGCGTCCCACGACGGATCGATCGGATCCACGAAATAGGTTGCAGCCCACCGATCTCTGCGCTCCAAAACGCCCGGTGCCAGGTATTCCGCGGCGGCCGAGCCGCGCTTAAACGGCGGCATTTCCCGCACGCTCAAAGTATCAGCTGGCGGAAGCGAGATCAAGTTGTGCTCAGCAATGAAGTCGCGGAAATCGTCGAGGTTCTTCCGGTGGGCTTCAACGAGCCCCGCGGCTGATGGATGATCCTTGGAGAGCTCGTCTTTCACCTGGCGGATCAACCTGGCCTGCACGTCGGGCGCCGCTCCGGTCTTGGGAACCGGCTTGCCTGGAAATAGCTCTGCATTCAAACTGGCCGATAGCGCGAACAGCTCCTGCCGGGCATGCTGAAACGCCTGCCTGGCTTCGGCTGCGAGCAACTCGGGAGTGGTTGCGGTCTGAAGAGCAAGTGGAAACTTCTTTCGAAATAGTTCGGCGCCCAATCGCCAATCCCCTTTGCTGCGGGGCAATAGCTCGTGTTCCAGAAACTGCTGGTAACTCTCCAGCGTTGAAACGGCCGACCGTCGGGCTCCTTCCGCTTCGTCGCGCAGACGGGCAGGTACCTTGGCGGCTGCCACAAAATCGGCTACGTCGCGCTGAAACAGGTCCAACCGCCCACGGTTCGCGACAATCGCCTGCTCGGTGACCAGGCGAGCCGGAATCTTGAGCTGGCTCTGCACCTGTTGGAGGTAATTGGGCAAACTCGACATCAAGGCGGCGAGACTGCGCAGGCGCTCTTCGGTTGGAGCGAACTCGCCATGCAAGAGATCAGATATGCGGGTCGCGACCACTTCACGGGGATCGTAGTAAGGAAAGCTGTCTTCGAGGCGCGGGTCATTCTCCCAGGCGCGAATTTCGCGCAGGTAAAGCAACTCGAGCTCGATGCCGTCTGAAAGAATCTCGGCATCGATTTGCTCCTCTAACGGCAGCCGGCTTTTGTCAACGGACGCTAGTCGGAGTTTCTGCTGCTCGAGGACGCGCACGCGAAGTTGCCGACCGCGTGGCGACGCATCAGGCCACCGGTCGTCGAACCGATGATCGCCCATGAAGGTGGCCAGGTGGGGTTTCGCCAGAAGCAGGCCGTCGAGATACTCTTGGCGAAGGTTCGCAAAATGGTTCATCGGCTTCGGCCGGGAGCAGGCCAGAAACCAGCCTAGTACCAAGCTCAGCACAGAGACCCAAAGCGCACTTGATTTCCATCGCTCGATGTTGAGGTTGATGCGACCGCAGGTGTTCGTCTTCTGGCACCGACCTTCCATATCTCACCTGTAGACCGAAGGCTTCACTCCGAAAGGGACACGGTGAAGCCCTGGAATTCGATTCCGCACGAGTTCCGTCCGAGGAGGTGCGAAGGACCGTTGAGACCGCGTCCCGGATCAGTTCCTTTCCAACCTCTCTAGAGCGCGCTGCAGCTCAGGCTGGCCTTGCGTCCCACCTGCCGCTTCGGTCGAGAGTGACCCGCAAACGCACGCCAAACGCAAGCAATCGGCGAGCCGCCACCCTTTTAGGTATCCGTAGACGAATCCGGCATCGAAGCTGTCGCCGGCGCCGACCGTGTCCACAACACGAACGGGAACCGCCGCTGCCTCGGCTACCTCTCCCCTGCCCTGAGCCTTTGCGCCAAGGGCGCCGAGCTTGATGGCCACAACCGCATTCGGGCGGCAGAGTCTCGCAAATGCGACATCCAGGTCGGTAGCCCCGGCGATCGCCAGGGCTTCATTGCGGTTGGGCAGGAAAACATCCGTTACGGGAAGCACTTCGTCAAAGCCGCCCCAGGTTTCCGACGGATCCCAGTTTGGGTCGAGCGAGGTTGTTACGCTCCTGGCATGGGCGCGCTGAAATAGCAGCGGTAGGCCGCGTCGCAACTGCGCCTGGAGGAAGTAGCTAGCCACGTGCAGATGGCGGGTCTGAAGCAGCAGTTCGTCGGTTACCTGGTCTGCTTCGAGCGCGCCGATCGCGCCTGCGAATGTCAAAATCGCACGGTCTTCGCCGCGCGACAGGATGACGCTGGCGCCCGTGCGCAGTTTGCTATCGACGATGACAGGAGCAACGTCGATTCCATGCTGGCGAAGCACCTCCAACATGAACCTTCCGAAAACGTCGTCGCCTGCGATCCCGATGAAACCCACCTTCAATCCCAATCGTGCCGCACCACAGGCGAAAATCGCAGACGACGACCCAACGACGAGCGACATGGAGTCGACCATTGCCTCGTGTTGCCCAAACCGAATTGTCAAGCTCGGGTCTGAGACAATCAGGTCTGGATTAATCTCGCCTGCAACCAGAATGTCGTACCTTTTCAACATCCGCCCCCAGCGTCAAACAAGCGCAGAACCAACGCCGCTGCTGACCGAGTTTGCCACCACCAGCTCCCAGCCGGTGGTGTGGACGCCCGGGATCAGCCACGCCTTGCGCTGCTTCGGTTCGAGCCGCCTATCTTAATTCGCAGGATCATTCTCTTCCTGGATCGCTACGAACAGCGAACTCTGAAACCCTTCACAGCACGAGTCTGCTGAAGAGCTGTCGCTGCGCAAGCTACAGTAAGGGCAACCTGGCGACAGTTTCGCGCTCGCAGTCCCGTCGACTTCGATTTTCTCCACAATTCCAGGGGCAACCGCTGCAAGCTTGGGCGAGTTATCTCCAGCGTTTCGCTCAGGGGGACTTGGGCAATCGAACAACGGCGCTCAAATTGCGCGGAGAATCCGGGTCGAGGCCTCTGCTCAAGGCGCGCTCGAACGCCAGCAACTGAAGCGGGGGAAGATACAAGACATCGCGGATCGCCGCGTCCACACCTGACTCAAACGCAACGTCAGCATCTCGCTCGCCCATCGTAAACGGCGTTGTCCCCTGGGCCAACATCGAATCCATAACGGCACGCTCTCGCATTGAGTTGGCCTCCGAAACCAAGCCCACCAGCAAGGTCGCATCGTTTGCCATACTCATGGGCCCGTGCCGAAACTCCAGGAAATGAAAAGGCTCGCTGTGACTAAGGCTCATCTCCTTCATCTTGAGGCTCGCCTCACAAGCCAAACCGTAGCGCGCGCCACTACCCAAAAAGTAAACGCGGTCAAAACGAGCATCTCTTCCTAGCCTAACTATCCGTTCCGCGCAATGGGACATCATTCGTTCCGCCACGGCGGGCAAGTGCCCTAGTTGCTCCAGCAGGTCGTCGCGATGAGCCCAAATGGCTGCCAGCATTGTGGCGCCGAGCTGCAACGCCGTAAAGGCGCGCGTCTGAACAATGCTCTGTTCCTGGGCCGCACTCAACACCATGTTGACCGCGCCCAACTGCGCGAGTTCCGAGTCGGCGTGGCAAGTCAGCGTCATGACGTCGCCATGTCCACGCTGTTTGAAGGCTTTCACCGCCGCAATCGTCTCGGAAGTCTCGCCCGACCGGCTGACGGCAACCAGAAGGTGCCGTAGCCGGCTGGAATACGCCGATTCCTGATTGCCCCAAATCTCCGACGCGGGCAAGCCCCGGCTCGGAAGTCCGGTCAACGCTTGAAAAATAGCAGCCGCCGCCAGCGACAAATAATAGGTCGAACCACAGCCAGTGAAGAGGACAGCGTCGACCGGGGTCGACTGCTGAAAAGCTCTCAGGGTCTCGACTCGAGACCGCACCTCAGATAGGATTTCGGTCCAAACCAATGGCTGCGACTCAATTTCGCGTCTTGTCAGCACTCCAACCTTAGTTGCCATGAGCCCCCTTTTCGAATCAGAACGAGATGTGATCTCGCGGCTAGCAGACGCTACCGGAGGTGCTATCCCCTTACTGCAGAGCTTTCAGTCCGTAACGGCAACTCCGAAAGGCCAAACAGCCGGGCCGCGTTGTTGTAGTAAATCTTTCTGAGGACGTCGTCGGGAAGGTTCAGACCACAGACATGCCAGCGCCCTTGGCGCGGAATGGGAGTGGTGTTGTAATTGAAGTATTCATCGTCAGTCTCGAGAAACCGATAATAGAGGCGGTATTCATCAAGATTTGGACCCAAATCCAGACCAAAAAGAATTCGGTCGGCATACTTGAGGAAGAACCGCCTTGCAGAATGGGGCTGGCGGCCCAGTTCTCCAATCCGTTCACTGATATCAATGCAATAGTTTGGGCAGCAATCCAGCATCTGCCCGACCCATGCCAAGTTCTCGGCATAACAGCCGAAATGCGCCCCGATGAATACGGTTTTCGGATGGCGCCTCACGAGATTGAAGAGGGCATCGAGGATGCTGCTGAAAGCAGGAAAAGGCGGACTGGGAAACTGCCAGTCTGGATGGGCGTGCAACTCCTCCCACCGTTCGTTGGTTTCGTCAATGGGATCGAAAAACGCGACTGGGTCGGCCACGTGCATGAGTACCGGCAGGCCGAGCTCAGCAGCGGTCGCCCAAATCACATCAAGGCGCCGATCATCGACCCGCACAAGCACGCCCGCGTTATCGCGCACCTGGAGGCCAAAGGGCTTCCAGATCTTGAGCCCCTCGGCGCCGCGCTCCTTTTGAACACGCAATCGCGCTGCGGCCCAGTCAGGAAAAGCGCTCCCAAGCTCGGCCCATTTTCCCCAGTCGACTCCACCGAAGATCTTGAAGCGTTCCGGCGCTGGCGCTTTGAAATGGTCCAGGTGACGGTTCAGCAGGTCTTCGCCCCAACCCCCGTCCAGGTCCACATAAAGCCTCACCTGCGCTTCATCAAGTATCTCGAGCAGTTCGCTAACGGGTTTCTGGTCCCAGATTGCGCCCAACGGCGAACCCAGGTGATTGTGAGCGTCGATGACTGGAAAGCGCGGCTCCAGGATTTTGGTCTGATGAGTCACCAGCCGCGGTTTCGGACGAAAGCCAGTGAGTTCCACGGTCACCTCCAAAAGGCGTCATTACTCTAATGGCTTTTTCCCGGAAGTCAATCGTCCCTCACGGTAGACATTCTGACTGCGTTCACAAGTTGAAGTCTCCACTTGCAAAGGAATCACACCGTCCGCGGGAGGCCGCCAGCAACCGTCCCTGCCGCGCTGGCGCGTCCAGGGGTTCTCTAACTGGCACCAGTCCGACAAGCGCCAAGCGTTCTGGCAACTTTGCGAAATGAGATATGCTGCGTCCGTGCCGGCGTGGTCAGTGAGGCAAGGACAACAGGCTTGCGACGACAGTGACAAGGAGCTTATGCCATGTCTGAAGAAGCGGCTCGGGCAGGAGCCAGTTTCCAACAAGACGGGTTCGTTCTTCCCAGATTATGCGCCGAACGGGCTTATAGCGACTGAACCGGAACGGAGGGATTGAAAGGAAAGCGGGAGTGCCCTAGGATAGGCGGTTTGCAAAGACGACCTATCCAGACTTGATAGAGCGATCAAGGAAAGGAGCACTCCCGAATGGAGAAGATAGCAAAAGCGCCGAGGTCTGAAAAGGCCGTTGCGAGCGGAAAAGAAAGAACGCGGGGGAAAGCCAATAAAATCGGGGCGGCCACCCGGTACGACTTTGGAGGCGGGGTGCTGACCCCGTACGGCGGCCTGTTACCGCTGGCGGCGTTGTTGGAGAAGCTGGAGTTTGTGCAGCTGCTGTACGAGAAGCTAACGGTCAAGCGGCAGCCGGCGAGTCTGAGTAATGCCCAATTCGTGATGGGGACCGTGTTGATGTTTTACTTAGGTTTTGCGCGAATGCACCATGTGAGATACGTGCGGGACGATGAGATGGTGCAAGAGGTGTTGGGCAGCGCGG
>Ga0194132_10005676_pt1 | contig 19989 bp, 17 predicted proteins | sample TA2KigOf80mmetaG_FD_148612 | JGI IMG/M metagenome (GOLD analysis project Ga0194132, IMG submission 148612) | Freshwater microbial communities from Lake Tanganyika, Tanzania - TA2015054 Kigoma Offshore 80m | ecosystem: Environmental > Aquatic > Freshwater > Lake | place: Tanzania: Lake... | reverse complement strand
CCCTGTTTTTGAATCCTTTGCTCTTTGAAGTGGACGCCGCCGCACGCACCGCCCTTTCAGTGGGACCGCGTAGAAGTGTGCGGACGCTCGCCCCGAATCTGTCTCTAAGTCTCCGAAAAGCTTCATCCAATGCCCGTTTTCACGACTCAGCGCCGACCAAAAGTATCTGCCCAGTCTTGGTGCATACAATTTTATGCACCAAGCACCAAACCAAAAGGCTGATTCGGTGCATAATTTGGGTTATACGGGAAAGCGGCAAACGTCCCACCTGCCAGGATACCGGCTACGGCGCGCGCTGAGATGTCCGTGACGTCGTCGGAAAGGCGGCGGCCATTCGGGTAGCCGGCCGCATCGCCAGCCAGCAAGCCCATGCGCTTCCTTGCAGACGCTGCCGTCGGAGGAACCCCTGTATTCAAGCGAAGCAAATCAGCAACGGGTCCGGCGGTGGTTCCAGGAGCTGCAATGGGTGGAACGTACTGGACGAGCGGCAGCAGGTCAGTCCGTGGGGCGTCGGGTACTGGAATGCCATACACCGCGTTCAAAACCCTGGCGAGCAGCGGGTCAAGGGCAAAGCTGGCGAATTGCGCATCATCTTTGGGTTCGCTCATGCTGAACTTGTCTTTGGATCCGGTGCCAATGATGACTTCGTTAAACAGAGCATTACCCATGCGCTGAATCTGCACCCATGGTCCTTGGTTTTGTGTTTCCCTGCCTGGTGTTCCCGGAAGAACTCGCACCCTCTGGCGTGATGTCACACCCCAAGTTCCAATCGTCGCCGCCGGATTCGTTGCGGCCACTTTGGTACCTGTGCGCGTGACCATCGATATGGGAACTCCAATGGCGATGGAATTGACGTTGTAGCCAGAAACCGAATCGGAAGCGAAGTTGCGCGTGTCATCGGCTTCCTGGCCGTCCATCAGCACGCCCGGCAACGCGAAGCCTGTCGCGCGGAAATTCAGCGAATCGAAAGTAGCGCCGAGATCAATCCAGAATGCGTCGTCCGTTGTTCCTGCAAAGACTCTGATCCCATTCCCAACGTTGTAAATACCTTGCCGGGCCAAGGCTGGATAGTCCGGCATCGTTCGGGGCCCGACATTGGAAGGAGCTGCATACACTGGCTGGCCTGCTGTCAGTTCGATCCGCTGCGATGGGCGCGAGGACGGACCTTTCACCATCGTCACGCTATAGGACTGCCTCAGCCCCAAACCGATGGAGCCCGGACCATCAAGAGAGGTGATCGCCGGCGGGACGACGATGGCTGAAGTGGGAGGTTTGTTCCCGTTCAGATCTTTGGGGGCGTAGGCGGGCGCGAAGATGCCGTTGCCAGCGCCGACAAAGCCTGTAAACACCCCGGGTAACCGTATTTCGGTGGTGAAGCGAAACTCGAAGCTGATGTCTTCGACCGCATCGTTGTCGTTATCGATCTTGATAGCGTAGCGAATGTCTGGATCAAACGGGAAATAGTTGGGGCCGTTGGCCGGTTCCAGGAGCGGATCCACAGAGAGGATGAAGGTCACTTTGTTCGGATCGTCGTAGCTGACGAAGGCGTAGTAATCGGTGATGTCAGCTTTGGGGTCGAGGGCTGTGAGCGGCGCTTCGCGGTGATTCGCAGCGCGTGAGACATTCCAATCGGGTAACGTTCCACACAGAACGAGCGCTAGGGCCAGAACGGTCAACGCTATTCTGAGGGGCAAGTTCTTGGGCATGGTTAATCGAGCCTCCTCATCGAGTTTGGCGATTCAAGTAGTTCTCCGACTCGGTCATCGATCCCTCCGGAAAGGCTCGATGTTGATCGGTTTGGCTAACTTACGAACGCAGGCAAAGATTCGGATTGGGTCAAACGAGGAATTTTTCTTCAAGGGCAAGCGAGTGCGGAGCCGTCGACATTGGGCTGACCTCTGGGGCCGCTGGTACCGCTTCCCAAAGCCTCAACGGAGGGTGGGCGAACGCGTGAAACGCTCGGGAGCAGCTGCTTCCAAGACGACATTTACCCTTCTGTGTCCTTATATCTCAGCTTTGTGGCTATGTGGGTGGGCTGAAGTGGAGATCCTGAGGCGCTTCCGCGGGGTCAACGGGGCCGACGGCTTCCCACCTCCCGCCAACTCAAGCAAAATAAGCATTAAAAAAAGACCTTGACTTGCCAATAGTGCCTCCGTATAGTCCGTCGGTGGAGCAAAGTGGATCAAAGCGGATCAAAGCGGATCAAAGCGGACTGAAATGGCCTGAAAGCTTCGTTTTTTGAAGTGCTCTTCAGGATTCTGTGGATTGGCATGCTTAGAGGCAGTCACCCAGCAAAGGTGGACGATAAAGGCCGCATCAAGCTGCCCGCTGACTTTCGAGCGCGAATCGAGGAAGAATACGGTTCTAAGTTCTTTATTACCTCCAGCTTGGAAGTTGACTCCGTTCACCTGTACCCGCTGCCGGTCTGGGAAGAGATCGAGCGAAAGCTTTCCGACCAGCCAATGACCAACGCTTCAGTGGACAAGTTCATGAACATCACCGGCTACTATGGGGCTGAAGTGAGCATGGACAATCAGGGGAGGATATTGATTCCACAGCGCTTGCGTGAAGCAGTCCAGATTCGCGACGAAGTCAATGTCATGGGTAAGATGCGGTTTCTCTCGATCTGGAACGGCGAGAACTACAAGAAGAAGCTTTCGAACCAGCCCTTCGGCAAAGACGATGCCCAGGAGTTGTCCCAGCGCGGGATTTGATGGAAGAAGCCAATGCGAACTGCTGGAGCTGCGCCATCCCACTTTGTTCCACCGATGACTCGATCCCGAACTTGGGACAGAACGGATGAGGCGCCGACACCCAGACATGTGCCAGTTCTCCTGGACGAGGCACTAGGGTTTCTGAGGCCAGCTCAAGGCGGTCTGTTCATCGATGCAACGATCGGTTTGGGTGGTCACGCCCACGCGCTGCTGAAAGCTGGCCAGCGAGTCGACCTTCTCGGCATCGACCGCGATGCCGAAGCTCTGGCGCACGCAAACCTGCGACTGGCTGAGTTTCGCGGGCGCTATCATCTGGTGCAGGCGAATTTTTCCGAAGTGGCTGCCATCGCCGCCCAGAGAGGCGTCCAAGATTGCCAGGGCATTCTGGCCGATCTGGGAGCGTCTTCCTTGCAGTTCGACTCGGCTGAAAGAGGCTTCAGTTTCCAGCTTGCGGGTCCGCTGGATATGCGAATGGACCGTGGAGTGGAACTGACGGCGGCAGAGATCGTGAATCATTATTCCGAGAAAGACTTGGCCACCCTGATCTTCACCTACGGGGAAGAGCCGCGCTCCCGAAGTATTGCCCGAGCGATCGTACATGCGCGCCCTATTCAGAGTACCAAGATACTCGCCGAAGTGATCCATCGAGCCGTTCCGGCGCGTGGCTATCGCCGAATCCATCCAGCGACCCGCACGTTCCAGGCGCTGAGGATTTTCGTGAACGACGAACTCGGCTGCCTCCGGGCGTTCATTCGCGCCGCTGCGGAGCTGCTTTCTGGGGGTGGGCGCTTGGTGATCATCGGCTTTCATTCGCTTGAAGATCGAATCGTCAAAGAGACATTCCGCGCGCTCAGTCGCGAGTGTGCCTGCCCGGTTGGAGTTCTCCCATGCCGGTGTGGGCAGAGAAGGCTGCTGAGCGTGCTGACAAAGAAACCCGTCGTGTCATCGGAAGCAGAACTGAAGCAAAACCCGAGGGCGCGGAGTGCGAAATTGAGGGCTGCCGAGAGGCTTTGACATGATCCCGCGGAAGTGGCTTTTCAGCTACCGACTATTATCGGCGGGGCTTCGCGGTGAGGCAAAGACACGCTCGGCTCGTGCGAGCGCTTCCGGCAGCGGATTGGGGGCGCTGGGCCAGACTCAATCGGCCGGTGGCAGTCCAGTCGAGGCCACGCCTCCCAAGCGGGTGCTCACTTTGACCGCTGGTCGAAAACTGTGACGGACCAGCGACCGGACTGGATCCTCCAGCGGATGGATTAGAAAGAGTTTGGCGAAAGGGTTTCCGACCAATGCGCTGCGAGCAAGTTTGGTCGAATGAGGAGGCATCATGACGGAGATTTACATTGTCAGGCAGATCGACAATACCCGGCTCACCCAAGAATTCGACTACCAGCGGACGAAGGAGTGCCTGTGGTTGATGTCGTTGGGGATCTTCTGCCTCCTCGTCTTTTTGTTTCTCGCCTGGCAGCATTTTGCGGTGATTCGCGACGGCTACCAAGGTGAATTGCTCAAGAGGGAAGTTTCGCAGTTGTCTGAAGAAAACAGCCAGTTGGTTCTGGAGCGGGCCTCTTTGCGGAGGCCAGAGAGGATCGACCTCATTGCCAGGGGGGAGCTTGGGCTGTGCGCGCCGGCGCATGATCAGATTGTCGTTCTTTCGACGCCCTTCCCATCCGAGCCACCCGCAACGCTGCTGGCCAGGTCGGATAGAGCGCCGAGTGAACCGGCCCTTTCGAAAGCCGCCCTCGTCCGCTGACTCTCTCCGGAGCTTCGAGATCGCTTCGCCAGCCCATAGTCTTTCCATTCGAATGGGTGTCGTCTCATGCCTCCCAAGTCCAGGGAATCATTCCCAGCGAGGATCTTCATACTCAGCGGCTTCTTCCTGGTCTGGGCCGTTGTCTTGGCCTCCAGGTTGGTCCATCTGCAGATCTTTCAATACACCGATCTGAGCGCAAAGGCCGAACGCCAGCAAAGCCGTTCGTTCGAGATCAGCCCCCGGCGCGGCACAATCTACGACCGGCATGGGCGAGAACTTGCCGTCAGCGTGAACGTCGATTCTGCCTACGCAATCTCGTCTGAGATTAAGGATCCCAGACAGACGGGGGACGCGCTGGCGCAGGCGTTGGGGCTGGAGCGGCAGGCGGTCCTGGCAAAGCTGAAAGCCACGCGAGGCTTCGTGTGGTTGAAGCGAAAACTGGATGCTGCCGAAGCCAGCAAAGTGAAGGCGCTCCAGCTGCGTGGAGTCTACTTCGAGAAGGAGAGCAAGCGCTTCTATCCAAATCGCGAACTGGCGGCCCACGTCCTTGGCTATGTTGGGATCGACGATGAAGGGCTAAGCGGTCTCGAGTTTGCCTATCAAAAGAGGATCGGCGGATTGCCAGGGCAAGTGCTGCTCCACACCGATGCGCACCAGCGTTCTTTCAGCAGCGTAGAGAGGCCTCCCGAGCCAGGCGAAGACCTGGTCTTGACGATCGATCAAACGCTGCAATACCTCGTCGAACAGGAATTAGCCGTTCAAGTCAAGGAGTCGAATGCCCTTGGCGGTACCGTGATTATGATGGCGCCTCATTCGGGTGAAGTCCTGGCCATGGCGAGCTATCCGGCTTTCAATCCAAACCACTATTCGAAGTACGCTCCCGAGCTCTGGAAGAACCGTGCCATTGTGTCTGTCTATGAGCCGGGTTCGACATTCAAGATCTTCACGGCGGCCACGGCGCTCGAAGAGCGCCTGACCAGGCCGGATGAGCTCATCGATTGCCTGCGCGGTGCCATTGTGGTTGGCAAGCATCGAATCCGCGATCACAAGCCCTATGGCCTCCTTCCCGTCCGCGAAGTGGTCGCCTACTCCAGCAATGTCGGCGCGGTTCAGCTAGGGTTCCGGATCGGGAAGGAGCGATTCGAACGATACATCTACGCCTTTGGGTTTGGAACGCCAACCGATGTGGATCTGCCAGGCGAAGCCAAGGGGTTGCTGCGGCCCTCCTCGCAGTGGCCTACCGTTACGCTAGCCAACATCGCCATGGGGCAGGGGATTGGGGTCACTCCCATCCAGCTAGTGACAGCGGTCAGCTTGATTGCCAACGGCGGACATCGGGTGAAGCCCCACATCGTGGAACGAACCCGGTCTGGCGCCATCGAGAAAGTGAGTTTCGAGCCTGGCGCTCCGCCGGGTCGAGTGATCAGCCGTGAGACGGCAGCTCTGTTGGCTGACATGCTGACCGGAGTCGTGAAGACAGGCACTGCCAAGAGCTCTCAGCTGGAGGGGTTCAGCGCCGCTGGAAAGACAGGCACGGCCCAGAAGGTCGATCCCAATGGACGCTACTCCCATACGCGTTTCATCGCTTCCTTTGTGGGGTTTGCGCCCGTTGACCGCCCTGAGATCGCGATGGTGGTCACGATCGACGAGCCACGCGGCCGCTACTACGGTGGCGAGGTGGCAGCACCTGTCTTCCGAAACATCGCGGAACAAGCCCTGCGCTACCTGACGGTCTCGCCGGATCAGGAGTTGACTCCGGCCCAGCTGGCCAAGCGACGCCCGGCGCACAATCCCATCCCTGACTTGGCCAGCGACGAATTCGAACCCGCGAACGCCTCTTGGGAAGGCTCACCTGAGGCGATGCTGGCTTCGCAGACAGGAGGAACAGCGACACCGGACGCGTCATCTTCTGGAAAGGTCGAAGTCGCAGGCAGCTTCAACAGAGCCGGCACGATCGAGGTGCCCGATCTGCACGGCAGATCCCTGCGAATGGCGATTGTCAACCTCTCGAAGCTCGGCCTCCAGTTGGAGGCCTTCGGTTCGGGACTGGTGGTCGAACAGTCGCCGGCGTCTGCTTCCCGAGTCGAACCTGGATCAAAGATCCTGGTGAAGCTCAGCCGCCGGCATTAGTCCAGGCTGGGTTGGATGCCATGCAGCTCTCGCGACTACTTGACAATGTACAGCGCACTTCCACCGAGAACGTTCCCGGAATTGAGCTCCGTGGCCTTGCCTACGATTCCAGAAAGGTGGAACCGGGGTATCTGTTTGTGGCGGTCAAGGGCGAGAAAACCGACGGGAATCTCTTTGCCGCCCAAGCCGTGGAGCGAGGAGCCGCTGCGATCCTTTCCGAGAATGTTGTCCCTGCCTCCTTCAGCGGTTGTTGGATTCAAGTGGACAACGCCCGTCGAGCATTGGCCATGGCGGCTGCCAGCTTCTACGAACATCCCACGCGGTCGTTTGAACTGATCGGAATCACGGGAACCAACGGGAAAACCTCGACGGCTTATCTGCTTGAGTCGATTCTGCTGGCCGCCAGAGAGCGCGTTGGCGTTGTGAGCACCATCGAGTATCGCGGGCCTGAAGGTGCCATGCCTGCTGAGCGGACGACGCCGGAAAGCTTGGATCTGCAAGCGTTATTCGCACAATTTGTGCGGCAGCGCTGCCGGTTTGTTGTCATGGAAGTGTCTTCGCATGCCTTGGATATGGAACGGGTGCATGCGTGCCGGTTTCGGTCAGCCGTCTTCACCAACCTGACCCAAGACCATCTGGACTATCATCGCACCATGGAGAGCTACTTCCGAGCGAAGCAGCGGCTCTTCCTGGGAACTGGCTTGGGGGTGCCAGCCCAGTCGTTGATCAACCGCGACGACCCGCGCGCCGCTGCGCTCGAAGCGGCCTGCTCAGGCCGCTGCCTGACTTACTCCATCGATGGTGGCGCCGATTTCCAAATGCTCGAGACACGACTGGAGAAGAAAGGAGCATGGCTTCGGGTGCTGGCTGCCGGCAAGGCGTTCGAGATGCAAACGCGTTTGCTGGGAAAACCAAACCTGTCGAATGTGCTGGCCGCCGTCGCCGCGGCGTCCGACTTGGGCATCGACGTGGCCGCCATTCAGCAAGGGATCGAGGACTGCCCGGCCATCCCGGGACGGTTCGAGTGGATTGACCGAGGACAACCATTTCAGGTCTTTGTCGACTATGCACACACGCCGGATGCGCTGCAGAAAGTGCTGCAAACCGCGCTCGAGTTGCGGCCAAACCGCCTGCTGGTTGTCTTCGGTTGCGGAGGCGAACGCGATCGGGCAAAGCGGTCGGCCATGGCCGCAATTGCCGAGAAACTGGCAGACTTCTGCTGGATCACCTCTGACAACCCGCGCAGCGAGGACCCTCTCCGCATTCTGGACGAAATCGCAACGGGATTCACGTCGCGCTCGCCGCGTTATCGCACAGAGCCTGATCGTCGTCGTGCCATTCGCGACGCGCTGGGGGAGGCGCGGCCCGGCGACGTGGTGGTAATTGCCGGCAAAGGCCACGAGACCTATCAGGCGCTGGCCGATCGAACGATTCGTTTCGACGACCGTGAGGAGGCTCGGCTCGCCTTAGGGGAATTGGGATTCAGCTCATGAGATTCACGCTTGAAGAAATCGCGACCGCGGTTGAGGCGCAGCGTGTCAGCGCAGATGGCCGCATCGCGCCGTCGGGGTATTCCATCGATTCGCGCACCCTCTCTGCTGGAGACTGTTTCATCGCCATCCAGGGCCCGAATTCCGATGGCCACGACTACATCGGAGCTGCGTTCCAACGGGGCGCCGTCCTGGCCGTCGCTCGTGCCGGCACCAGAAGCTCTATTGAAGCGGGGTGGCCGGTGATTTGGGTGGATGACACGCTCGCTGCCTTGCAACGGCTGGCCAACTTCGCGCGGCGGAGGTGGGGCAAGACGGTTGTTGCGATCACTGGAAGCACGGGCAAGACAACGACGAAGGAGATCACCAGCCTCCTGCTGCAAGCGCACTTCCGAATCTTCAGGTCCACCGGCAACCTCAACAACGATTACGGGCTGCCACTGTCAATCCTGGAGCTAGAAGAAGAGCACGAGATGGCGGTGTTCGAGCTGGGGATGTCTCACGCAGGCGAGATTCGACGGCTCAGCGCGATCGCGGAACCGAACATCGGTATCGTGACCAATGTCCGGCCCGTGCATCTGGAGAATTTTTCATCGCTCGAAGGCATCGCCCTCGCAAAGCGCGAACTCATCGAAAGCCTGCCAGCCAACGGCGTGGCCGTTCTTAACAACGATGACCGGCGCGTTCGGCGGTTTGGGCGGGCTTTCCAGGGCAAGATCGTGACCTTTGGAGTTGAAGCCGCCGCGGCCTACCGCGCCAGCGCGATTCAGGCCTTGGGCCTGAAAGGCCAAGAGTTTCGGCTCGACCACAAAGCCCAAGGGCATCGACTCTGGCTCCCGCTTATCGGAGAGCACAATGTACACAACGCCCTTCCAGCTATCGCGGTCGCCCATCACCTCGGCGTTGGGTTCGAAACGATCCACCAGAGCCTGGCCGCCCTCAAGCCAGCGCCTGGACGTGGCGACCTGCTCCACTTCCACGATGGATTCACCGTCTTGAACGAAAGCTACAACTCGAACCCAGCCGCCATGGAAGCAGTCATTGCTCTTCTCAGAACGCTCAGAGGTTTCAAGCGCTTGATTCTGATTGCGGGCGAGATGCTTGAGCTGGGCCCGGAGGCAGAACAGTTCCATCGAGACTGCGGCAAACTGGCGGCAGGGGCCAGAATCGACCGCATCGTGGGCGTGCGAGGTCTGGCTGAACACATCACCAGGGCAGCCCGGGAGCATGGCCGCTCGGCTACCGATACGCCCTTCTTCCCGGATTCCTCGGCGGCTGGAGAGTGGCTTAGCAAGGAAGTGAGGAAAGGCGACCTCGTTGTGGTCAAGGGATCGCGAGGAGTCCGGACCGAAAAGGTTATCGAAATTCTGCGACGGGATCATGCGTTGAAGGCCGGCTGAGGCACGCAGGCAAACCACCGGAGATCGAGATAACTAGTCCGCAGCTTGATCGAGCAGCTTCGAAACGGGCTGCCGTGAGCGAGGCGTAATGCTCTACCATTTGCTCTTTGAATGGCTATACCGCAGCCATCCCAGTTACTCGGTACTGAACGTATTTCAGTACAACACGTTCCGCACTGCCTGCGCGAGTCTGACCGCGCTGGCGCTTGGGCTGATCATGGGTCCGTGGCTCATCCAGCGGCTCCGGCTTTTTCAGATTGGCCAGCAGATTCGAGAAGAAGGACCGTTGCACCATCAAGCGAAAGCTGGGACACCAACCATGGGTGGCATTCTCATCGTGATCAGCACCGTGCTCCCGACCTTCCTGTGGGCCGACCTGACGAACGCCTATACCTGGATTTTGCTGGTTTCCATTGTGGGATTCGGCGCCATTGGGTTCGCCGACGACTACATCAAGATTGTCAGACGACGAAGTCTTGGCTTGACCGGTCGGATGAAGCTGGTGCTGCAGTTTAGCCTGAGTTTCGGTATTGGCCTGGCGTTGGTTTGGCTAAGTGCGGCCGGCCAGTACAAAACCAATCTGATTTTCCCTTTCTTTAAGAACTTCACTCCGAGCCTGGTGATCGAGGGGCTGCTCGGTTCCCCTGATTTGTATCTGGTTGCCTTCCTCCCGTTCCTCCTCTTTATTTCGATCGTCATGGTCGGATCGTCGAATACTGTGAATCTGACCGATGGCCTTGACGGGTTGGCGATCGGTTGCGTCGTGATCGCGAGCGGAGCACTGACCGTGTTGACGTACCTCACCGGTCACGGGCGGTTTGCCAGCTACCTGGACATCCAGCACTTGCCTCAAGTCTCGGAAGCGACCATCTTCTGCGGAGCGCTGGCGGGAGCCGCTCTCGGCTTCCTCTGGTACAACTGCCATCCCGCAGAAGTGTTCATGGGCGATGTGGGGTCGCTGGCGCTCGGCGGTGCGCTCGGAACCACTGCCGTTGTCATCAAACAGGAGATCTTGCTGGTTGCTATTGGCGGCGTCTTCGTCGTGGAGGGCCTCTCCGTGATGATTCAGGTCGCTTCGTTCAAGCTGCGTGGGAAGAGGGTTTTTAAGATGGCACCGCTGCACCACCACTTCGAGCTGCTGGGGTGGAACGAAACCAAAGTTGTTGTGCGCTTCTGGATCATGTCGCTGATTTTTGCGTTGTTCAGCTTGACCATGTTGAAGTTGCGGTAGACATGGTGGCACTTCTCGCAGGCAGAACGATCCTCGTCGTGGGCTTGGCCCGCAGTGGCCTCGCCGTTGCGGAATTTCTTTGGAAGAACGGGGCGCAGACCGCCGTTTCGGATAACCGGCCCGCCAGCGCCTTGGAAGCTGAGGTCCGCCTTCTCGCCGAACGCGGCATCCGTTATGAAACGGGAGGCCATTCCCGGGAGCTGTTCGATTCGGCAGAACTCATCGTGGTGAGTCCTGGCGTGCCGCTGAGCCTTCCAGTCTTGCAGGGCGCTGCTCGGGAGGGCAGACCGGTCATCAGTGAAATCGAATTGGCATCGTGGTATCTCAAAGGAAAGACCGTCGCCGTTACGGGCACCAACGGTAAGACGACCACCACGACTCTGATAGGCGACATCTTGCGCACGGCAGGGCGCTCCGTGCAGGTCGGCGGCAATATTGGCAGACCGCTGGTTTCCCTCGTGGAGTCTTCTACGGAGAACAGCTGGACCGTCGTAGAGCTGAGTAGTTTTCAGCTGGAAGCCACGCTGACCTTTCGTCCGAGCATCGCCGTGATCTTGAACATCACGCCTGACCACATGGATCGCTATGTGTCCTTCGACGCCTACGTACAAGCGAAGCTCAACATCTTCAGGAATCAAGCCAGCACGGACTTCGTCGTGCTCAATCATGAAGATCCTAATCTACAGAACGCAGCTGCTACCGCCCGATCGGCTGTCTTCTGGTTCAGTCGAAGCCACCCCGTCCAGCGCGGCGTCTACGCGAGGAGCGGACAGCTCTTTTCCCAGTCCGATGGACCTTCCGAACGGGTGATGGCCTGCAGCGAAGTCCCTTTGAAAGGAAGTCACAACCTCGAGAACGTGGCGGCTGCCATCGCAGCGGCACGCCTGGCCGGCGTTTCGCCGGATGTCATCGCCGAGGGTGTTCGCAACTTCAAGGCCGTTGAGCACCGCCTGGAACCGGTCGCCGAGGTCGATGGAGTCTGGTTCTTCAACGACTCGAAGGCCACTAACGTCGATGCCACCCTTAAGGCGCTTGAAGCTTTCGAATCGGGTGTCGTCGTGATTCTAGGCGGCAGGGACAAGGGTGGAGATTTCAAAGCACTTGTCCAACCGCTCCAACAGCGCGCCAAGAGCGTTATCCTGTTGGGAGAAGCGAGCGGCAAGATCCGAGCGCAACTTGAAGGAGCCGTTCCGCTGACCCAGGCTGAAAGCATAGGTGATGCGGTCCGGTTGGCTTTTCAGGAAGCAGCATCGGGTGACACAGTGTTGCTGGCGCCCGCCTGCGCGAGCTTCGATATGTTCCAAAACTATGAACACCGGGGCAGGGAATTCAAGGCAGCGGTAGCGAGGTTACAGGTGACGGGGAGAACGTGAAGCCGCCTAATCGGGGAGGTTAGCATGGCTCGGAAGCTGAGTGCAGACAAGTGCTTGTTTGGGGTCACCGTGGCGTTGGTCCTCATCGGCGTCATCATGGTCTTCAGTGCCTCGGCGGTCCTGGCGAACGATAAGTTCCACAGCCCTCTCTATTTTCTCGTTCGGCAAGGTTTGTGGGCCTTGCTAGGACTCGCAGGGATGGCCACGCTCATGCACGTGGACTACCGCCGCTATCGCCGGCCCTCGCTGATCTACACGGGGCTGTTTGTTTGCGCCGTCCTGCTTGTTGCCGTGTTCTTTCTCGACAAGAACCACAACACCCACCGATGGATTCGCCTCGGGTTCTTGTCTTTCCAACCCTCGGAGCTGAGCAAGCTGTTTATCGTGGTTTACCTGGCTTGCTTCCTGGAGAAGCGCATGGGACAAATCGACGATTGGCGCCACACGTTGCTGCCGTGCCTGGTGGTCGTCTTGCCGTTTATCGGGCTTATCGTGACCGAGCCGGATTTGGGCACGGCAGTGAGCATTGGGATTGTGGCGTTTATGGTACTCTTCGTGGCTGGGGTGAGATACAAGTATGCGTTGGGATTAATCTTGTCAGCGGTTCCGGTGCTATTCGCTTTGGTCTACTTCTTCCCGTATCGGTTGAAACGCGTGCTGGTGTTTCTAGATCCCTGGAAAGACCCGTTAGGCGCGGGATTCCAGATTACGCAGTCGCTGATTGCTTTCGGGTCAGGAGGGCTGTTCGGCCTCGGCCTGATGGAAGGGAAGCAGAAGCTGTTCTATCTGCCAGAGCCGCACACCGATTTCATCTTCTCGGTGATCGGCGAAGAGGGCGGTCTGGCCGGAACCCTGAGCCTCTTGCTTCTCTTCTCGGTTTTTCTTGGGCGGGGAATGTGGTTGTCGTTGCGCATGTCGGACCCCTTTGGCCGTTATCTGGGAGTGGGTTTGACCATGATGATCGTCTGCCAGGCGTTCATCAACATGAGCGTCGTTACGAGCCTTCTGCCGACCAAGGGTATTCCACTGCCCTTCATCAGCTCCGGAGGCTCCTCACTTCTCACGAGCCTGCTCGGCGTCGGCGTGCTCTTAAACATCTCGCAGCACGGCAGCGACGCCTGAGCCCTTTCTCCTTGATCTCGCCGCAACCTGTTTTCTCTGGCGTGTGGGCAACGGCTAGAACGAGGGATGACTTATGGGAACCGGCCATTGAACGATGGGCCAACCACAGACTGCAGCGTCCTTTCGTGTTCTCATCGCTGGCGGTGGAACTGGGGGTCACATCTACCCCGGTATAGCCATGGCCCGTGAGATCCGCCGGCGACACCCGGCGGCTGAGATTCTGTTCGTTGGTACGGTGCGGGGTTTAGAAATGAGGATTGTGCCAGCCGAAGGCTTTCGGCTGGAGACGATTACTGTTTCAGGGCTGAAGGGCAGCGGACTTCTCGCGCAAGTGAAGAGCTTGCTTAAGATTCCTAAGAGTCTGTTCGAAGCCGGGAGGATTCTGCGGCGATTTCAGCCGTCTGTTGTTGTCGGGGTGGGGGGCTATCCCTCGGGTCCGCCGGTGCTGATGGCTGCTGCCATGAGGATTCCTGCGATGCTCCAGGAACAGAATGCCCTGCCTGGCTTGACCAACCGGTTGCTCGCGCGAGTGGCAAGCAAGGTTGCAACGGCATTTCGAGAAGGAGAGCGCTATTTTGGAAGCAAGGCCATCTTGACTGGAAACCCAGTGCGGGCCGAGTTCGCTCGCGTGCCGGACCGCGCGGGGAGCGAGCCTTTCACGCTGTTGGTGTTCGGCGGCAGCCAGGGTGCTCAGCCCATCAATCATTCTGTGTTGGAGGCTCTTTCGATTCTGAAATCGCAGTTCCCAAGCTTGAAGGTCATTCACCAAACCGGAGAGCGCGACTATCCAAGGATCAAAGAAGCCTATGCAGCCATGTCGTTACACGCTGATGTCCGCCCGTTTTTTCATGATATTCCCCAGCAGTTTGCTTCTGCCGATTTGCTGGTTTGCCGGTCTGGTGCGACCACGCTCGCCGAAATTACGGTGGCAGGGAAGGCAGCGATCCTGGTTCCGTTTCCGCAGGCTGCCGACGACCACCAGCGCAAGAATGCCGAGGCGCTGGCGCGGGCAGGCGCTGCAGAGGTCGTTCTGCAGAGAGAACTAAACGGTTCGATTCTTGCCGAGCGCATTCGTTACTATTTCGAGCACCGGGATGCACTGCAGGAAATGGGGAAGAACAGTCGAGCGCTCGGCAGACCCGACGCGACAGAACGCATTGTCGACCTGCTGGAGGAACTGAGCCGAAAGCCCGGGCCTCTGCATTGATCTCAGGATCAGGGGCTGGAATTGGTAGAATCGGAAATCTAGCGGCCCCTTGAGCTTCACGGTTTGGTTTGGGTTCGATGGATTCAGGTCATCCGCGCCTGCGTGCAACGTTAACGGCCCATGTTCAAGAAGATCCAGAATATTCACTTCGTCGGCATCGGTGGCATCGGCATGAGCGGCATTGCCGAAGTCTTGCTGAATCAGGGCTACGCCGTGAGTGGCTCAGATCTCAAGCTGTCGCCGGTGACCGAACGGCTAGCCGCTTTGGGGGCGCGCGTGTTCGAGGGCCACGGCAGCGAGCATCTCGAGGCCGTGGACGTTGTGGTGATCTCGTCGGCGGTGCGGCCCGACAATCCGGAGGTGATCGAGGCGCAGCGCCGCCAGATCCCGATTATCCCGAGAGCCGAAATGCTGGCGGAACTAATGCGCTTGAAGTACGGCATCACCGTGGCTGGCACGCATGGAAAGACCACGACCACCTCCATGGTGGCGGTAGTGTTGCAGGAAGCGGGCATGGACCCAACCGTGGTGGTCGGCGGCCGCCTCAACGCCCTAGGCAGCAACGCGCGCCTGGGGACGGGCGATTTCATGGTGGTTGAAGCCGACGAAAGTGACCGGTCGTTTCTCATGCTCTCGCCAACCCTGGCGGTGGTCACCAACATCGACGAAGACCACATGGAGAGTTATGCAGGTTTGGATGATCTGAAGGAGACGTTCCTGCGGTTTGTCAACATGGTGCCCTTCTATGGCGCTGTCATTCTCTGCCTCGACGAGCCGAACCTGCAGTCCCTCATTCCGCGCATCAAGAGGCGCATCGTTAGCTATGGATTTAGCGGACAGGCGGATCTGAGCATCGTCAATCCCCTGTTTCAGGGGTTTCAATCGCGATTTCAGGTGCGGCATCGTGGAGAGCCGTTGGGCGAATTTCAACTCAATATTCCGGGCCGGCATAATGTCTTGAATGCCACCGCCGCGATCGCCGTGGGACTCGATTTGGGCATCCCGGCTCGCACGATGCAGACTGCCCTGGAGAGTTTTCGCGGCGCTGACCGCCGCTTTCAGGTCAAGGGACAGGCTCGCGGTATCACGGTCGTCGACGACTATGGCCATCACCCAACCGAGGTCAGAGCGACGCTCGATGCCGCGCGCCAATCCGGAGATCGCCGCCTGGTGGTGGTTTTTCAGCCACATCGTTATTCCCGCACGCAGTACTGCTTCGAGGAGTTTGCGCGCGCCTTCTACCAGGCCGACGCGCTGATTGTTTCTGATATTTACCCGGCGGGCGAAGAACCGATCGAAGGCGTCAATTCCGAGCGCCTGGTCGAAGCCATCAAAACCCACGGCCACAAGAATGCGCGTCATGTGGGTAACCTCGCCGATATCGCTGTAATGCTGGAAACCAAATTGAAGGCCGGCGACATGGTAATTACAATGGGCGCCGGAAACGTTTGGAAGGTAGGAGAGGAACTGCTGGAGAAGCTGGGTCAATCGGAAACACGGACGGGCCGTTAGAAGCCAACGACGGCAGAGATTCTAAAAAGGATTCCAACGGGTCCAACCGGAAACAATGGACAGGAACTTTCCAACCTACGCCTCAGCCCGCGCCAGGCCGGTACTCGGGCAGCAGCGGACCGTCGAACTGAAGAAGCGAAGCCCGCGCCAGATCGTCTGGCTGGCCTGCAAGGTTGTGGCAGGCGTGCTGGCGTCTTTGGCGGCGCTGATTGTCGTAGCGAACTTTCGAAGCCACCTCCTACACGCGCCCAAGTTCAGCATCGGGGTCAAGGAAATTCAGGGTCTGCGCCACCTGAGCGAAAACCAGGTGTTGACGAAGTTGAACGAGCTCGAGGAACAGAACCGGAATCTCTTTGCGCTCGATCTGGACGCCTTGCGCAAGTCGGTGGAGCTCTTGCCCTGGGTCAAGACGGCCACGGTGCGCCGGGTCTGGCCCGACAGGCTGGCCATTGAGGTCGCCGAGCGAGTGCCGATCGCGTTTGTCAGAACCGAAGGCTCCACACAGCTTGTGGACGAAGACGGAATCTTCTTGGAGTCCAAGGGCGACGGGCATCCCGGGTTCGACTTCCCAGTGCTGATGGGCCTCGAGTCCGGGTTCGACCCGGAGTTGTTGGCACGCAATCGAAAGCGAATCGACTTATACCGGCGTTTGATTCGCGAACTGGACGTGAATGGGGCTGGATTGAGCCGCGACCTGTCCGAAGTCCATCTGCAAGATGCGGGAAGTCTCTCCATCGTTTTGAATGACGACACGGTGCTGGTTCACCTCGGGGCCGATCGTTTTCAAGAGAAATTTCGGCGCTATCTGGCGATGAGCCGAGAGATCAAGGAAAAGTATCGCTTGTTGGAGTCGGTCGACCTCCGGTTCGAGAATCAGGTCGTCGTGAATGCGGCGAACGAGAGGACGGCGACCAGCTCCGGGAAATAGTCGAGATCGCAGCAACGGCGGCAGGATCCTGTCAAAGTCGTGAGCCCTGCCTGATGGTCGAACAGCCGCGTGAGCCGAAATCAGTAGCCTGCGTGTCGGCAAGGGATCGATCTCGACTCAAGGACTTGCGAGACTTTGACGGGACTTCCAGCAATGGCGAGTGCAACAGGTGATAACACAGTCTGGAACCGAGGAGTCCTTCGGGCCGTTGAGTCCCGTAGCAGTGCCTTCGTCGTCTTCGGGAACGCCAGTGACACGCGAGAAAGCCTTCAGCTATAATCCGGCCTGCTTGACCGGGGTTGTCCGGAGGGGAAGTTGGCTAAGAAGAACAAGTATGTGGTCGGGCTCGATGTCGGTACGACGAAGACATGCGCAATCATCTGTGAACTGAACGACGATCGGCACCTGGAAGTCCTGGGAATGGGCTCTGCAGAGTCGAAGGGTTTGCGAAAAGGAGTCGTTGTCAACCTCGACGCTGCGGTCAGCTCCATCAAGAAAGCGGTTGAAGACGCGGAAAAGGGAGCAGGCACCTCCGTCGAGTCAGTGTTCGTGGGGTTGTCGGGTGTGCACGTCAGGAGTTTCAACAGCCGCGGCGCAGTCGCAGTCAACGGACACAACCGTGAGATTGGCAAAGAAGACATTCGCCGAGTGATCGAGACGGCCAAAGCGGTGTCGCTCCCGACCGACCGCGAGATCGTGCATGTCTTGCCACAAGAGTTCGTCGTCGATGGCCAGGATGGCATCGGCGACCCGCTCGGACTGTTGGGTACGAGGCTGGAGGTCAACTGCCACATCGTCACCAGTTCAACGACGGCCGCGCAGAACATTGTCACAGCCGTCAACCGCAGCGGCATCATCGTCGCCGACACTGTGCTGCAGCAGCTGGCTGCGGCCGAGAGCACGCTGACTTCAGACGATAAAGAATTGGGCGTAGCGTGTGTTGACATCGGCGGTGGCACAACGGACTTGGCCGTTTATACGCAAGGCGCCATCCGCCACACTTCTATTCTCCCTCTGGGCGGGGACCAGATCACAAACGATATCGCGGTCGGACTGCGCACCACCATTCCCGAGGCCGAAAAGATCAAACGCCAGTTTGGCTGCGCCTGCTCGACCCTCATCGAAGACGATGTGTCGTTCGACGTGCCTAGCGTTGGCGGACGCCAGCCAAAGTCCATTAGCAAGAAAATTCTCTGCGAGATCATCCAACCCCGCGTGGAAGAGATTGTGAGCCTCGTCAAGGAAGACATCAAGCAGGCCGGTTTGGAAAAAACGATCGGCGGCGGTGTCGTTCTCACAGGCGGCACGGTTCTTCTTGACGGCCTTTTCGAGGTTGCCGAGCAGATCTTCGACTTGCCTGTTCGCCAGGGCATCCCGGCTGGAGTTGCCAAAATGGGCGGTGCGTTGAGCACCCCAGCGTACTCGACAGTTATAGGACTGGTTCTCTACGGGTATCGCACGCAGCCTCATCGCTGGGCTAAGGCCCAGACCAACGGAAGCCTCTGGTCGAGTTGGACGTCGTGGATGCGAGGCCGATGGTCCTAGATTTGGGTTGCCGAGTTCGAGGCGGGTTCTTGCGAGGGTTCACCCATCGCGCCCAGCGGGTTTCTGTAGGGAGAGAGCCCTCAGACATCGCCGGAATCCTGCTGTTTGCTAGCCGGCGTCATGGGATTTTCCCGGCTGCCGCGGAGCCTGACTGTCGAAAGCGCTGGATGGAAGGAGGCGCAGAAGGTGGCCTCGTCCAATCTAGCCAAGTGAAACAGCCTGTTTCGCGATTCATCGACAGTCCAGGTTGAAGGCCGGTTGTCTCAAATTCCCCCGACGTCCCGTACTCGGGGGTGGCGGTCGTTATTCTATTGTTGGCACCGTCGCCACGGGCCAGCACAAACAATCACGGAGAAGCCTAGCTATGAAGATCGTCGTTCTCGATGGTTACACGTTGAATCCTGGGGACCTGACTTGGCGAGGGTTGGAGGAATTGGGGAGTCTGCAGGTATACGGCCGGACCGACGCTTCGTTGATCCTGGAGCGGGCGCAGGGCGCAGACTTGGTGTTGACAAACAAAACGCCCTTGAGCGCTGAGACGCTCAAGCAACTCAAAGGCCTTCGCTACATCGGCGTATTGGCAACCGGCTACAACATCGTCGATGTGAAGGCGGCCAAAGAACTGGGTATCCCGGTTTCCAACATTCCCACCTATGGTACTGCTTCGGTGGCGCAGTTTGCTTTTGCACTGTTGTTGGAGCTTTGCCACAACGTGAAGTTGCACAGCGATGCCGTGCGGGCTGGCGAATGGAGCAGCAACAAAGACTGGTGTTTCTGGAGGACGCCGCTAATGGAACTGGCCGGGAAAACGATGGGCATCGTCGGTTTCGGCCGGATTGGCCGGGAAGTGGGTAGGATTGCAGACGCCATGGGGATGCGGGTTATCGCGCATGACAGCGTCCAGACCAACCCTCCGGCTTACGCGGGCTTCAGTTGGGTTGGTTTGGAAGAGTTGTTGCGCACCGCAGACGTCGTCAGCTTGCACTGCCCGCTCTTTCCCGAAACGCAAGGCTTGATGAACGCGCAGCGCCTGGCGTTGATGAAGCCGACCGCGTTTCTGTTGAACAACTCGCGTGGGCCGCTGATTGTGGACCAAGACCTGGCAGATGCCCTCAATGCAGGCAGGATCGCGGGGGCGGGTGTCGACGTCCTGTCGGTAGAACCACCTCCGTCTACGAATCCGCTGCTGAGAGCCAAGAACTGTCTGGTGACGCCACACATCTCTTGGGCGACGAAGGAAGCGCGCGCCCGTCTCATGGGTTTGGCGGTCGAGAATGCGAAGGCGTTTCTGGCTGGCAAACCACAGAATGTTGTGAATCCCTAGAACCTGCCCTCCCGCTTTCGCGTTGGACGCCTGCAGAGATCTTCCTCAGCCCGACTCGTGGTGGTCGGAAGCACTCGATTACAACCCTGGCATCGCGCGCGTGGCACTCGATTCGCTCGGGTTGACGCAGCGCCTGGGCTCTATGAAAGGGCATGTCAAGAACAAACTTCAACCTCGGCGGCTGGCCAAGGAATCTTTCATGGACAGCTTGCCCCTTCTCCGTCGGGAGTTGCTTCCAGCTTCCCCAGGTCCCCAGCTTCTCT